>Ga0163217_1024290_pt1 | contig 15043 bp, 20 predicted proteins | sample SynspAceP_FD_185933 | JGI IMG/M metagenome (GOLD analysis project Ga0163217, IMG submission 185933) | Saline lake microbial communities from Ace Lake in Antarctica - Synechococcus sp. Ace-P (PacBio error correction) | ecosystem: Environmental > Aquatic > Non-marine Saline and Alkaline > Saline ...
AGAAGGATAAATCAACTTCTGAAATCCAGGCAAGCATATACGCCCGGGTGTTGAAAAACAACAACAACGGCGGTCCGCCTGCCCATTCCCCCCTACGAGCGGGGTATGGCCCCCCGGAGGGGCGGTTGGGGATGAGCCAATTCGGTTTAAAGGCCAAACCCTGGTAAGCCCACCAGCAGGTGGTCCAGCGCCGTCGAAGACAGTATTCCCCCCATGACGACTTGTCCCGCCAAGGCCCCGTTGGCCACTTTCGCACCAGTTACCAAACCAGCCAGCGCCATTTTGGAAAATAACCCCAAGAGAAGCAACCAGTGCCGTCCAAATCCAGAACCTGGTCTTAACCGAGTCAAGCCCCTTGCCCTGATCGCGTCATCCCAAATACCTTAAATCCGGTTTTTCCGCGAAGACATACGAAAAATGAAAAGAGATCCATTACCACCAGCCCGTTCCAATAACGGCGAACCCCTGGGAAAGGGCGGATAAAACCCGACCCCCGCTGAATTGACAGTGGGAATATCAACCAAACCACAACGCCCAGCCTATCCCCCCTGTCAGCGGCAAAAGGGTACGCAGTGAAGACAAGCAAACCGCCTTGAAATTGCCAAAAACATCATGAAAGAGCAGGGTGAATACCGAACAATAGCGATACTGGGAACCACACTTGCAGCCGTTTTTGCCGCAGATCCTGAAGCGCTTCAAACGTGCGCCCCAGCCGTCCAGTACAGCCTGGCGGTACGTCTACAGACTCGTCTAAACGCGTCTTTCGCCCCGCCACAAAAGATCCGAATATCAACGTCGCGGATGTTTGCGGTAACGAACACCCTTTCGCTTGCCCATCTTCTCGGCCTGATTTGGTTTGGTCCAGGGTCCGAAATAACGTCGCCACGTCACCCTTAGACGTATGAAGCTCGAACCTCCGACCTGGGTCGCCACTTGCAAGCCGTATGGGAAGTTGTTCGATTTCTGTCGGATATTGTTTCGTGCCATTCATCGGACAACCGCACTTCTATTCAAAACCTGCGATCCCCCCTCAAAAAGCACACCGCCTCGCGGCCACCGACTGAATATCGCACGACATCCTGTATGTCCGACAAACTCAGGCCATACCGCGACGCCTTTTCACGATCAATTTCAACGCTGGAGCATCGGCAGGCCTGTTGTTTGCTCTACTTTCACAATCAGCTTGCTCCGGGGGAATACCTTCGAGAACTTCGCAATTTCCCTTCGGCCGGTTTCGTTCATAACGTCCATGTCTCGGTCCAAAAACTTTTACAGCCGTCCACTACGGCCACGCCCCGATATAAAGCTCGTTAAAGCGCAATTTCAATGGGCCTGGGTGAAATTCATAATTATTGGCCCGCAACCTCCCTCTACCCCGCTTTTTTGCTCTTCTGAAACAGATCTGATTTTGTTCGTTTCAGGGTCTGGGCCACTCTTCTCTGGCTTGAGCATTAAGCAAAAGTATCTGCGACGTTCGGGCCATGGGATCGGTGGCCCATCTCTGCCGTAAACCCAGCTTGGCCGAACACCGTATCCACCTCAGCAAAAGACATGATTCCTCCGCTCGAGCTGAGCTTTGCATCTATAGCCCTGTGTAAGGCTGGTACCCGGGATTCGCAGCGCGGTGCAGCGGCTATGTCGCCCTCATCCAAGCTGGTACAAATTCACTACCCATACGGGACGCAGTCAAGGCGGACAGCCCGATCAACACCCACCACAGCAGTCAGTACCAGGGTTTTGCTTGACCAGAACCCAGTCGAGCAAATGGCGAATATCTCGCTTTGGCCCAAGCCATAAAACGGCTTTCTTTCTCACTCACTTTTGCCGGTTAGAAAGAGCGGCAACCGCTGCCGGGACTAAAAGTAATAGAAAGAATCATGGCGCCAAAGCAACGCGGCTACCACGGTTAAAGGCCATAGGGTGAAACATCTTTGCCTTCTAACGCCAGTCCAAGGCAAAAATCGGCAAAATACACCACCATGATTTATCAGCTGTCCGTAGAGGCAACGGCCTTACGTGCCTTCTCGGGACGCGCGAGCACTTCGCTGAGCGTTAGTTCGGTTAATGGCCGACCAAAGCAATTGTTTGCGCGTGAGCCAACGACGTACACAGTTTTTTCGACGATTAACCCCACTCGCGCCGTCCACAATGATGCCAAAGTCCAGCGGCGCCAACTCATCAGGTTGGGCGGCTTACCTTGTTGTTGACCAATTCAGTAAAAGTAAAAAAGCATTGATAGCGGAATCACGCATTGCGGTAATAATCCGCGGCCCGAATATTGCCAAGGAAAAAGAAAAAAGTATCGCTATAACAAGCAACGCTCCTCAATGAGGTTTCTTTTTTACTGGTACTGATGGCCTTATCAACGAGGATAGTCCGGTCATATACTGTCTTTCGCAAAAAACACCATCCGGCAGGCTGCGGTTTATTTTCCTTCAGTCGCAGGTCAACGGCCTTCGCACGGACGGCTATTTTCGCCATTAGCATAAAGGCGCGTGGCCTAACACCAACCTTCTGACCATTTTCGGGTGGCGGCGCCCCAGTGCGTAAGCTCCTTTCCTAGCCCCCCTCGGCTATGTTCCGTGGATACGAACCGGCGCCGCTCGCCGACGGTTTTTTATGATGAATGTTTGTCAATATCCCGCTTGGTCACCAGACCTGGACCAGGCGCACGAATGAGGTATTTGGCCTCTCCGTTCGCTCTATTAGCCCCTGCTCGCCACGTTGGCATTATTGCGCTCACAAGAGCAGTTATCAAACCCCTCGTTTAACGTTAAACCATGAGCGACCAGAAGCGCGGGATCAGGGGAAGACTGGCTGGAATTTCTTCGCGAACCCGCCCAATCGTGTGATTCTCTGTTTACGCCTCGTACTGTTCTCAGTTGAGGCTTTTCCAATCCAGTCCTGGAATCTCCGCAATCATCGGCCGTATAATCGCTGCGTCCGGTTTCTTTGCACCCGGCTCGGTTTCCAATGGTCCACATGTAGATTTCATCCCAGGCCGGAAGCAATCGGCCCCATTTTTAGGGCGAGAGCTTCTCCAGGCAAGGTTAACTTCTTGCTCTTGTATGCGTTCGTTGACGAGTTGACGTGGCAAAATAATATCATCCCTTCTCAAAGATCACCGTGACCTGAGACAAACCCGTAACGCGACAAAGAACGCGTTTTCCCTGCTTAAGTTGGGCAAGGCCGACATGAACCGTTTCTACCCGGGTCCCAGCAAACTGGCAGCCATCCTCAGCAAAACATCATTCTGAGCCGCTGGGGCATCAAAGCGCTGTTTTCTCCGCGCCATTACGCTTAACAGGCCAGGCGACTATGTGGATGGCGGTGTTTTTGCTGACATGGGTCGTCAGTTTTGCTGGTGGTGTTCAACGCCTTGCGCCTGCTAAAAAAAAATAGAGCTGAGCCTCTCAGGATGAAAGCAGCGTTGCAAAACAGAAGCAAGCACTACCATTATTGGATTATCAAGTTCACACAAACAAGCGAATAACCAGAAACAGTGTCGCCGATTTCTAATGAACGAGCAATTGGTGACAGGCGGCTTGCGCGGCCTGGGCGGACTCGTTCGCGAGCATGGGCAACGTCCGGCAGAACTTCCATCAACACGTCCCTTGCGATGAGAATGAGATTCCGCCTCGGTCGATCCAATGTAATGCGCTTGCAGCGTGGCGCAAATCAAAAAACGGCCAATGCTGGAAGCTTACAAAAGTAAATCTTCATACCCAGTTAACGTCAGCGAGCTCTTGCTACTATTACGGCACACTTGAGGGAGAAAAGGAAGTGACGGACCGGCTGCCCCCGTTTCGCTTTCCAAAAAGCCTAGGCCTATGAATGACGTGTCGGAATGTACTTATCGTTCTGCTTATGATTCTTTGGTGCTCCCGTCAGCGGGATGGCACAGAAACCATGACATTTGACACAGGGGCATGCATGAGCCCCGTCGGCCCATGGCGTCCAGCGATGCCTTGCTTCGGAACTGGCTACGTCCTGAGCAATGATTGGCTGCGATCCGCAGATGCGTTTGGGTTCAAGTCTGCGAAAACGGCAAGAATGTAAAACCAGCAGTTTGCTCCAACTCGCGCTCGGCAAAGGTCGTATCGCCAAGCGCTCTCCCCTCGCCCTTCCGCCCTGCCTCCTGTCGGGCCCCGACTCGCGCGCCTGATGTTGTCCCTGGCACCCTCCGCGCAGCTGATTTTTGTTTGTGTCCCTAAGTGGGTCGCCTGAACTGTAGGAACAGGCCGGTTTAGGCATGTCCTGGCATGCGCCTAGACATCAACGGAAAATCAATTCTGAAATCAGCGCAATTACGGAAACGCGTCTAATACGCGGACCGCGCTGCTGTTTGGCCTGATGGCAACAAACCAGGCTTGTTCAACAGCACTCACCCTTTTTCCAGAAGCCATACTGTCTGGCAGAACGCGTAAGCCCCTTCCTTGGAGGCGCGCAGCGCGAAACCTGCCAAGCAGCTTCAGACCTGGTCATCGCCCCTCCTGGCGAGACTAACCGACCCCAGATTGAAGCTTGAGTCAGAACCCTGCCCTATCGAAAGGTGAGTCCAAGCCTACGATTGGGTTGCAAGAGCCAATGACCATGCAGAGGTCGGCGTCAATGCAGGAGGTCCCCAACACGTGCCAAACGCCGTGCACGCGTGGAAAGCGCCGAAAGCCCACCGTAAAACATTGGCCCGGGTGCAGCAGAGGGGTCGAGCGGCTCAAGGTCCGCCAAGATGACCGTCCGAGGCCCTTGGATTACCACCCTGGCTGCCGAGCGGCAAGCTTTGACCATTTTAACCAGCTCTACGCCGAAAATCGCTTTTTGGCTCAATTAGCGGTCAAGGGCGAAAATCCGCCGGCCGCTGGCGGACTCCTCGGCGATAGCGTAATTGCCCAGGCAGGAAGCCGCGCTCTTGCCGAACAGGAAAAGAATCTCCTGGCCCGCAATGAAGCGGTTTGCCCCGGGCCGAGCTTTCAACGCTGGATCGGCGAGGCTGCAACCCAGCCACTGCAGGGGGCGACTGGCCGAATGGCGAAGCAGCCCGAGCGTTTAATCTAAACACTTTTCCCCGCCACCCGGAGCTACTTGGAAAAATTTTTTTTGGGGCCCGATGACCAGACCGAGCGAAGCCCAGATTGCCGAGGCCATTTCGGAAAAACAACACTCGACTGGGCCTGGGGCGTGGACCTACAAAGAATAGAGCAAGCGGCTTTGCGAAACATGATCAGCCTCAACTCAGCTTTCGATCTGCCGTTTTTCGCAGGATCCAGACAGGATCCGAAGATCAGCGCTGAGCGCGCCGCGTTTTGGAGGGGCTGGAAGCGAGCGCCGGATCGGCTGCGTCCAGCTCAGGCAGAGCTTGTCAGCAGACCTTGGCCGAGTTCCAACGTCCTGGAACGGGCGCTGGATCGTAACCTGAAGAAACGCTGCTGCCTCTCGCCGATAAAAAGTCCATTGGCCATGGCCGATTACCGTTCAGGCAAAAGGTGAACTGACTGCGTGATTAAAGCGCGCGAGGAGTTGGTAAAAGAAATCGCCACCTGCGTCTTGTCGTATCTAGCCCGTGGACCGCTCAGCTAACGCAACGCCCGCTTTATCATTTCTCTTTTGGAGACCCCTCAGCCATGACACTTCAGATCAAGCGACTGGCGCTACTGAATTGGCCTGCCCATGTTTATAAACGAGACACTGTAGCTGCGAGCACTCTCAGTTGGTGGCAAGCAGCACTCACTCAGTTCTGCCGAGCAGACCGAGAAAGAAGTGCTGTATTGTACGATCCTATGTATCGCGCAGCAACGCTTTGACGCCACACTGGCCCATCGCCGTTCATGGACAATGGGACCTGGTGCCTCGTTATGCCGATGAAAGGGGGGGATGGTGCTTCCATGCTTCATCGATCCCTACAGTGATATCAGAATCTGGGCATGCGGGTCACTCCGGTTACCCCGAAGAATCCATCAGCCAGACCGGTCGAAAGCGGTGGGCACGCTGGGTTACGATGACGTGACGTAGCCATTGTCCAGGCACGCAGCGCCGCCTTTGTCGAGAAAAGTCTACGACCTGGCCCCAGACGACGTGATCCCAGAAAATGCGCATGGCCGACCTTTTCTTCCCCCAATGTCGGCCGCACAGGAGGAATATCTGGCAATGCGTGGCAATGGGGAGCCGCAATTACTGCTGCTGCTTCGTCAGCGTCTGCGTATTGGCCGCATGCCAACCCGAACACATTGCGCGCCTGGAGCGGCAGCGGCAAGGGCAAGCCGAGGCTGGACCATTACCAAACGCCTATCGCGGGGTACTTCCGTTTTCGCTTGAGATGTCCCGAGAGGGTATGACGCTGCTGCGGGCGCATCCCCTTGACCGCATCAATGGCTTTGGAAAAAGGTCTGGCTGGATGTTGCCGTCCGCTGAAGCGCAGGTCAGAACCTGAAGGTAGCGGCAAAAAAAGGTCGAGGCCAACTGCCTGCATACCCCGGGCGAAAGCCTTGAAGGGGATTATCGAGGCGATCTTACCCAGGCAACCTGATAGCCGACCGTTCGGGTTCGAAGTGGTGTTACCCCAATCCCAATCAATCTCCCTGCGCCCGGCATGACCCGCCGACGTGACCTTGGAGCCGTGATGAAGACGAAGCCCTGGTGTACCCACTGAAGCACTGATAGAACAGGTAGCGCACCCTGGTTAATGGTCGCCGAGGGTGAGGCAAGTCAGGCCAAGTTAGAAGTCAGGGGTCGGGCGCGAAACGCGATTTTCAAGACAGAGGTGTTGGTCGGTCTTTGAGGAAGGGCCAACGCGTGGTTGCGTCCGGGCAGTTCCTGCTTGATTCCGAAGCCAGCCCTGCGCGGACTGACCCACCGGAACCAGAAGCAATCGCCAGAAAGACACCGGGACGGCCTTGCACCGAGGCCGAGGGCACCATCCTGAGTATAGAAGATGGCCATGGTCAATTTTTACGGTCTCAGGTCCATTCAAGACCATTGAACATGCCGGGCATGAACGATGGCATTTCCGATCGCAAGACCCGGCCCTGCCTCGAGGACTCAAAAGAGGGGTGAGGCCGGGTACAGGTAGGCGTCAGCCGAAAAGTGAATTGAAGGTCTTGTTATCCGAGCGATCGAGGCAGCTCGGAGATCCAGCCATGATTGCCAACATCATTCGAATGGTCAGTCGCAAACGGTTTCTGGTATTGCTGGCGTACGCTGTTTTCGGTCGCCTGGGCATATGGTCGATCCAGAACACCGCCCGTTGATGCGCTGCCTGACCTGTCGACGTTCAGGTCATCCATCCGCCACACCCTAAATGCCGGGCAAGGCGCCGCAGATTTGTTGACAATCAAGGGTCCCTACCCGCTGGCGAACGACCAATTGCTGTCCGTTCCCGGGGCGAAGACCGTGCGGGGCTATTCAATTCTTCGGCGACAGCTTAATGTGGTATGTTTCTTTCGAAGGACGATACAGACCCTGTACTGGGCGCGATCGGGGTGCTTCGAGTACCTGCAGCCAGGTGTCAGAGTCGCCCTTCCCGTGGCGCTGCGCCAGCGCTTGGGCCTGACGCCAACGCGGAGTAAAGGCTGGATCTAATCGTAACGCTCTGGTGGGATGCGCACCGGCCGCAGCACGAGCTGCTAAGTTGCGGTCGCTGCAGGATGTTGGTTTTCCTGCCGCGTGACGAGCTTGAAAAAACCCTCCCCAATGTTGTACAGAGGTCGCGCCGATCGGAGGTATGGTAACAGTACGCAAGTAGTTGCTGGGATCCGAATAAGGATGGCCCAGTCAGCGCCAAAAAAAGAATCACTCAGCAGCAGAATCAGCAGGCGGTTGAAGAGGCCAACCAAGAGACGGGCGGAGCGTACTGAGCTTGCTCCGAAACGAAATTATGGTTCGCGCTCGGGCTATCTCTCAATCATGAAAGATTCCGTCCCATTCCGCTGCGGCTTGGGCGCTTGACTGGCAACGCCGATAACACTTGGCGATGTCGCGCTATTCAATTGGGACGCGGAGAATGCCGCCCCGGGGATTGCCGAGTTGGACGGCGAAGGGGAGGTGGTTGGCGGCGTGGTGATCAATGCGTAGCGGGAAAAACGCTCGTGAAACCAATGCACCGCCGTGCAGGCCAAACTTGAAGAGCTGAAGAAGAGCCTGCTGAATGGGGTTGAGGTGATTACTACCTATGACCGAGCACGCTCATTGACAGCGCGTTTCCAAACCTCAGCGTTTAATGCTTCTGAAGAGTCATGTCGTCGAACTGGTGTGCGGCGCTGTTTCTCCCTGGCACTTGCGTTCATCGCTGGTAAGCTATTGTCTCTTTGCCAGTGGGAAATCCTGGATCGCCTTTATTATCATCAGCGGCAAGGGGTCACGACCAACATCGATGTCTTTGGGGGGGAATCGCGAATCCAATCGGCGCCATGGTCGACGCTTGCGATCGTATGATCGAGAAATGCCCAAAAACACATAGAGCCTGGCAAGAAAATCTGGGCGCCAGAAACTTGAGGCACCGAGCAATTGGAAAGTCATCACCAATGCGTGCGATGAGGTCGGTCCAAGCCTGGGTTCTCCTTCAAGCCTGCTTATCATCACTTTGTCGTTTATTCGGTTTTTCACCCTGGAAGCCCAGGAGGGCCGGCTATTCGGCCCCTTGCCTTTTCACCAAGACCTATGCCATGCGGCGCGCCCGCAGGCTGTCGTCACCACTGGTTCCGGTACTCTGATGGGTATTGGATCCGCGGCAAGATTCCCGACGAGCATCGCAATCCCAAATCAATCGCGGACTCATCTGGATATATCAGCCGGCTCTCGAAGCCGTGCTCCGTTGGCCGAAAACTACCATCGTGATCGCATTGGTTATTTTTCTGACGGCACTTTTGGCCGATCTTCCCCGGCTGGGGTGGGGGAGTTTTCTGCCGCCACTGGATGAAGGGTGACCTGCTGTACAGATCAGCAACGGCGTTACCCGTCTGTCCTGTTCGAAGCATCCGAAACTGCTGCAAGCAGACCGACCGCATGATCAAAAGCGTGCCTGAAGTAAAACGCGTTTTTCGGCAAGGCGGGTCGTTGCCGACACTGGCGACCCAGATCCGGCACCGGCTGACCCTGTTTCGAAGACCCATCCAGTTCAAGCCCGCGGACCAATGGCGTCCGGGAATGACGCCTGAAAAACTGGTAAAAGAAGCTCGACAAGGCAGTGCAGGTGGCCTTGGGCTTGGCCAACCTGTGGATACCGCCCAATTCGCAACCGTATCGATATGCTGGCCACGGCATCAGGGGGGGGGAGAGTTCCCAATCGGGGTCAAGGTGTACGGCTTCGACCTGGTAACAGATTGGAACAAGGCCACGCAGCGGTCGAGCGCATCGCCAGACGGTTCAGGCGTAAGTTCGGCTGGTCGCCGAGCGACTCAACCGGTGGGAGCGCTATATCGGATGTCGACATTGGACCGCAGCGCGGCTGCACGTTACGGGCTGAACATTTCCGAAGTGCAGTCGATCGTGGCGGGCGGCCGTCGGCGGTGCCAAATTGGCGAAAACCGTAGAAGGGCTGGCTCGTTTATCCCGATCAGTTTGCGCTACCCGCGCGAATGGCGTTGATTCAATTGACCGACCTGTGCGCGGAGCGCCGCGAGGCTACACACCCGAGGGAAAAGTCAGATCACCCTCTGGAACGGTGGCACAGGTCAGTGTGACGATGGTCCGCCGATCTTAAGAGGCGAAAATGCCCGTCTTACTGCTGGGTTTACATAGACGTACGCGATCGCGACATGGCTGGCGGTTGGTAGAAGACTGCGTACAGAATCGACAGCGACGTGCCCTGAATCAGGCATGAGCCATTGTACTCCGGCCAGTTCGAGTTTATGGAGCGGCCAATGCCAAAACTGAAGATGGTGGGTGCCGGCTACGCTACTAATCATTTTTGTGCTGCTTTACCCATCATTTTTCAACGCGTTCAGCGAAAGCCTTACTGATCATGGCGTACGCCTGCCATTCCGCTGCTGACTGGCGTGTCTGGTTCCTCTACCTGCTTTGAATTACAACCTGTCGTAAGCAAACTGGCGTGGGATTCAATTGCGGCTGGCAGGCGTATCGGCCGAGTTTGCGTGATCAATGCTCCTTATACCTGACCATGCCTGGAGCGAAGCGGGGTGAATGCAAGGGGCGTACGGACCGACGGCACTCCTTGAAGCAATTCGTGAGGGCGCCGGTGCAGCGGCGTAAGGCCCAAGGCGATGACCGTGGCAAGTCATCATAGCTGGCCTGCTTCCAATCCTGCTTTGGCAGCGGTACCCGGTAGATGAATCATGAGCCGTAATTGCTGCACCATGGTAGGGGGCCATGATTACCGCCCTCGCTTCTGTCCCTGTTCGTACTCCCGGCGGTTTATCTCCTGATGAGACGCCGGGTGCCATTAAGCAAGCCAAACACAATCTGGAGATTCAACTATGAAAAGCCAACTGGCACTCGTTCTCGCTAGCCCTCGCAGCTGGGACTCCAGCAGCCTTTGCTGAAGAGATGAAAGGTATGGACATGAAGCACAGCATGCCTATGGACAATATGAAGAATGGAGCAAACGGATAACCGCTGCGCAGAAGCGCAAAGCGACAGGTACCGTGGGGCGCAAACATCAAGCCTGGATAAAGGTACTGTCACCTATCGCCCCACGGGGCCCGTACCAGAACTTGATTGGCCGCGCTATGACCATATGGGGTTCAGGCAACGCCTGAACAGCTTTGAAGGAGCTCAGCGAAGGGGAACGAGATCGAGTTTGAAATTCACCTCACAGGGTGAAATTCTACCATCACTTCGATCAAGCAACTTTAACCAGCGCCCTATGGTTAATTCGACCCTTGTGGTGCGGTAGCCATGCTGGACTATGCCTTTACTCAATTGTAAGCCTTCCAACAGCTTTCCTGTCAGCCTCCTACGGTTGATCTGCAATACATTCCCAACAATGAGGTGATAAATGAAAAGCTATTTTAAACTAAAAGAAATTATTCCCGCTGGCCTTGCTATCCGCGTCTTCATTCGCTATGGCAGGACGGCAGTGAATTACGCCGCCCCTGTACCGGGGGCACCCCGAAGCGCAAAGCGCCAAAGATGGTGCCTCAATCAGCGCCTCAAAAACCCCTATTAGTTAGGGCAGCCACGGCCAGGCTCTCTGCAAAAACGCAGATGAATTCAAGCATGAAATGCGAGATGATTGACGAAAGATTGCCAGCAAAGAATGCAACACGATGCGAGCCTGGTCCGCAGCGAATAAATGTCGCCGAGAACCTGATGCAGCCGGAGCTGTTCTTGCTCTCCCCGCAGGATGGCTCCGTTGGATCTGGCGCCATGCGCCAGGAGGCGGTATCGTGGGATATTCTGGCCATGAACGGGAAACAGGAATGAATCAGCTTTGTCCCTGCGCAAGCAGGATGGCGCCTCCTTTTTATAATGGTGGTCACAGCGTTCTGACTTTTGGCGGCGGGTTAGTTGATTTTTTGGTCGTTTGCATTTTGAGCATCAGGAGAACAGGTTCTCCAGCACAAATTCAGGCGCTGAAGTCTGTTCTGAAACGGATACCGTTTCGAGTCATCCATGGTGCCCGACCTCCAAACCGATTGTTGATAACCGTCATTGGCTTTCTGCCATGATTAACGCCGGAAACCGCGTCGTTTTATTCTCATCACAACCTGTCCCGAAGCAGCACCTGCCCTTTAATAACACCGGTAACAGCTAAACAAGTGGCTGATTCAAATGGCCCGCAACCTCTACACGGGACTACCAAACAATCGGTGAAATGGGCGGATGGAGAAGCAACGATTCACCTGCTCTTGAATGTCACGCCACGCGCTCACTTTTTTGAAATGGTTAGGCAGTGGTTTAATTTTACGTTGATTTATCAGCGCATTTTCAGTGGCCTGCTGGGCTTTTGCCTTTATTGTCGTGACTCAAGCAATATCCAGGCCTATCTAGAACATCCCTTCCACATCATCGCCGCCAATTGCCCTTGGACACGCGGATCTCGTTGAAAAGCGTGCCGCGGACACCTGCACGAACTGGTCGCCAATTTAATGCCAATGCTTTGCGCGACTGGATGATTTCCTTTCTTCGTCTCGTCAGCGTTTCAGCCGATATCGCCCATGAGCTTCGGGACCCCGCTCACAGTAATGCTTGACATCAAGCTGAAGTTTGCCCGGTTGATGAAGGATCGGTCTGGCGAGACTATAAAGGACATTCTTTCTCGACCGCTGGGAAAGAGCTCCCGTAGGATGTCGTGTATGGTCGACGACATCGCTGTTTCTGGCCAAAGCTGACATGGGCATGATTACCCCGGTTTTTCCGAGGATCAACGACCTGAACAACTATCGGCCGCGGCGAGCGTGCCTCGAAATACTACGAATACGCTGCCGACGAGAGGGGCTTGAAACTGGTCAATGAGCGCCGAAGGTGCCACCTTGGTAAAGGTGAAACGACGCCATGTTACGCCGGGCAAAGTTTTCGAATGGTCTTGTCCAAATGCAGTTCGTTACGGCAGACGAAGGTTCTGTTATCGATATCGAATATCTGGAGAGCTGATGAATGGGTGCTCTTGAAAGTTTAGCAACCAAGGCCCGCTTAATTCCTGCCGAGCATATCCACAGCTCTTGACCGCTTTTACAGATCGATACTGTGGCGACGGAGGAGGCAGCACCTTGAATGCCGGGCTGGGGATGGCTATTCACTCCGCCTCAATCATCGAGCTCACCAATGGGTGCAGTGAATGTAAGGTCTGGGCTGGACTTACAAACTTTCCGAAGATGAAAACTACCTGCCAGGCTGAACCAACAACGCCCAATTCTAGTCCAGACGCACCGCCATCGATAGTAACCCATGCCGCGTATATTGTTTTTAATTCAGCTTTATCGGGAAATCATCAATCGATTTTTACGCGGTAGTCCGTCGATAGCTAACTCGATTTATGTTGGTATCACTGTCAATAAATTCAATATCCCATACTTTTGGATGCAATTGAGTGACTTGGATAAAAACCTCCCCCTGCCGGCAAAGCAGGAACTCAAGCACCATGAACTCCTTGGGTCAGATCAATACGCTTTCCCACCGCGCTCTAACTCTTCGTTTGAGCAAATCTACCTGAAGATCCTCGATGGCTTAGGGTGGTCTGAAACGGTAGCACCGTTTCCCCGACGCAGAAGCGACCTTAACCCATATTACGAGCAAGCACTCGGAGAACGCGAAAGGTTTTGATCAGATAATCCCATCGCCCCCAGGGTCAAGACCTTTGCTCTATCTTTCCACCCGATCTCGAGCACTCAGAAAACAGCCAGGCGTCCTCACTGCTGCGGCACGCAACCTGCTCAAGCACCTGCCAGCCGTCCAGGCCCGGCAATCAATCACATCCGAGTATCAGTAGATTCAATTTCCTCATCAAGCGCCCTGCTGGACCTGCGTTTAATACGTTAGTCACTAGGTCTACAGCAAAACCCGCTTCAGCCAAGCCCCTGTTTTCAGGTAAACGCCCAGTTTTCGGCTCATCTTCTGCAACCAAGATTTTCACAATCAAGCCTCCCTGCCTTAAGTGAGGCTAATGGGTGAGGGCTCTGAGCAAGGAGACGCTATTAAACCTTCAGAGATGTAATCGGCAGTACCATACATCGCAAAGCGTAAAATGCTTCGACCTGATTGGCCGCGCTGGGGATTGACACTGAACGCCAAAGTGATTAACCAGTCATCCGTCAAATTCTCTGCAAGGCCCATGGCAGGCCTGGTTACATGAAATTGGTGCTTGAATTCATCATTATTTTTTCTACATTGGTGAAGGTTGGGTCTTCTGCTTTGACAAAACAGGACACACATACTGTCGAAACTCGGGGTGAGACGGAGTTTGGTCCATGCGCCTATCTGACAAAATGATAGTTGGGTCACCGTCGAATAACTCACATGACATCGGATCCGCCAGATTGTTGCTTGTACGAGAAAACTCAAAAATGGCGAGATCAAGGAAACCCCGGTCTCTCTGGCAGTACTCGTCCAGAATCATAGGCTTGCGTAGTGGCAACCAAAGCCCCCCGGCCCCCCCCCAACCATATCTTATCGCTATCGCTATCCCGCTATAGCTTATCGCTATCGCTTGACCGCCGATGGCGGCACCCCAGTTTTCTTGGTAATTATAAAGGTCTTCAAAGGTCGCAGCCCGTCACCCCGACATGGCGACCTACAGTTCATCCTCACTCGGCTTTTTCAAGCTGTGGACGATGTAAGCATCAGCCCTCTTTGCTGCGCGATAACCTGACTTGTCGCCCGCAGTGAATCCGTCCAAGTCATCTGCATCCTGCACCCGGAATACCAATGGTCATCCGGTGGCCATTTCAGGTTATCGATCGGCCCATTGACGCAACGTCACGCGCTGACCTGCAGTATCAATTGTACGCAAGTTCGCCTTCCGTCATAGCGTCATGGTGTCTGCCATGACGGCGTTGCTGCAAGCAGAACTCAGTGCGAAGTAGCATCGTTATCTTTTCATCGTAATACTCCGTGATTAATCAGTTTAACAAAATAAATCAGTTTGTTTGTTCACATTGATGCCGCCGAACCCAATCCCCGCCTGAAAATGTCCTGGTAGCAAGCAAGCCGAAGGTCAAGCGTCCGGCGCATTAAAGGTCCAAGATCCATCGTTTTTGCGACTCCCCGGGGTTTACATGGGCCATATAGGGCTTCGTCGTGTTCCTAATCCGGGAACTTGGCCATCATTTCAAGCGTGCTCTGCCAGCTCTCGGCGCCTACCCAATACCAGCTCGTGCAGTTTATTTTTAAAGTTTGGCCCATCATTGTGGATAGTGCAGCTTCAGGGTTTCGCCTTACGGTTACTTCCAATGATCCGGCGTGAAGCGCATGTTGTCGCCCATCTCGATCACCAGCCTTCCGGTCCCCACTGATCTTCGTCTGCGCCAATCCCCCCAGGCTTTTTGCTCCGGCTGGCATCATACGGGCTTGGCTATCATGTTGCCTGAGCATGACCCATGGCCGTTTCAGTGAGAGCATGCTCAGCGACAGCGTCATGCCGCTGTACAGTAGG
>Ga0163217_1056669_pt1 | contig 15043 bp, 12 predicted proteins | sample SynspAceP_FD_185933 | JGI IMG/M metagenome (GOLD analysis project Ga0163217, IMG submission 185933) | Saline lake microbial communities from Ace Lake in Antarctica - Synechococcus sp. Ace-P (PacBio error correction) | ecosystem: Environmental > Aquatic > Non-marine Saline and Alkaline > Saline ...
CAGAGAGAGATGTCTTTACCTAACCCCCAAAAATCAAGCAAACCAAAGGTTTTTTTTTCCTTTCCTTTAATGGGGTTTTTTTTTGGCCCCCCGGATTTTATGCCCCTCGAATCAAAACAAGGAAACCGAATTGCTCCAAATTTTCTCTTTCGGCCATTTAATTTTCCAGCTCCCTGGTTTTTGAGAAAAGGAAAACCGCATTGGGGGCAAGCCCCGAGGGTCCGATTAGTGCGCCAATGATTCACACCGCCACTTTCTCGTCCCAATTTTTTTGTGCGGAATCTCCCTCTTTTGTAAGACCCCGCGATGCCAAACATTCTTTTCCCAGACTCGCCTTTTTATGGCGAGATCGCCGCAAAATCGCGCTGCCAGAACCGAGTTTTAATGCTTAGAACGCCTGACTTTTAGCATCCTTTCAAGTTGTTAATTAAGGTTTTAGACCGCACTGTCCCCCTAAGTAAAATGAGGGTAAATTCTGCAAGGTCCGCGACTTTTGGAAACCAAGATCCGCCTTTAATCAGGGCTTCCGCGACCACACTTAATTGTTCAATCAACGTTTTCAACCGACATTGCTTAAAAATCGCCGCTTGTAACTGCTCATCGCCTCAGCGTTAATTTTCGCTTGTAATGTCTGAAGCTTTGCAGCTCGTTGTAAACTGGCCAGCCAGCTTTAGAGTGCGTCGGCGCCAATTTGGAAATGCCGTGCGACGTCCGGCTTTATCCGCCACACGACTTTAACAAGGCGTAACAGCGCGTCGTATACGCTTGGCCAATTTACAACAATCTTTGCCTGCAGGTGTTCATAGGGCCGCGCTTAACGTCCCTTCGCGCACGCAATCAAAGCAATGCATGGTCAACATCTCGCGCGAATCACTAACGAATGCATGCCGCTACTTGGGCTGAAGGTTTGTAATTGACTTACGGCGCTTCTAATATAGCGAAGCTGTTTCAATGTCTGCTTTTCCTCCGCAACGCTTTTGACATAGCCACGTCGACCAACGAATATTTGGGCAGCAAATCCGGTAGCACCTGATGTGAAAAAAAAGTTCTACAATATGGCAGTGTGTTTCGACTTCATTCAAGAGAAAATATACTGCCTTAGGAAGCGTAATAAAACGGGGTTGAAGGCATAAATAGGTTCACCTTAAATACATTACTTCAGACTATACAGAATTACCTAGAAAACATCGAGATGACAGATAATGTTCCAGGATCGATGGTAAATCGTCGAAAAACTCATCAAAGAAGATCAAAAAAAATAGCCCAACTAGCATAACTTTTAAAATATTGAAGTCATTACTTATAAAAATCAAATGCCCATTGGGACTACTTAAAAGAATGGTCATGATTAGACGATTTTCAAGCGCACTAAGGAGGAGGCCCATGAAAGGACCAAGCCAGACGAAAAAACGCTCATGTCGGATTTCCCAGTCAAATAGGTTATTTGGAAAAATTTCAAAAGAAAAAGGTGACTTACCCCTATAAGCGATGCGAAACATAGGCAACGATGTGTGGATTGGTTACGCGACGCCCCGAATTGCTTGGAGTCCATGATCGGGGAACGGATGCTGAGAAATTCCCAAGTACTAGACGCGACGTCGTTTGCTTGATTCGACGTCGGTTACATTCAGTAAAAGACGGCTAACACTCGGCATCAAATAATAGCCCCATTAGAAAACCAACAAAAATAACAGTCAGCAAACGCGCTCAAGATAAACTTGTTACCCATCCGCGTCCGAATCTCGAAGTCATGCCATTTCATAATGGCGGGCAGAAACCAAGGTTTTCCGGGTATAACGGGGCGCGTTTTGAAAGGAAAATCATCCAACGGAGGTTTTTTCCCTTCTGTGAGGTTACCCCTGTTGAGCGATTTTTCGACAAAATTAATTGGCTCGTCCTACGCCTGATCGCAATAGCCATGGCGTAATGCATATTGTCATCTTTGGCCAATGTGCGGCACTGGTCAAAGGTGTACGCCACATAACCGACCACGCATAATCAATTTTCGTTTCCTGTTAGCGAGGAAAAACGTACGGATCATAAAGTTCCTGTAAATATTTGAATACACTGAGGTTGATCACCTTTCCCAAATCCGGCCGCCAAACAATATACGTTTACCACACTCTGGCGAAGGTCGATAATACGCCCCCAATCGCTCCGTGCCGCCGATGGGCGCCGTAAATTTCGGACTGACGGAAACGAACGAGTGACTCAGGCAAGTTCTTCTGTTTGCGAATACATCGCGGAGCGAATAGGATGACACGACGTTTGAATTTGCCAAAAATTCGTTTCCCGTGTAGCCATTCGTGGCGATAATCACTTGATTCTGCCGTTGAGCATGCCGCCAACAAATTGTACTTTGGCTGGTGATTCCCTTTGCTTAGTAACACCTCGAACCAGGTGTGTTCTAGCATTAAATACACCCGCTGTTGGGCGATTTGGCAACAGCCCCACGAGCCAGTTTCGCTGGTTTGTAAACGGTGCCATCCGTAGGATACACAACGCCACCATAATAGGCATTTGAGCCAACTTCTGGAATTGACCTGACGACTCCCGCAATCGCAGCGAAAATCGAACAACCTTCGCCAGCGCTTCCGCTTGCTCGATTAAAGTCAGCGTAAATGGCTAGGATGAACTGGCGGCCACGAAATCGGCCGCATAAGGACAAAATCACAATCGATGCTGTTCTTTCTTTTGATGAAGTCCACCAGCCAAATTAAACGCCCACCAAACTTCTCTTTTTATTGTTGAGTGAACACTGTCACGGACGTATTGGCGCTCCAGCCTTTCTACGCCAATTTGTGAAATGGGCCAAGTAACCCCACCATTTCGACAACGGCTCCTTCCCCCAAACGACCACCCTCAAGCACAACCATCTTTTAGACCCAGCGCGGCTAAGGTAATGGATCGCAGAGATTCCGGTAACCCACCGCCAACAATCACTACATCCGCTTTTTGTGGATTTTCAAAACCGGGCAATTAGAGTGAAAATTTTTCTCGCCCAAAGACGCATCTGCCAGCCAATAAGGCATGTTTGCTATCACGTCGATCTGTTTTTTTTGCTAACATATCGATTGCATTCCATAAAAATAAGGGAGGTGTACGCGCCTCGTTAACTTAGGAGGCACGTGTTTGTAAAAAAATTCTTTTGTTCTGTCCCATTGAAGGGTGAAACCAAATACTTGCTCTGGCGGACCTGACTTCAACAATTTTTCACCACAATCCGTCATAACACCATCTCGATCGGCAACTTGTCGTCGCAAACTCCATCTCATGGTAACGCACACCATGGTCATACCGGTTTTTGGCTAAATCAACCCATCACATCCAGACCTCTTTGACATTTCCGGATCCAGAGCGAGTTGGTTCATCAAACAGCATAATTTTTGGGTTCCATCGCGAGAGACCTAGAAATCGCAACGCGTGTTGCTGGCCCCCGCAATGTTCCCCGGAATAACGCGACGCTAAATGGGCGAGCAACACGATCCAATAGGCCATCACCCTCTTTTCAGCCTCTCTTTCCGACATTTTACGCAACCACATCAAACCCCAAAGCGCAAGTTTTGTTAAGACGGTAAGGTGGAGAAAAAGGTTAAAATTCTGAAACACCATTGCCCATGGTTGGTGTATCACTTTATTGCCTCTGGCTATCCGAGAAAGCGGCTGCTCAAAAACCGACACAACACCTTCTTTCGGTATTCTTCAAGATGGTTTTAAAGAGCGAATTAAGGTCGACTTGCCTGACCCAGAAGGTCCGCAGATCACCATAATTTCGCCTTCAGACCCAATATCTAATGACACATCTTTTTTAAACATGATGATCGCCATACCAATTTTATTTCAAGTTCTCATTTTTTATCGCGTATGGTCACGACACTTTCTTAGCTAAATTTTCCTTCTGATGGCAGTGTCTTAGTGATCCTACCTTAAGACGTTTTTCAAGAATTCAAGCTGTATTCTGGGAACATGCTGTAACACAAGAACAAAGAACAAAACGGAAATCATCACCAGGCTCCGTTGCAATCCCACCCAATCCTTGTCATTCGCAATGTTTCGCCGCCATCAACATGATGTCGAATAAACCAATAATCGAAACCAATGGTGGTGTCTTTCAGCAAGCTAATAAACGACGTCAGATATTGGGAATCATCATTTTTAGGCCTGAGGCAAAATAACCAACACCATGGTATGTAAGTACCTAAACCGAAGCGTCGCTGCGGCTTTCGTATTGGCCTTTTGGAATCGCCTGCAAGCCGCGCGATGTTTTCCTCGGCCATGTACGCGCCAGCCAAACAAACACACCCGGCCACCAAGCACTTGAGTAACTTATTAAACTCCATGGTCCCGCACGTAAAAAGATCGGCAACAAGGTCACGGCGCCCATGAACAGCACCGTATTAACGGAACAGACCGAACCAGCTCGATAATTAATCATCGAGATCCAATGAATTACAGGCAGTTTAGAACGACGACCCAACGCCAATACCACGCCGACCAATCGCATCGTGATGGCAAACCCGCGGATAAGGAAAGGGGTTAAAAAAACAAACCCACCCAGCGTTCATCGCAAACCGGTCCCAATGCAAACATAGCTAAGTCCAAAAGCGATAAATAAGCCAATCAGTAACCAGATAGCAGAAAACTAGCAGATGACTACGAGCTGTTACCCAACGCGACACATGGAACAAACAACTCGTTTAGACTTTTTTCCCACCCCGACAAATCCCAGTTGGTGTAAATAATGTTAAAAGCCATGCAAAACAGGTCATCGTGCATGAAGCACCCCAGCTCAGCACCAAAACGTCAACTACAGAAAGATACGCCACCCCAAAGGAATATAACCGATCCAAGACAGTAAAATAAAGTTTCTCACAGCCACGGCTTAGACATCAGCGGCAATAACCAGCCCAGACCAAGCAACACGCCCGCTTTGTTGACTCGCCATTGTTCTTCAAGTGGAAACGGCCTATAGATCAAACCGTTAACAACTAATACACCTGCCACACGCGCCATCGGGCTGATATCCATATTCACGACGGTATCAGCGATAAAAACAGCGTTAACAACGCCAATTCCAAAGATGTATTTAATAAATAAACAACACAACGCAACACACAAGGTTCAATAAACTGTTGCCAATACTATTAAAACACGATGAACGATCGCAGCCGAAATTCCTCTTTCACTTACGAGGAGGAACGTGATGGTGTTTTGTTACGAATTGCTTCAAGCAGGTTCATTGTTCACATTCAAATCGTCCTTTATCGCACCTTATATGGCACACTGTCGTTGTAACTTGTTGAGCAAGTAAGAGATCAGCAAGCTGATGAATATATAAACCCCATGACCATGAAGATAATTTCGATCGCCGGCCGTTTTGATTCATCCGAGGTCTGCATAAAGACAGAAACCAGCTCAGGAAAGCCACTGGCGCCGCCAACGACGAATTTTGTGGCGGCTAACCAAGAATTGGTCCATCGGAGGAAATAATGGAAACGGAATTGCCTGAGGAACAGAAATCAACGCAATGACTGAACACGCGAAAAAACCAATGTAAACGCCGCCTCAGACTGACCCCGATCAATGGATTGCATGCCCCGCGCGAACGTTTCCCGCATGGCGCCAGACCGATACACTGTCATGGCGACAAACGCGCACCAAAAGAGGCGGGAAGAAACGCAACGCCGCTGAAATTGAATCCCTGTTAACGTCGGAATAGACAAATACAAGGAATGGGAAATAATCCACGGCCCAGCAAAGCAGCAACAGCCCAGAAGACTAAAGCCGATTATAAAAAACCTGCAGAACGCGAACCAGACACCTGTAATACGGTTTGGACCAGCGGAAAGACCAAAAATTGCGGCACCTAAAGCACCGGATCAGGCGAAATCCATCCCATGAAAAGGCACTTTCCAATGAAATAACATAAAGTCCCACGATTATTAAGACGAGCCCATTCGCCCAACTGGTGCTTTGGCGTGGGGCTGGGCAAAGTAAGAAAAAACCACCGGTAAACCAAAACTAAATTTGGATTAATAATGGCACGTTACGCACATTTCTTACGTACCAACAGCCAGTTGAGAACCACCATGGGTTCGCTGATACCTTAAAAATTCCCACCACCGTCCTAGATGGTAACCGACCACAAATCAACGCAAAAAGACAATATAAGCGTATTAACAATACAACGAAACACCCGCCAATAACTCTACTGGATCGTACGGAATTAAGCTCCAGCTAATATTAAAACCAGCGGTAAACTTGCAAAAAATCAAAACAAACGTCATACAGGTCGGTTGAGTTTTTCACTGGCAATTGGCAAACAAGAACCACAAAACGCAACAAAACAGCCGCGAGGACACACGCTTGTAAAACACCGCTGATATGGTCATCGTTAAGCATAACCTTGTTCTTTTTTATCAGGGACAAAAATAGAATTCGTTTGCTTAGGTGTAATTTTTTGACGGTTTGGATCAAGAGGGCTGAGTCATATCTAATGGTACCGCAAAGAAGAATAAAAAAATCAAAGTAGGAGACAGGTTGATTTTGCTCACTGTCTCTTATCATTACTAGGCGAAAGATTTGGGCGTACATCATGCCGCCATCTTCCATAACGCAATTTAGCGTGCATCTTAAGATCAATACCCAACACACTGTTTGGTCCTACGTTGCGCTCGTATATTTCACCGTAATTTCCCCTACGTTTTTAATCAGCTTGGTAGCCCAATGCTGAGGCAAACCTAAATCCTGTATGCGCAATCCCCTTCGGTACCCAATAAGACGTTCTTACGACAGGCTTTGAGTTTTCAGCACGGCATTTTTTTCTACCATTTTTTAGAAATTCACACCAAACTCTTCTGCTGCGACCATGGCTGCAAATGTCCATTTCCACAACATTCGGCCCATTCGCTGTCGTTTTTGTTTTAACCCGCCAAAAGATAAAGGCTTCTTTAGAATCGTTTCAGGCAGAAACGCATATAGTCATCTTGGATTTGGAAGGCAGCAGAACGCTGAGCGGCCAAAACAGATTTGTCATTGTTAGCCGCGTCACAGTTTTTATTAAAAGGCCGTATTACGACTGAGGAATCGTCGATACCACGGTTTTGATTGTCTAAATTGTGCGCCCGACTGTAATCGGCGATGTTCAGGCTCACTGGAATGTTTCCGGTCCAGTACACAAACCGTGGCACCCTTAAGTTCTTTTACCGACTTCACGCCAAAAATCTTACGTACCATAAAACCTTGGCCATCGTACAAATAGTATCTAAAAAATCCAGTTCCTTGCGCGCATCACGCGAAAAGCGTCCACGTCATACTTTTGATAAAATGTCACCCTTACCACTTTTATCGAAGTAAAACTTTGAGCCATTGAACCGGGCAAACTTTCACTTTGTTAGAAGCGTCGCCAAACACAGCCCGACGCACGCCTCGACAGATATCAATGTCCATTCCCCTGCATTCACCCGCTTTGTTAGCTGTAAAACGCTGGAAATGAGTGGCCAATACACAATTTACATAGCCGGCTCTTTGAACCGCGTCTAGTGTTGATACTGTATCCGCTGCAATAACTTGTTTTTGGCCGCTAAAAGCGTTGCTTGTTGCAGCGAGTACCATAAGAAAATTTATTCATTGTTCGTGTCCTTTTATATGCTGTTGAATTTTTTTAATTTCTTTTTATTCGGCACCCCTCCAACCTCCCCTTGTCAGGGGGAGGAGCTAAAAAGTTCTTGTTCCCTCCCCTTGGCAGGGAGGATAAAACTCTTGTTCCCTTCCCTTTGGCCAGGGAGGAGCTAAAGTTCTTTGTTTCCCTTCCCTTGGGCAGGGAAGGAACTAAAACTCTTGTTCCCTCCCCTTTCTTCAAGGGGAGGGAGGGAGGGGTTGTAATAGCCGTGATTGCAATCGGTTTTATTAAATTTTCTGATGCGTCAAACAACTAACCGTAAGTCTATATGTTAAGATTCCTACATAACAATAATGAAATATTATAAATGGTCTATAACTTTAGGTATGCCTATGAAACATCATAAATGCGTAATATTTCAATGAAGTCTTGTCACCAGGGAGCATTACACGAGCCGCTGAGCGCACAATGTAAGCCACCTGCGCCAGTAAAATGCTCGCCAATTTCGGAAGATGAAATCGGCTTATAAACTGTTTTGTTCGTAATAAGGCAAGCTCATTCAACGGATGAAGCGCTTTATTTGCATTTGGCGAAGTTTATGGTTTACTGCAGGCGTCAATCATTTACATGACAAGCATAAAAAGTGCGGAAAAAATAAATAAAGTGGGAAGGCTACGTATTTGCCACAACTTTTGGCCCGTCTTACCAATTCTACCACGAGCTCATCGCGGAGTATATGACCAATACCCAGGTGTGGAGGTTAAGCTTACACCTCTGGCCTGTACAGAGATTCGTCAAGGCATCGCGTCAGGGCAATACCAAATTGGCTTGGTTGATAAAGCACAAAAGCTCATCAAACACGATTCAGAGCTTTATTTAGCCTGCATTGTGCCGTTGCTAAAACCACCCGCCGCCCAATTAGACGTCATTACTCCCCATGACTTACAAGGTCTCAACTGGGTTACACTCGATTCAAGAAAATGCCACCACGAAACGTTAAAACGCAATTTATGCTGACATCGACCTGCCATTTTTAATCGAACCTTAGAAGTCCACACCACGACCACGTCTTTCATTTGTTATTTTAGGCATGGGCGCAACACTGGTCGATATTTCTGGAACTGTCGGTTCCTTTTGGATAAGGTATTCCAATGAACCCAATGTCGTCCTTGAAACCTTTTCGCCAACATAATCAGAAACGCTAGAAGTTCTACCGTCTAACTTGAGCCCTCTTTCGGGGATTGCCAAAGACTTTTATGACGCTCTTCATCAGCATAACTAGAGCCCAACACCCACTAGAAAAGGCCCAGAGCCATGCAAATGGGCGATAACCACCGCTGCGCATGGCGAGCGCTGCGCCAGACTTCCCCTGATTACCACGATACGAATGGGGCTTTCCTATTGATGATGATCGCCGTTTGTTTTTTGAAAAGCTCTGGCCTAGAAACCTTTCAATCAGGATTGAGCTGGCGAACCATTCTGACTAAGCGCGAAAACTTTTCCGTAGTGCCTTCAAGCATTTTGACTCAACAAAGTCCGCGCTAATTTAGTGACAAAGACGTTGAGCGCTTTTAGATAACAAAGGGATCGTGCGTAACAAACGCAAAGATTCCTCGCCGTCATCAAACAACGCCAACGCGCCGTAGAAATGAAAAAAAAAAAAAAAAAAAAAAAGGCATTTCGAAAAAAAAAAGGGGAAAAAAAAAAGGTTCCTAGCGGCTTTCCTTGGCGTTTAACGAACCCGACGCAAAGCACACTTCCGCCACCAAACTCAAACGACCTGTGAAGAGTCTGTCGCCTGGTCTAACAGAACTCAAAAAGCGTGGTGCAATTCTCGGTCCAACAACATTGTACGCATTCATGCCCAATCCATGGGACTGATCAATTTGGGGGACCACGCGGAAGATTGTTTTTATGCGAGAAGAAATAAACAAAGCAAGGAAAGGATTTTGAAGGCCTTCATAAATATAAGAGCGACGATAAGTTTAAAAAGACATCATTTTAAAATGACAATCTTGTCATTGTTTCAAAAAACACTCTAATATTTTGGTCAAGGAATCGGTAAATAAAAAAGGCAAATTGGTATGCGTGCTCTGCTCCCTCTCACTTTATCTCTTACTAACCGCTTGTTTCAAACCACTCACTTAATGTGGTGGATATCTAACCGTCTCCGCTCAGAACGATGGCGTTGAATGCATCCCCCCAAGTGGTTTATCCAAGGTCCAACCTTACAAACAACCTATGGTTTTTCTTTGAATGGGCAACTAGGGCTAAGGGTCGGAACAAGTTTTGTGTCGCAAGTGCTATCGCTCTCCTTTCCACGTCTAATTTGTCTCAATACACACTCGGTTATTTAGCAGCTACAAAACCAAGATTCAAACTTAGAAATATAAAGGAAGAATTTAATCAAGATATTACTCTTCTAAAGCGTGAACCCTCAAGTAAAACCATTGTCGATCTACTTAAAGCATCAACGAAAGAAATTATCTTTAAAATACGCTCACTTCAAATACACATTTTTTAACCTGCTGACGAAGGCATCCAATTCCAAGCGTAAAAACATACTTCTGAATGAAAACGGCAGGCACTATCGGCTTGCTCGACAGAGAGAGAAACAAAAGCAAAAGCGCTACTGGATACAAGAGCCAGCTTGAAAGTAGAAGCACTCGCTATTGCACCCATCAAATAGTCTACATAACTGGGCAGAAAAAACCATGGAGTTTGAAAAGTGGCGTGGTTTTGGTTCAATCAGAGTCCAATTCGGCAACCGTAAACTCAATAAAAGGCTCTGGGTTTATACTGGTAATAAAGGGTCAATTATTGAACAGCTATCAGATGTCTTGGCTCTGAACTAGGATTTACTCCAAAAGCTGCCCCGACCGCTGGCCGATTATAAAATCGGTTAACCATGACCTTGGCGGCAGAAGAGCTGTTTACACGCTATACGGAAGAAGCTAGCCTTTTCTTTTAAATGCGGTCATTTTCATCACCCCAGATGAACTCCTAAATGCTCATCTAACTACTGGAAAAAGTATTGGGAAAGCATCTAAAATTAGACATTCAAGCTAGCATAAAATGCCAAGTTAGAACCATTGCATCAAAGGGGTATTTAACCAACCAGATGATTATCCTTATATAACTATAAAGACATCACTATATCCAACGGCTTTTCCCGAAGCAAAAAAAATGTACGCCGTCTCAATTAAACCGAAGCCTAACCTATTACGCAGTATTGTCAGACGTAGATACTCTCGGCCTGCATTAATCAAACACCTCAATAAGTCCAATGATGACACCTATCATTGGGTTCTTTTCAATGCCCTCTTTAATACAAGCGTTCCATTTTTTTTGCACTTAAGTTGGCAAAAATTAATCAATTGCATCGGAAACATTTTTCGGTCTTAACGTCGTTTGGTCGCTGGTCACAGTATGCCACGAATTAGGTGCTTTTAAAAACGCTTTGATATGATGGACAGTGGGAAAAAATAAGATGGTGCATGTGAAATAATTTCTGTCATATTAAAAGAGATATGAACCCAGTTGGATTTGTCGTATCCACAGTGTCCACGAGCACTGAACGATTACCTCAGACATTTAGCTCCGAGTACGTAAGAAGCGCGTGTGAAAGAACCGCGCGATCAGGGTATCAATTATAAAGCGTCCGATGCGTTGCAACATTGGGTAAAGCAAAGCGTGTGATAACGGCGATTGTTTCCCCCAAGACATGCAATATCTTCGACACCATTCTTTTCGAAGGTTCTTGCCGGAACTCGACAAGCGCTGCAAGCAGAAGCTTATTTCCTGCAAGTGGTGGCAATTTCGATACTGGCAAGCAAGAATTATAGCGCGTTTTGAAACGCCTTGTCAAGCCGGCGATCACGACGGATTCCTTGCTCCTTCGCAACTCGGGTCAACGACCCAAAAGTCCATCGTTTATTAAGCTCAACGTGCCTTTTGTGTGTTACGGCGCACCGAAGGGCAACGTTCGCAATTTGCGTGTATGGATTTTGGATAATTACAAAGTTGGCCATTTAAGCCTGACTCGCCTTTACGAACAAGGCCATCGTGACATTGGCGTGGTCTCGGTGAGTGAGCGATATTTTTTCGCTCAAAGAAAGACAACTGCGGCATTCACAACGCCGCCGAACAAGTTGGGCTTTCGATTGCGTCCCAAAACAACTGTTAGAAGTCGGTTTTTGACCGAGGAAGAAAATTTACCTTCGCCTTGTGCGAATTCCTTCTTTCCAGCACCCGAATATCACTGGCGCTGATTTGCCTACGCAGCACCAAGCCGCGCGCAGTGCCGCTTTGGCGGTCATGCGATTGCATCAAAACTCGATTCACCATAAAGAACAGTGTGTGGTGTGTGGCGATACACGCCGTTGATGAGCTGACCGCCAGTATGGGGATCACCAGCATTCAAGCAAGCGCACCTGCAAAATTGGTGAGCAACTTGCCAGCATGATGTGGTCGCGCATCACCAAAGGGGTTTCCGGTGAAGGACTTACAAGGTCGTTTTTAGCGCCGGGCGTCGTAAAAACAGGCTTTTAGCCAGCTTGGTTTTTTAGTCAATAGGCTCGGAACACTCGTGATAAAATAAAATGAGGAACGACAAATGAACATTCTCTGCTCGTCACCTCTCCGCGCCGTACTTGGTCAATGGACTGCTTATCAGCTCGCTCGCCAAGCGCCGCCCACGGTGGACATTCCTGGACGCGCAAACAAACGCAAACGGATCGACTGAAAAACAATCGAACTGCTGCCAGCACGTTCGAAGCCTTAAACGATGGCGTACCGTCAAACGTCGTCGCGTAGATGAAATGAAAGGCCGACTCAAATGGCCGCCGCTGTTGCCGCTGGTACCAACGCCACAGCTTATCGAAGTGGAATTCCAGAGATCATCATGGCGCTCGGTGAAGAAGGCATCGTCCGATGAAAAAACACACCAAGGCGTCATCAATGACATTGGCAAAAGTCGCTTCCACAAAGGCGCCACTGACCCAACGCTGACTCCCCATCTGGCAATTATTACCGGCTTGCCTTATTCATGGTTGGATTCAAGGTATTTGGTAATCGTAAAGACTGGTTTCGATGAAAAAAGGTCTAGCCGCGCCAAAAACATGGGAAAACATCGAAACCGCTGCCAAAGCGCTACTGACAAAGCCAAAACCAATACGGTAAATTTTGGGTCGGCACCAAAACAAGACAGCTACACAGAACAAGGTCCTTCACACAAATTGGCATTATCGAATAACGCCCGCCGCGTTCGACGCCAAAGGCAATTTGATTTTTAACCAGCGCCGAGACACTTGAAACCATCGCCATATTAACAACGAAATTAGCCAAATACAACCCACCGGGACCACAGAACTGGCGCGCGCCGCGATTATTACCTGCAAGGTAAATGGCGATGTTCTTTTACTCGCACCTACATCATGGATGACCTTTCCTTAGCGGAAAGTCGCCAAAGGCTCGCTTCCTCTGAGAAACTTTAAAGAACTCAGCGGCGGGCATACTTCGATCCGAACTTGGTCAAAAAAAAACACCGCATTCGCCACCGGATTATCACCCACAAAAGCGCCGCGTCTTACGGCACGCTTTCTGGCCTTGTCGCGTTAAAACCAACAACGCCGACGACACGCAAGCGACCAAAAGATTTCATGAATTTATGTACGACCCTGCCAGTACATCACTTTTTTGCCACTGGCGCCAGGCGGCATGAATCCATCTTAAAGGCATCGCCGAAGAACCCAGCGTACTTTGGACGATGCCATGGTGTTTTCAAAACTTGTATGGCCGCGATAAGATGATGCAAATCGTATCGGGCTTTCGACCGACATTCGTTTCCTTCTCAGTGGTGAAAAGGCAAAACCTTCCCTTGTCGTCTGGCGCCATTTTTGCCAGTCGGTGATTCTCAATGATCTACGAACGTTGACGATTGAAGGCAAAGACCCACAAACGGCGTGGGACAATGCAGAAGCGGAAATGAAAACCATCATGGGCGACTGACCCCCTCCCAGCCTCCCCCTTGTAAAGGGGGAGGAGTAGGCTGTTGTTATTCCCTTCCCTTATCTCAAGGGGAAGGTAGGCATGGGTGTTTAATTTTTAATCCCTTCCAGCTCCCCCCTTACTTTAATGGGGAGGCAAAGTGATCTGTTCCCTCCCCTTGTTAAGGGGAGGGCTAGGGGTGGGGTTACATTTAAATAAGGGAATCGATATGTTCTTCTATACTGGTCAAAAACGAAGCCGTCGCCTCGGCCTAAAACATGGTTGCCGCCAGCCGTCGGCATTATCGGACTTGCTGTGATTTACCCCATTCTTGTTTTTTTTTTTTTTTTTTTTTTTTTTTTCAACGTCTATCTGAGTTTTTTTTGAACGTGCAACTCAATGGCAACAAGACCTTGTGGGATTGATAACTACCTAAATTTGCTCGGCAATCCGCGGTTATTACCATTCAATTGCGTGCGGTCATTTATCTCATCGGAACCGTAGTCGGCCAACCTACGGTGTTGGGGCTTAGCGGCGTCGATTCTGATGGAATCAAGAGTTTCGCTTTCGTAACATCGCCCGCGTTTGATTCTTTTGCTATTTCGCCCCGGTGATCAGCGTGGTGTTTGGCTGCAGTTTATTTTTGATCCAGTGAACGGTATTTTATATACCATGTGGGTGGTCGAATGTGCTGCACCTGACCGGACACACGGGAAAACCTGATCGGCAACCCAGATTCTGCCTTTTCGTGTGATCTTGTTCGATAATTTGGAAACATTTCCTATCGCATATTTTTTCTGTTTTCTTCGCCAAAATTGCAAAGTGTGCAAAAAGACCTTTACCGAAGGGGCGGCATCGACGGCCAAACGCATGGGGACGTTTTTGGCATGTGACGTTGCCTGAACTGAAGATTCGTCATTCGCGACGGGTGTTAACTTGAAAACCCCGTTGCCGCATTTCTGGAATTTGAACCGCTTTTGAGGACGTGTACTTACTCGCACCGATTCGAAACTTTGCCTATTTTTACCTATTACCAAGCCTTCCGCTGGATTGTGGATCAAGGCGGTGCCGCGGACCATTTTCGGTTATTCAACTGCTGGTAAATTGGTCGGTTTAATTTGGCCTGTTTTATGTTTCGAAAAGTACTCAAATGGTAAAGACTTACATGGTATGGGAAGTAGGTGAAACATTTATGATGAATAAACGCACTCCGTTCAATCAAGTGATCTTGGTACACCTTGGTACTTAACCTTGGTGATTTTCTGCGTCTTTCCATTTTGCAGATCTTTTCTACGTCGTTAAAACACCGATTGATTGGGGCAATCCATCCTTGATTCCTCGCGTGTTGCACTTGGGTATGCGTTAAGGAAATTGCTGGGCTTAATGCCACAAAAGAAGTCGATGTGGCCCGCTAGCGTGCAGCGAATTGCTTTG
>Ga0163217_1003054_pt1 | contig 15041 bp, 14 predicted proteins | sample SynspAceP_FD_185933 | JGI IMG/M metagenome (GOLD analysis project Ga0163217, IMG submission 185933) | Saline lake microbial communities from Ace Lake in Antarctica - Synechococcus sp. Ace-P (PacBio error correction) | ecosystem: Environmental > Aquatic > Non-marine Saline and Alkaline > Saline ...
TTCTTTGGGGTACGGTTTTTTTGGGAGCATTGGAAAGCCGACTAAACCAAACAATCCCAGGCTGCGATAAATAGGGAACAGGATGGTAAGGTTACGAAAAATGCGTCCAATTGGGGCTGTTCGGCTTCAGGTGGGTATAAAGGAGTCTTCCCATAAAACGATAACGCGACGGTTGCCCCTGCGAGCCATTTTATTCCATATCCTTCAACACTTGCGATGTGAGTTCGAAAAAATCTCCAGCTTCAAGTTTTAAGGCCATTGGAACCGATTGACGTCCTAAACGTCATACTCAACATAGAGCAGGCAATATCGATCCCTTAGCGATGATTCATTAATTAAAAATTTTTTGATAATGCCAATAATTGTAAATTGGTCGGAAGTACCAAATTTTTCAAAAATTGCGGATAATGCGCATTCCTAAGGCCTCTTTGGCTCACTCCAAAATGGCGACCCGGCCGACTCGTTTGATCAGCATAGCCGTAGAGTCGGTAACCAAACTGTCTATCGAAATTCCTGGCCCCTCTAGGATTTCCCATATTCAAATGGGAGGTAATTATCGTCAACTTCCATTATTGCAATATTGATGGAATTTCCGCTGTTGCCCCCCTTCCATAAAAAAGGGAAGGTATTACTTTTCGACAGATGGTGTTGGTAAAAAGCTGCTCAATGTAGCACTTTCCACTTGGCCAGTTGTTCCACTTCTTCCTTAAAAGCCGTGGGCTTATTGCTCATGATATATACATCATCAACAATTAAAACCTGATCTTTTGGTGAAACGCCCAGATCTTTACTCTGAATGAAACTCCAATTGTCATAAAAGACCACCAAAGTACTTACAATTAAAAAAGACACGGAAATTGGCAAATTGGAAAAATAACCACAAGAAAAACTTCGAATGTTGCCGCCACCAGTACTAGTTGTTGGCCAGCACCCTTAAGTACTTTCACGGGCACAAAACGGGACCATGAAAAATGCGGGATACATTCCTGAAAAGAGGGCCAGTAACTGTCGCCCCCAAAAAGTTAAAAGGGCTACCCAGAAAACAGAAGGATCTGGTAAATGGTATGCGAAATAGACTTGCCAGAAAGTTCATTAAAATAAGGCGTGTGCTACTTTGCTATTGCCAAGGCAAACAAAGCGAGATGAAGGAAAATTAAACCTGATTCCGTCAAAAATGGGCGTAATCAAGGCAAGATTTGGTCGCGACCCCAATGTTTTTGCCAATTAACCCACTTCTTTTGCTCTTTTAAGGGACTGGTGCCGTTGTATAAGGTTCAATAAATAACGCTAGCCCCAAATAAGATCAAAGAACAAGCCCAAATGAAACGAAAGAATAGAAAACATTTTGAAATACACTATTTGGGCTTAAGTTCATGGTCTTTGTTAGAATACAGGTGTTATATCCTTTAACGCAATAAGTGCTATAATAAAGATAATTACCAGAATCGGCAACTGTTTCTTCGGTTGCTCCTGGCAAAAAATGTTCTGTACGTAGGGCATTAATGTATGTACCTAAGACATAGACTGTAAAGGCTCCTGAAAAACGGCAATATCCGGCACGCAAGGTTATCAGCCTAATAAGGTGAAGAAATTTATGACTTGTCCATTCCTGGTTTTGCGCAATCTTCATTCCCCGCCATATGCCTAAAAACGTTGGATTTCTAAGAAATGAACGCTCTGGCAATATCCTCTAAACCCCTGTTACCGTAGGTATCGGTATTGTTTCAATAATAAACGTTTGGCCTAAACGCTTTTTTTTTATATCAAAATGTTTTATGGCGCAGATCTGGTCAGTAGCTTAGGTGTTTGGGTTTCTTTTAGTGCGGTTTTCATATCCCTACCCAAACAGAATCCAGACCGAACATCTCAAAGAAAGAAGCATTCCCAAGGTTGAACCTTGTTCCTTTATATTTGCTTCCGTATCACTCTTCTTAGCAGCATACTGCCAAATTCCTAAATCAGTAGTTATTCCACTTGTGAAAAATCGCTCTCATGCGGCAGCCATAGGTGCTGGAAACTTGTGCGGATCTCTCTCCGTAACCCCCGAATTTTAACATCTGTTAATTTATTCTATGAATACGTTGCGGCATCTTGAACATCGTATCAAAAATTCATCTCAATCATAGATTATAAGGAGATAAGCAAGTCCCCCCAGCATTCCAATGGCTAGACCGAAGGTATTCCAGAAAGGTAAAAAAAAGGCTGCCTTTTTAAGGCTTCTTCCAAGCAATTTAATGTGGTTTTTAACATTGATGCTCGATTTTGGATGCCGAAAACATTTTCAAGCATTGATTGATGATAAAACACTCTTTCTCGCTATATTACGCTGCAAGAGTTTCCAAAAAGCCGTTGTAGGTCTTTCAAATGCCATTAGGTTTCCTGAACCTATGGTTTCACTTCCAAGTCCTACCAGACCTACAAGGAGTCCGCCAAAAAAGGCGGACTACAAACTCTCCTCCTCCTTAACCTGAAAGGTTTCCAAAACCGTGTAGTTTCATTGCCATGGTAGGTTTCCGAAACCTATTGGTTTCCACTTCTTAAATCCCTAGCCCAGACCTAACAAGGAGGGTCCGCCAAAAAGGCGGACTACAAACACTCTTCCCTTTATTAACCCTGAAAGTTTCCTAAAGACCTTGTAGTTCATTGCCATGTAGTTTTCCGAACCTATGTTTCAACTTCTAAATCCTAGCCAGACCTACAAGGAGGTTCCGCGCAAAAAGGCGGCACTACAAACACTCTTCCTTTATTAACCTGCAAGGTTTCCAAAACCTTGGTAGGTTTTCCATTGCCATGGTAGGTTTGACGACCTTAATTTGGGTTTCACTTCCAAATCCTAGCCCAGACCTACAAGGATGGTCCGCCAAAAAGGCGGACTACACCTTGCAGGTCTTCGTTGCCGTTTAGCTTGGTATTCCCTACTTTCATGGCTCCATAGCCCTATTATGCTTTCCGTAGCAATCTGTCGCGTCAAAGATAGGTTCACGATACGATTGCATAATGGCGAACCCTATCCGAAGTGGGTAGCAGCAACTAAATAGTAGTGCCTTCCCTGATTAGTTCTGCCAACGAGGGTTCAGTGCACTTCGATCGGTCGGTTTTTGGAATCCAATTTCGTAGGGGGGCTCATGTGCGGCGGGCAAAATCTAACTGTTGGTTTTGGTAACAGGACAGCCCGTGAGAATAGCCGACTGGGGTCGCTGTGGTCGTTTTTGTTGTCGACCTCCCGACAGTTGCTTGTGGAAAATGCTTTCAACGGTGCGCTATTTTCATTCGCTCCAAAACGGCCATTGACCTTTTGCTTACGGCCAACTTTTATTCATTTTGAGATGAATCACATGGGTCGGGGGCACAATTCAAACATTTTTCAATTACGGGTAAGTTTCATCTATCAAATTAAAACTTTGAAGACAAAGCGAGATTACCCTTTCGCACATTGTGTACCTGATTTTTCCTTTAAAGTTCCAACCTCATGCCGGCGAAAATTGGTATTACCGAGAAGTGGATTGGTCCAGCATACCCTATAATGTTCAAGAAGGGTAGATTGCCACAACCCGATGGGCCCATTATGGCTACAGAACTCTCCATCCTGAACTTTGAGGTTGACATTAGTCAAGGCCAAATTTCCTACCTCCCTCGTCCTAAAGCTTTTTTTTAAGATTTGTATTGTATCATTCTAACAGTTTACAACGTTTAATTAAAAGGATGTCCTTCCATGCGCCGTTTGTGACAGTGTTTTCCGGATATATATTTTTATTATTAATTTCAACACTATATTGAACGGCGTCTCCAAACTATCATAGTAGAAGTAATTACCTTTTCACCATTCTCCAATCCTTCCAATTAACTTCATAATATCTGGAGTTTTGTTTTCCTATTCTTATATCCCGCTTTAATGCCTGATTGCCCATCTGATCTACTAGACAAAATCCATTGTTCCACGCAGTAACTATTGGAAAAGCTTCCCTTGGTAAGCAAAGAGCGCATCAACTTGGATTCCCCCAATCTGTAATTTTATATTATATTGCTTTTGAACCTGCGCGAATGTTTTGCGGCTTTTCAACGCTGTAAAACCCAAATCAATCTTAAACTTGCCATTTTCCGTAACTTCAGGATATACTTTTCCTTAACCTGAGGGTATGCTCCCTGTCCCATTCCGCTCAAAAACTTGCATTTAAATCGCGCTTCACTCGTCCCTAATTAATGCTCATCTATAATCTGCCTTCAATCTTATATCTGTTTAGCACATTCACCTGACCAATACGTTCGCCCTTGACCATATATTCTGGCCGCAATTTCCTGTCTGCATCTAAAAACCTCAATTGCCCGTCTGCCGGTGCCCGTACGTTGCAAATGACGAGACGTTCATAGAACCATAGTCAAACGTCTTTCCGCAATGCCGCTCAAGATCCTATCCAAACCCGATAAGGATGTAAAATTCGCATTTCCGGAGTCATCGGTTCCGTTTGTAGTTTAACAATTTCATATTGTTTTTTGGAAAGTCTCAAAATTTTCTTAAGAAATTAAAAATGTCCTCCTTCTGAAATTAAATTCGGTCGTCATATAAAGCTTGGTTTTGTTTCAAAATTTTCGTTTCAACTTCGAAGCTTCGTACTGGGAATGTGGCCAAGGATTTTCTGCTTCTACCTGCCTGGCAATCGAAAATTTTAATTTAAGTGACCTGAGGTCGTTTTGGCTTTAAGGCCAACAATTACTTTCCACACTATTTAATATTGCTTCATATAGACCTATAATTTTCCACTTTAAGATTATGGTCTCTTTTTCTACATTGTCCCTTCTCAATTAATTTTTCGTAACGACCGACCCCCTTCATAGGCATTCCAATAAATTGGCTAATCGGGTGCCACAGTTCATTAAGGTGATATAATCATCAAAATTTTCCCCTGTACCACCTCTGCAATACGACAATTTGTCCTTTCCACGTTCTGAAAAGGTGTTTGCCCAACTGCCGTTATCATTTCCATCCCATAAAAGCAACAACACCTAGGGCAATGTACCCGTAGTGGTTTGGCCTCAAGTCCTTTCTTCTTTTCTTCTAAGGTATATCCATTTTAAAATTATTGCTTATTAATGTTAAAAAATAGGTGACCCTGGTAAAAAGACAAGCGTATTTTGGTTTAAATTGGTGTATAGTTTACCTGTAAATTTTTTGTTTGAGAGGTGCAAATACATTGACTTTGCAAGATTTAGTTCCATAATGGTACAGTCCCCTTTTCCCAATATTTTTGTGGCGACACCAAGCCAGTTCTTGAGCAATATCTGTTTTTCAACTTTGGACAAGTAATCAACATTTAATGGCCTTATTTCTGAAATTAGTTGTTGTATGGCCTTATAATATTTCCCTGCTCTCTGAATCTCAATGTTGTTTTGCTCCCACTTATTGCTATTTCTGTTGCTTTATAGCAGAACGTGTAGCCCAAGCATGTAAAAATGGGAACGCTAAGGAAAAACCAACAAATCTGGAGGCATTAATCCTTAATTTGATTTTTGAATGGAATAGTAACGCCTAAAGTATCTCTATAGCTCGAATATCCGTACCATAACCGGTAGCAAAAGAAAGTGAAAGGATAAAGGCCGACCCCTGTAATTCCCAAGTTTCCTTTTTGCTCCCCTGTTCTATACTTTGTGCCTTAACAAGGGGCACAAAATCTTTCGCTAATAGTAAAATACTGTCGTTTCCACTTCGATTTGCAGCTAGTGCAAGAGGAATAATAGGGCTAAAAGTTTTTTGAAAAAAATGGTGTGGGCATTTCCACAAATTCATTTCCCTGAATCAAAATGAGCTTGCCGCTTGTAATTGATTTCACTTTGGTAACAGTCCCATTGATCCGGTAACAGTAAATGGATTCTGCCTCAAATACAGAATCTGCCCCAGCTTTCCAACCGCAAGTTTCAATCGCCTTTTTGGCGATTTAAAATTCGCTTCCAGAGATGGTCAGTTGCTCCTCTGAAAGTGGCCAATAGACTCTTCATAAAACTGGTTATCGTGATAGATGCCGTCATTACCTCTTAGGCGCCAACGAAAAACCTTTGTTGCTGGTGCAGTTTCTTTGGTTGCTTTGAACAAAAAAGCTTTTTGCCTTAATAGTATTGATCTTCTGGAATCCTTGAAAAAAGATCACAATGGAAAGCACTCAAGAATACCATTGGAAAAGAAAGTCGTTATTATAATATCATGGTATTGGATCGGTAGATCGGCTCATCAACGAATATTATAATCAGCGAATCCGTTAACCCTAGGAAGAAGGTCCCTTAAGACTGATTGTAACTTTCCTTACCGGAATTTTCCAATATTGATAATCCCATCAGGGTAGGATATGCTCCAAGGCATAAGAAATGCCAGGTTGTCCAAGTCCATTCTCCTGGCCAAAGAACAATACACGGTGATAAAAAATAGGATATAAAAATAATTTTTCCTTCTTAAAATTCATAAATGCAAATACTATTAAAAAAGTCACCATATTGATAAATATACTCAATTGTCGACCCAACAACCACATTCCAAGTTCGTGGCATAATACTTATTTTAATTGATTTTACAGGTATTATGTCATTAAATTTAAATTCACACAAATATTAATGTAAAATAGTTATAACCAATAAAATGGTCCAATATTGACACTTATGATATTTTTAATGAGCAGGTTTTGTAAGTTTAACTTTACCCAAAATTTGAGATAACCATGGAGATTGCAAAATCCTAGTAATAGACGACAACAAAAAAGTTCTAAGTGCACTGGAAAATATTATTGCAGTTTCAGAGTAGCGAGCAATACATAACAAATTTCCAATCCCAAATCAAAATCATCATCCTTTCCTGACTTGGCTTAAAAATTGATGTTGTTCTGTTTGGATATGAATTTTTCCGCCGGGTGTGAATTCCGGAAACGAAGGCCTGTTTGGCTAAAGGAAATCAAAAAAAAATCACCCTTTACTGCTGTTATTATGATGACAGCTACGGGGCACGTAAGAGCTTGCGGTTAGGGCCCTGAAGGAAGGTGGCCATCAGATTTTAATCTTTAAAACCTTGGAACAATGAGAAGATTTTTGGCCAACCGTCAAAGCTGCCTATATGCTGCGTAAATCCCAAAGGAAATAAATCAACTAAACAAAAGGAGAACCAATTTAAAACAGGTCAATTAACCCAAGATAAAACTTTATCAATTGGCAATTCAAAAGCCTTGACTTCCGTATTAAATCTAACCCAAAAAGTAGCCAAACAGATGTCAATGTGTTTTTTTCTTAATACGGGTGGAAAATGGAACAAGGGAAAGAACTCATTGCACGACAACTCAACAGACTAATCTCCTAGGCAGAACGAAGTCTTATTGCTGTATGATATGGGGGCTCCATTTCCGAAAATTTTATTCGAAAGCGAACTATTTGGTCATCTTAAAGGGCCTTTTTACAGACGCTAAGGAGGATAGAAGAATCGGTAAATTGAAAGCTGCCAAACGAGCACCTTGTTTTTTGGAATAATCTGGAAAACCTATCTTTCCAAATGCAGGCCAAATTGCTATTCTGCCAAATCCAAAATAAAGTCATTGTGCGTGTTTGGTCCAATAAGGCTATTCCAGTAGATAATTCGATTGGTCCTGCGCAACGCAACGGCAATTTTGGAAAATGGTAATAGATGGCCTATTTAGGGAAAAGATGCTTTTTGTATATGAATAAATACCATCCAAATTGAAGTTCCCTGGCACTAACGGAAGGGTGATGACATATTGATATTGGCCGATTTTTATTTAAAAGAAATATAGTGCCAAATATGCAAAACACGGAATCCGCATTAAACGATATTGGCCGGAAGAAAAGCTGAAACATACTCTGGCCCGGGGAAATGTGGGAATTAACAACACATCCCTGGAAAGGGCGGTAAATGAACTCTGCGAAGGACAATAAGTTCTAAAACCTACCGATTTCAGCTATTGAATGCCAAGTCTTCAACCATCAACTGAGCTTGGGCCAAAGACCTTGGACCGAAATGGAGGAAATTATGATTATGGAGCACTTCACACCAATGAAGCAATTATAGTGGGCAGCAGCGCCCAATTGGGAATCTCTCGACAAACACTCACAACAAAATTAAAAAGTCAGGACAAAAATGGTGAGTAAAAACTTCTATTTCAGGACCATTGGCAAGGAGTAGTATTTATAAGTGCTAACAGCCATTTAATGGCTTATCTACGTATTTAAAAGAAAGCTATGTCCTTGCGCCCTAACATCAATCTCGTCTTGTATTGCCAACCTACCATTTAATAAGAATATGTAAATGAAGCACCTAACAGAACAAAAATTGCCTACTTTCTTCGACGCCTAGTAAAAAAATGAGGAGTTTTTACCCTTAGATTTCCAGAAAAAATTGAGTTGTTAGTCGCTTAAACAGACTTAATCACAGTCCCCCTGAACATGCTCAATGAAAGATTCAAAAGATTCATTAAAAATCAGAACACAAGAACGGTTTACGCAAGAGATCTTAAAACAGGCGACATTGGCAATTTTAGCGATCAATAACAAAGGACATATCCTTTTTTGCCAATCCACAGACTTGAGCATATGCTTAATTATAGCACCGCTTAAAACCATTATTAAGCAACTATCACAGGTTGACGAAAATTAATACCAAATCTTTCAGTGAATAAACCTTTCGAGCAGCCGAAATGTTCCCCAGTTGACTCAATGAAGCGAAAAAAAGTAGATTCTCGGCCGAATATAAGTCCTCCTTCCTTTAATTTAGACGGACAAGAATTATTATTAGTGGTTATCCAAAGATATCCATCAGGAATTGGACGAAAAGGAACCGGAACCTGGACCAAATTGATTAGTGGTTTTGACCCATGAGATATGAATTCCATTAGCCAATAACTTCCATTTCCCGATTCCACTTTTAAATACACGCAACGGCAAATAAAGACCTTGTGGGATGGAATGATATCAAACGTTTGGACAACACGCATTACAGGCTTTGGAAGTTGAGTTAAACTTGATCAAGGAACTAACCTGAATGAAGCTTCGTACCAATCGTACCGAAGTTTCTTAAATATCCTCTCCAGATAAGAAAATTGTTACGGTCAAAATTTATTGGATAAGTAATATTGTTGGTAGGAACAGGATCTAGAGAATTCGAATACGGCCATTGAAATGCAAATGGAGACCCAAAGCTTAGAACTATTTATTGATGAAAATCGAAATTACACAAGTCTTAATCAAATTTGTGCTAGAAATGCATTGCAACCCCTCGAACAACGAGAAAAGACAGTTCCCATAAAACTGAAAGGGCGAACCACTGCTGTCGGACAAAAAATAATAGAATAGAGGACAAATGGTCCCGGTAATTCCTGCTGAATTGATAAATAAATCTTTTGTCCCCTTTTCAACACGCAAAATTCTGGAAGCGGGTGTATGGTTTAAGTCTTTCCAACAGAGTTTTACGGATGCATGCGGGGGTAATTTAAATGTGTGAGCTCCCAACCCGACAGGTATACCACTTTTACATTAGTTATTTTAAAATCCAACCTTTACTATAAATAATTCTCACCACTTTTTTTAATAAATAAACCCGCTACGCCCATGGATTTCTTTCTAAATATTGCAACAGTAAGCTGTATTTTCTTTCTGGCCAATCTTCCGGAATAACTTAATGTTCGGTTCCTGAAGTTACCTCAATTCCATTGGCCTATGTTAATTTACCATATTGTTTTTACCTTGGGGTAGTTTTTCCGCTATAAGTGGATTTAATGACACTTTTATTAATGCCGAAAATATATCATTACCTCATATCGATTTTAGGCTGTTCTAATGATTAATGTTGGAGCTTTCTATTGTTCGCCGGGGCATGCAACACCAACTTTGAGCAGCTACAAAAAAGTGCAACGGGTGGCGCCGTTTCGCTTTGCTACCTCTTGGGTTTTAGTTTCCACGTTTCAGTGGAACAGGCCATGTATTATATTTTTACAAATTACGCGGGTTATCAGGTAGAGTTATGTTTACTGTCTACTTTTTGGCTGCCTCAATATCCCCACCATCCCCATTGCCGTTCTTGCATCTTAACCAAAAGGCTGGGTTGCCAAACATAAATGGAACCAATGATTGTTGGAGAAATCCCTGTTCAATGTACGCGGGTAGGGTCGTGTTCGTCAATTCTTGATCCATTTTTCAAATTGCTTCCCTTGAAGAAGTGAAATGGGAGCGAGCGACAGTCTGTTTTTAAACTATTTGGTCAAGAAGTTTCGTGGACTCAGCTTTAGGATACTTCTTTAGGAATGGGTCACTTTTAGACTCATGAAGTCGGATTGATGAATTACGATATAGGAGTTTATTATGACTGTTGCAGCACAGTAATGACGGGAACCGCCGATAGCGACATCAACTAAAATCTTTCGCTCCATTAGCTATGGTTTACGGCGATTAATTGTCGGCATGCAAAGTAAGAAACACGGCCATGTCCGCAGACATTGAACCGAAATTTATTGTGGATAAATTTGGGAATTGCTGACATGCCTTTTGAACACAGTGCTATTTTACTTATGTGAATGGAAATTTTGGTTCCTTACTATTGAAACTTAAAATTAATTCATAGCAGGTCTAATAGCCATTCCCAATTGTATTGGCATGTGATACCTATCTTCTTTACTCCTCATTAATTTCCTTAAGAAAAAATTGAACTTTGTTCCAAATCCAACAATTATTATGACCTGGGGTGGCCTAGGGGTGGTATTTTCCAATTGCCCTGGCAATTGGGACTTTACCGCTGAAATGCAGCACCGAAGATCTTTTTTCTTGGTCATGGCACCTATGTAATGTTTGGTTTTCGTATCAATTTGGTAAACAGGGGCTTAACAGTAGGGAACTTGTCATAAGTTAGTCTAAGTAACACCGTCCCAATGATTAAGCCAGGGCTCCAAAGACTAGCCAAGCCGATTCAACGCACTCCTGTTTTCTCAAGGCAGATTCATCAATAAATATTAAAAGTAGGGGTGGGGCAATCCAGAAGTAAATTCCTTTTTCTTATTTTCCCTACTCCAATAGATAAAAGCAAGCCTTGTGATTTTTTGTGTGTAGTGGGCCAAAAATCCTCAAGCAGCCAATCCATATAATCCAGATTCTTACCACATTATCTTCTCCTAAGAATGAATATTGCAAGGCCCTTGGTTCATGGAATGGGTCAAGGGCCCATATTATGTTAAGATGTGGAAGTACCGCTCTTGGACTATCTACAATGCAATTCGCGCTCCCCATGCCTTCCTGCAATCGATTTTTAATCATTTGTGAGTTTTTTTTCTATGGCCTCTGTTTCTCCATTTCCTCATCGTAGGTCCTAAAAGGTCCTTCAATGGTTACCCTTGGTCCGGTATTACGTTGATTGCGCACCATCTTCCAATAATTACGCCCAAAAAGACAAAAACGCTGGGATTTTTAAGGTGATGCATTCTTACTAAACCTATTTGTTGGGCAACGCTACAATAACATGGGAAGCAATTAAAAGGATCTATGCATTCCTCCGGTACCGGCCCGCGGCATGAACGCCTTACCGGATGATGGTTAAATAAATCTCGTCATACTCGCCATAAATATGAATCCAGGTCTAAGAGACGCCAACCGTTCCGGCTGGAAGATTGGGCATTCACATGTTTGTTCCTAAATGGGGAATTGGGCCTAGGGACTTATGAAGCGGCTTTCTTATAAGCCAAGGTTGGCCCCTCCTGGCATTACTCTTCCCCGGGTGAAAATAATAATTTTTACAGTTCCCGAAAATTCATTCCTAAAGCTCAAATAGAATTTTTAGCCGTCAGCAACAAAGAAGTCCATATGCAACATCGTGCCCACAAGCATGCATAACCCCTTTATTTTGGGAAGTGTAATCCACTGTATTTTCTTCATGATGGGAAAGGGCATCCATATCCCGCCCTTTAAAAGGATGGTTTTTCCTTTAAGCCGTTCCATTAATAAGTGGCCAATAATCCAGTTCTGCAACCGATTCAATATCCTGAATCCCAATGGCGGTAAAGTTGTTGCCCTTACATAAGGCACAGGTCTCCTGCTCTTTAAAACGAAAGTTCCGGGTGCTGAATGAGAATACCTTCGATGTCCTATAAAATCTTGAAGAATAGATTTTTTTGCCAGTTCTTTTATTTTGTCAATTGTATTCTCAATATAACTTCCGTATAATTCTATTAAAACTATAATTTTACAGCTAAAATCCTAGCGCGTGCATCACCCTTCCGTCCAATCCACTCACCTTGGATTGGGCCTACCCCTTCTAGGGGAAGGGGCTTTTTAAGCTTCCAATTCTTGAAATTACCCCCTAATATAACCACATTCACCTTTGCTCCGCTTCCCTGATGGGAAGGTGCTTTTGGACCTTTTTCAGGCAAAAGTCGGAAGGGATTCACTACAGAACATCAATTTATTCAACCCAAGTCACCCTTTCCCGTCCCAATCCACTCATCCGTAGATTGGTCCCACCTTCCCCTTCTAGGGGGAAGGACCTTTTTAATCTTCACTATTCTTGAAAATTATCCCTATTCCCTGTACTACACTGGGCAATTCTCCAAAACATTTTATTTTCAAAAACGAATTAAACCTTGAATCCTTTTCTTTTCAAAAATGCCAGTTTCTTATATCGTTCCTTTTCAACGGGCGATCGTATTGTTTATGCACGCTCTCCTCCATCTATTGATCAAGTCTCCTGCGCACAATAAAAATCTGTAACATAGATTGCCATTCCATGTTGTCTTCTAATTTTCTTGGCATCCCATTTTATTGGCCTCACTCATTTCAAAGAAAAGCCCCGCAGAAAGTTCAAGTTCTTCGTAGTTTCTATTTCTATTGGTTTGGTTTCCAGGTCTATATGTATGTTTTAGCTTCAATACCTTCCCCAATATAATACTACATTTTGCTCGCGTCCTGACAAAGGAAAGGTGGCTTTTGGACTTTTTCACGGACAAACAGTTTGGAAGGGATTTAGCCGCAGAATCGCCAAATTTACCTCGTTCCACTCACCCCTTCCGATCCCAATGCTCATCTCGTCCTGTGGATCTGGTCCACCTCCCCCTTCTAGGGAAGGACCTAAATGATATCTTTTATGTTTAAATTACACATATCAACAACCTTTTGCTCCTGTCCCTTGATAAGGAACGGTGGTCTTTTGGACCCTTTTTTTCAGGGACAAAAATCGAAGGGATCAAATACGAGAAACACCAATTGATTCTGCTAAATTACCCCCTTCCCCTTCCACAGGAAAAAACCACAGCTATTTATTGATTATATTCTTATTTCAATCTTCAATTAATATATTGTCAAAAATCCGTGCTATTCCCACTGCTGTATTGTTCAGGGACATCCTCTACCATAAACACCCCTAAATTAAGGGTTTCTTCGATAAACAGCGCTTTCTACCCTTCAATCATTCCAAGCACACTAAAGCAGAGGCCATAGGCATCTGCCATAGTCCCATTGGGGAGCTATAGTCCGATACTTGAATATTGTTGCTTAGGGCCAATGCCCATTTCTGGGTCTAATTATATGGGAATATCGTTTCGCTATCGATCAATAGACATATTTGATAGAAGTCACGGAAAGGGCCACCTGCCTCGATTTCTCAACTTATTTTTTTGAAAAACTTCCTCCCGCATTTTTATCAAAAAAAACTAAATCCTAAAATCCAAAAACTCTTTATTGGGCGGGGCATCGCTACGTGATATCACCCCCCATTATCCACCAACGCGCTTTTATACCATGCCTTTTTCAACAATTTTATAGGCCTTCATCCGCAGCAAAACCCTTTACCTATTTCCTCCCACGTCCAATTGCAATCCTTCCTTCCTTAGTTTTATGATTTCCCAACCTGGAATTCCAGATTACCATAACCTATGCTGTTCATGGCGGACAGTATTTCATCAATTAAAGGGAAGTTGGCTGTTTTTTGTCTGGCCTTTTCTCCAAAGTTCATTAATGGCCCTAGCGTAATATCAAAAGCACCAATATGTCCTTTTTTGAATAGGCATCAGAAACATATGGAGGCGAAATAGATCATTACTAGCTGCGAGTCCGATCTTCGACTACTACTCAGCTGTTAATTCACTCTTGGGGAAGATAATTGCTTAAAAGTACTATTTAGTTCATTCTATTGCTATTAAATAGCGCATTTCCGCAAGTGGATGTCCTGCCTAAACCTTATTGTTATCCCCTGTGGTAAAACACCAAAACCAAATTGGGTAGCCGCTTTGCTTATGGTATATTCAAACCTGGTCCTGAGCGGTTAAAAGGATGATTTATTAATAATTGGGACGATGGGACTACTCTCAATTATTGGGAACCATTCGCACCAGTTACGCTCACACTTACTCTCCTATATCTACAATAGTATCTTTCTCATATAAATGTGTTTTAAAGTTCTGGATCTATTCCGTGGTCGCAATTGCAAATTGGGCAAGGCTTCCTTTTAGCTCGAGAGTTCCCTTATCCGAAATTTGGTGCTGTTTTCCCATATATAAAGACTTTTTAGTCCCTTTAAATGCCTGTTTAGAACGGCTACAACTTTTATAACTGTAATCCTAGTTTCTAAGCCTTGAGTACTCTAAGATTTAGGAAGACCTTTTAATTTCAGAATTCTATGTCCGTAATGGGGTGCGATCTACTTCCAACCCATCAAATTTTGCCATCGCTAACCAATCCATTTCCTTTACTACTCAAATGGGGATGCTACTTAAATCCAATTCAACTCAATATTGTTTGCAATCCGTTTTAAATGGTAATATTTTTTGTATGTATCCGAGTGGCAAAAAACGGATATCTGAGTCTTGGCCCTGTGAAATCCTGATATCCTTTTAATGGTTGGGATGTAATGCCCGATGGGTCAATTTTTTGCAAGGTACTATCCTGGACCGTCCTGGGAAGTTTTGCCCATGTATTGGTGCCTCCTGGCCTTCATCATTTTTTTTTTAACCATTCCTCGCCAGAGTTTCATTGTTTATCTCAAATGACTTAATTTTACGTGTCCGGAGTGCTCCCAGGTTATCTCG
>Ga0163217_1021033_pt1 | contig 15040 bp, 19 predicted proteins | sample SynspAceP_FD_185933 | JGI IMG/M metagenome (GOLD analysis project Ga0163217, IMG submission 185933) | Saline lake microbial communities from Ace Lake in Antarctica - Synechococcus sp. Ace-P (PacBio error correction) | ecosystem: Environmental > Aquatic > Non-marine Saline and Alkaline > Saline ...
GTGTGGCCTGACGCATACAGGTGCTTCGGCGCGCACGGACAGCCCGCCGGAAGCGCCGGCGGTCCTGGGGAGACTAGACCGAAACGCATGCGAATTCTCAGCGTTCAGGCGGCAGGAAGGGACAAAATCATTTTGGCATCACTAAATAGGCTCAACGCCTACGGGAACGACGCCTACGCCTGATCGCGGCTGCCTGGACTCACGGGTTGGGCCGATCGGTCCTGTTAGCCGTGAGCGAATCAGAGCGGATCGCGGCCGGACAACGACGACTGGCAGCATAGATCGATTTTCCTCCTCCACTCTAGTAGTCACTGCGCGACTCGGGAATATCATAGATTAAGACCGATGGACACGACCGTCGTGTACCTGTCAAGGTGACTATGGGATGCCGAGCGTACAAGCAGGCTGAACCGGAAATACAGCTTCAATGAAAAAATATGTAACAAGACGGTGCCGTATGAGGGCCGTTAGTTGGGCGAGACTACGCACAATGCATCACAGGCTAGTATGTGCCGGAGGTTACATCGCCCCTGGCGGTCAAGCAGTGTCTGAGCTCATATACATCAGCGATGGCATCAGGCATAGGTGTCAGGATCCTGCGTACTGCCTCACGCGTCGCTCTATTATCGAGATGCCACGCCTAGTAAGGGGAATCGACTGAGTCCGCGACTGCTAGCGACAATCTGAAACCACCAGAGAAATTGACTATGCGACGCGCACGCACGCTCGGACCGGTCTCATGACTCAATCTTTAGTCGATTACAGAGAACATGTCCGCATCAACCGAGAGCCTACGAGGAGTAGCGAGATCCACAGGAATTGGTAGATCTGATGTCAAATGCAAGAACGGACAGCACGAATGCAACCAGACCTGTGGTTCGGAGGTTTGCTGTAAAATCAGATCTCACCAGTCTGCCTGGGAACCTCTCGTCACCTCCACCACTGACGAACGCCTGCAGCGAACTTTAACGGATACTTTGGCACAGAACGTAGACGGGGCGGCACGGCCGAGCGGCGCCGAAGTGCACAATCGATCAAAGACCGGCTCATAGGTGACTGATGCGACTGTGCTCAGCCGCCGCAGCCGCAGCCCAGCCCAGGACTCGCCCGGCGGAATCCTAGGGGATAAGACGTGAGGTGGTCGAGATCGACTACTCGCGACGTGTTCATAGTGACAGCTACCGCGCTACTGATCGAAAACATACCTTGAGCCTGTTGGCGTGGCGCGACGAAACTGAGCGACGCCGAGCCGCCAGCGCTGCTCACGGCCATTGGGCTGATTGGCTCGATCGCCTGCAGCTACTCTATTGATCTCTATCCGATAGCCTAGGTTGGCCCTGAACTTCCAAGTGAAATGGCTTCTCCTCTTGGTGCATCCGCACGCAAAACGCGCCCCGCTGAGACATGGAGATAGCACGAGGTTGGACAGCCATAGACCATCTAGGTCGTCGGCCATGATTCGCCGCCGCCCAACTCTACACGAGGCGTTGTGCGCGCTGTCGGCCATCACTCGTCAACGCAAGATAATACAGCTCTGGACTGATGCCACTGGCTCTCGCAAGACCTATCCTCCAGCAGCACGAGAATCTCGCGCGGGTGTGAGACGGCATAAAGCGGAGCGTCATGTAGTCCAGTTTTGACAATCGCTCCTGAAAGACTGGTGTGCTCTCCCAGTGAAGGGGAACTAGGTCGTTTGATTGTTGTGACTAGTACAGTCGTGGCGACATCGCGGGTATGAGGCAAGCGGCTCCATCCAGGCGGTTGCGTTTGAGTTCGAAGTAATCGTTGAGGCCTGCGCGGCATTCATACAAAATGGTCGAGCGTTTCGCCGCAAGGAGTCGCGAACTGACGCAGGCCACGCGAGCTGATCCATTCCGAAAAGCGCGCGCAGCCGCGTACCCGAAAACAAGACCGCGACTGGTCCTACGGTCACGGAACGACTGGCCATGATCACATGCATGTCGCTAAGTTCCCAGTAACCCGACGTTATACCATCCGTGCAGGCGGTAGGCAGTCAAGCGGTGAGGTACAGGGCGACGGCGATCAGAGGCATGACATGGCGGGCCTTTGGCTTTGCCTGTGTTTCATTCCCCTTTACAAGTGCCAACTCCCGTCACACCCAGCGAGGATGCGCCCATGCCAATCTGAACGCATGAAGCGAATGGGCGAGACACCCCGATCAGTGCTATCGAGCTCAGCGGACTGGATCCCACGAAAAAGAAGCCGGCCCCAAAGGCCAGCCCTCATGAGGTCCAGGCTGCGGTCAGCGCTTCGGATCGAGCAGCCAGCTGAGCGGCCAGTCCTTGAGGATCTGGCGCAGGTGGCCGACATTCAGGCTTAGTGGGCGGGATACTTGTGAGGTGTGGCTGCCTGTCGATGGTCACCAGCGTAGCAGGCCGTTGCTCGGCCGCTCAGCCTCAAGCGCTGGCCGTGTGACGTCCCGCGGATTGCTCACAGGGTCAGCAGTTTCCCTGGCCCTCAGTGAATGAAGACGGATCAGGGGTGGCGCTCGCCGGGCTCGATGGCAGAACAAACGGCATCGCGGGATCTCCCGTGAGGCTCCTCGAGGCGTGCTGCCTGTGTGATGCTGCACCGGGCGCCTGGCCCGGAAGGAGCCATCCTCCGTTTACTCCACACGAAAAGGATTTCCTGCATGGCCCGCCTCCAGTGTCATCACACTGCAGTGGAGGAAGGGATCTGCTTGCTGCACTGGGCCGCCGCCCGCGCCTATCCAGAAGGGATGCCCAGCCGGGGCGATGACCTGACGGGGGCGCCAAACCACCCTGGTCTGCTGGGCGTTCCGCGAGCCACGCGGCGAGGTGGTCTGCGGGCAGAAGTCTTCGCTGCGCGCTGGCTTCCGCCGTCCCAGCTCAGCTCAGCCACCTGGTCCTGTTGCGCAAGGGCTTGCTCAGGCTCCTCGCAACAATCTGCCAGATGGTGTCGTCTTCCAGAGCCAAAAGTAGGATGGGCCTAGAACATCACGGAGACGCAGCAATTCGCCGCCAAGGAACCTGCCAATGGCCTCCCGGATCTCCGCAAGGGATCTGGCTTAGCCGTTCGCCCAGCAACCATCCAGTATTCCTCAGCACGGCAATCAACGCGTTCAGTCAATCATGCGAGAACCTGTTTGCGTTGGTGAGGCCACTCGCTTGTAGCGGAGCATACCTTGGTGCAGCACTTCCGAAAATGTCCTGAAAGAAACAATAGGTCCAGTCGCGAACCTGGTGGCTGCCAGGCCAGCGAAGGGCCCCTGCCCTCAAATCGCGTTTGCGTAATTCGGGCGAATCCCGCTCCGGGTGCAGAATCCCCCGAGGCGTTTGAGCAGATCTTCGGGCAGCTTGAGACCAATGTCTGCTCAAAAGCTGGGCTGCCCGGGAATCCCAATGCGAGTCCATGCTCTGGTTCCTGCCGTGCCGTGAACAAGAGCCAAACACCGCAGTATCCGACCATCGTGGGCAGCGAGATGAGCGGCCCTGCAGCTTTGGGCGCCAACTGCGACAGCTCTGGAGCGTTGGGGGTTGGTCTGGCGGTCAATGATGCCCATTCTGGCTGCCCCTCGCCTACGCCCGATAGCCGGGCAGCGCGGGCTCCAGGCCCCGCAGCACGTTTTGCCAATGTGCCCTTCCCATACGGTTTTTGGTATTGGAGGGATGGGTTGGCTGCAGCCTGCCACGCCCCGCGCCAAGAGGGATCCCGCAGGGGCTCCGGCCCTGAGGGCCGCCCAATCAGACCTGGCCAAGGCCGCCCCGCTCAGCACCCGCTCCATGCCCCTCCCACCTCCCCACCTAGAACGCTGCTGACGACGTAGCGCGGATGCTCGCATGAGCCCCATCGATCAAACTGCTGAGCTTCCAATGGACATGCTGGCGCCGCAGCCCGCCCAGCCGAGGACATCGGCCCGGGGATCCGGCGAAGAACGTGACCCAGATCGACCGCCCACGTCAACGCGTGACCAGCTAGCCAGCGACACTACCGCCTGTTTGGGCGGCGTAGCCGAAGCTTCTGCGTAGCAGTAAGAAGCTGAGCGTTGCGAGCGCGGATGGCCTGCTGCGCTTCTGCGCGCCAGCTGCCAACACTTTCCGCGCCCGTGGCCGCTTTGCGAAGCTGCGCGCCGGGCTGTTGCTCAGCAATTCCCTCACCCGGGGCACTGGAGGTGGACACATCGTGCCCAGGACGATGACGGCTTCCGACGACTCAGCACAACCTGCAGGCCAGCGACCCCTGCGGCCGCTCAGATCAAAGATGGGGGGGGGCGGCAAGGTGGCGCCACATCCGAGAGACGGACATAGCAGGGTTCGGGGGTCGATGGGTGAGGGATCAACACCCATGTGAGATGAGCTGCGGGCTTCGTGCGCTGCATGAACACGATGCCGCAGCCGATCTGTGTGCTGGCCTGCAGCACCCGCTCAACGATCGGCGAGCAGTGCCGCGAGCGATGCCGTCGTCATGGACCTGCGGCAGACCGCAACCGCGCCAGCACACCATGAATAATTGGGAATGGGATCGGCTGTTGCGGCCTGAAACGCCAGAGGGCTGGGCCAACGGCCACGAAGCCGGCAGGCCAGGCTATAGGCCTTGACGAAATGTCGTGCCATTGCAGACCACGAAGCTGCGCGTCGCATCGAAAGCTTTCTGTTGGTCAGTGCACGCTGCTGAAGCCAGTGGTAGCTGGAATCGCCACAGAGTTAAAGCCCGACAGAGTTGATGCTGCGCCAGGCTGCGGCGCGCAGACTACCTCAGCGCTGCAGCGTTCGGTGCGTCCTGGTGCGTTGTAGACGATCCGTGGGGTGGGGGCGATCGAGCTGGCGAAGAACACGTCGAATCTGTTGGCTACCACGCTGAATGGCTCTGACGGCTCTCACAGCAGCTAGGGCGACATATTGCGGGCGCCTGCAGACTGGATAAGTCGGTGTCGATATCTGCGAAGTACGGGCCAGATGCTCTCGTCTTTGCAGGCGCGACGTCGATCAGCGCCTGATCGTCGGCGTGACCCGCAATTCAAGCTGATCGAGGCATGGCAGCTCAACGATAACACAGGCGTTACAACCTAGCTTTCAGGTAGACGGTCTATCCACATGCATCATGGTGAAACCGAGCACAGGGGCATATCTGGGACCATCCGTGTTGTGGCGTGATGGCAGGTGCGGGTGTGCGAGCTGGAGGGGATACTAATGGGCGAGCGGGCTGCTCTGATCGCTTGCACATGGATTGCTTCCCTGGATGAGCTCAAGATGATGTCCGTGCTCCCAATGTGGTTTCTGTAGAGAAGGGGCTGGGGCGGCATCCAACCCGGGCTGGTTGGCTGCGCGCCACGCGCCATGACAGATGATGAGCCAGCAGCGAGCGCGAGCTTGACGGCAGACAGCCGTGACTCTTGGCCGGAGCCTCGGCGCGCATCCCATCGCTCCTGACACTGCACCAATCCTACACTAACGAACGTTATAGCGCGACGACGTGACGCGGCGGGTTGCTCATGGGAGTGCCGCGTCGACCACACCGCTCGGACTCTCAGCAGCGCGAGCGTCCGGAACACCGTTGGACTGGGCTGGGTCGGGCGCGCTCCCGCAACGGCGCAGAACATCCGCCAGCGGAGTGACTGGAGGCGCAAGAACGCTGCACCAATACAGATGTGATATTTGCTCGGCACCTCTAAGCGGCGTGACAGCTAGCACAAGTATCACTTAGTGCCGTGTACTGGTTTGGGGCCGCGCCGAACGGTTATGCGAGGCACTGAGCTGAGAGCACGAGCGCGCTTGCCGCTCCAGGCGCGGCTGGGCAGGGTTGTTCAGCAATCGGGTGTGTGGAGATGCCGGAGTGCCGGTGACGCTGAGCGCGACAATCAGTGTAATGTGGTGGCCGAAGCCACTTGTGAAAGCATGTGCCGGTGATTGACAGTAGATCATACCGGCGGCACGGGCGAGCCAGCCGGTGGCCACGCCTGCTGCTTTCCCATGTGGCAGCTGTTTGACCGTCACTGGGAATAGCTCTTTGATCTTCAGAGGGTTTGCACTGCACACTGATGAGCATGAGGCGGCCTGCCGCGCATGCGATTGCAGCCTGACATCGGTTAACGGTCGAGTGTGCACACAATGTTCAAAACCTGAGGCCGTTCAGCACGCGAGCAGGAGACGTTTCTTTGCATGCCCATTCGGGATGCCTGACGCAACTTGTGAAGGCCAGATGGGCGTGAGACGCACTATGGGTTGGTTGGCCTATTGAGGGTTATTTGATTTCGTGGCTGGCCGGGCGTTTTGATTCACTGGAGTGCTTAGTGAGATTCTTCCTCGGTTGATATTTCGATAGGGATCGATCTTCGTATTCTTCGGGTTGGAGTGCATGTTGTGCCATATCACGACCTCTGAGAGTGGATCTGGCGAGCGCATATAGTAGAGCAATGCGGAAGGAGTTTACAAGATGGGGTGTGCGAGAAAGACAAGTTTGTTGATGCTTTTCATTTTGGCCTGTATTTGTCGGATGGGAGATGATGCTCGCTTGAATGCGGCAATCTCCAATAAAACACCCGCAGGCGAGAGTTCCCCTGATTTCGCACACAACGTCTCGCTCTTTTCTGTGGGAATCTCGGCGCCGCACCCCGCATCCGGTATGCTAAGAAAATCCGCTCAGGTGGCGCCGGCTAGCCGTTGAAGGGTCTCGGCGAGGCGTTCCTTATAGGCCGGTTGCGATAGGACTGAAATCACGGGCTCAAGAAGACAGCCTCTGATCGAGAGACCGACGAGAATGCGTGGACCGCTGTAGCGTGTGGGTACCCATTGGGCATATGCTCTCAAACATCCGGAGGATCCGACGCCACCAGCGGGTGCAGGCTCATGGTTGTCGGTATCGGTTGCCGGCGGAACGAACACCGCATGATCCGCGCATAGAACGGCAGCTACTCGTGCATCGGTCGAGCTGCTCGGGGCTTGGCCAGGGGTTTTCGCTTTGCTGCTGTTTCAAGGACAGGACATACATGGACCGTTTATCTCCGTCGCGGTTCACTCGCTCGTGTCGTAGCTGCAGAGCGCCGAGAGAGTCCGTGGCAGTAAGCCGATTCGTAGGGATGGACGGTGATAATACGTGGTCGTTCTTGTCGCCGGAGCCGGTGAAAAGCGCTAGCTGGTGAAGAGAGTTGCAAGGGGGGCTGGCGTGGGTAATCGCACGTAGACGGTGCTCATCGAGTATCGCTGGCCAGCACGGTCTTCACGGTGCCGACCTAAAATCAAGGTATGGGTTCAGTGGTGAAGAACGGGTGACCCCGATCGAGTCGACTCAGCCTCAACGGCTGACCACCTACGCCATTGAGACGAACGCACTCGTTCGTGCGTGTCCGCTAGTCCTCGCACCGCTGACGATACAGTGCTGATCGGACGATAAGCGGTCGTTCACTCTACGGGCAGTGCGCCGTTTGCAGGAGGTTGTGCAGTAGACGTGCATCACTCTCGAGATAAATGAATAGCAGCAATGACGGGTAGTATGTGGTCGACAACCGGATCTGCATACGGGGAGAACTTCTCCGACGTGACTCTCGCCATGCCGCGACAGGCGCCAGGAAGCGGGTGCTGCGAACGAAAGTGCTTTGTGTCATAAGGACGACTGCTATACTGGGTCTCGACGGGGTGCTACGAAGCTGGTGCAACCTCGCAGGCGCGCAACTGTGGCGGGAGCTGGGAGTTTGCGCATATCTCCAAAGTCCGGCGAAGGCGGTGGCTGGTTGACTGCTCAAGCGCGCTCGCGAGCAGCGCGCGGGATGATCGATGAAGGAGATCAGCGGGCTGGATGTGGGCCGTGTCGGGGAGCAGGGCGGCGTGTGCACGAGCATGTGTTTAGTAGACCCGCAGCCTATTGTCGTTTGAAAAACCTCGTGCTGTGATAGCGGGATATGAGGCAGACGTGCGTGGGGTTGGGGGTTCGGGTTGTGAGTTGTGCAGTGAGCATTATGAGTATTGAGATGTTGCTTGTGATACCAGCACAATCCATTCTAGTGCCATTAAATGACGATGGGTAGCTTTGAAGGAAGAAAGCTGCGTGTAATTCTGAAGTACCAGACAAGAGTGAAGACGAGAGATCTTCGAACATTAGACATCCAAACAAACGGTAGAGATGATATGAGATGCTTGATTCAGACCGCAAAGTTCATTTCTTCGGATACGAAGACGGATTGCAATCGGTTGTGTGCTTGCTCTATATTGATACTCTCATGGCCTCAGTCGGCTCGTCTCTCATACGAGAGAATTATAGTTGCCTGCGTCTCGATACCGAACGCCGTTTTGCGATGTTGCTCTCGAGATGACTTTCTGGCGTAGCCTCGTATCATTGCAAGGTTTGATTCAGCTTTGCTCGGATCATATGACGGATTTCGAATGGGAGAATGATCGTTCATGTCAGCAGTACGCCGCAGCGAGCTGGGATATCGCTGTTTCTGCTTCAGAATTTTCTGTAAGAGTATAGCATTACGTTATGCCCTGAAGGCTTTCGGGCTGCTCCAGGCTCTCTGTTCGTCGCGGTTGCATTGAGCGGTTTTTGGTGAGCCTCCTGAGATCGTCTTGATCTTCCGGGGAGATCACGGATTGACTCCTGGTCTGCGTGTGTGGTGCGCCTGGTGGAATCAATTCCGTTGGGCAGTCTGCGCTATTCAAGACGGATCCGAGGTATCACGTGGGCGCCATGAATCATGGCGAGAGATGTGCTTAATTATATGTTGCTCGGAGGTGGTACGAGTGATTATAGTCTGGAGGATTTGCTGGGGAATCCAGTTCAATCAGCACGCCCTGAGCTACAGCAATATGATTTAGAATCTTACCGAGGGACTTTCCGGAAGACTGTTAAGTACCCGCTTATCAGCGACGCGTCCGGTTGCGGTTCTGCTTCTATTTGATAAGGAAGACCGGAGAGTCAGGTACGCAGACAAGCATGGGCGAAGTAGTAAACTGTCTCTCACGGGTTTTTGTGGCACTTTATCTCTTTACGGTGCGGTAGCATTTCTCGAGACGCTTTTGAGTGCGATCTTTTCCCCGCTCTGGTGTGATAGTCGGGCCGGCTTAGTGTATGTGTCATCTGGCTACTATGTGCTCGCCATATCGCCTGTTATGAGAGATAGAGATCGTCCGACGCGCATCACTGCAGCCCCTCGTAGTGTGATAGAACTGCTTCCGCGGAAGCGGCTGCAGAGTGGACGCCAGGACGCCTGGTGTTGGTGCGATTGTGCTCGCGGATGTGTGCGGTAAGAGACTGGCACCGGGGTCTAGCCTGCCGCGGGTTAAGCCATTGGCATCTGGCCGTATGGCTATCTGCGCTGAGCCGAGGGCTCGCGCGGGTCCGCGTCGCATGTGGCGAGTCTTGCGAGCTAGGACACGGAGTGAAAAGAGCTGTCTTGTGTGTGAGCTGTTGGAAGCTAGGAGGTGGAAGAGTCAACAGGATGGGCGTATAACATGTGCAGTGCACTAGCTGGAACGTGGGGCTCGAGAGTCAGGCACGGAGCGAGGCGGGATAGGAGCTGCTATTTTTTTTCCAGATTGCACATTGTTGTGACTCTCACGGCCGGGGAGGTGTTTTGATTGAGGGAGATTCTGGTGTTGCTGGGTGATTGTGCGGGTAATGAGGGTTATTGTGAGACTGTGTGGAATATCATTATACAGGATCGAGATCTAGTGGTGCGTGTATATTAGACATCATGGTCTATCATTGTCACTAATACGCGATTTAGCACCGCGAAGTTCGGAGTATGTTTTTGTAGGCGTGGCATATTCTGAGAGTCCTGGGCTTTAGTCGTCCTTCTAATGACAAACTGCGAGGATGTGTCCCCCAATCTGGGCTGGAGGGCGTGGTTTCTTCGGGAGGGCTTTACATATGCTTCATGGTCCTGAAAGACATATACCCGGACGATCCTGATTTCGGCATGCTCTCAAATGCTCGTCTGAGATTCCATCTTCATGGTACACGCATGCGAGCTTTGTGTGATATTTTGGGCACGGGTCGTGTGGTGGATGGCATTGTGGGAGCATTGGGATAGATGTTTGTAGATCCTCGTCGGTCATATTGCTTTAGTTGCGTTTGGATCTAAGCAGTGTGGACACCTTCAGACACTGTTAGTTGGCTGACAGCTGCTGGAGCATTCCGAGCTGTAGCAGTGCACGGTATAACATTCAATCATGGACCGATATGCTGGTAATAGCTGGCCATGAATGTTCGATGAGTTGAGCTTGATGGACTGTGAGTTCTGGCTGTGAGTCTAGCATATTGATGGTTTGAGCCATCAGCGTGCTCTAGGGCATTTCTCTTGGAGCGATTTCCATTGTGGAAGTAATTCGATACGACAATATGCTTTGCGCCGCTTGGGCTCTTGGCCTTGGTTAGGCTCTCGCGATACCAAGCTAAATTGGTTTTGGTGTGGGACTTGGTGCGAGGGGGCCTATTAAGAAAGTCGTTTGTCCTTATTTGAATTACGTAAAATGTGCTATGCTGAGACTTCGAACTTGCGGACCTGCGCCACTGATAAAGGGTTTAATTCTGTGCGAGGGCTATGCTGTGGATCTCGAATTCACTAGGGTCGCATTATACGAGAGACATGTGTGTTAAGCTTTATCTATTCGTTCGCAGCATAATCGCGCCTTGTTGAATTGCGGCTGAAGTTCGGTGTTCTGCGTCTTCTCATTCTGAACGCGTGGTTTTCTGTTTGCTTACTGTGTTTTGGACGGCTCATCGGTCACATATCGATTGTCCGCCTGGGCCTACACATGGATTTCGATTATTCCTTACGCCTCACAATTTGGAGAGCGCGCGCTCGCGTCTCTATTGCTTCTTTCCGATTTGTGGTCTGGGCGGTTCTTCGTCGATGGCGCGATTGTCATAAAGCTTTTATTGGTTGCGCGCAGCCACGCTCAGCATATTCGAAAAAGCTCATCCCCGGGTAGAGAGGTTAATCTCTCTCGCCAAGACTGTTTGAGCTTGGGCAAACGTTAGAGATGGCTATCGAGGACGGGGAACTAGTCGCTGAGGGAGCACTCCAAGAGCTATTTAAATCATATAGGAATACAGGTGCTCGGGTCGTTGATGGCGCAGGTCACACCGGGATCAGATTTGATCGCCCGGGTAAAACAATAAGCTGGAGTCCATGGAGTATGTGTGGTGAGCTCATGGTGCTGATGTTAAATGAGGAAACATAAGTAGGTATATGACGTACGTGAGAAGTCGACAGTGGCATTTCAGTACGTTCGCAGATGCAACTATAGAGTTTCTTCTGCGGCTGCGTGTCGCACTGCGAATGACACATATTGGTATCGCCGTGTGTTGCAGTACCAGTTCGCATAAAGACATCATGGGCTTCTATGAGATTTCATCCTCGAGTTGGCTGGCGGGCGTGTATCGTAGGGCCTCAGCCATTATAGTAAACTCCGCGCATCATGGGGGATTAAAGGCAGAGCGAGGAATGTATCAACGCCTGAGTATCTTGCTTGAAGCTCTACACAGGATGGAAATTCGAGACGAGGTTCGATACTAGAAGAACGGTTTGTACGTGCAGGTCCCATGATTATCCGACTAATGAAATAATAATTGGGTTTTTTTTGGTATGGAGACTTCTGGCACGAATGCCAAGGTCGAAAGCTCATCAAATCGTATGAACGACTCGAAGATTCTCGCTAAACGCTGGTTTTGGTGTAGGTAAATTTTCAGGGATATCGACGAGATGCGCAAGGTAAACCAAAGGCTTTGAAGAAGGCTGGAACAGTAACTTCAGGATGTGTACGCAGCAGTAGCAGAGCGATATTTCCTAAAAGCGCTAATGAAGCGTAGGGCTCGTGTACCCGGGCTCTCCAGGTACAAAGCGGGACTAGTATGTCCGGTCGATATAGCTAGGCATTTATGTGAACTCGTAGATAGGTTTTCAGCTGGATGTACTTATTCACGTATAGGAGTGTCATATCGCGGGACTCTCTCTTTACAGAGTGTTCTGTACGTGTCCGACTCTATCGCGCCTTTGCCGCATGGATTTATCTGTTGAGAGGAGAGGTCTTTGGATCTAGTGAGCAGAAGCTTGGTTGTGCTTAGTAATCTATGGCATAGCGGCTGATGACGAGCGCAAGAGTAGGGTGGAGAATGCTCGCGGACAGGAACGCGCTGAAGGCGGGTCGGTTTGTTGTGGATGTCATTTTTGCGTCACACATGGGATGCATTGACCGACTCCATAGTGATATCTCTCTATGCACCAAGCTGGAATCTCGCGGGCTCTCGCCCAACGATCCAGGAAGAAGACGAGACCCGATCGCTGCAGGATACCGAGTGTAAGTGCCGCATGGCCTGTCCTTTATCCTTTGATCTGAATATCTTCGGTGCCTCGGCAATCCCCCGGGTACACTACGGAATGTAATTAGAGAGCGCTGGTTTGCTAGGCACTCTCCTATCTGTGTGAGTTGTCGCAGGAAATGACCGGATGGGGTCATCCGAAGAAATCGCTTGTAGAACAAGCTCAGCTGAATATTTGCGGCTTCCCGATAATAGTTTTCCAGAAGTGCATGGTGGTGCGTAGGTTCTTCTTTTGATTCGGGTTGCCTGAGCGTATAGTGGCAGCTGACTCTCCTTCTAAGCATAATTCTGCTCTAAGGAAGAGAAAAAGTGTTATCGGAATGGTTGCTCTGGGCATTACGCGGCTCAATACGGCTCAGGATAGCGGCGGAACAACCACACAGATTTGGAGGCCAAGTGGTAATTCCGTAGTGTAAGGCCGTGGTCTTGTTTTGTGAACCAGGCCACACATAGGAATAGTCTAATGGCGTCTTAATATGGTATTGCAGCATATCATTAAATTTAACCCTATACCCGGGTTTACCTAAGTCTTTTGGGCAGCGATCCTAAAATCTTCGCATCTGACCATTGTGAACTGAGGTAGTGCTGCCGTCGAGAGTCAGCATGAACCGTCCACTCCTTCATATCAGTTTTGAATAAGAATTTCCAATTTGCAGTAAAGTTCTTCCTACCATCCCTCACAGTGATTGAAGGGGAAGTATTCGCTTGGCATTGTTTTGTGTTATAAATTTAGATCTCTGCATGGGGTTTGATACTCTATTCATATACGAGGGACTTTGGGCCAAGAATACAATGTTTACATTTCCTCGGATAACGCAGTAAAACAGCTGGGCAGTGTGTCATCAATAGACCTGATATTCTAAGTTGGATTGAAAGCGCTTCTGCCGCACTTTGCTCCGAACCTCCTGTGTGCCTTTGTGTTCGTCCGACACTGCGAATCATTTAGCTGGCAATCACCGCGAAGCGGGGCAGAAGAGAACTGTTCATTTATAGAACGTCCAGGTAAGGAGTCGTAGTAATAGTGAGATAGAAGTGATAATATCGCCAGCTTTTTTCTCGTCGTTCCTGGTGAGTCAGAAGGCTTGGAATAGAATCCGTTTCTTCCGTTTACCAGCCAAGATTGTGAGGAGAGTGGGCCAAGCCAGTAGATATCACAACTAGAGAGCCTCCATATGACTGATAGACATATGAGATGGCTGTCCTGTGATCTGCTGAATTTTAAGTGAGAATTACCAACATGTCAAGAGCGGGCGCGTACGGAGGGATAATCAGCAGCCGGGCGGCAAGGCAAAACACATTGGTAATTGGGAGAAGGATTCGGATCGAATTCCCAGTGCCGGCTTTTGGCTACCTCGCTATAGCACAAGTATTGAGCTTGCTTCAGTTCGCCGATCTGGTTGTGGAGCGAAGGCGAATGCGGGCCTCTGTTGGGTTGGCAATGGTCTGGCATTTCAATAGATTTTACTCCGGATTCGGATAAGACAGATGCAGGACCAATGCCACGTCGCTTGCCTGTGAGATCACCAGTCAACTACGACTGGCAGGCAGTGGGCAGAGTCTTGGGTGGGTTGTAACTCCAGTAACTTCGGCTGAAGTATCTGGGGCGTCGTTTAAGCCAGGCTTTACCATGGCCACTTGCCGCTCAATCGAGGCCGTAGGAGGCAGCGGGTCTGGTGGCCGACCATCCGGGAGCACATGGTTCGAACCAATTGGGCACTGGATTCCTCAGGAAAGCCTCCGGCGTCCTGTTGGGCCCGGCCCCTAGGCGGGATTCTTGCCGCCTATTTAAGGATGATTGCCGCTCCTGTCCGGGATCGTTGGAGCGACCGGCCGTGCACGCAGGGGGTAATGGCGCCGCGGTGTTCGCCCCGGCACCACTGGCCTTGGAGAACCCACGTGGCGACGTGGGGGTGACCGCACTTCGCGGCTGGTGGCAACAGACGCTGCTTTCAGACAGCTGCAGCACCTCTTCAGTGGGAAGCGCCGCGAAGCCGCTACATGGCAAGCTCCGCTTGTGTCGCGGCGCTGCGCATCTTGCCCCGCGGTCTGTGCCACAAGGCGGGCAGTGGGCCAAAGATCCCCCTGGCGCTCCTCTTCGGTCGGCACAAGCTGGCGCGCGCAGATGGCCTTGGCGCAGGTCGCATCAAGAAGCTAGGGCAGTGGTCGCGGGTCCCCTGCGCGAGCTTTATTCCAGGCGCGCGCGGAGTTCTACGGTCGAGTAGTTGCCATCTCGTCATTTCCTTTAAGCTGGCTTTTTTAAAAGCTGGTCTGCGCCGAGCCTTTTTGCGCGCTGGGCAATCGGCGCAGCTTGGTGATGGTGGTGCGTGAGTCGAGATTTGCGTCGGGTCGTGACCAGTTCAATCAGCGCCGGGGCCGGGCCACTGTCACGTGTGGCGCGAGCATTAGGCGGCCGGCGAAAATCTTTCGGTCTTGGTTGACATACCGTATCCGCATGCGGCGACCGAGCCCTCAGTCCATTTTGGGGACAAAATCCACTGATTTATCGCCCAAGTCGTTTTGCCAGAAATGTGTGCGCTCGCAGCGGTTGGGTTCCCGCGTTCTTGGTGCAGTGGCGGTTCGGGTGCCGCGTAGATGGCCATTATTGGAAGAGCAGGCACCGATGGGCCCGATCCGCCGTATTGCGCGGCGGTGGCAAGCCTCGGTGCCGTGCATCTGAGCCGGCCATCCGCCGACGAATATGAGAAGGAGTGAGGCCGCTCTGCTTGGCGATGGAGGCGGCAAG
>Ga0163217_1040163_pt1 | contig 15039 bp, 15 predicted proteins | sample SynspAceP_FD_185933 | JGI IMG/M metagenome (GOLD analysis project Ga0163217, IMG submission 185933) | Saline lake microbial communities from Ace Lake in Antarctica - Synechococcus sp. Ace-P (PacBio error correction) | ecosystem: Environmental > Aquatic > Non-marine Saline and Alkaline > Saline ...
CTTGCGCTGGCCGCCCGTTGACCTTTTGCCGAGATGGTGACCACTGCCAACTTTGCCGGCGCAAACGATGAAGAATCGTCTGGGTGCAGCAGGATCAGCAGCGCCAAACCGCTGCCGCTGCGATCACTGGAACGTGTCCAGGGCCCCATCCCCACCGCCTGGGCCGCATTGAGCTCTGCATGGTCACGAATCCTGTGTAGCCCACGACCCTAGGCATAGGACCAGAATGGGGTGCCAGCAAGCGTCCGCAATGAACCGGCAAATCTTCAGGCGATCGGCTTCAAATCCCAGCGGGTGCCTGGCTGGGGGAATCGGCGGCTTCCCTGATCGATGCCGGCCTGATCACCGCCGCTCATAAATCGGCACGAACCAGCTCGTACCCTGACCACCTTCTCGGCTGGAGCCTGCTCTGGGCTGCTCGGTTAACTGCTCTTCAGCGCATCGACCGGCTTCAAAGGCCAACTCCCGTAGGGAACGCAGGCAAGGGCTGCGCGGAGTAGTTTCTCGCTGCCGCCACCCGGCCCGGCAACAGAACATGAAAACGCGCAGCGCAGCGCCCAGGGCTGCCAGGTGCCAGGCCTGGGGGAATCCTCGAAGGCCCAGCAGTGCTATGGGGTTATGGTCCCAGGCGCAGGGCCCTAACTGGAAAGCCGTCCGGGCGGCTTGCCCTGCCCAGGTCGGGATCATCGCCGGAGACACGGGTTCCAGCAAGCTCCAGGCCATGGTGGACGGCGCGCTCAACGCCCACCGATGCTTGCTGTGCTTGCTCGTGACAAGGCATTCGGTCGCCAGGTCCCTGAACAGCGGGCCAGTAACTCGGAGCCCCTTCCATCGGTGTTCTGCCATCGGTAGCAGAGGCGGGCAATCGGCTGCTGCAGCCGCCAGCAATTCTTCCGTGCTGGGCGGTTCCACGCCTTCCGCTCGATCCAGGCGATCAAAACCCTGGCGGGCGTTGTCCCAGGCGCCGACGTCCCCTTGAGCCAGCAGCTGGGCTTCGGCTGCAGCTGCACCCCCAAAGGCCAGCCGCTTCGCTCCAGGCCCGGCCGTGCAGTGGTTCGGTGTCGAGCAGGAGCCCGTCGAGGTCGAACAGGCATGGCGCTGGGCGGAGCATTGCGCCATTCTTTCAGTTCCCGGTGCCCGGGATCCGCCTTGAATGGGCGCCAACCCATGGGACTAGGCGATGAACGAGGACCGATCGGAATCGGTGGTTGCAGAAGCCCGGCGTCTTCCAGCCGCCCGCAGCCTCTGGCCGCCGGCGCCCGCATCTCCAGCCTGGAGGCGTACGTAGGCCCGGTGGCGAGTGGAGCCTTGACCTGACGCCTTCTGGGGACGCCCGGCCCGTGAGCCTGCGCACTGGTTTCGAAGCCCTCCAGACGGTGCCTGCGGACCTGGAGCAAGCCCGCCCTTGCCCGCTGGTGTTGGAGGGCCCGACCGAACCTGGCGCTACAAAGCTGGCTCGATCGCGCACCTGCAGGGCCCCAGGGCCCGGAGAGGACGGCGTCTTGACTGGGAAGCGACCCGGCGACACGCGCCGCTTCAACCTACCACGTATCCTGTCATGCCGCAGGTTCCTTGCAAGGCCGCCAATGCCCGTGCCTGGAGCTTGGGCATCGGCAAAAGGAGATCTGGTGGCCCTCTACATGCGATGGTGCCGAGAGCCGCCATCGCCATGCTGGCCTGCGCCGCAATCGTGCGCCCCGATTCGGTGTTGTGGTGCTTTTCTCCGCCGAGAGCCCTGCGTGACCGTCTGATCGATGGTGAGTGAAGGCGGTGACACTCGCCGAGGCGGTTTCCGCAGAAGGACAAGGCCTGTGCGCTCTATAGCCGGCCGTGGATCAGCCCTCGCCGCTGGACGCCGTGCCCACTGTGGACCGATGTGCTGGGTGGTGCGCGCACGCGAGCAGCCGCACGGCGAATGACAGCAGGCCGCGGACCAACTGTGGCACGAGCGGGGTGGAGCCCGGGCAGCTCCGAGCACACTGGCCGAGCCGAGTGGCCGAGCGAAGACGGCCTGTTGTGTGCTTCTACGCGTCCGTCCACCGGTAAACGCGAAGGGGGTTGTGCAAAGCAACAGCGCAAACGCCGGCTACAACCTGCTGGGCCCAGCGCAACCTTCGAGTGGACTTCGACCTTGCGGCGAGAGACGACGTCCCTGTGCAGCCGACGTGGCTGGATCAGCCGGCCACACTATCATCTCTGTCTAATTTGGGCCGTCTCTCCCTCCGGCGCCAGCCACCGTGATGTACGAGGGGCGGCCCCCAACGGGCCCGAAACTGGTGCGTGTCTGGAGGTGATCGAGAAGGCACAAGGTGAGCCTGTTTTATAGCCGCTTCCACGTTGCTGATTTTCGTGCCTTCATGTAATGAGCGGTCCGCGAGGTGCCTCGATCACTAACGTATCATTGGGCAGCTTGCGCATCCTGGGAACGTGGGCGAACCGACAACCCCGAAGCTGATCTGGTATCGGAGGTTGATCGGACAATGGCCGCTGCCCGCGATCATCGACACCTGGTGGCAGACCGAACCGGCGGCGTGATGAATCAGCCTGCCGGCGGCCACCCCCACCAAAGCGGGTCCGCGACCCGCCCCTGCCAGGCACGCCGCCGATGTGGTTCGACAGCGGAAAGGCCGCAGCGTCGGCGTGGATAAGGGGGTATCTGGCGGGCGTCGCCCCCTGGCTCGGAAGATGCGCACCGGTTCACCGGTGATCCCGAGCGCTTTCCGAAGAGCACGGGAGCACATCAGCGGCCGCCGAGGTCGGGGCGTTGTATTTTGCCGGTGACGGCGCCCGTCGTGATGGCCGATGGCTACTTCTGTGATGGCCCGCGTCGACGACGTGATCAGCGTGTCGGGCCACACCGGCTTTGGGTTCGATGGAGATCGATTCGGCCTGGTGAAGCCATCCGGCCGTGCCGAGCCGCCTGGTGGCCCCCCCCCCCCCGACGATCTCAAAGGGAAGGCATCGTCCGCCTTCCGTGGACCCTGCAGACCCGGCTCAGCGCGATGAGGCGCTGATGGCCCGAACTGCGCCAGCACGTGGGCGCCGAAATCGCCCGATTGCCCGCCCCGATGAGAAACTCCCGCTTTACAGCGATGCCCTCCAAGACCCGCAGCGGCCCAAAAATCATCGCGTCCCCTCAGGGCCTTTAGCCGCTGGCGAAAGAGGTGAGCGGCGACCCCAAGCACCCTGGAAGACCGCTCCCGTGCTCGATGCCCTGCGGGTGGTGTGACGAAAGCTGCTGGCTGGCGTCAGCCGGGCAGCGGAGGGCAGCATCAACTCGATCGGTGCTCGCCAGGGAGGAGTCAACCAGTACCTGGACAACTTGTTGAAGGTTGGGTACTGGCCCCACCAATCCAGCAGTTGATCGCCAGCCCGTCGATCTTGCCGCTGCCTGGCCGGGTCATCGGCCAGGCCCCCACAGGTCTGGCGCAGGCCGGCGCCTGCCTGGGGTGAGGTTGGTCGCCAGGGAACGTTCGACCAAGGTCGAGGCCCGTCATCGGGGCGCTGCTGCAGGACGCCGATCAAGCCGGCGGCTCTGGTCAAGGGCAATCGTTGCGCCGAGCGCAGAGCAGGGCGCGGCCTGCGGTAATGCACGACCCACCGCCGCAGGGTTTTCCCGTGGTGAAGGGCTGAACTCGTGCGCACGCCCAGCGTGGGCCAGATCAGCCAGCAAGGGGAATGGAAGCGGTCCGGCGGAGAAATTGGTTGAAGCACATCGCCACCAAACCGCTGCAGCCGCGGCCGCCGTCGGGGGCAAAGCAGAAGTGCAGTTTGCAACCAGGCTGTGGCCTCAGCCGCAAACAGCCGGTTGCCTCGGCGGTGAGGCCTGCGCCCCCGGCGAAGGCGGCGCCCAGGCTCGTGGCCTGGCTCTGGTGTGGTCCGAAAACCGGGCACGTAACTCCAGGCCCGGAATCGCCAAGCCCGGTAACAGCCAGGGCTTCCAGCAGGCCGCGGTAAAGCTGAATCTGTGGGCTGGTGCCAGCAAAGGTGCCGCCGGTGAACTCGACCGTTCCCCGATCGGCTCACCGGCTTGGCCCCGGCGGGACAGGCCACCAGAGGCTTGCCCCTGCCTGCTTCCAGCGTTTGATGGTGGCGGGCCGATCGGGGAGATGGAATTCAGGCCCGCCAGCAGCTGCAGGGCGGTGAGGCTTCCACGGGCATGGGCGGCCCCGTCGAGCAGGTTTGCTGAAACAAGGTGTCGCACCACCCCCTGCCGTCGATCACGTAAGGTGACGCGGCCGGCAGGAAAGAAGGGCCGTTGGGCACCCCGAAGGCCTGGCGCAAGGCGTTGCCCCCGATCCCCAGCAAGGGGTAAAGGGCACTGTGGCGCTCAGCGAAGCGGCCAATGGCTTGCCGCGTCGTCGCCGCACGCCCACACTGGGCAACCGAGTGCCTCGAGTGCGTGTGGTTATCGCGCGAAGGCAGCAGGCTCCGCTGTGCAGCCGGGGGTGTCGTCGCTTGGATAGACATAAAACCACCAGGCGGCCCTGGAGTTTGTCGCTGCACGCTCGACATCCGTTCTGATCGCTCAGGGCAGATCAGGGCGAGCCCGATCTCCCAAACCTGGATGGGCGTTGCCACGTCGATCCGCAAACGTAATGGATTCAGCCTAGAAAATTTTGCCTGGGCCACGGCCCCCTTGCCCAGCTGGGATCATGGGGTGGTGATGGGGTTGGCCATGGAGGAGCCACGAAACAGCTGGAACGGGCCAAAGCCTGGCAGCAGACCAATCTGCTCAGCCGGTGAAACGCGGAAGCCAAACGCCTGTCGTCGCCGTTGCCCTCGCTTGCTGAAGCCCCGGCCCAGTCTCAGCCAGTTCCGTTAGCCCGCGCGGCCGTTCCGAACCGCCTTGCTGATCCCTCGATACGGAAACCACCGGGCTGGAGTCCAGCCCAGCATCCACTGCATCGAAGTGGGGCCCGTGCGTTTCCGGACGTGCCACATCGGGGTGCTCAGCCAGGTCTCCTTTTTGCTGCCTTGCCTGAGCAATGAAGCGAGCCATCCAAGGTATTCCGGCGGCGGTAGTCGGCTGATCAGCCCTGGCGCAGGCCTTCGAAACCTTTTCATAACAAGCCTTGTTGAAGCCGCCGACGTGCTGGGTGGCCCACAACTTCCCTTCGATCGCAGTGGTTCGCCGCGGCCCCGCCGGCCTTAGGCAAACCCGGCGCTGTGCAGCCATGGAAAGACCCTGCGTGGCCCGCCGAGCGCCAGCTGCGCGCCACCTCCGTCGGTGCCGGATCTGGCCCTGGCCGTACGGGGTGCCGGTCTGGGCGGCCCCACCGCGCCCCTCACACGATTGGCATCTATCTGCTCAGGTGTTCGAGCGCTGCGACGACCTTGAAGCCCTGCTCGCCGCTGGGCTGAACCCCGCCAGCTTCCCGGGCCCAGCTCTCTTACGACGAGCGGCACGGGCCGCACCGGCTGGCTTTCGCTGGAACTATCGAATTCCAAGGCCTGGAGCCGGCGGCTGAGTGAACGGGAAGCGGCGGTGGTCCGGCTTTCCCGGTGGCGCCTGTACGGCCGAATGCGCCTGAGGTCGCGCCATCCAAACCGGGCCATTGGCGCTTTCAAAGCAGGTTTCCAGGGGCTTGTGATCCGTCAGGCCTGACACGGTCGCCCAGATAGAGCAGGAAGCGATCAGGGTCCCCTGAAATCAGGTGCCGCGTGTTCTTACCCCATCGGCTGGGTCTGCTTCTGGCAACGCGTTTCCCAGGTCGGTTGTTGCCTGTGATCCAGGGCTTTCCCTGCGAGTGTCCCTGCATTGGCACTCGAACGCGTCGTGCAGCCGCCCGTCCTCCTAATCCGGGCAGCGGCGGCATCGCTAGAACGCTGGATGAACTCCGCACCCCGCCGACTCCCTCATAATCCAGGCGCCTGAGGGGCGGCCGCCATCTGCCAAGTCCAGCTGTTTTGTCCATGGCGGGAGCGCCCCAACCGGCTCTCGGTCCTAGCGTTTTTGACCCGGGAGCATGGTAGATCCAGCTGGAAGCGCCCGACCAGCTCGGCTCACCCTGATCGCCAGCGGTGATGCCGCTTTCTGGGTGCGGCCTCCAGGGACTGGCGGGATCCGGCCTGATCCCGCCGAGTCTTCCGGCAACTGGGTACCGCCCAGCCTGCAGGCCCCCTGATCGACACGCCCCACGCACCCGCGTCCGATGCCCGGCGGGGATTGCTGTGCTGGTGTGATCCACCGGCTTGGTTTTGCCAAAAACGCCGCCCAGCTGATCACGAACAAGGTGGGCCTGCTGGCTGTTTTGCCACCCTCTTGAATCAGCCGAGGAGGTGCCCAAGGCAGGAACCTTTCCCCCAGCTCACAGCGTTGGCTGGCCCAACTGACGCGCCCCGAGCCGGGAGGGAATCTCGACGAATGTTCTCCACAACTTTCTGATCGATGAGATGCTCGATGAGCTCTTTTCCGATCCTTGAGCAGTTTTCTCCGACTGCTCGATCGCTTGGAGGAGATGGCCCTGCGCGAATCCCAGCCGAAATTGCTGCCCGCTTCGTATCAGGCCGGGTCAGCTCTGCGCCGAATCCACCACTCCAGGTCCTGGCCTGCGCCATCAGATCCTGATCCTGCCTGCGCCAGAACCAGCGGTTAACTTGGACCTGAGGCCGCGGGGTTTTGAGGATAATGGAGCGAGCATGTGCCGCTTGATTTTCGAGAACACCGAGCTGCTGCCGCCCACAGTGCGATGCCTGTTTCCGAATGCCTACATCGCCAGCAACCGGCAATCGCCAGAATCCAGGTGATAAAACCTCACGCTGATTGTGTCGCAGCATTTCGCCCCGCTCACCTTCCATCGCCCGGCAATCTAGGGACTGAAATTTTCAAAGTGATCCGGAGCTGGATCTGCCATTCGCTATTACCTTGCCCTCGCCTTGACTGGCCCTCATCGCCATGCTGCAGACCATACCTGCTCTGGCGCCGGGGTTGGGTTTCGTGGGATTGGACGGTACAACACGCCGCTGATTGAGGCCTCAGGGAGCGGATTGCCTGGGCCTGATTCCGCTCGCCCAGGCTGGGTGGTGGGGCTGGGTTGTTTTGGTTCCCGGCGGCGGCTGATCCGCGAGCGGGCAGGTGCTGGAGGCCAGTAGCGGCCATCCTGAACGCCGCGCCTGGAACGGGGTGCCGCAGCAAGGCGCAAACTTTCTGAGGCCGGTGCGGCCTGGGGCTGGCCTGAACTGACCCAGCCGCTTAGGGCCCGTCAGCCCTTGACCCAGCAACAGATCAAGCCCGTAAGCCCCTCCCGCAGCAGGGGTGGTGTTGGCATAGCCCCAGGGCGACGCGCCAGTTTGGGGGCCGGTCGGCCAGCAACCTCCCCAGCACCTCAGCGAGGGATAGCCTCGCCAAGCCAACGACGGCCCGCTCGCAGCAACTCAGTTCGCCCAGGCTTCTGGGGCAGTTGATCGGCGCCATCGCGGTGATCGATGCGACCTCTGCCCCATCTCCAGGCAGCTTATGCTGTCTTCGTAGTGCCAAGAGACGAACGGCGCTTCCAAAAGAACCGTGGCTGAACGAACCGGCCATTAAGGGCAACGACCTCTGCCATCGCCTGGCCTCGGGCCATGGTGAGGTGCTGGACTCGGTGGGTCTATGGATGGAAGGCCGGCCTTCAGCGGCTGCTTGGCCATTTGCCTCAACCTGCGCCCATGCTGACCCAACCAGCAGAGACGCTATCCAGCACAGATCCATCAACCACAACAGACCCAAAACCAGCCCTGATTTCAGCATGCGGCCGCCTATGCCGCTGGCTTGGATCCACGCCCAGAACCCGCAGGCTCCGACACCTGCAGGCTGGGTGCTGCCGATCGGGGACCCGAACCCTGCACCAGCTGCGGTGACGCGAGGCGGCCTGCGAACGGCCCTGGGCCTGTTCGATGGCGGCGCTGGTTTGCCGGCGGCGGGTGAGCGACCGCCGCATTGCCAAGGGTGGCCGCGCCCGCACCGGGCTCAGCCGTGATCTTCCCGATGTGATTGCGGGGACCAGTTGTGCTCCACCTGGCTGCCCCAGTTGCCCGACAAGGAACAGAAGACCCCTCAAAAGCCGTGCTCAGGCAACTGAGCCGGGACAGCAAAGCGGGCCTTTTTGAGGGCCTGGCCACACCTCGCGGAGACCCCCTAATCTCGCGCTGCTCGCCAGGCGCAGAAGTGGCAGCGCTCTCCCAGGTTTCACGCCGTCGGGCAGCTCCCCTGCGCTCCCTGGTTGTTTTGAGTGGCAGACCCGGGCCTGCGCCGATCTGTCCGCGCAGCGGTTGGTTTGCCATATCGATCCAGCGACGACGGGGCCCTGCATGAGCGTGCGCAAGGGGCGCTCCGAGGGGGGTGCGCTACTTCGCCCCCTCGAATACCACTCGAAAACAAAGTTCGCCATCCACCTGGCGCTCCTCAGCGACTGGATCTCGAGCGCTATAGCGCCGAACAGCCTGCAGGATCATGGAGATCAAAGGACATTGTCCTCGAGGCTGATCACTCCTACTGACCTGCACACGCCGCGAGCTCGAGTAGACTGATCGGGGCGCGAGCAGCGAGCCGCAGCGTCCGTGCCAGCTCCGCGAAGCAGCTGATGCGAACTGGAGGCGAGGCGAAACGGCGAGCGTCTGGGGGCCCGTAGGCTGAGCCCAGGCGGAAGACCCTCGCCGATGAACAGCCGCCGGGCCCTGCAGGCCAGTCCTGCTTGCTCCAGAGTCGCCTGCCCCAGGCTTCCAATGGCGCAGACTTGTCCCAGGCGCCCTCCGGCATGCCGTCCGGAGCGACTCTCACCGATGAATCTGCTGAGCCGCTGCCTGGAGCATTGCGGCCCTCTGGTGGCGGTGGCCATGGCACTGGGCTTGTCTGGCGATCAGTCTGCCCCTGGGGCTCTGGGATCAGCCGGCGGCCGCGCTGGGCAGGCGCCGGTGCTTGCGTGGTCAGCGCGATCCAGAGATCACCCTCGAGCCTGGCGATCTTCGGGGGTGCTGAAATCAACCGGTGCCGTTGGGTGGGCGGCCCTGGGGGCAAGGCCGCGATCGTCGCCCTCACCCCCTCTATGCCACTGCTGCCCCTGGTGCGGGGGGTTCGTCACGCGCCTCACCCTGGTGCCGCAGGGGCTGAAAGGAAGGCGGCGATGCCCTGGGGCTCAACCGCCGCCAGCGCCTCTGCGTGTGGAGGTGCCGCTCGCCCTGCGGTGCTGATGGCGGGGTGCGGGTGCCAATGGTGCCACGATCGCGGTGGCGACGATCGCCGCGCTGATCGGTGCTGGCGGGCTTTGGCGTTTTTCCTGTTCCGTGGCATTGGCCACGTCAACAACGGCCTGATCCTGCAGGGCGCGTTCCGGCGGCCGCTGATGGCCTTGCTGCCGACTGGGCCTCTTCCCAGCCGCGCCGCCTGCTCGCCGCCTGGGGCTCGCTGTGGCCCGGCCCTGGCAGCCGCCTCTGGCTGGCCAGGCCTGCCGCCGCACCCAGCCTTGCGATCGGCTCGAGGCCTTCACCGAGCAGCTCCCTGCTGGGGGAACTGCTGGCCCAGCAGATCGAAGCGCAGACCAAACTTGCGCGTGCGCGCGTGACCTTCGCCTTGGTGGCAACGCAGATTTTGCCATGAGGCCGGTGCGCTCCGGCCAGTCGCCGGCTACGGGAGTACACACGGCACCGCCTTGGCTTCGGTGCTGAATCAGGCCCCCCTGCCGGCCCAGCCGGGGCTGGACGGGCCAGGCGGTTATGAGCGGGCAGGACGCTCTACCGCAAGCTTCGATTCTCGAAGATGTTTTCCCTCCCTAGGCTTTCGAGAACAGCTTTGCCGATCCTGATCCGTGACGACCAAGCCCAGGCCCTGGCCCTCATCCAAGCTCTTCCCGAGTTGGCCTCCGCACAACGCCGCAGTGGCGCGCGGTTTCGGTTTTGAGTTTCTCAGCCGCCCTGATGGCTACCCCGGCCTGGCCCGGCTCTATGGCCTGCGCTTCAAGGGAAGCGCCCCTGGAGATGGACCTGGGCCTACCTACCGGCCCTGGCGAGGGCCGGGTGGATCTGATTGCCGGCGATTCCCACCCAACGGCCTGATCGAAACCTGGCCTTGCGCAGCCTCATCGACGATCGCCAGTACTTCCCCCGTATCAAAGCCACTCCGTGTTTCAAATTGCGGCCGCCCTGCCGGCGACTGGCCCCAGCTGCTGCCCGCGCTCAACGTCTCGCCGGCCAGATCAGCGAAGCGGAGATGCGCCGCATGAATGCCGCCGTTTGATGGCGAGGGGGGAGAAGGTGGCTGCTGTGGTGCGGCGCCTCCGCCAGGCAAGGGGTGGACAACCGCCGCCCACAAAAAACCCGCCAGGGCGGGCTGAGGGTGAAAGAAAGCAGATCATCAAAAAAGTGAACCCAGTGGAATCGGAGCGCGGGATTTGAACCCACGACCCCACTACCAAGTGGTGCCGCTACCAAGCTGCCCCTACGCCCCGGTTGAAAGCGAAGCTATCAACAGCTCCTGGGGCAGCCATTTCTCCCAGTGGCGAACGTGCGTTCAGCTGCTGCAGGATCCGCTGTGGTGACCGCTCCGCCCCAGGCCGGCAATAGCCGCCAGAGCCCGTAGGCGGCGTGCCAGTCAGCCGCAACTGGGAAACAGGCTCAGACCGGCGAGGCGCCAGCCGGGCTGAGCCGCCAGGCAACTGGGCGCCACGGGCTGGCTTCGCTGCCGTTGGCCTGGGCAACTCCCCATGGGCCCGCCTGCCATCCATTCCCGGCACAGCACGAAACAGCACGCAGCAGCGCCATAGAGCTCGACGAGCTTTGGCAAAGGGTGAAGGTGGCGCTTGCGTCTGACCTGGGGGTAGATCCAAGACGGTTCAGAGCAGGTGCCTGCGGCTTGGAGTCCCCGTTGGGGCGGGGCCTCCAGGGCCGGCGCCTCCTTCCACAGCAGGGGTGGTTCAGCGGCCCCGTTCAAGCGGGCGATACGCAGAAGACCCATGGCAACACCAGGCCCAGGGTGGCCGCGAGCAGAAGAATCACCGTGCGATCAGTGAAGGGTGCCCATGAGGCGCTCAAAGACCTGGTCGGTGCGCAGGTCACTGAATCCGCATCGGCAGACGCTCCACAGTGAGTTCATCGCCCCTGAGGATCAGGGTCGCAGGATCGTTTGCCAATAGCGCACACCGGGCAGGGTGGAGGCTTTCCCGGAACAGGCGTGGTGAACAGATCTCCCCGGAGATCAGGGCCGCCTGGGCGTCGTTGCGCTCGACAATCACCTTGCTCTGTTGCGGCAGAGAAAACTGTCGCGGCATGTCCGTAGTTTCTCCACAAGGAGAGCCCCAGCGCCAGGTTGGCCGCCTGGGCGGGCAGCCCGAGAAGCAAAGACAGTGGCTGCGATCAGCGCGTGAAAACGGTTGACATCTACTCAGCAGGCGGAAATCGGGTGTTAGAGCTGCGCAGCACGCATTGGCTGCACCGACCAGGTCTACTGGCTCCCAGACGCTCTGGCTGCCAGCAGGAAGGCACTGCTGAAAAGGCGCTAGCTCGCAACTCCGCTGGCCGGCCGGAAGCATAGGGGGGCCTGCCAGGCCCTCGCCAGGTATTGGCTGTGATGGGTTTCGGGCAAAGAAGAAGGGGTGCGATCCGCCACGATTTCCCGTGGTGATTTCGTCCAAAACCTCCGGACGTGAGCTGGCCCTGGTAAGTGGCGGGCCGCTTGGCGTTGGGCGAGGTTTGAGCTTGGTCGGCGTTGGCGGGTCCACGATCGCCTGAGCGGTCCTGCTGCCGTGGTCATGGCCCTGGCCATGCCCTGGGTGGGTCGTGGGCATTCCCAGAACAGCTTGAGGCAGATCGCTGAAAGCCCACCTGCTCGGTTTCCAGACCACCCGCACGAATTCGGTATGGCCGGTTCGGCCAGAGCAAGACTCGTCGTAGGTTGGATTCGGCGTATGGCCGGCGGCATAACCAACCGCCGTGCTCACGACACCGGCAGGCGCCAAGAATCCCTTCTCTGCCCCCAAGAAAACAGCCGCAGCCGAACAGGAACCTCCTGTTTGATGGGTTCCAGTTCAGCCTTCAGGGCCCGACCCAGCACCTGATGGGTGGTTTCCGTGGCGATCGGCTGGGCCGCCCAGGCAGGGGCTTTTCTTTCGGCCGTGACGGATCCTCCTTTGGGCTTGCCTGGCCGTTGAGTGAACAGTCCGAAACACCGACAAATGCTGCTGCCGCAACCCTAGGCAGGGGTTTTCGACCTGTGGGCGCCGACTCCAGGGAAACGTGGTTTCAGCAGGGTGGTGGTGAAGGCGAAACAGCAGCAAACGGCAGCCGAGAGCAACCAAGGAATCAATCGCCAAACGCCCACCGAGGGCAAAGATGGGTTTGCTCGAGCCCAATCAGGGCCAGGCCCCGCCGCCAGGCTCACGAGATACCACTCATCCAGATCAGCAACCTGGCCGTAATGTCGCCGAAGGTGAGGTGCACCGCAAATATTTTAGGCCTTGTGGTCTCCATGGCGTGGAACACGGGATCGATCCAGCTAAGCGCCGGTTGGAGCCTCTGATCGCTCACGTCCAACAACTCGTTGGGTTCGGCCCCTATCGTTTGATCGCCGGATCGGCTGTCTTGTGTGATCAAGGCCACCTGCAGCGCTCTTTCGGCCTTCCTGCCGCTCAGAGCGGCGGTAGGTGTCCCGGGTTCAAGCGAGCAGCTTTCCTGGTGGCGGCTCTGGTTGCACCAGGCGGCCGTCGTCGAGCACAGCACCCGACCCAGGCCGCCCGCTGCCGAGAGCTGTTGGCTGACCATCAGGATCGTGCCGCGCGTTGTTCACGGATGCGAGCTCAGAATCGCGGCGGCGGGTGTTTTGTTGTCCACGCTCGCCAGGGCATCGTCGAAGCACCAGCAGGCGGGGCCGTCCACCAATCAGGGCGCGGGCCGGGGGCCCCGTTGCCGCTTGGCCGCCGCTGAGGTGATCCCCCGTTCGCTCCTACCAAGAGTCTGCTAGCCGTCCCCGGAAGCCGCGGATGTCGCCTTCAGGCGCGCTTCCCGCGCCACCGATTCCACCCGCTCCAGGTCGGCGTCCTGGAATCGCCGTAAACGCATGGTTGTCGGTCCAGGGAGGCGGTGGAACAGAATAGCCTCCTGGGCACCAGGGCCACCAGGCCGGCCGGAGTCATGGAGCGCCAGGGTTCGGTGACGTTCGACACCATCGAATTGAAACAGCGCCCGTGCGGGCAACCTCCAACATGCCGCCCAGGGCCGGGCGAGGGTTGGTCTTGCGGATCCCACGGGGCGCCCACCACGGCCACCAGCTCGCCGGGAATGCAGGCTGAAGCTCACATCACTGAGCGCCTCGCGCTGGGCGCCCGGTCGTAGCGGAACGGTGAGGCCGCGGGCTTCGATGCCACGCGCCCGCTGCCCCGCAGCCGGCAACCGGCGAATCCGGCGGAGACCAACGCGGGGCGTCTTTGAAGCAGCTCCTCCACCCGATCAGGCCTTTCACCTGCCCGGTCTGGAAAGGTGTTTCAAGGTGAGCCCAGCAGGGCGGTGGGGAAGACCCAACGCTTCCTACACCACAGGATCAGTGGCCACCAGATTGCCGATGCTTCAGCCGCCGCTCTCGACTGGCCGCTGCCGAGGTCGAGCAGCAGCAGCATGGCTGATCGAGGAATTTCTTCCAGTAGCGGGAACAGGGTGCTGCGGGTGCGGGCCAGGGAAGGGCCCGAATCGCGTAGTCGCGGATTGCGCTCGGCGAAGCTTCCTGGCTCGTTGTTCTCGCTGGCCGTAGATCTTGATGGCGCTGATTCCAGATGAGATCTCCTGAATCAGATCGGAGAGAATGGGCCAGCGATTCCTGCTTGCGCCGTTGCTGCGCGCATCATCCGCCGCCGAACAGGCGCAACCACCATCACATGCCCGGATAGAGCCCCACGCGTGCCAGGGTCAGCAGCGGGTCGATCGCCAGCATTCGCCCGGCAGGGTGAGCGCATAGGCGCAGGCGGTGTTGTGAGGCCAGAGAAGGCAAAAAACCAGCCCAGCCGCCGCACGTTTCTCGACATCGCTGGTGGAGCGGCTGATGACATCGCCGCGCTCGGCGGTCTGTACCCAGCCAGGCTCCTGGCGCAGCAGTGCTCGAACCACTGCTGGCGCAGGCTCGCCTCCACCTTGGCGTCCACGCCGAACACCAGCATGCGGGAGACCAGCCGGGCTACCCCCATCTAAGCTGGCCAGCAGGACGATCCAGCCGGCCTGGCGCACACGGCTGAGATGGCCGAACCCGTCCTGCCAGGTCGTCGATCACACCCCGGACCATCAGGGGGATCATCAACGCTCAGGAGTTTGACACCAGCAGCTGCACGGCGCCTTTGCCAGCACGCCGGCGGTGGGCGGCCGGGGTATTTCTCCAGAAGCAGGCCGGGTGAATGGCGGCATGGAGCCAGGCAGGGCCTCCAACCTACGATCCTCTTTGACCGCCGCGCGGCCGGCCGTCGATGCCAGAAGTTGAGCATCAGTCGCAATGGGGCAGGGCGCATGGGCATGGGACGGGCCGATGACGAATTTCCAGCCAGGGGCGCCGCCCAGGTGCATCCCCTCCCATGCTACCGAACCGGGACGTCCATTGATGGGCTTGCTCGCGTGGGAGCAACCGAAGAGACGCCAGTCTGGTGATTGGCCCGGCTGTTGATTTCGCTACGACGGGCTTCCCGGCGCCGGATAGAACCTCCAGTTTGGACCTTGGTCCAAGACCCTGCGCCACTGGGGTCTCAGCCGTGACAGTTGCACCCACGCCGCACCCGGCTCTCTGGTCTTCGGTTACCCGCCAGGCATGGCGGTGGGGGCGATGCGGTGGCAGTTGTTTTGATACGGCGGCCAGGACACCCCCTGAAGCGCACCGATCGCTCGGATTCCAGCGTTCCAATTTCAGCGTTCAGGGGGACTATTCACGCTTACCCCATCACCCGGCCGGCGTGCTTTTGGCACCCCGGTTATTTTCTGAGCCTTGCGGCCTCTGCGGCTGTCCCACATCAGCGGCCTACTCAGGCTACCCAGCTCAGCTGCCCACTCAACGGATCCTTTGTCCGGATCCTCCTGGATTCCACCCCGACCGATGTC
>Ga0163217_1040812_pt1 | contig 15039 bp, 19 predicted proteins | sample SynspAceP_FD_185933 | JGI IMG/M metagenome (GOLD analysis project Ga0163217, IMG submission 185933) | Saline lake microbial communities from Ace Lake in Antarctica - Synechococcus sp. Ace-P (PacBio error correction) | ecosystem: Environmental > Aquatic > Non-marine Saline and Alkaline > Saline ...
ACGGGTTGTTGCTGGTAAAAACCGGCCCTCTGTTAGCTGTTCGTCGTGGCCACAACACTGGCGGTTTTGCGGCGTTCGGGCTGGGCAGACAAAAGGGGTCATGGATTGTTAGGCGCAGTGCCGCAAGCCTACCGCCCTTCACCCTACCCTCGTTCTCTCCTGACCTGTTGGGGCAATCCTATTGGGCAGCATTCCTGAATCTCGATATCGATTTGTGGAATGCCATCTCGGTTGCCCAAACCCTCGCAAGCGAAAGAACCGTCCCAACGCAAATCGACCCCGATCAAGAACTGATCGGCTGGGGCGCGCCAGATATCGGCGCATCCCTGACGGTGGCTCCCTGTAACGGGTGGCTTTTCGCGATCAGTTGTTGAATTTTTTGTGCGGTTGCGGACCCCCCGCCGCCTGGTGCATTTACGGCCATCGGTTTGGCCATTGCCGCCCCTTGCCCTCACAACCGCTTAACTATTTTCTGCCAAAGGCACGCTGGCCCGCAACGATCATCGTCGCGTCCTGAGCCTTGTAAGGACTTTTCAATTCTCAAACGCAGTTGGACCATATTCCAGAAAGCCGGATTTGCCGCGGTGCTTGCCGACGATCCTGATGACGCTGGGTTTAGGCGTTGAAATCGGCTCCTTCTGCGGGCGTCCGGGCCTTGTCGATTTTTGCTGCCATCCTAATAAGCCTCCAAACCGCAATGCGCAGAAGTTGGACAGTTTCCCGGCACGGGACACTATCGCAATGTCCTGCGCCATGCGTCATCACGGACCCCCGCCCATCGTCACTCTCCGTGTTGATGAAAAGCCTTTATTTTGCAAATGCGCGCTTCTTGAAGACAAAGATTTCAGAACCGCGGTCGCAAGGATAAAACATCCGCCACGTGATCCTGGCAATGTTCTGCCATAGAACGAAATCGACCTCAGCGCGCTGGAATCCTCGAGGCGATCAACCACGCCTGCAACGAAATGGACGTTCATTGCATCTGACCGAGGTCAAAGGCCCCGTCATGGACCGTTTGAAGCGCGAGCCCTTTTGTCAGAAATGAAGGGGCAGGTCTTCTTGTCTCAGTTTGAAGCCGTAAAAAACTTGAACCTCGAAAGAACCCTGCTAAGACGCTTAATCAGAGCCACCGATCATAGGAGACCACAAAATGGCTATACAGAAAAATTCAGACGATGCAGATACTGCGATGTCCCCTACTGGTTTTAAGGGGTTATCGCCACAAGATGTCGATAAATGCTGTCCCATGGCGCAAACTGCTTTGGATATGCAAGAGACAAGGGAAGACACGACGCTGGCCATATTGATGGGTCGTTGACATCAGGCCGTGGGCCAGCTTGAGATGAATGTAGAAGGCAAGCTTGCAGATCTGGACACAGTTTTAATTCTGTGCTCCTGCAATGCAAAACAACCGTGGTGCACTTTCTGCTGCCGCCTTGCGATCTAATGGGCTTATGTGAATGCCAAATGTACTCGCTGGCGGCCCTGAAAGCCTATCGTGCGTCAAAGACCATAAAAGAACGCTTCCTCAATCCAGCTTCCCACGTTTGAAGCCAGATAAATAGTTACACATAAGGACATTGCCATGTGGGAAGAAACGCTTTGCGAAAGAAAGACTATCTGTTCGGAAACGGAACCTGTCCGCGTTCCTGATCAACCACGCGTTCTTTCAAGGCAGGCCAGTCGTTCCTGTCCATGCCGAGGCGAAGGAACGTACGCAGTGCAGTTTGGCCCAAAAGGCCTGGACGTGACAAGGTGTGAATTTGCACCTTCGGCCGTCGCCAAGGCGCAAAAACTGGCCGCATTGCATGGCGTCAAGCCGACGGTTCATTCTGTCCTGACCTGTTCGAGTGGGACTGGCCCCACGACAGCTTTGATTATCACGCTTGGCTTGTTCTTTCAGTTTGTGGGTCCGCAGAACGAGAATATCCTGTGGCGCAATATGTTGAACGCAACACGCCCGCGGCGGATGATCCTCATTCACGAATACACCCCCAAACACTCGAATTTGGCACAGCGGGGCCACCCCACGCGGCCAACATGTCCACAAGGCGAGAGTTTTGGAACCGTGTTTAAGGGATTGCGAGGTGCTTGTTTTTGCGAAGAATACGAAAAGCTGAGGGCAACGGCCTGGATCCGCAAACATGTCGGACAACTGTCTTGCATTGATCGATTTCGTCGCGCGCAAGCCAGTGTAAAAACACCGATACGGTCCAACATCGTCCCAGTTAAATAATCATCTGCGAAAGCCGACATGACAAGTTGATCCATCCCGTTACCCCTTGCCAACAACGGAATGGCCACAAGCGGCAGAAAACAAGACGGCCCCAAAAAGCCAGCTGGAGCAGGTGGTTTTTTGGTTCCACTTTTTGATGGGACTTTGTTTCACGGGCGCCGGTGATCGGAAATGGTTTTCACCACCCGGAATTGCGTGTGTTTTTCAACACGACGCGCCTGGACCCGGTGCGGGAACTGACACGCCTATTCGCGGTTGCCAATTCAAGCAGGTCAGCACCCAACAAGAGGTCGCGGTGACAGCGAGGGCGGATGTGGTCCCGCTTTGGGCCGAATTAATACCGCTTGCGATATATCAGCGTAGCCATCTCCGGGTGCGGGCGATGCCACCATTGCAGACAGTCAATGTTACCGTTGGCGCACACAGTCCGCGCAGCCGGGCGATGTGCTGGCGTTTTTTGGACAACCTGCCCCAATTACAAAGCCCGCGGGTTTTTGCCTCTGCGACAGCGGACCTAAGGGTCAGCGAAGCGACGTTGCTGCAAACTCAAGCGGCTACGAACGCACGCAAGCCTTGCGCGAGCACAAGCGTCACTGGACGCGCGCAGAAGCCGCCAAGCTGTCGTGGCCCGCGGCCGTCTGGCTCGGTCGACATCCCTGCTTTGAACGCGGTGTTCAACACGGGCTTGATTTTCGAAACAGATCGTTGCAACCGCACGCGAGGCTGACACGCAGCGTCCCGAAGCGCCATGGCAACCTTGTCGGCGGTTGGCATCCGGCTCCTCCAAACCGTGCAGGCGCTATTGCTGTGGTCGCTGGCAAATGTCGCCGCTGCCAGCGCTTGATCTGGAACGGCGGATGGCAAAACCTCACCGCGCCTATGTGCGCGCCGCCTGAAACTGGAAAACGATACTGGACAATTCAAGTACGTGTTGGGAAACGCGGCCGCAGCGGACGGCATCAATTTGACCTTGGCGATACGTCGCAAATGAACGTCGCGCCGAGGTTGTATCAAACGCTTATTGCCGCGTGACAATCGGGTGATCCTGTCCACGGGTGTCCGCCGAAGCCCTGCCGCCAAGACCTTAGCGGCGTGGTGTCGCCATCGGCCTCGACAATCGGCGTCAAATCCATCATGTCGGACGATCCCGGCCAGCAACACGGATGCGCGTGGTCGTCGATGTCATTATCGTGCTGGACGACGCAATCTTCCCACGCTTGGCGCAGCGGTTTACGACCTCGAGGCATTGTTCAGGATCCGATGCAGGCCCCGCACGCAATGACTGGCTGCTCACACGCATTGTTTCGGGCGCCTTGCCCATTGGCTGGCTCAATTGTCCCACAACAAAGGCCGCCGTTTTGGCAGGCCGTGTCCGGCGTCCGCTGGCCTTCGCAATCTGCTAGTGTTTCAAATGCACTTGGGGATCATGGGCGCGCTGAACGGGTCCACCGTAGCCCCCTATGCCGATAATGACACATGCTGCGGACATCATTTTGTCGTCACAAGAAGGAAAGCACCCTAACGGATAGCGAACATATCGCGCGGGGTCTGGTGCTAAGGCGCCTGCGGCCGTGGCAGGCGTGGCAGACGCAGCCCGCTCTATATCGGCACCTGCGTTTACGGCGTTGGCTGGATGACGCGAACGTCTGTGTCCTTTTGGCCGTTTGGTGTGAACACAAACCCAGCCGGATTTTTGTCCCTCAACCCGCAATTGCGCCTTGCTGTCGGCAACTAACATTGGAAAACACCACACTTCTCGATGAAGGGACACGCGGGTGCCAACCATCCGTGAATGAACGGAATTGAAAGCAGGCCGCGCCTTTTGCGTTCGAGCGCGTCGGGCCAAGACTCTGACGGTCGGTTGGCACCATGACGTAAGGTGGCGGATTCTGGCAGACGGCAATGATGATGGTGTCAGATCAGACATTCCTACGGTTCTTTCTGGTCACGCAGGCAGTTGCCGGCCCCCAGATCATATCTTGATAAAGGTTTTGCGGACGGCGTATCAGCGTTGAAAACGCGTCCGCCGCAGCGCTTTGGGCAGATGGTTCTGCCAGCAATTGACCGTGCGTATACAGACGAATGAAGCCGCACAGGCCGCCGATTTGTCGTTCATAGTCATCCGAACGCCCGACGGGGATTATAATTCGGCTTGGCGTGGTTCATGGGAATTTCTGGTGGGCCTTGTGATTGTCTATTCAAGTTTGTCGACAGACGTCGCCGACATTTGCGCCGAATCGCAACGTTTTTCCAAAGGCCATGGGCTACGGTCGCGTTTTTTCTGGCATCATTTTCCGAGAAGCCATCGTGCTTCCGCCGTATTCGGTTTTTTCCCGCGGATTAATCGCGTCAATGGGGCTTTATCGGGGCTGGGTCGCCGGTGACGGCCTGCCCGTGGACGGATGGACGCCAGCCCGCGCTATCCTAGTGTTCCTCGTACCCTTGACCGCCCTGCACCATTTCTGGCGCCATCGCGACTCGACGTTTGGCCAACGCTGATCCGGGGATTTGTTTTGATGTGGATGCACCGATCATCGTCCAAGCGCCTGAATCATTTTTCGGCACGGGCGGAGGCGCGCAAACAGGCGATTTTCGAACGTGAACACTAACATCACAGGCGGCAGCCCTGACCTTTTGATGGGCCAATCGGGTCTGGCAAGACCACCTTACTACGGCTGATCGGGGCGTTGCGTGATATTCAGGACGGCAAGCGTTCATTGCCTGGATCACCAACTGCAACGGCGCGTCCTGAGGGCGATCTGGCTGCCCTGCGCCCCAACTGGGTTTCATCTTCCAAGGGTTTCGTCAGCATAGAAGGTACAAACCACCAACGGGGAATTTTGGTAACATCTGATCTACAGTGGTTTTCCTTCGTATTTTAACCCTGCCGTTTTTTACGGCCTCTGATATGGCTGGCCTTTTTCGGGGGTCGAATTCCGAGGGTATCGCGGAGCTTCCTGCTTCGAGAAGTCGTATTCGGCCGAGCATGTTGATGTGGGCGCATGACATGGGCGAGTGGGCGTGGCGATCAGCTGAAGGGCAGGTTTTCTCTGGTCTCGACGTCTGGGCGCCTTCTCGAAGTGTATGGCGGAGTAGAGGTAATTTCAGCAGATGAATTGCTTGTTTTTTTGATCAGTCGATTGCCAGGCCTCGGCGATTTCCTGTTCTCCTTTTTTCGGTTCTGGGTAACCCAGCGCGGATTTCGACGGCGACTAGCGGCGGGTGAAAGCGGTTGGCCAACTCCTAACCTTGTTTGAGCTGTTTCTCAATGGCTGTCGTAGCGCGAGATCGTCGATGTAGCGGCAGGATGAAAGGGATTTGAATGATCTGGCCGAAGGCTTTCAGCGTCTGGTACAAGGCCATGCTGGCCGGGAATAGGAATTCAGTCGCCGGACGATGTCGGAGGCGGTGTTTTTCCTTAAGCCTTGATCGGTGGGCCACGAGGCGCAGCAGGTTCATCCCGTCTCACAAATGACCCGCTTCATTGATGGTCTTGTCGGGGCGGATTGATCCAGCTGTCGTCGACAACTGATGTTTCGGCTTGAAGATGTTGCAGGGTCTGTTTTGCCGATACCCCCTAATCCCGTGGGCAAACGAGAACGCCGCAGCAGATGGGTTAAGACGCGAAGAAACGGCCTTCGGTATGCCAATGAGTGTTCCGTGGAATGGATGTCGCTTTCACGACGTCGTTGTGCATCAACCCGTCAATCACATAGCGCTTCCGCGGTCAGCGGCGCTGATCTCAGGGGAATGCCAGAAGAAGTTGCGCTCATCGATAAAAGTGTAGGCTACTGATACCTTCTGGCCCTTGCCCGAAGTATTTGCAATGACCGCTGGCATGCAGCTGTCACCGACCGGCGCACCTCGGACTTTTGAACCGTCACTTGCGGTGTGGGAGCTGGAATCCTTTGGTTTGACGATAGAGGTTTGGCAGAATCCATTTCCAATCCATGGCCTTCGACCACGGCATCGTTGGCAACACGAATAATTTCTCCAGACGGAAGCGCCAATCTGACCGTGTTGAATCCAGTTCGCTCTCTTGTGACAAACGAGGAAATTCGCGCCATCTTCCGCACAATCTCGATCCGCAAGCCCAAGTCCCATGATCCCGGCGCAAGCAATGCGGGATGTGATGTGGTCCTGCCGGATCATGGTTTGCTGCCAGTTGCTTCGAACGACCGTAGCTTGTGGCAAGTGGTGGGTTGAACGGTTTCCAGTGACCTGCGCGATTGCGGTACGGCTGTCTGGGCTCAGCTGGATCCGGGCTTGGTGGACAACGATCGCCAGCGGAATACTGCGCCTCAGCGGGCACCCGAGAGTGGCCGGGGGTCGGGAGAGTCGTGAGAACGCGCGGTGTACATTCCCGGCGCAGCTTGAGGTGGGATTACCAGGCCGCGGCGATCATTGGTTGCCCGATAACTGGGCGGTCAATGCGGACGTTTCCAGCCTTGCCAATACGGGTTCGGGATCGCCGACTCTGTCAGACCGGCGCGGCTCCAGTAGTGGATCTTTTTCCCGTTGCCAGCGTTCTTTCTCGATCAGATAGGCGTTCCATGGGCCCGATATTTGTAGGATTGTTCAAACAATTCAGTCGCCGACTTGATGGCCGTGGTCACCGCCTGAAACAGGAACACGCTTGTACAGTGATACCCGGAAAGTACCATCCGTTTCGCACAGCGCTGCCTCTGTCCCGCAATCAAGGAAGTCTATTCGGCACGTGGCTGGCCAGCTACTCTCCATCTGCCTTGAATGTGCATCAATCGCATCCAGCAGCGGCTGCGGGCCCGTTTGTTTGGCAGAAGTGAGTGCTCTAAACACAACGACTAAGGCGGTTTTTGTAAGTTTCAGTGACCGGGCTTCCAGATGCCAATGCCAACCGGCTTCACTGGCGGTCGCGGCCAGATCATTTCCTTCAGCTGATCGAAAGTCTTCCGTTTTTTCCCTGCACAACGAAGGGCCTGTGTGGCAGTTAACCTTTCTGCGTCTGACAGATTGGCCGCAGACATGAACGCTTCGAATGCCGCGGCAGAGGAACCCCAAAAGACGGAAAACCTCTCGCCATCGACCGCATTTTGATCTGTCCTCTGCCTGATCCCGCGCTCTTGCACGAAGCGTTTTCCTGATATTACCCGCGCCGCCACCGATTTGAACGAGGCATGACGCTGAGCCAAAGGTCGATCATGTGTCCTGACAGCGATGAATTGGTGCGCCCACAAAGGCCGTGGCGTGGAAGGTGGCGATCAGGTCGCTTCCTTTTGTTGAAGCTGACACATCCGGGATTTCAGAACGCTGCCAGCAAAGTAACCGAATGCCAGCGGCTCCCAAGTTCAAGTCTTGCAAGAATGTCGTACAGATGGCCGGTACAGGATCTGACAATACTTCCAGATCAGCACGGCTTTCCTTGATCTTGAGGGGCTGGTCCGATTGCGCCAGTTTCTTCAAAAGTGTCAGGCGATACCCGGCTCTGATCATCTGGTGCCGTGATAATCCATCAAGCAGGTCCCGCGTCTCAGCAGCAGGCTTCACTGTCCATCAATTGACCAACTCGGCTTTGCGTTCGTGCAGACTGGCACGAATCAAATCCGTCAGGCGCACGCGCCGTTGGCACCTGCACGTGGCGCTGGATGAGAAAGTCCCAACGCAACGCATCCAAAGAATCAGCCGTGGTTTTCCAGGTGCATCCGGGCCAATTGTGGCGATCTCGGTGGCCAGCCCTTTGGCTGGCTACGCTCATGCAAGCATACAAGCCATGGGAATTCGGAGGATTAGACATTGGGTGTCTGAGACGGGTCGTCTCGGGCGTACTGGTACGGTTGAAAGGCATTCCTCTGAACACATCAAGTTGGTGCGCGGCGAAAGCGATATCGCGGACGTGAAAATTGTGTGGTTGATAAAGCGCTTGGTGGCTTTTGAAATAGCCACACATCAGGGAAGCCGATTTCTTGGCTGTCGGGCGAGCGCAGGCCCGTCGCGATGTCCATCGCCCTTTGGTACAACGAGGACTTGCTTTCGCTCTTTGTGACTCAAAAGACCGGGGGTTCCTGTCGAACAGCTTCTTGTTCATTATTCGTAAGGATCGCATTCTGGCCATGGTGCTCGAAAAGTCTGTGTTCTCAAAAACGTCGTTTAACGAACAGACGCAGACAATGTCCGCGCAGGGCTTCCCTACCTAGGGGGAATCAGGACGTTTACCTTGTTCCGGATCGCAGGTTCGTTAATGATGCTGGTAAAACAGGGAATTTGTGACAAAAAACATGCTCATCGGGGTTAGCCCCGAAGTCCAACCATGGATCAGAACCCTGCGCTCAAATGGATGCGCTGCGAGATCCTCGCCCTGCGAGAGGATCTTCGTCGAAAAGCCTCCGGCTCCCATCGCGACCGCCCTCAGCTCAAGGATGCCCTCGTATCTGCGGAGGCCGGCGATACACGTGGCTTTGTCTGGAAACTCTCGCGACTGGCGCGGTCTCTCCACACAAAGTCAATTAAACAAGCCTCGGACATCGCTGAGCGCGGCATCGCCTCAAAGTGCTGACTCAAAATATCGATACCAGCACCCCCTGAGGGGGCGGCTGTTTTTTCCACATGACAGCAGCCCTTCGACGAATTCCAACGTGAACTGATCGTTGAAAACACCCGCGCAGGTCTCAAAAGCCGCCGCAAAGGCGCGGAGGCGTGGCGGGCAGACCAAAAGCCATGAAACGAAGCCAAAAAACATCAAACAACGCCGAAGCCATGTAAAGACACCGAACACTCCCATTCATCGGCGACGTCATTGACGCAGCTCAAAATTGGCCGCACCCGCATTTTTACAAATATTTCCACAGATCGCATCAAGCAGCTGCGGCCTGAACCACTCAAGACGCGCTCAAAACATAGCTAAATCCCTGGTGGTGGATTTGGGTACCTTTATGCAGATGGACCCTTCCAAGCCCACAATCTAACACGAAAGCCCTGACCGCGGACACAGAAATGTCCTCCATGGGCTTGAGGTGGCCGGTAAAGGCAACGCAGCCTTAACAGCGTGCGCCAAGCCACCATATGTTTGGACGCTGCTGGGCCTTGCGGACCGGCGCGACTACTTGCCGGCAATCTGTCTGGCGGGCAAAAGCCAACGGGTTGCCGTGGCGCGCGCGCTGGGGTCGCCCACATTGTCCTCGCGATGAACCCACTGCCGCGCTCGACAAAGAAATCTGGTGCATACCGTTGTCGAAATGCTGAAACTTTTAGGCAAGTGGGCGAGCACAACCACGGTGATTTGGTCACACACGATCCGCGCATCCTAAATTGGGCCGACCAGATCATAAAACTGGAAGACGGACGCGTTGTATCGGACGAAAGCAACTAGGGCTGCGCTATTCCACGGCAGTCCCGAACCCGGCGATTCCAAAAGCCAATCCCCCCCAGAATGACAAGAAAAGCGGCTTGCGACCCCCACCGCTTTGCGACGCAAGCGCTTTTGCGCGATCAACCGCTTGCCAGGCCGTAATAAATGGCAAGCGCGCGATGCGAAGCTGATGATCTCGAACACGCTTCAACTGCAACGTCAGGATCAGCCCGATTGTCACCAAGCGCCGTATCCTGCCACGCGCTGATAACACCCGCGTGTCAGCTCTGTGAAAGACCGCCAGCCGCCAGGTTGTCTGCACCGCTGCACTGAACTGCGCACTAAATTGCGGCGGCAACCAACCAGCAGCGGCAAGACGGGCGGCAACTAATCCCTGAGGTCGATGATCGCCGTTTTCAATCCAGTTGTCATGGTTTCCCGCCTGCGAAACAGTAGCTGAGCAGCAAAATGTAGGCCATGTAGATCCCACTCGACAGCGCACTGGCGCCCAGTTTCATGCGACCGATTCTGGTCGCAACAATCGTATTCGTCCGCCGAGGTAGCGCGACGTTTCAACCCGCTGCACCGTCACCAGCAAACGCGATGAGCGCAATTGCCTGCCCAAACCGCCAACTGTCGCCGATTGACCACCAACTCGCCGCCATTTACCTTTTGGGCGAAATTACCAAACGAGGCCGAACAGCAGCCCCGCAATGATTGAACAGGCTTCACCCCAACGGTCATTTTGGTTCCATTCGTTCCAGCGCGTGAAACCCCTTGGTCCACCCACGATCAAGGACCAACAAAAGACCACCGCTGGTCACCAGTTTTGGCGAACAGGATCGCTGGGCCGTCATTACTCACCGCAAAGGGCACCCAATAGGCTTCAGGTAGTAGGCAACTGAAATGATGTAGGCCGAAGGCCAACGCCCAAGAACGCCAAGCGTTTCGCTAAACCTAGCCTCAACCGCAACTCGTATCCCTCCAAAGTTGTGCAGTCGCCGCAATGTGAACCTGATCGGCAGGCCAAAAGCTAAGCACGACACACAAAATCATCATAACCAAGGGAGCATATCGGCCAAACGATGTATTCAGGATCGGCCCAGCACGCAGAAAACCGCTGCCGATGGATCGAGGCAAAGGCGTGAATTGCCGCACGCCAAAGCAATGCCTTCGCCAGTTCGATATAGTAAGCAGTTTCCGCCAACAACACATGCAGACGAAGCCCTAATGAGGTTCAGCATAGGGTCCTGAATGGCCAACAAAGGCCGCAGAATGTAGCGGCGCATTCGATACCGTTATATGCTGTTGGCCCAATTGGACAGACTGTCTTCAAATCTCGGTACGAACGTACTTTTCCCCGCAATGCCACTATACCATCGGTACCTACTAATTGAAGCTGAGGGCCCCCCATAAACCAAGCCAAACAGCCAATATTTAACTGAAGGAATCACACCAATTATTTTAATGGCTTCATAACAAGAGGTTGGCAACACGATCGCTAAAGTTTACTTAATGCGACCTATCGGCATCCAAATAATAAACTCGGCAATTTGACCGATGAAGGAACGAACACCTGGCTTCCGAAACCTGCATTTATGTTTGCTTAAAAAATTTCGACTATCTGGTCCATCACTCTGCCCACCAATTTCAGGGATTTCAAGTCAACACAATCATGCTTTGCATTCTGAATCATCACGAACTCCCCATTTGGCCACTTTTCCATGCGATCTTTGATTGCTCCACGTTATCACCAATTCGTCCAACTCACGCAAAAATGTGATGCAGGGACATCCGGAGATCGCATTTTTTTGAAAGGCTTCGACCATTCAGAAAGCCCTTGATATAGCCACCGCCATGCCTCGGTCCACCGATTTGTAATCAGGACCGCTCGAGCCTGATAGACCCCAGTATTCATACATATTGCGGTTTGTGGGTCAGGTATTTTTGTCGCATGACGTAGTGAGCCATATAAATTTCGCCACTCTCGCCAGAACATACTTATGGCCCATGCCCGTGTCTTCTGGGCCGCGCCCATGACAGCGGCCAGCCGCCACTCGCTGTTATCGCGACATTTTAATGCTGAATATGGGGGGGATAATGCGACGCTACAAACAGGTAGACCCTCTACATTGCCCGCAGGCCGATACAGGCTCCCATCGCAATTCCAACTAGATACCAAGGTTTTGGCAAATCAAGTTCTTCCGCAGCTTTGAGCGTTTGCTGCGACATCTTTTTGGTCAATCAGAAAAGCGATGAAATATTGGCCTGTCTGGGGGATCTTTCGGCCATCCGGTCGGACAGAGCCCTTGGCTACGCCATCAATAACACACGGTCGCCGGAAACCCCATTCCTGTAAAAATCCTTGGCAACCCGCCCATATCTCTCAATGTAACCAAAGCGCCCAAGAAATAGCAAAACAGTCCTTTGTGACCCTGTCCAGTTCCATAGGTGCCGACGCGTACCGGCGTTGTCATCTGTATGGACCCAGTATGCCGCTCCATCAGAGGGGCCGTCCGCGATTTCTGCATAGAAATTTTTGCGTTTTCCATTCTTCTCCTAGGTATGGTTGAGCCGGTGGTCCGGTAACGGCATGGAATGAGACGAGGACACTTAGAGGGCTATAAGAAGTGAGAAGCCCTTCAATTCGTCGACCAACAACAAATTTGCTGACAGTAAGATAATTACTGCGCCCATCTGTCGGATCAGGTTTCCAATCCCGTCTTGAAGCTGTTCTTTTTCATCATTCAGCGGCAATTCACGAGGTCTCCTGTACTTTCAGAACGCAGAAACCGAGGTCGCGACTGTGACGGCCATCATCAGAAAGGTCGTGAAAATGGCTTTACGGACTGTTTGTCCAGAAATCCATTTTGGTCCGTGGTCATCCAACAAAAGCCAAAGCATCCGGGCCTAACCAACGCACAAAGTCTCACCATCCGACGACAAATAGACCGATTTGAAAAGCTTAATAAGAGTTGCCAACCCAAACCATAGACAGCAAAGCCTGAAGCTTCCCCCAGAAGATATAGAGATTATACCCATCTCATCAGGATCGATACAAGATTTCATTTCATTATTTTTCTGCAGCGAATTCCCGCAGGTGGTCGCCTGTAATCGACGGCGACAATCAAACCAATAAAGAAGCAGGCCTAGCAAGAATACTGCTATGTAAGGAATGCTGTGTAATAGATACCCGACTGCTGACAGTAATCATCGCTTCTCGACACGAGATCACCTCGGGACGTGAAAGCGCCACAAGATACCGATCTATTTGAACACCGCGCGTATGCCTGACATGTAAGCGGTAACTGTGATTGAAGCACGATGAGCATATCAGCCGCGTCGCCAAATTGAAAGGGAAGGATCGGCACCCTAACCATCAGCCATCCGTGTTCCTAAAGCGTCAGCTTCGGTCATCATTTCTCGTACATATTAGATCGGGCGCTCCATTCTTCAGAACGAATCAAGATTGTGATGGACCAGAATGTAAAGCGGGAGCACGATCAGGGTAAATCACGGTCAGGTTGGGGCCCAAATGAAGCCCACTTGTTTGTTCAGCCGTCTTCAGGTGCTGTAGGTTGAACACTGAGCACCTAAAGCGTAGTTTCATCACCCTAGTGCGACCAAAAACGAGGCCAATAGTGATAATCAAATTTATCGCAGCCTCCCAGAGAAGCAATCCATTCGCAAATTTCTCGGCAAAACTCCTGCGTCAAGCCTTGGGGTTTTGCTTTGAGGTTGTTTATCACTGGTCGTCCAGTGGCTGTCGTCAGTATCCCCCCCCCCGCCCGTTTTTTCTCTCCCGCCGTTTTTGCCGTCAACTGCGATTGAAGCGCTTACTGAGCTTCCATCTGCCCATCCGCTGATCGCTGCGGATCATCCATCCAAAAAATCCTCGCGAGCCAGCGAATATTTACAGTGCTTATTCCCGTATCATTATTTTTCAACCATCGCTCGAACTGTGCGTAATTCAACACCCGATCGATTAGCATCAATTCGCGAAATCGTCCTCTGTGAGGAGCCTCCCGCTGTCCAGGGGCCCTTCGGGAAATCCTTTCTTGTCGACCGGCCGCCCAGCACCAATCTCGCATGCGTTGGAAATCGTCTGAAGTCGTTTTCTTCGTCGGGTGGCGGGATAAAAAAATCTATCGTTTTTTTTATCAATGGCATCTTCCTCCCGACCTTCTGTGTCGTCACATGTCGCAATCGTATCGTGCATTTTTAGCAATTGGATTTCTACTGGGGACGTGATATGAATTGAGCAATACACGCCATTTGCCCTGTGAACGCGGTAAGTTTGCCTTCAACCCGGCTCATACGCGCGGGTTCATAATTTGAGGAGGGTTGGGACGAACACCTGTTTTTACGAAAACAGTCTGCACGTCTGACATCTTCGCGAACGTGGCCATCGCCTGTCCGGCGACCACGCAGTTTTTGTCTCAGCCAACTCGGGAATTGGCCCTAGTTTTTGACAATACGCAATGCCCTGAGCGTTTGCCTCTGTCGCTTCTGCAAGAAGTGGGTCATTGCGGGCTAGGATCCGATCTACCTTAGCCAACCGCACCTGCAGCGCGCTTCATCAAACATCAACCCGATTTCCGGCGGGTGTGATAGTTGATTTGTCGAAGGCTGCATCAGAGGCCCATCAGAGGCCGCAGATCTGCCGCGAAGTAACACCAAGAATAAGTGGGTTTAAGGGTATTTGCTTTGATTTTGCGGTCCACCTATGGGAGCGAGGCTGTTGGGTTTTTGGTGATGGGAACGATAATCCTGCGCCGTGTTTTTCTGTCCTCATGAGAGCCAGGCACAGTCTCTCATCGTCCAGGATCGAATACGCCCACGCCAACAATCGGGACGACATATTGTTTCATGAGGGCTGCGGTGGTTTTGAACCCTCGTTGTTTTGGCCCACACCAACTCATATCGACCCCAATCAAAACTGCACGTTTGTCGACACGATTGACCGCTTTGGGCTGCCCTGGCGTTTTGCAAGTTGACCGGGCTTGCGCAGGACCGTCATTGGACTTCGATCAAGGATGTTCATGCCCTCCGCGCAGCGTGTCCCAAAATCAGTGCGGGATTACGCTCTGCTCGATGCACACGTCCTTCAATATGATCAAGACTACTACGCGCTGAAACGGCTTGATCGTCCCGATTTGCCGTGATCCCGTCCGTGTGATGGTACTCTGTTTTCACCAATCTCACCACGGGGCGCTGACGGCGTCATCTCACGCATGGCCCTTCTAGCGCCGCATGAGACTACCGCGATGTATCAGGCCTTTCTCTTCGCAGAGCGGTTCTATGACGCCGCAGATTTGCACAATCGACTGGCACACCGCTGAACCGGCTTTTTGGCCGCCGGCGAAAAAAAACAAAAAAAAAAAAAAAAAAAAAAAAAAAAAAAAAAACAAAAAAAAAAAAAAAAAAAAAAAAACAAAAAACAAAAAAAAAAAAAAAAAAAAAAAAAAAAAAAAAAAAA
>Ga0163217_1069302_pt1 | contig 15039 bp, 20 predicted proteins | sample SynspAceP_FD_185933 | JGI IMG/M metagenome (GOLD analysis project Ga0163217, IMG submission 185933) | Saline lake microbial communities from Ace Lake in Antarctica - Synechococcus sp. Ace-P (PacBio error correction) | ecosystem: Environmental > Aquatic > Non-marine Saline and Alkaline > Saline ...
TTCCAATCCCAGCTGGCCTTCACGCAGGCGCTTGCGGAACAGCTGGCGCGTGCTGCTATCTTCCCGCGCGCCGGCTGGTGCGCCGGTGGCTTGACCGGGCAGGGGCAGCAGCGCGTCGAGAAAATACGCCCTCTTCGGACAGCGTCCCTCGGCGCGGTGGGCCCAACTTGGCTATTTCCTGGCTCACGGAGCATCTTGATCGCGGCGTCCACCAAGTCAGCCGGATGATGGATTCCACGTCGCGGCCGACGTAGCCGACTTCAGTGAATCTTGGTTCGCCTCGACCTTGATGAAGGGCGCCTGGGCCAGCTTGGCCAGACGCCGGGCGGATTTCGGTCTTGCCGACGCCGGCTCGGGCCGATCATCAAGTATATTCTTCGGCGTCAACTTCAGCGCGCAGCGGCCTCGGGCAGTTGCTGGCGCCGCAGCCGTTTGCGCAGGGCAATGTGCAAACTGTGGCGCGCTTGGCGTCTGCTGGCCGATGATGTGGCGGGTCCAGTTTCGTGAACAATTTCGCCGGGGGGTCATGGACATGCCTGGTGGATCCTTTCCGGTATTGCCCTCATGGGATTGGCATCCAGCTCCTCCGATTGTCTGGTTATGGTTGGGTGTATGGAGCCCGGCAATTTCCCAAGCTGCTTTTCAACGATCTGGCGCGCGGACAGGTCGGTGGTTTTTCAATAGCGCCAGGCCGAGGGCCGGGCAAAAGGGCCGCCCCGAGCCAATGGCAATCAGCCTTCCAACCGGTTCGATCACATCACCGTTACCGTGATGATCAAGCGGAGGCATCCTGTTGGCGACGGCTGAGCAACGCTTCAAGGCGGCGCAGGGGCGCGGTCGGTGCGCAGTCTTGGCCAGTTCAACGGCGGCGCGTACCAGTTGGCTGGTTGTTTTTCCAGTTGTTGCCTCAAAGCGTTCAAACAAAGTGAAGGCAATCGGCGGTGCCGCCGGGCCGAAACCGGCTACATGACCTGATCTTTTGTACAGGCGACGTTACCTTGGGCGGGCCATTTACCTTTCCATCACGGTATTGCCCGAGAGATACCCTTGGCCATCGCCGCCTTTATCACAGCCTGCCATTACGGCGGAACGGAAACAATTGGTAAGTCACGCGCAGCTCCTGGTTGGCTGTTACAGGGGGTGGCCGACATGACACCCGGCCCATGCTTATTTATGCTGGGGGCGCTGGTGGGGAGATTTTCAAGGTTTTGGGTGTGCGGGGCCGGAACCAAAGGCAGGAAGATGATGAAGCCGCATGCAGCCCGGTTCCGGGCTGCATCAAGAGGGTCAGGGCGAGTACGTTGCTGTACAGCAGATTTTCAAAGCCGTTGGGCGCCAGCGTGTTTGCGCGCTGCTCAGGGTGGCGCGGTCCTGGAAAAGGGGCCCACCTGCCACCGGTACCAGACTTCCCGCCATCCCAAAGGCCGGGCGTTTTCCAGATTCAAACGTCCCAGACCCAGCAGCAGAATCTGTGCTCTGACCCGGTCTGCTTCGGCCAGCGCTGGCGAAAGGAGCCAGCCTGCAGATAGAAAGGTGTGCCAGAGCGGCAGCGGCTTCGGCCGGCTTTCTTGGTCATCTGCGGCTTTTTTCCGCTCTGGGGCCGGCGCCGTTTCCGGCACCTGCTCTGTGCGGCACTATCACCTCGGATTCGGCAGCAGCGTAATAGAAATCGTAGCGCGCTGTTTTTCCCTGGCCTTGCGGGCGGCGGGGTCACTGCTGGCCGGGGGGGTGAATTGTCTCGCTGCACGTGGCCGCGTCCCCCCGGCCTCCAATTGGAAACACGGAAGGTGACAAAGATACCGGATTGCCAAGGCAGCGGACCAGCCAGAGCCAGCCCGAGGATGCTACGCCTGGAACTGGATTTGCTGCCGGCTGGCGCCGCGCCGGGGGGCTGCTTGCGTGCTTTTGCCATTCTGCTTACAATGCGCTCCAGAGTGTCGATGCCGAGCAGGGTAAGCCCCTGCCGAGGGTGCGTCAGTCAATGCGGCCAGACGCAGACGGCTGTCTTTCTGGTGCGGGCTGTTTCCCAGCGGCCAGAAATCGGGCAAGAGTTCATAGAAGCTGGAAAAACCGTCCTGCCAGCTCGTACAGGTAGTGGCAAAGAACATGGGGCGTTGCCCTCCGCCGCGACGTATTCCCCAGTGTCTGGGAATACTGCGCCTAGATGGGGCGGCCAGTTCGACCTTCAGCGGGCTGTTCCAATTGCATCCGGGCCCAGATCCTCGACGCTGGTCATGCTCTCGGTCGAGCTTGCGGAACACGCTGGCGAAACGCGGGTATAGGCGTACATCAGATAAGGGGCGCGGTATTGCCTCGAAGCTGAGCATCAGCTCGAAGTTTGAAGTTGTTAGTCGCTGCTGCGTGTTTGGCCAAAATCGGCATATTTCACTCTGCGCCAATGCCCACTGCGCGAGCAATCTGGCGTAGCTCTGCGGCGTCCAGGTCAGGGTTTTTCTGGGAGCCAACTGGTGGGCGGCTCTTTCGGCCTCATCCAGCCAGATCCACAAGCTTGACCGTGCCGCCACGCGGGTCTTGAACGGTTGCCGTCGGCGCGTTCATGGTGCCAAAGCCAATATGTTCAAGCTGCAATGGGTTTCCGGCACAAAGCCGGCCAGCGGCAACCTTGAAATACCTGCCTGAAAGTGCAGGGCCTGGCGCTGGTCAACAAAGTACATGCACGCGGCGGCCGTGGGCACGTTGTTCATCGGCGGTAAACGCATGGCGGCCAGAAATCGCTTGGTGGGCGTACAGATAGCCCACCGCCGGCTTCTGAATGATCACTCGGTAGCGGATTGCCCGTCGCGGTTCTTGAACTCATCCAGAAACACGCCAGCGGGCGCCCTGGCTTTTCGGTCAGCAGACCCTTGGCCTGCAAGGCCTCGACCAGCTGGCCAGCTTGTCGTTATAGGCCACTTTTCGCCGCGCACATCGGGCAGGCCGTCAAGGCTGACGCCCGAAGGCGGTCGTATACGGCCTGGCAATGCCCCAGCGAAAATCCCGGTTGAAGCGCTCCCAGAGCGCGCAAGGCAAGCCTTGTCGCCCGGCCTGCAACTGGCACCACACGGTTACGCGCGCGGTCGGCAAATTCCGGAGCTTTCAATCGAAGCGCTGCTTTGGCCTGGGCGGTAAAAAGTTTTTCCAGGTCGGCCAGTTCCGCTTCGGCGTCGACACTCTGCTCTTCCAGATAGGCCAGCGAGCATGCCGAACTGGTGCCCCCAGTCGCCTACGGTGGTTTTGGCGTACTACGGTGGGTGGCCCCAAAATGCTCAAGTACGCGCACCAAACCGCACTCGCCGATGATGGTGAGCGCAGTATGGCCCACGTGCATTTCCTTGGCCAGGTTGGGCGAGGGAATTAATCGCTACGGACCTTCTGCGCAGTGCTCAGCCACGGGATTGCCCAGCCGCGGGTTCGCTCAGCGGCCCGGTCGCCAGATTGGCTGCGAGCCACTGGCGGTTCTGGAAGAAGTTGATAAACCCGGTCACGGAATTGGACCACATCTGAGACGGCCTCGTGCGCGGCCAAGCGCGGCATATCAGCTTGGCTGTCAGCCAGGTCGCGCGGCTTCAATCGCCCGCGGCCTTGCCAGAGTCATTGCCAGGTTGCTTGGCGAAATCGCATGGCCTTATCACGGGCGATTTCGACCTGAATGGCGGCTGAATGTCGTCAGGCAGTACGCCCTTGGCTTGGAAGGCTGCTGACCGCGCTGGCCAAGCAGTTTGGGCTGATAAGGTTTTTTCATGGAGGAGATTTCATCCGGCATAGTGCCAGTGAGAAAAACCGCTGGCATTATCCGCATTAGTGGGTCGGTTGCCAATTCGAGGTATACGTTAAATACATCGTCCAGCGGATCACATCAATTGGACCAGTAGCACCTTGCGCCCAGCGGATGGACTTTCCAGCTTGCGGCCAGCACAGTGATGCATAGCAACTGGTGGCAGTGCCGACGCTGACTGAGACTGCCTGTACGAGTTCAGTTGCGCGCGAGTAGCGTCCGGGCGCGCGTTTCCCATGGCGCGCAGGGGGACCACGGCAACTCGAGCATCTCCAGTGTGGTCCAGCCCGTAGGTGACACTGAGTATTTTTCCGGCAGGTGCAGGAGACTTCGAGAAATTACATTCGGCGATGCTGCTGTTTGTTTGGCCTCACCGGCGCTTGCAGTAGCCGCAATAAAGCTGAAGGGCGGCAGGCAGCTTTGCCGCGCGACATCCTAGTCCAGCTACGGCAATGGCGGCCATATTAGCGCTTGTGGTCACGTAATGATCAGCAAAACGATGCTCCGTCCAATATGCGGTCTGAATCAGCACCATCGGCCCGGGCATTTACTCCCGCACGCACACACCCGTGCGCGGCCCCGCTACTGGGTAATCAACTGCGACCTACCGCTCCGGCGAACACGAAAGTCTTAGCGGAGAACAGACCGCCGTACCAGCGTCCAGAATCGCCTACCAATGCGTCAATCCGGAACATGATTGCCCTGGCGAGCATCATCGGGTGCACAGACGCCAAGGTCAAGGCTGCATTCCGCTCTGAATGACGCTTGAGCATGCCTTTGCAAGCCTCCTTGCGCGCCATGACCTCCACGCGGTCGATACGTGCACACGAGGAAATTCGGGAAGCATGTGCGCCAGGTTGTTTCTTCGGTACGCTACGGTCAACGCGCCCAGGTGAGCTGACAGATCGGCTGACCCCCAATTGGCCACTTTCCGGGCAGGCTAAGCTCGGGCGGGCGTTGGGTAATCGCAGTGGTGGCAAGTGATGCAGCGCGGCGGGTTTGGTGCACGTCATGCCGCATCGCAGCGGCGTCATTCGGCTATTCTCACCGCCGTCGTCAGGCACAATGCAAGTGTAGGCGGCAACGACCTCGCGCCCGACGTTGATAAACAACCCTCAGCACTGATCCTGGCTCCTTCGCTTGAAGTTGTGTTCGCCAATCGGCCTCGATCATCCGTCGGGCAGCAGAGCCCAAGCTTTAAGTCTGGGCTTGCGCGATATCCGTATACAGCGAAAGCCCGGCGGCTTGGCATTGCCAGGCCCGCTCGGCTCAGACGCAATGTTCATACGCAACGGAGCGCACGCTTGTTAACAGACTTTCACGCAGGGCGTGGCCGATACCGAGGCATGAGTGGAACGTGTCTTTCCAGATAGGGCGCGATACACCCGCCAGATCGGGGCGTTATAGCGCAGCCCTCCTGGTTGCTTGAACGCAGGCATCGTTCGCCTCTATCGAACATGATCAGCCCATGGGCCTGGCAGCGTGCCGTAAAGATTTCGCCGAGCGGGTACCACCTCTTCATCGATGATAAATGCGGCTTCGCCTAATTCTCTTGCGACGCGGTCACTCTAACGTGAAATTTCTGCGTCCACAGAGAGTATCCAGGCGCTCATCACTCAGAGGTATCACGGAATGCAGCAAAATCATACAACATCCAAGGAGATAAACTGTAAAATATATTACGTTCTTTCTGAATAGACGACTCCATGGTTATGACGGAGAGTCCACGCAAATTCGTTGGATATCTAGTACCATTAGTAGCTCTGGCTGTGTCCAGCGCTATACATAGCAAGCAACACGTTTCAAAGAGACATTAGACAAGGTAAAGGACTTTCATAATCTGACGTCAATAGGACCACCTGCAGGTTAACCTCAAAACGATACACGCAGCATTACTTTCTCAGTGAAAGCAAATCCGCTCTTGCCTGCGTGGCGTCCAGTGCCGCCTGCTGCTCGGCATTGGGTTTGAGTGGAATGTCCACTCTAAATAAAGGCAGCGGATATAACTGACAGCTGTATCGGCGACTTGTGCGTGAATTACGATTGCGCCATCTTTGCGTTATCCAGCGCCTTTCGAGGCTGTACAAGAGAGTTCAACATGATGCCCATTAGAAGACTGAATACCAGTTTCAAATTATAATATGCGCAGTGGTTGAACAAAGTTCCATGCGGATGCTGCTGTTCCGAGCAACCATGCTTATACTCACTCGACCGCTTCTGCTTGAGTGCTGCGGCTGACCGCCCATAGGTATGCTCTCCCGGTAACTAAGGCGATACCGGTTGTCAAGACACATCATATGTCTCAGAAAGCATTACTTCTAAATAGACGTCGGCATAACTCTGGCAGATGTTCCAGTCAACATGACAGAAGTAATTCATTATCCTAATACCTATTCTCAGAAGATAGATAGGCAAAGGCGCAATACAGCCCCAAGCAATGTGTCGCCTTCAGCTAGTTCTTACGTATGCCATGATAGTAGATGGTCGAGATCGACAGCATCTATTTGCCAATATATTGCAATAGTCGAGAAGAGACAGAGAGAAATGCAAGGTCGATCTAAACTCAGTGCGGGCTTCAGCTTGGTCGGAGCTAACCACATATACCGCGTGTAAATACCAGCTTATACCTATCACCTATTCTAGACTTATTAAAATCGCGATCCACCCGACCATCTGCGCTGGCGAATGGCACGCGCAACTGCCAGGCCAATACACAGATCCTGCGCTCGCACGCCAGAACCGGGCTGCGGTAGTCGAACAGACGGACTGGACAGCGGGCGACGAGATGGCACGCGGCGAATCACTGCAGTAAAATTAGGTGTATTCTAGGGTCATACAGACTGGGTGGCTAGTTCCTTCCTGTCTTCTCGCGTGGTCTCGCGGATATGGAAATAAGTATCATCGTATCAAGAATAAGTTTCAGCGCCAATGAAGTTCAGCTTTTCACGTCCATACAGAGCTATTGAGACTACCTCTTTGCTACAGCCGCGCGCACTCTCTCTTTGGTAATTTCATCGTTTACGCACCTATATATACATGGTCGCTGTGCATTCCGCACTCGGCGTCTTGCAATGTCAAATGACCCACCAAATAGAGTGCGGTGCCCTGATCAGGGTTGATCTGTGGCGGCACACACAAGAGGATTCAACCATGATATGTCTCTGATTTGCCATCCTGCGGTACCAGGAAATCGAAGCCACCTGCGCTGCGGTAACGTGATCAAGACCGTTTCCACACTGAAAAGCGGCAATCCACCTGACGTCTCTCCGAGTGGCCACCCGTTCTACAACCGGCAAGCAGAAGATGCTGGACACCCGGCGGCCGTAAATCGAGGGCGTTCAAGCAAGCGGTTTCCGGCGCCGTCAGCTCCAAGTAAGATCCGTGCCAGGCTCGCGCGAGTGGATGGCCGCAGTGGCAAGGCAAGAAAGGCGCTCCTTACGGGCGCCTTTTTTATTGCCTGGCTGTTGCTCGCGCCCCCCTGCACGCCGAGAGTGCCAGGCCCCCTGGCCCCGGTCAGGCGGTTACCAGTCGCTGGTGATTGATGGCTGATACCCTGGAACTCAGCGACCCGCCTTTACGGCGTCCGCCCCTTATCGGTATGAACACGCCGGAAATAGGCCGCCGTGGTGGAGCCCTCGCAACCCCTTCGCCAGGCGGCCAGGAAGCGTTCTCGAACAGCTGGTCCGCCAGCCCCGGTCTGCCGCCTGCAAATGTCGGTGAGCAGCAGCAGACGTTATGGCCGCACGCTGGCGGCATCTGTACGGGCCCGGCGGGCAAGACATAGAAGCGCAACTGCTCAGCGAGGCCTGGGCTTCGCCTTGGCGGTAACCGCCCAATAGCGCGTTTGATCGACTGTCATCTGGCCGCCGGAGCAAGTGCAGGCGCGTACGGCGCGCGCGGTTTGTGGCGGAATTCGCCGGTACGCCTGCGGCGCAGATCAGTACGGGCGGCTTTGCCCTTGGTCAGGGCCGGTGATGTCCGTCAACGAAGTCGGCGGTTATCCTCTGGCTTGAAGCTGCGTGGGCGCACTGGTATTGCGGATTTGGCCAGGATAAGCGCAAAATTATTCCTCCAGCGGAATCGCCGGATCCCTGGAGGGGCCGGCATTTGAGGCCACGCGGTTGGGTGATCGACCGGCGCGGGCGCGCGGCCCTCAGCCAAGGTTCATAAGCCCTTCATGTTACCCCGCGCCACCCCGCAATGCTGGAGTTGAAATAATGACGGCGACATCTATGATAAACTGATACTGGGTATTGGCCGGAACTGCTGCTCGGTGGCTGCGCTTGCCAATCCGGGTGACCGGAACAGAATTTTCGTGATGGATGTCAGAGGCGCAGGAAATGGCGCTGGGGCAAACAGGCCAGCCGAGCGAGATCGCCCAGCAGATGAGCATGGTCTAAAGACCCCAAGTTTGCAGGCTAATGTGCAGGGTATTGGCGAGCAAACTGGCCGAGCAAGAGCCATCGAGCACATATTCCCTACCAGCTTCCAGGTGGTCGATTTCGGCCGACAGTCATGCCCTTTGGCGCTGCCGGGCGGGCATGTGTACATCAACCGGGGTTTTGTCTGAATCTATCTGAACTCCGAGGCGCAGATGGCCGCAGTGCTGGGGCAAATGAAGATTGGCCACGTAACGCACGGCACGGGGTGGCGCCTAGCAAAGTATTGCCATGAAGCAACCGGGCCTGACTTGGCCAACTGATCAAGCATCGGCAAACCGGCATTCCAGCCCCGGCGACCTGGCAATATGCCTCGTACGTGCGATGGTCCGCGGCTATGGCCGGGAAATATGGAGCTGGAAAGGCGATGGCCCCGGTGCGCCGAGTATCTGGCCCGCACAGGCTACCGGCCCGGATTCCCCGGTGCTGGAATGTCATAGGTGCGCTGAGAATCCAGGACAGTTACTCCAAGCAGCAGGCCGAAGCCGCAGGGGCAAGCAGGTAGAGAGGTACCACGGCCTGTTTGCCAAACGCCACCGACCCACGATCAGCGTTTGCAGGCAGGTGGTGGCCAGGCTTGAAAGCCTGTCGACCGGCAACACTCAAGCGTTAGGCCGGGATGAAGTAATCTGAAATGCCCTCGACGGCATGATCTAGCCGGCGACAGCCCGGAACAGGGGATCATTCGAGGCCACAGTTTCCTGCATACCGATCTGAAACATGGTGCTGATTATCCAAAAGCCTGGTGAATCATCAATCGCCCGATGTGCTGCTGGCCGCATACCCCGGATGAGCAAGGGCCTTTATTGCCCTGACCATGGAAGAAATCTCGGTAACAACAAGAGCGGTTCACACCTGAAGCCGCTGCTGGCGCAGTCCGGTGGGCAACCAGCGTACTTGACACCGGACCAGGCCTTCAGCGGTAGCGGATTCAAAGGCTTCATGGCCACCATAACCCGGTGATGAATGCGCCCGCCGCGTTTGCGGCCATTGTGCGCGTGACCAGGCTTTTTCCTGTTTTATTGGTGCTCTTCGCGGGCGCGGCCCCACTTGAGCTCTACGACGAGCAATTCGTCAGACCATTCGGCAAGTTTCGCGGCCCATTGGCTGTCTGCGGACAAGAAGAACGCACAGCCACTGCGCATCCATCTGGTGCGGGTGCGCCAGGGTGAATACCTATGCCCGCCTGGCCAGGGCAGCCCTCTGGAAATGAAGCCGAAGTCGGCTTAGCGGCTGCTCAATGCAAACAGTGGCCAGAGGGCCAGCCACGGTGGGTCAGTGGCTCAAAGTTGTAAGATAAATGTCTTGACATTGATCTCGTGAAATGATCCTTGTCCGAATTGGCGTTTTCTGTATTCTCATCCGCCGCACGAAGCACAACTTGAACCGGAAAACTGAACATGTCTGATTTGAGAACCGATGCACTCCGACTATATGCAAACCCGCGGTCCCGGGCAACGCTGAGCGTCGGAACTGACCAGCAACGGCTACGCGGCGTGACCTGGCTCTGGCCTACAGTCCTGGGTTGCCGAGCCGTGCGTGAAATCGGCCCATAGGATGGCTCTCAATGCCACAAATACACCGGTTAAAGGGTACCTGGTTGCGGTGATTTTCCGACGGTACTTGCGATCCTCGCCTGGGGTAACCTGGGTCCCGTTGGCGAGCAAGCCGGTTATGGAAAGGCAAGGGGCGTACTGTTCCCAAGCGCCTTTTGCGGTATTGGACGTATTCGATATCGAAGTGAATCCGAGCCCCAGGCCTTCATTCGACACCGTCAAGCGTATTCCGCCACTTTGGCGGTATCAACCTGGAAGACATCAGGCACCTCGAGTGCCTTTGAATGAGCGCGCCTTCTGATCGAGCAGTGGCAATATTCAGTATTCCACGATGACCAGCATGGCACCGGCCCATTGTCCACGGCTGCGGCCATGATCAATGCGCTGGAGCTGGCTGACAAGAACCCTGGAAGACGCCCAAATCGTCCTGTCCTGGGCGCCGGCGCTGCGGCTATCGCCTGCACTGAAGCTGCTGGTAAGCATGGGCTGCAAGTCGAGAACATCTAATAAACTCGACTCGCAAAGGGTGTGATCCACTCGGCGTGATGACCTGAACGAATACAAGCGATTTTTTGGCCTACCGACACCGACCAGCGCCCCTGGCTGCTGCATGAAAGGCGCTGACGTGTTGTTGGCGCTGTCCGGGTGCCAACCTGCTGCAGCCGGCCGAACTGAAACTGATGGCTGAAAACCCCATCGTCTTTCGCCTGCTCCAACCGCTTGGGAAAAAAAATTCCCCGGAAAAAAAAAATCCGGAAAATTCCAAGCTGGCCGCATGCTGCAAACGTCCTGACGTGATCATGGCCACCGTCGCCTCCGATTACGCCGAACCAGGGTCAACAACGTACTGGGCTCCCCCTTTCATCTTCCGTGGTGCTCTGGACGTACGCGCCACCGCGCATCAAACGAAGAATGAAGATTGCTGCTGTACAAAGCTATCCGCAGCTGGCCCAAGAGCCGGTAACCCGGAAGTACGTGTCCGCCGCTTACGGTGGTATTTCCCTTGGAATTTGGTCGTGATTACATCCATTCCAAGCCCATGATGTGCGCCTGATCGAAGAAGTACCTGCGGCTGTTGCCCCAGGCGGCTATCGAATTCCGGTGTGGCTACCTCTGCCTTACGCCGGCCCATTACCGCTGAAGTCAGTCGAAGAACTGCCATCTGAATCAGCCGGTAATTGAAACCTCCGCTTTCGGCGGGTTTTTTTCTGTCAGGTCGTTTGGACCTTTCAGGGTTAATCGGATTGTCTGCTGCGCAAATACCAGGTCAGCCGTAAACAGGCAGCCTGCGGGCCTGTCAGGCGTTTTCCAGTAACACGCGAGCCCATCTGGCTCAGAATGCTGGCGAAAAAACTGGGCGCCATGGCCCGCGCGGCCGTAGCGTCGTCAAACACCTCTCACCGAGCAGGTTTTTCAGCGCCGGTTCGGCAGCAACTGGGCAACCTGAATGCCCGGGCAGCCGGTTGTTCGCCGTTCCAGCCGCCAGCTCGACAGCAGTAATGACCTGCTCAATCTCCCAGCCGTTGAAGCTCAACTGCTTGGTCGATACGGTTGAGAAATTCCGGCGCAAAAACGCCTTTCCAGCGCCCTGTTGGCTGCTGTTTCTGTTCTGACGCAACGCGCCAACTCTCCGGTAGCCAGCGCCGCCAGCCCTGTTGCTGCACTGCTGCCGGCCGCAGAGGCTTGTGCACCCACATTTGCTGGTCATGAAGATCAAGGCCTTGTTGCGAAAATCCAGCGTGCCTGTGCCCGAGCTGAGCCGTAGCTGGCCGTTGGTCGAAAGTTCATCAATCGCCCGGATCACCGGCTCGCTGGCTTTTCCAGCTCATCGAAGAGCCAATGCCTGGCTTCGCCGAAACTGCCCTCGAATGGCCTCGCGGTCAAAAAAAGGGTAATTGCCTTCCTTGCTTGCCCACATAGCCTGGCGGCGCGCCAGTTAAATGAGGGCGGCGTAAATGCTCCTGGGCCAGGGTGTTCCATATCAATCCGGAACAGGCGTCGGCCCGGCCATGTAAATGAGCTTCGGCGAGCAGGCGCACGGTTTTCGGTCTTGCCGACCTCCCGGTCGGGCCCCCATCAACAGCATCACCGCCAGAGGCTTTCGCGGTCGCCCAGCTCGGCTTTGGTCAGCGCACAGGCTCGCGCGATAGCAATCCAGCGCCGCAGCCTTGCCCGGTGATGCGCGAGCGCAGTACTGCATTACCTTGTCCAGATCAAACTGAAAGCGCGACTGCGCATGGGTGGCGCGGTGCCACCGCATGCGCGGTTGTGCCTCGCAGCACTCATTGATAAAGGGATGGAGAATTCCCGTCAGTAGACTTAGGCGCCGGCTTCCTTGTCCTTGCCCGGGATGCGGCAGTTCAACCGACCGGGCAATCCCTTGAAGGAACCCAATGGGTGCTGCGGGTCATTTTTCTCCCACGTCGTCGCGGGCCTTTTCCGCTCCAGTACCCAAGGTGCGGTTAAAAGTCGAATGGGCAATCGGCCACGCCGCGGTCACCATCACCGAGTTGTAAAATAGCCGGTGTTAAGCCGGCGAATGTAGCAGTTTGAACAGGTATTCCTGCGACTGGTCCGTTTGGCCGTGCGTCGCGGGTTTTTTTTTTATTTTTCTTTTTTTTCTTTTTATTTGCGATACAGACAGCTGAGATACTGAAATGCCCAATGTCTTTCCCTCGCCACATTCGCCCAGGGTGCGGCGTCAAAGCGATGATCGCCGAGTGGCCGAAGTAGGAATACACACCCGTCGAAGCCACTGGCATTGCCACGCGACCATAGCAGTATTGTTGGCCCAGGCCCCATGCTCTTTGGACATCATCACCTGTTGCTCCTTGCCGGGTTACATATAGCCCTGGCCAAACGCAACGAATCAACTCCGGCGCCTTCATCGCGCAGTCGCGCCAGATTTCGGGTAGTTGCCATCGTCGCAGATGATCAGAGCTGATCTTAATGCCTTTGGCCCTTCGACCCATAGGTGCGGTCGCCGGGGTACCAGCCTTCGATCGGAATCACCAGGGAATGCACTTGCGGTAACTTCTGCACAATCCGCCCTGATCGTTGATCATATCAGGGTGTTGTATGGCGCCTGTGCCGGGTGTTCTTCGTGCTGCTCGCCGGTCAGCGAAAGATGCCCCCAGGTTTTTCGCCTGTTTTGCAGGCTTCGCTAAGATGCGTGTTTCATCACCAGGAATGGTTCCGCGGGGTGCCATCATTCATCGTGGTCCGTAATGATGCCCATGGTGCTGTATTCCGGAAACACCACAAGGTCCATGGCCGCAGGCCTTTTTTTCCATACCAATGAGCATGCTCGGCGATATTGCGCGCGTTGGCCAGCACGTCTTCGCGCGTAGCAGGCGCGGCATTCTTTTTGTAATTGACGAACCGCAACACCAACGGTATCGGGACTTGCTTTGATATATCTCAATGACGCATGGGTATTCCTCCGCTTGCTTGGTTGGAGTGTGGGGTCAGTGCAGGTCGAATGCCAACTTGTTGACCGCCGGTCAGACGCAAGTTGTCTGAGGCTGAATATTCAGCGCGCCTGGGCCCGCCCTCGGACTGGTTAATTGTGGTGTCCACCAGCACATGGCGGCGAATATGCCGCAGCCCTCATCCTGATTGACCCAGTTGTAAGAGCGGCCATAGGGCCGCACTTCCGCGCCGCTCTGGGCGTGACTGGCCAGCTCCCATTGCCGGCGGCTGACCGACCTTGTCCGTGATGGTTGTGCTGGGGCAGGTTTGTCGAGCTTCTGACGAAACAGGCTGCGCTGATTTTCTCAGCCGTGAGCGAGTCGCACACTGGTCAGCGGTGCGCTCCAGCACGTTTGCAACTGGCGATGTTCCGCGGCCACGTTCGAAGCGCTCAAGGATCTCGAAGGCGCAAGCCTCCTCAGACTCCAGTTGCGCTCATAGTGGTGATTGAGCTCATTGAGAAAGTGCAGTGCCAGTTGGCGATATCATCCTGCGTTCGCGTAGCGGCGGCAGTGAACGGGTTACCACGGTGCGGGATAGAACAGGTCGAGCCTGAAACGGCCCTGGTTGACTGACTCCTGCAGGTTCAACTGTGGGTGGCGTTGATCACACCGGAAATCCCACCGAAATCGCGTGTCACTGCCGACCGGATCGATACTTTCTTTCCTGCAAGACGCGCAAGCTGGCTTTGCAGGGCCAGCGCATGTTCGCCGATTTTCATCCAGGACAGCGGGTGGCCGCCGTCAGATTGCACGATCTTGGCCCTGCTTGGCCTGCGAGGCGCCCGGTAAAGGCGCCCTTTGGCGTGGCCAAAGAGTTTCGGACTCCCAGCAGGTCGGCGGAATGGCCGCGCAGTGATGCAGATAAACGGCTTCTCGCGTCTATCACTCTGCTGGTGCGTCCAAATGCGCCGCAGATTTTTCCTTGCCGGTAACCTGACTCGCCGAGCAGCATCACCGGTGCATCACTAACGGGCGACCTGGATGGTCGAAGCGCACTGGCATCCATCCAAGGCCCGGGCTGGTAACCCAGGATGGCCGGTGGGGCCAGGCTCTGCTTGAGCATCGCCTCGACGGCGATGCTGTGACGTAGATGCTGGGTTTTCCTTGAACCAGATGTGCGGTCTGAATCGACCACAAACTGATGGAATGCGTAGTACCTGGCCGATCATCGACGCGGCGATGCGCAGCAGGTGATATGTCATCGAAGGGACGTTCAATGCAGTCCTTCGCGCTGCACCGACAGCACCCCCGTGGGCCGTGCCGGATTCGAAGTATCGCACGGCAATAAGGTCCATGCGCCCGCCGGTGTGATTGGACAGTTTCGGCAACACGGTTATAGTGAACAGGGCTTCCTTGCTGACATCCGGGACGCAGTCCCGATGGATCCGGTGCGCATCAACATACCCGGTCACGCCCTGAACATTGATATTCAGATTGAAACGCCCGGCTTTCAGGTCCTCGCGGCAAGCCCATAGGAGTAAAAGCGTACTTCCAGGCTGTGTTGGTGGCCGTGATGGGCAGGCTCACCCTGCCACAATTTTAGGCCATAGAGCCTGTGCCAGTAGCCGCAGAATCCCTTGTATGGTGCGAGCGCATCAGGGGTTTTCTTCCAAACACTTGGCCAATTTTCAGAATAACGAACAAGTTTCACGCTTCATCTGCTGGGAATGTTCCGATAAGGCAGGGTTTATCACGTATGCAGGCCTCCTTGGTACGGGAACAACTGGTCCGTGGGCCCTGCGTCGGTTGAGGCACTGAAACTCGTGCACAGGAATTCAGTGACTGATCATTCCAGG
>Ga0163217_1043637_pt1 | contig 15038 bp, 24 predicted proteins | sample SynspAceP_FD_185933 | JGI IMG/M metagenome (GOLD analysis project Ga0163217, IMG submission 185933) | Saline lake microbial communities from Ace Lake in Antarctica - Synechococcus sp. Ace-P (PacBio error correction) | ecosystem: Environmental > Aquatic > Non-marine Saline and Alkaline > Saline ...
GAAGGAGATAATGAAAACGGGGCCCGGCCAAAAAATCCCCCCCCTCCAGAATTTCGTTGTTTAAAAAACGGCTTCGGCTTTCCGTTCCCGCGGAAATGCAAGCTTGGCTTTGGAAAAGGCGAATCGCCCAAACCTTCCTTTTGGGCCACGGAAAAGCCACCGATCGAGCCGAATAAACACGCCCGGTTCCGGTCTGGCCAGGGCGCCCTTGCGGTCACGTTTCAAGCAAAGGCGGATGTCGGGTGACAAATTCAATCAACGCCCGCGCCAAGGGCAAAGCAGGGTTAGCGGGCCACACTTTTCCCTTGATCGAATCGCTTTGACCAAACACCTTGGTTGCCAGTTAACAGGCCGGAATCTCGCTTTCCTCCCCAATCACCGCGACCGTCAGTTTTTTTGGAAAAATAGACATGCCCTGAAGGTTTTGGTTAGGGGGTAATCCGGTGCTGAAGGTGAAACCAGAGCAGCGGAAATCGCCTTTGAAGGGGTAAAAAGATAGCGATAAGAGCTCGATGTAAGTCCTTGTCGGTGCGATTCACGGGCGCTCCTGCCGCTCAGGGAGCCCTGACGCCTTTTGTTCACCGTTTCGCCTTCCAGCTTCGCACTTCTACGGGCAGAAGCGCAGTGGTGGTGATCATGCCCTGATTTTCTTGCGGGCCCTCGATATATTCGAGTTCCTCTTCCTGCATGTCAGGATGAATGTCAGTTCCCGGTGTGTGAGAGGCTAAAATTGGAGCGCATCACAGCTCCACGCAACCGCCCTCCGCCTTCTGGCGAGCGCTCAGCGAACCAGTTCCACTTGGCGGCAACCATGAAGCTTGGAAATAGAAGCCAGCCCGAAATGGCCGATGATGCGCATCATCTTCGCGTATGTAAATTTCTCAAAAATTCTTCGGCGCTGGAGAAGGCCCACCTGATTGATGTAGCGCTTCCTTCATCGCGCGACATACCAATGCCGTTTGTCGCTGATGGTCGACCGTTTTGTTCTCCCGGTCGATGCGGAATCTTGGATCCTTGCCTTCTTCGCCCTCCGCTGCAATCACCGGCCAAATCGCCGCATACGGCGCTTGCTGATCGCATCAACGCCATTGCTTCACCAGCTCCCGCAGGAACACCTCATGGCCTGAATAGACGGCCTTCTGATGGATCGGGAAATGTTCCTCGTGTGGATTGAATCTGGCCTGTTCCAGCACGTCATGGGATCGAAAGAAAAAAGATTCAGCAAAGGAGACCTTAGGAAAGGGGCGCCCGGGCCCATCAAGCCCGGCCAGGGAGGGGTGACCGAACCCTTAAACCCGTCCACTAGAGCCCGGCGAACACTCTAGCCCTGTCTTCCCAGGTTGCCGCGCGCGGTTTTCCAGGTGGCGATCACCTGGAGGCGGTGACCCATTTGCTTGAGGCTTGTAGCCGGCTTGATCGGCGGTGGCCAGGCCGCACCGCCTTCCGTTGACCACCGCAACGTCGCCCCCGTTCATCGCCGTGGCCAGCAGGTCTGGGGGTGTAAGGGCTGCGGCGATATCCCAGTGGCGAAGTACTGGTCGCTGAATCAATCGCCAGATAGCCGCCCCAGGCCCTGGGGGAAAGATCCCGCCAGGCTGAGCATCGGCCAGGCGCACCCCCGACCAGGCAGCGATCGCCGCCCAGCCCTCCACGCAGACATGGCGATGACGAAGAATCATGCTGGGCAACGCCGCCAGAATTTTCGCCAGGCTCAAGTTCAGCGGCTGCTCACCAGTCCATCGACCTCAAGCCGGTAGCTCCTCTGGATCCAGCCGGGGAACTCCGTTGAAAGCTATTACCAGCAAGTGTCGTCTGGAATCCACTTGAATTCACGGCGGAATTCCGGCACCGGAAATTCGGCTCTGCATCACAAGGGCCTCGATGCGTTTCATTCAGTGGTTTGGGTGGCGTTACCACCGGCTTTGCTGAGCCGTTAAGGGCGCAGCCCTCCTAGCAAGCAGCGAGGAGCCGCCACTGACGCCAGACCCAGCCATTTGGCGCCGCTTCACAGAAACATCCCGCGCGCAGGCGCAACGCCACCAACCCGCCGGAGAGAACCGCATGGGCTGTTCCCCGGTGGGGGGAAAACAAGGGAGCATGGCGGGGATCGTGGCCAGATGGCTGACGCGCAGCGGTCCTGCCAACTGCTGTCCCGAAGAGTTTCGGCGAAGCTGAACAAACCCGATACCACCAGAACTTGGGCGTGCTTGTACATGGCCAGGCCTTGTGATCAGCTGAAACCCAGTTAAACCACCAGCAATCAGCTGTAACACCAGGCGATGGGCCGAAGAGCCGCCGTTTTGGCGGTTTTCGGCTGGCGCGCAGCCGCTCAAGATCGCCGCATGCGGCCAGGCGCCGCCCGGCGTTGTCCGAGAGCAGGACGATCCAACCGAGATTGGGCGCGTACGAGGCCCATCAGCGAAGTGCCAGTTCCCCGGCCCCCTTGCAGCAGCCCCCCAGGTGAACAGCTCCGGCACCGGTGGCTCCTCGCGGCCCGCCGAAACACCGATTGCGGTTATAGATCCTGCAACGCTGCGCGGCCATCAAGCAGCAGGCACGGCCAGATCAAGGGACATGAAACCCGGGTCCAGCGGCATTCCCGAGAGGGCAAGCTTTTCGGGCCGTGGCGGCCATCGCTCAGCGTCCGCTGCAGGTTCGGGGCGCTTCAGCCAGGATCGCCTCTCTACCGGGCAGAAACCTGCAGGCAGATGCCGCATCGTGATGCAGGTGTCGAAGTCGATCCAGTAGAAACTGGTCCCCTGCTGTGGCGCCCTCGCCGGGGTGAATGCGGCCACGGCAAGGCTCGACGCAGTCAGAACGCCCTCGCAGACGTTGGTGAACGATGTGTGGGCCATGGGCGGGCTGGGCGGTGTTCGCCCGATCCTATAAATGTCTGGCCCGCAGGCTCAGCGAGCAGTCAGGCGTGCTGCCCCTGGCGCTGGCGTGGCCTCGGCCTCCGGTTTGTTCAAACAGGGATGCGGGAATCAACTTCGGCCGACTGGCCCACCCGATGCAAGGCTTCCAGCCTCTCCAGCGCTGCGGCCAAGGCCGTGCCATGGTTACTGCCTTGTTTTGGCGTAGGCCACAGTGCGCGATCCCTGGTGTGAGCGACCCCGGTTGCCGGGTCGATCAGGTCGCGGATTTCCTCGATGCGGAAGCGAATCCCCCCCCGGCTGCCTCCGGCTGGCGATCAAGGGCAAAGGCGCTCCACCAGGGGCGTCGTAACGGCCACCGCTAGGCATTTTCCACCGGCGCCTCTCTCGCCCTGGCAGACGAGCTTGAAGACGATTCCGTCGTAGTAGTTGGAATGGGGCTTGAAGCTGGGGTCGAGCTGAATCCCCACTCCGAGGCGGCTCGCCCTGGCGCGACCGAATTTCCAGGGTGTGCCAGCTCCGCGAGCAGGGGAGTCGGGCCAATGTTGCCGGCTGCAGCTCCGGCAGCACCGCGCGGCTGCCCCGCAGCTGCAGCAGCTTCCCTGCAGTTGGGTGCACGTCGCCTGGGCGGCAGCTCAGGGCGCCGATGGCCAGCGGGTTGAAATCGGTGAGGGCCTGCCGCAGGCGTGGCGCTTGCTTCCGGCCGGCACCCGATCGAGCAAGCCCGAGCACGCCGTGGTGAACTCCACCAGCAAACAGCGGGCCGGTGGCTGGCCTTGAGGTCCAGGTTTTCGGTGCAGGCCAGCAGCAGGCGCATCAGCTCGGCATCGGCGGCGGCCGAGCGCAACCCGAGCAACTCACGCCGCTCCTGTCAGCCGTTGCTGATGCGCTGGCCGCCGCCGTCGCCGGTTGAGTTGCGAAAAATCGAGCCTCAGACCACAGCCGCAGAGGCGTGGCCTGAGGCCAGCGGGTGGAGGCGGCACGCACGATCGGGGCCGTCAGTCTCTGGCCCGCAAACCCCAGCGGTTTTCCTCCGAGCCAAATCGCAGCACATCGTTCTGGGCTTGCTGCGCAGCCAGCTGGGCTCGTCGAATGTTCAATCGCCGGCCGGGGCCACTTCCTGAATAGCCCCAGAGCGATAAGATCGTGGCCAGTTGGGCCGCAGAGGCCGGCGGGTTCAATCCACCTGGCCGGGATTGAGATCCCTGGCACGGCGGCGGTCTTGCAAGGCCATGGGGAACGGCGGCGGCATAAACAGATGGTGGTCTTGGGGGGCGATTCCTATGGAAAGGCTCGTTCAGGGCCACCTCGTCAGCGCTTCCGCTCAGGGCAGGGATGCCCGTAGCAAGGCGCCAGGCAAAGGGGCGGCATTGGGCCAGTCAGCCATCAGGGGTTGGTGAAGCCGGGAGCCGAGCGATCCAGCCGCCTTACGCGAGCTGCAGGGGCGATCCGTCCGCTAGCGGCCCTCACCACCTCGCCGGCCTGCTCAACGAGCACAACACCGGCGGCGATGTCCCAGCTCGAGAGCCCCGCGTTTCCCAGTAGCCATCGAGCCGGCCGGCGGCCACGAAGGCCCGATCCCCGCCGCTGAGGCCGCCACGCCGGACGCCACGGGTGCGCGTGGGTGAACCAGCAGAACTCGGCGTAGTTGGTGTCGGGCTGGCTCTTGCGGTCGTAGGCGAAAGGCCTGACCAATCAAGCGCACGCGGCCGATCGCTGCAGCCGCTTCACTCTGAACGGCGCTGGTCGTTTGCAACCAGGCACCCAAGACCGGGGGCCGCCCAGTAGCACTGGGCCGGGCGCGGCGCCTCGATTGGCACCCCGCAGCGCCAACCCTCCGCCAGGTGAGGCCCACCGAGGTGGCGAAGAAAGGGTAGGAGTGGGCCGCCAATTTGGTGGTGCCCATCGAGGAATCGACGCACCATTCCAGCGCGGCCTCGCTGGGGTGGCGGCCGCTTTCCTCGGCAGACAACCCGAGCTCGGGCCGTTTGGGCCGAGAGCACCTCCAGCACCGCGCCTCGCAAGCCCAGATCTGCTTTCTGTGACCAGATCTCCAGCGCGCCTTCCTCGCGATCTGCTCAAGATGGCCATGAGAACTGCTGCAGTAACGGCAAGCTCGGCGGCGGCGGCGAAACGGGCTACACCACTGAGTCGTTCGATCTCAGTTGGAGGCCAGCCCCGAGCGGCCAAGAGCCTGATCCGGACAAGGCTGATGCCGCTGGCCCGCCTCCAAAGTCTGCTGCTCATTCTTCTTCGATCGTAGACGGGCGGAACCTTACCCCGCCGAAAAAGGACGCGGTCAACTGAAAGCTCGTAGACCTCGTCTTCGTCCCTGGGTTTCCACCTGCAGCGGTTTCGGTGGCCCTGGCGACGCATACAAGCCATACCCCGGGCCGCGCTCGTGGGAGAGGCCAAAGAGATTCACACTTGGTCGATCGGCCCCTTCAATCACCCGCAAGGCGAGTGGTGCAGCACCCTTTTCGGCAAGCTGAATGGCACGGTTCTCCCTGTTGCTCGAAGCTCGCGAGGATGTAGTCCGCCCTCGGGCACGTCGCAATGCAATCACCCGGTTTTCTGCTGGCGCCAGTATAGACCGTGATCGGAATCAGTTTTCGCATAAGCGGCGGCGAGAACGTCAGAAGGCCTGAATGCTAAAATTGCCCGTGGCCTTGGTCTGCGATGGAGAGGTGGCCAGTGGTCGAGGCGCAAGCACTGGAAAATGCTGTGTATAGGGGGCAACTCCTTCGAGGGTTCCGGAATCCTCCTCTCCGTAGTTATCCAAAAAAGCCGGCCATTTAGCCGGCTTTTTCTTGGGCTCTAAAAAACAGCAAGAAGTCACTACAAGTGGTGCAGAGTTTGAAATTGTGGCATAGATTGTGCCATAGATTTGTGGCCATAGATTGTGGCCATAGAATTTGTGGCCATAGAATAAACATCCCCCAGCAACGACGAGTTCAGCCGGCGGCGTGACGTAGTCCTGGGGCTTGTTGGAGCGTGAAAATTGAAGATCCCTTTCGGGTTTCGTCACACTCGACGAGATATCCCCTTTGCCGTACCAACCTTCGACGGCTCGGCATTGAAAAGAAACCGTTTTGATCAGACCCCGCCCGCCTGCTGCATGTTTGTGGGGTCAACGATCACGATCGAGAAAAGGTTTTCTGTCTGAGTTCGTGCAATCATTCCTTCGGATCTTCAGTGTGGAGATCGGAATCAAGGCCGAACACGGTTTCATCCATCAGAATCACTCCGGTTCGATCGCAAATCGCCGGGCGATTTGCAGAGCCCCGTTTGCTGGCCCGGGGTTGGCTGGCGCGCCGGAGAGGGAGTTGCGCTTTTTCCTTGAAGTTTTGTCCTTGGTTTTCATCCGATGAAGGCCTTGCGCAGCGAACTCTCCACCAACTCATCCAATGTCGCCCCGTTGAAGCCGTTGATGCGGGCAACGAAGGCGATGGTTTTCGTAGATGATTTCGGGAAGCATTCGGCTGCTGGAAACCCATACCGATCCGACGCCCTCACTCAACGGGATCCAACCTCTCGGGGGCGTAGATTGTCCCCTGGCCATCAAAGATCACCCGCACGGCCCTCGAAGTGCAGCCCTCGATCAGTCCGTTCATCCGGTTGAGGCCCGCGCAGCACGTGGACTTGCACAACCCGAAGGTCGATAAGGCCGTCACTCTTGCGCGGGGAATTTTTCAAGATAGACATCACGAACGGCTCGAAACTGCCGTAGCTGATTCGTGACCTTTCTCCGGACAGGCAGCTCTGGTTCGGTGATGGCTGGTGTCTTGCGGGGGCATCGTCCATGGTCATTGGTGAGAGTGGCCGGGAAACGGCGGAGGAAGGACTGGATTCGGAGCAGAATGACGCTGAGATTGTGGGGGCTGCAATGCTTGCAAAAAACGAACGCGCAGCCCAAGCGGGCCAGGAGGTTGGCATTCTCCAGGATCCAAGAAACCAGCCAGCACGAACGGAGGCTGCCCAGGCGAGTTCGTTCCTGGCGCACATCGAATGGCAATGAATCGCAAAATTATAAATTAATACCGACATCGTCGCGATCGGATTGAAGACCCCTTCAGGCCAGAAGGGTGAAAACAGTGCGGTGAAAATGGGGGTGCTGTGGTTTCACCGGCTGCACGCGCAATCCCCGCACCACACCGGTGGCAATCGTGTGAAGGCGCTGGGAAGGTGATCGCCGTGAATCGTCACGAACTTGGAAGCCTCCCCACTCGATCTTCCCCATGCTGAGCGCTTTGGGCACCAGCCTGAGACCCTCCGTCTGTGGTTTTGATCCGGTGGGCAAAATCAGGATCGCCAAGGCCATGCCCCCTGCGGCAAGCCGTGTACGACTGACCAAAGAACACCCGGGTCGCCACGATTGCCCCATACACAAAGACGCGCAGATGAATCGACGGCCCCCCGGCGAGGATGTCGTTACCAGCGGATGAACTGGGCGAAAGGCCCGCTTTGGAAATATTCCGGCCCAGAAAAAAATGGGCCACAACCAACCCCAACTGGAATGCAATCAAGGGAGCCACCACAACGGTGAACCACGAACCGTGCCGATGAGGGCGTTGCGATCCCCCTCCTCCATCAAGACCGGGAGCCGGCGTAGTTTGGGTGAACAGATTGATGCTGATCAGCCGCCCCCCTGCAGAATCAACGTAGATTGAGGACAAGAACAGTGGCAGCACCGCGATCAAGCGAAGCCACCAGCAATCGTGGTGAACAGTCCTGATCAGCCGGTTTGCGTCTCAGCGACGGATTCAAGCCAGGATGAAATGCTTGATGGCTTGGGGGTCAGGGTCGTCATCGAGATCATGGGGGATCTGGAGTTCGGGTTCTGTGGGTATGGGATTTCTGAATAAGTAGAAAATCAGACCAATTGAAATAATTAATCCGAGCTGAAAGGTTGACAGACTAATAGCGGAGGCTGAGCTTTTTTGCAATGCCACTGCGCCAGAATATTCACCGTGAAGGTGAGCCAGCATCAGAATCAGGCGCATAGAGAAGGGCTTGACACCTGAATGCCGGCTGGATTCGCCAAATTGGTTGGCCAGCATTGGCTGAGATCGTGTTGCCCGGCTGCCAAACAATGACCAGCTGAAATTCGTGGAGTTGCCGAATGACATGGTCCACGGCATGGTTTTCCCCATGGCACGGCCGACGGCCAGCATGACCCTCCAATGATTGGCTGAAATCGCGGCGGGCAAGAAATCACATTAATGATGGCAATCCAGCGGGTGCTGCCAACGGTCCCGCCCCCGTAAGCCCCTTGCGTAGGGCCGTGGGCAAACTGGTTGAGGGCGTCGCGGAAATTGGCCGTGATGATCGGCAGAATCATCACCACCAGGAATCAGAATCCCGGCTGGGCCATCCCGCGGACCCTTTGGTGTGGTGCTGACAGTGGGAAACCAGCCCAGGGAGGCAGGAGAAAGTTGAGAAAGGGGCCGAAGGATGGGCTCCATCACAAAAGATGGCCAAAGGCCAAGGCACCACGAGGGGATTCGCAGCAACCAATTCACCATCACCCGATGATGTCGCGGCCAGCGGGTTGGGATCAAGATTTTTCGGTGATGAAAATTGGCCGTGCAACTCCAGCGGAACCGCAATCAGCAGCGCCAACAACGACGACACCAAAGTCCCGTATGATCGCCGGTGAAGCCCCGTACTCACCGGTGACCGGGTTCAGCTGGAGGATGGTCAGAAATGTCAGCCCGAAGGCTTGATAGCGTCTTGGGCGCCTTGGAACACAACAAAGAAAGTCCCCACCAGAAGATGGCGACGGTGGAGCAGTAAGCAGAATGGTGAGACTGCGAAAAGGCCACTGTCAATCAGCGTTTCTGAGGGCGGGCGACGCCTTAAATTTGAAGCGATCCCCAGGTGGCTCCGGTCTCATCGCATGAAAAAAAAAAAAGGGGGGGAAGGGGGAAATGGAGCAGGAAAAAGTACGCATCGTCAAAAGTTCAACACCTGACTAGCGAAATCTAGAACTGACCCCCGCTTCCATCCACTAAGAATCGCCGTTAACCCAGTCTCCGCCTGATCCCCTCGGCCCTTCGGCGGCTGGAGGTGCGGGCGGCTCTGGCCGCTCCCCTCGGCCACCAGGCCTGAAGAGCCGGTAGTTTTTGGGTCTTCGATTTGGGGGTTCCATGGGCGCAATCGTTGGCATCGACTTGGGCACCACCAATTCGGTTGGTGCTTGCTGGAGGGTGGCAGGCCTCAAGGTTCATGACCAATCGCTGAAGGCAGCCGCACCCTCCTTCGTGGTCGTTACAGCCGGGAGCAGGAGCTGCTGGTTGGACAGGCTGCCCGGCCGCCACTGGTGCTGACCCCGCAACAGCTTCGCACCAATCTCAAGCGGTTCCCTTGGTTCGCAGCTGGGTAATGAGCTTGAGGAGAGCAGCCTCGCTGTTTTCCTTACCGATCGGGCCAACGACCCAGGGCAATGTGGCGCGTGATCTGCCCGTCACGGAACGGAATTCCCCCGAAGAACTGCTGGCAGCATCCTGCGCAACTGGTTTGACGATGCCGCAACTAACCTCGCGGAGCCCTGTGGAGGCGGCGGTGTCCACCGTTCCCGCCTATTTCAACGATGCCCAGCGCCAGGCCGCAGGGATGGCGGTCGCCTGGCGGGGGCTTTCCGTGGAAGCGCATCCAATGAACCCACGCCGCGGCGCGTGGCTTACGGCTTCGATCCGCAGTGGCCGTGAGCGGGTGCTGGTTTTCGATCTGGCCGGTTGGCATTCGCGTTTTCGGTGCTTGCGTATCGCCAACGGTGGTGTTCGATGTCAAAGCCACCAGCGGTGACACCCACGCTGGGTGGTTAACGACTGGGATCGCCGGCATCGTCGATCTGGCTCGCCTGAAAATTTCGAGCAGACCATGCCATCGACCTTCGCCGCGATCGGTCACAGGCCCTGCAACGCCCTCAAGAAGCCTGAAAAAAGCCCCAAACAGGAGCTCTCCGGTGGTTCAGAGCAACCCCGGTGTCGTTTGCATTTCATTGCCACCGGCCCTGAGGACCGCTCACATCGAATGCAGCCTGGCAGCGCCGTCGCTTTGAGTTCCCTTTGCCCCGATCTGCTCGATCGCTTGCTCAGGCCCGTCAGCGCGCCTGCGGGGATGCCGGAACTGAACGGCTTTGAAGAGAATGAATGTGTGGTGTTGGTGGGCGCGGCACCCGCATGCGGTGGTTCCAGGAGATGGTCCGTACGCTGATCCCGAGGAGCCCTGCAGTCGTCATCCCTGATGAGGTTGGTGGCGATTGGTGCCGCCGTTCAGGCGGCATCCCTCACGGAGAGCTTCCGGGACCTGATGCTAACGATGTGTTCGCCTTTTCTTTGGCCTCGGAAACCGATCGCGGGGTGATGAAAGGTTCTGATTCCTCGCAACACGCGATTCCTGTTCGTAAATCCGACGTGTTCATGCACCTCGGAGGCGAACCAGTCAGCGGTGAACTGCATGTGCTGCAGGGTGAGCGGCAAGATGGACGCGACAACAAGTCGCTGGGACGGTTCCGCCCTCGGGGATCCCACGGCACCGCGGGGGGTGCCGCGGTTGCAGGTCTCGTTCGACATCGTGCCAACGGCTTGCTGCAGGTCTCGGCCCACGGATCGAACCACCGGCCGTCACAGAGCGTCTCGATTCAGGGCGGCTCCAACCTCAGTGAGGAGAGATCAGCCGCTTTGCTTGAGGAGCCACCATCAAGGCGGCGGAGATCGCCGCAAGCGCTCCGAGGTGGATCGGCATAACCGGTGCCCAGACCCTGGTAGCCCAGGCCGAGCCGTCGGTTGCGGCGACGCGGCCCCTGGAACTGGGCCCCCTATGGAGCGGAGCGCCAACCAGCGGCGGTGGAGCTTGCCCCCTGGCGTGATGTGCAGGCCCTGCTCCGGAGCGAGACGATCGGTGGACTTGGACCTGGCGGGTCAGCCAGCTCAGGAGGCCTCTATGGCCTCAAACCGTCGACTTGTGACGGAGCGCAAATCCCGAATCGGGGCCCTCTTCAGGGCAATCAAGAAACACCCTTGGTTCGCTCAAGAATGATCTCTTCTCCGACCGAACGACTGGGATGACTGGACGGCCCATGGCCGCAGGCGTTAGTGGCCGTGACCCCTGGAAGAGCCGGTGATGAGCCCGGTGGGTACGCAACCACGCCCGCTATGAGCGCGGCGGTGGCGCCCACATCGGACTCCTGGCTGAGGACTGACCTCCGTGACCCGCCCAAGCGCAATCGCCCCTACCGCTCGAAACCGACTACTGGCAGGTTCTCAGCCCTGTCCCGGCGCTGATGCCTGCCAGCTTGAAGCGTGCCCTTCCGCCAGGCCAGGCCCGCCTGGCATTCCCGATCTCAATGGCAAGTCCCGTTGCCGAATGAGCGCTTCAAGTTGGTCAAATGAGGCCCTATGCGGTGCTTTCGGTATCCGAAAGCGACGGGCAGCATGGGAAGCCGGCCTCGATCCGCTGCCGCCCGCAACGCCGCCACTGATCCTTGCGCAGGCTTCCCCGCTCGCAGTACTTGACCTGGATTGCCTCTGTTTGGCCGTCGGCCGCCGGTCAGAAGAGACGGGCTTGACTCGAGCCTTCGCCGGCTAGTCTGACGACGGCTCCGGAGACGGCTCAGCAGACAGTTTTTGGAAGGCGCGGTTTTTTGAGGATGGTTTAAGGTGATGATTTCGCGATGATCCAGGCGGCGCTTTCTTGGCGCCCACCAGCGATTCGCAGTGGCAGCCGATCCGCCTTCGGGAGGGTCACCCCACGCTGCCACCGGTCGGCCGCCGGCCTGTCCAGGCTGCAGCCGATCTGGAAAGCTGGTTGAGCTCCACGCCGGGAGCAGGCCCTGGGGGGAACCGCGCTGGAAAATTGGAGTGCCCGTGCACCGCGTGGGAATGCTGGACCCGGCCGATGGCCGGGTGAATGGCTGGCGACTGCGCCTCGCCGGCGTAGCCTCAGGTGCGCGCGGACACCAACTTTCTGCAGTGCGGGTGCGCACCGCAGACGCCTGCCGCGTCGGGGTCTACGGCGTGTCCGTTCCAGCTTGAAGTTGTCTCCTCCCGGAGGCGGCCCTTGCTGCCCTTTGTCGTGGTGCCGACCCTGCAGGGGCGCGTCCAGTTTGCCGGGTACCGCCCGCTCGTCGTAGCGGCCGATTGCTGCGTGCTGCGTGGCCGTGGGCTGGCGCCGTGGGGAGCAGCGGGGTGACCAAGTTGGTGGAAGTGGCGGATCGATGGTTCCCGAGCAATCTCAATGAAGCGGAAGAAGCCCTCATGACGCCGCTTGGAAGCAGCTCCAATGCAGAGCCGGGAGAACTGGGGGCGGCGATCGATGAGACAACTGGCGCGGCGGCAAATGTTTCGTCGATGGCTGTTCATGTTCTGTTTTTGATGCCGGTACGAAATGAAGGCATCCACTTCCCTTGAGCTGAACGGCCCACACCGTGGTGCTGCTGTTCGAAGAGCTCGATGATGCGGAGCGCTATGCCGTCTGCTTGGAGGCCCAGGATTTTCCGGTGCCCAGCGTCGAGGCCTCTTGATCGCGAGGAGATGGAGCTGTTTTTGTTGGTTCAGGCTGGCTACGAGCCCGCTTTGTCCCGCCGCTTCCTGCCCCGTCCCGCCGAGGAGCGCCTGTTGATTGCTCCCCCTGAAGCGCAACATGATGTTGAGCAGCTGGAAGGAGGGGCCAACCCCAGGGTGACGCCGGAGGTGAATGGCGACGGCGATGGGCCAGCCGGAGAATGATGCCGGTTCGAGGCGTTCCGCCGCCGTCTGGAGGGGCTCCTATGACCCTGCGGCCGTCGCGGCAACCTGCTCACCGGAGCAAGCGAATCCGGCCAGTGCCAGCCCTGGAATCAACTCAGCGTGCTCGAGCTCGTTCAACTGTTTTGCGAGGAAGACCTCCAACCGAGGCAGGCGGTGGCGGCGGCCGCCCCTGAGCTGCGCCGCCATCGCGGTCCATCGGCGCTTCGCATTGAGGCGGCGGCCGCTCTTCTTAATCTCGGCGCTGGAACCTCAAGGCCGGCTCGCGGCTGGATGGCGCGGAATGTCCGCCCACTTCGCACCCCGCTGAGCTGTTCAAGGCGTGCTCGCCGGTGGATGCTCACCCCTGCTGCGCCAGCTCCGAAGGCCTGGAAAGACCGCTTCGAGGGCCGGTAGCAACGACCTGATTTCGCACGGCGGGGTTCGGCCCGCGATGCTCTCGTCCGGTATTGCCGGCCGCGCACCACCCCTACGTGCCTGGGTTGGTCCTCCGCATGCCGGCAAGCATCGGAGCCGTTGGCGATCGCGATGAGTTGTGCTGCCGCGGCCTCAGGGCGCCCCTGCCCCTGCGCCATCGACTTCGCTTGCTCACGGGGCCAGAGCTTGCTGACTGGCTCGGACCGCTGAAGGCGGCACCGCGCACCAAGATGGCCCTCAACATTCTTCTCCACCGGGGTGATGGTTTCAGCTCGGCAAGGCCCTACGGGAACCGGATGGTGGGATGTGGCGGTCACCAGACCAAGCTCCAGACCGTGCCTGCGCATCCTGCTCGGACCTCGCCGGAGTGGACAGGATTCAAATGGCGCCTGCTTACTGGCTGCGGCCTGGAGGGTCAGTCAAGACGGCCCTGCTGATGCGCCATGGGCGGATCGGCCGATGCCGCCGCAAGGCTCTGGTGACAGGAGGCGGCAGACTCGCCCTGCCCTCGAGCTGGCAGGCGCCTCCCTTCACCCCGCTAAGCCGCCGATCGCTTGACCCTTGCGCGATTCCCTGAATCAGTTTGTGGCCGTTGCCGTTGAACGGGCCCCCAGTAAGGGGCTGGGAGCAAGGTCGAGCGCCAACGGGTGTGGCCTGGCACATGCTCTTGGGCGTCATTGCAGGGCACTGCGCAAGGGGGCCGTGTGCTGCTGCCTCGACGGCCTTTGAAAGCAATCCGTCGGCAGCCATCGCCACGATCTGTTGGGTCCCAACGCGGCGGTTGGCGCGGAGATTATCGAGCACCAGATCCACGTCCACCGGAGGCGTGTTTCGGCGTGCAGCAGTCGTAGTCGGTACCATGGCGAGGGTGGCCGTAGGGCCACTCTCGGCTTCCGGGCCACGGCGGTTGCTGTGGTTGTCATCCGATTCAACCGAGCAACCCAGCTGCCGGTAGAGTTGGAATTTCGCCCGGGTCGAGAAGGCCGGCCCCTCCATGCAGAGATAGTGCCGCTGCGTGCAGCTGCGCCCGAGGCCATCAGGCTTCTCGCCACATCGCCCCAAGCAGCGGAGAGTGTGGGACAGAAGGGATCGGCGATGCCGCGTGCCGCACGGCCCCCTGGCCGAAAGCTGTCGCGCGCTGATGGGTGCGATCGAGATGAAATTGATCGGGCACCAGCATGTCGAGCGGGCGCAACGCGCTCCTGCAGCGAACCCACGGCCGGAGCAGGAGAGAATCCAGCGCACCCCGAGGGAGTCGCAGCGCCAGAGGTTGGCCGGTATGGCACTTCGCTGGGTGAATACGCTGTGGTGGCGGCCGTGGGCGGGCAGGAACACCACCTCCAGGTCGCCCCGATCCTGCCCAAAGTCGCAAGCGGTCGGAGGCGCGCCCGAAGGGGTACTCGATTCCGAAGCTCCTCGTATCGGCTTCGAGCCCTTCCATGGCGTAGAGGCCGCTGCCGCCGAGCACGCCGAGGCGGGCCTTGGCCAGATCCAGGCCACGGTTGACGGAAGGGTGGAGCTGCTCATCGGCTGGAGAAAAAAAGAGGGGGAGCGGGAAGACGCCCGCAGATTCCAGGCGCTGGCGGGGGCGAGGCCCCCAGGTTCAAGAACCAGGTTTCGTGGCCTGTTCTTAAGCGAGCTGGCGAGGGGTGGACGGGGGTGTCGATGGGGGGGTCCGAGTCAGTCGGATTTTGCTGCCAGCGTGACCCGAGCCTTCATGGAGACCGATTGGCAGTCACCGCCGCAGGGGTCCTGTAGCACTGTTGGAAATCGACTGTTCGAGGCCGATGCGCCCAAGACTGTGGGCCAATTTTTGTGAAACTGGTTGAGTCCGGTTTCTACGCGGACTGTGGCTTCCACCGGGTGATCGAACGGTTTTCATGGCCCAGGGTGGGTTGCCCCAACACCCGCGCCGGTGCGGGCGGCCCGCCCCGGAACCGGTGGCCCCCGGTTACAAGATTGACTGCGAAATCAAAGGCCGCAATACCAGGCCGGCAAG
>Ga0163217_1108167_pt1 | contig 15037 bp, 6 predicted proteins | sample SynspAceP_FD_185933 | JGI IMG/M metagenome (GOLD analysis project Ga0163217, IMG submission 185933) | Saline lake microbial communities from Ace Lake in Antarctica - Synechococcus sp. Ace-P (PacBio error correction) | ecosystem: Environmental > Aquatic > Non-marine Saline and Alkaline > Saline ...
AGAGGGAGGAAAAAGAATTTCAATAAAAAATAGGGCAAAAATCCAATGGGTTGTTTGCTTTTTTTTTTAACCGTAAAATATTAAAAAATTGAATTTTAAAAATAAAATAATTTTAATTTGGTAAAACAATGCACTTTATTAGTGAAGTACTTGGAAACTTATTATATATCCCACCAGAGTTGTAGCAAACTCATTGTTCTTTAGAATAAATACCGCATCCTATGCCTACCAAACGCTTCTTTTATCAGCCCACATATGGCTTTTGAATGCGGCATAAATCATGCTTTAACAGCTCCAATACACAACTATGTTCCCAAACTTAAGAGAATACAATGAAAAAACAAGTTCAAAACACCTTACGGGTTTCATAATTTCGGCTGAAATGCCCCATAGCCCCAGTACTACCAAGTTTGTTACCAGTTGGCAAACGTACAAGCACAGGCAGTTGAAAGGAAAATTGAAAAAATCGAAATACCGCGACGCGTCGCGCAGGCACAGTGCAAGACGCGCCGTTAAAAATATAACTGCATTGAATCAGAACTGTTAAGCCAACAAATAAATAGGGTAAGAGTAGAAAGAACATTTGCACGGTTGGCCTGTTTAACCGTCAGCCAAGTCAAGGTGGGCCGCAGTTGATTCACCTGATTAATGTTCGAGTCTCAATAGCCTAATTGTCATCTGGACCTGCCAGATGCGGGCAGAGTAAAGCATACTACTGGGGTGAAATACCCCGTTATTAACAATGCGCCTCAATGATGTTGAGCGTGTGGAGGTACTTATTGCCCCAAGTACATTATAGGGCAGTAACGTCTGGTGTGCAATCGCTTACATTCCCCAAAAAGTTTGATGTATAGAATATACAGAAGTCAGATTTAAACGCGATGTGTGTTCGGTAAATCAAAGTGATAGCTGGCGAAAAGGGCTTTGTTTTAATGCTCCACTCATTGATGAACCTTGGCCTACGTGATCACTTAACAAATTAAAGAACTTCGGTTTTATGAATTAACAACTATGGTGTAAGAGAAGGGGGGGATTTCCGGTAGCTGTCCCTGAGCTGGTCCAAAAATCAATCCGATATCGGACAGTAATTGCGCCAAATAAAAAATCCAATGGGTGGAAGACACAAACGGCCGTGCTGCATATGCGTGCAGCCTGAATGAAAATTTGATGCACATGACATACTTATCAAAAACAAGAAGTCGAAGGCCGGTCCATCGTTCAATACGACGCCTGGCTGCGGAAAATCCAAGGGTGCAATAGTGCAAATAGAATCTGCTTATCGATTTAGAAGCCTCGTGAAAAGAAAGACTCTACTACTAGATAATGAACCGCGATTTGGCTATGCCGAGTGTCTCTGCCACAGCATTTCGCAACTAATGAAGCAGATGTCGCAACGGACCAAACTGCTTACTATTCCTATAGCCTAACAGCTAATGAAAAGTTCCTGCATTTCAAATCGAACCCCTGAACTCGATAAGCGATACCTACTCAAGAAGTTCCGCTTTGCCAAAGAGAATCCGCAACTTCTGATAGTGGTGCCTATTATTACAGTTGAACTCAGAAGGAAGCAGTAAAGATTAACCCCAGTTGAATAGATAGCTGTAGAAGGAAACAAGCGGAAAATTAATCGTCCCTGATCTCTAGACAATTCGCCGATATATCGAATCAACTGAGAAGCAACTGTTGCTAACTAGCATCGAGTTAACTGACACCGATAGTACCACGAGCAAGATTCATCAGTACGATGTGGCCAATAAAAGACAGATGTTCGATTTCCATAATGTATACCCTCAATTTCCCAGAGGAAGATGATGGTATTTTTCGTGCGGGAAATAAACTAACCTAATTTAAAGTTAAGGAGAGATAGCGAAACTACTGAAGATAATAGCTAGCACAAATTTTCAAAACGTCTTAGCTACACCACAATAGGAAGATTGCAATAGGGGTGCAAAAGTGGAGCCGTGGACCCCTCATGCCCGAGACCAGCAGCACGTGCCCCTAACCTTGAACAAACATTACGCGACACAACCAACAACATAATAACTGCGTTTTAAAAGCACTTGAAGAACAATAAGCTGCATTTAAAACGCTGCATTATAACGTTGAGCTGGAAGATGCTCAGTGCAGGGCAACACTATGCCTACCAACAGGCGATCCGATACAACTAACCGTAAGGCAAATCCAAAGGTATTGAAATCAAGCGAGCTATTGTAAGTGAAAATTGACTGCCTTATCAACTAGTCCTACCGAGGCCAGCCTATCAGAAGATGATCTGGGCTTGTTTGACGGCGATGGTGACGGCGCAGCTGACGTGACGGCGAACGATGCCTAGGCGACCGTATTGCCCTGGGCCACCTGAACATCAATCCTTTGGGAGGAATATTCCACTGAGAATTTTGAGCATACTGGATGTGAGACGGTAACTGCCCAAAGAGTGATACACAAATTGGAAAGCGAAACGTAGTCACTTGCAGGCTAAACCCTGAGTAAATCTAAGTGCATCAATTCAGAAATAATGGCAAAACCTGAGTTGAAACTTATGACCACCATAAGCTTATACTCAACCCGTCAGATTTAGTGACAATCGTTGGCCTGCTGCCTGAAGCCGCCAAACAGAGTGATAATATGCGTGAGGGCACTACTTACAAGCCCACGAAACGTGGTTTAAAATTCACTAATAATTTGAATTATAGAGTTTAAATCACTTATATAGGGCACAACAGTGCTCCTTTTTTGTGGAAAATATGAATACTATCATCACCACATTTAGCCCAACAGGCATAATCAACAGACTATTTAAGGGCATGGCATGGTAAGATTTCCAACAACCCCCATTGCAGATAGCTATTTTTATTGGCGAGAAAGAATTGAATTGGACAAATAACAAAGCAATACAACTTATTGACAAAGCCCTAGATGTTTCGCTCGACATGACGAATCTGATCCCCAATGTGTAAAGTATGCTTTAACAGGAAAATGCCGAAGCGTTGGACGAGTGCAGCCAGAAGAAGAATAGATAAACATAATAAGCCTCTTACTTTAGTCCACCTAGTGGCCATTAAGCCGTGTAGGCCTCACATCAATAAGGCCTGGCCGATTGACAAGCAACTAAAAACCGACCAAGCAATGCGGCGATTATGATAATTAGAGGCGTTCCAAAAATTTGCCCGGTCGTTGCCCAAGGCCCACAGCGCTCTTGAGCAAGCAATTTAATAAAGCAATACTATCAAGCCCATTTGCCTTAAACTGATTGGAAATCAACGCCAAACTAACCATATGAACGCTTAGACAAAATACGAAGAGACATCCGCCAGACCCTCTCTACATCTCGTCATGCTTTACAAAAAAGAATATGAAAGCCTAAGGGCAAACAGTCTAGCGTTTTGAACACCTTCAAAAAGTCAAATCGAGCTAAGTTAGCATCCCATCAATACAGATTACATCAACGGAGCCATTTATTGCCGCTCAGCCTTGCAACAAACGCATACACCATAACCTAGAGGACACAAAGAGTAAATTAATCGCCCATGCCAATATTTATGGTATGCCACGTCGAACGACCTTATCCAAACGTAATATAAGTAATCATTATGAGTAGATTCTTGCGGGCGGTTGCAAGATTTTGGGGCGAAACGGAGTAAGTCAAACCACTTTCAACAATGCGTTAGACTTGCGACTCCCGCCCGCCGCTAAAAAAAATATGAAAACGCTTGGCAACGTACCTTCACCACTCCTGCGCGGTGCGTGCAAAAGCGGGGCGTTATGATAAACTTCCTTTTAATTTTTTTCTATAATGACGATCAAACAACACGCCTAAATGCCAAAACATTTGGGCAAACGTAAACCCCATGACACCTGACGTAAGTCGACAACTTTTCCAATCAACAGCCCCTACTATGCCTACGCTTAACGATTGCGAATATAGCGTTTTAACGCAGAATTTACCGTCTTGGCAATAGGCAGGCAAAAAAAACAGATATATTTTATTATTAGAAACTAAGAGCACTATCAACATCCGCAGAGCCAAATTCCAGCACTATACAGTCGTGAGCTTAATGGCAAGCACAATGTTTGCACGTGAAACCAATAAAGCACCTTCCCTACGGCCAGCCAAAGTGCAAGTCGCGAACCTATCAAAACCTCGTCTGATTGGCGCTGGCGAAAATACGGTACGCAACCTGGGCCCTGCAGCAGTTTTTATGAGCAAATATCCTATTAGTTTATGTTAAAATATTTGTAAGTCTGACTCCGCTCATCACACTCTTACGTCAAACCAGTGGTAGTTCACTGAAGTAAAAGAAACCCTGCGGGACTTGTCAAAAGGAATCAGTATCCGCATGTAAGTCCTTCAATGACTAAAGTTTTCTTTAAAGTCAAGCTTGCGCACCACGGAATGAAAGTGCTATCAACCGAGGCAAAACGGCAACCTAATCGAACAAAAAAACTATCGAAAGCGCAAATCAAATTGGCAGGTGACATGCGCCGCCATTGCCTTAATACTGGTCTTGCACGGGTTTATGGGCATAAACCTCTGGAAATTACCGCTTGATTAAAACCATGATTTAAATTAACGTTAAAGAGCCACTGGCGCTATGACGCCCGGGCGACCTTGACTGATGACAGATTGACAGCTGCATGCAAACCACTGAGAAAGGCGACATCAATGTGCAGGGTCGAGTGACCGATGAAACATGTATTGACCATGAATGCGAAAATGTCTGGCATGGTGCCAAAAAAATAGCGCTTGTATCTTGCGTTTGACACAGCTCAGCTATTTGGGAGTAAACTTTCCCGCTCCCAACATTGAGCTTATTAATCGCCAGTCTTAAACAGTTAGCTCGGCTCAAAAGAAGCCAACTGGTTGGAAAAGGCTAAAAAGCGAAGTTCAGCCACTTCACGTAAATCCTTGTGCACAAGAGCCATTGTGCTTGAATGGTCAACCTGCATCACTGTGCCCAAATAGCGGATAGTGCGGCGAAATCCACCAATCCAATAGCAATCCCTTCTTTTGTGCCTTAAGTAAATACGAGCCGTATTTTTGCTTCACTTCAAGCGTGGCCTCAACGCTTTTTAAAATCGACTCAGACGCCTCACTACAAACAAAGCGCCTGCCAATAACACAGCCTGCGATGGCTTCACGGCTAAACTTCTGCGCACTGAGTAACATAATCGGCTACTCATAAGCGCGTTTTTTCCAAAGCCGGTAAGAAAAACTCAACAGGGACGATCCTCGTAAAACTCAATAGCCTTTAAAAAAGATTGTTCCTAGCCATAGGTCGCATACAACTGGTTTGTTAATGCCCATCGCTTCAGTAAATCAGATAAGGGATGTTCCAACATAGCCCTTTGCGCCAAAAACATTTTAGCGCCTTTCTAAAGGCTAATTCAACTGTCAAAGGCTCTTGTCCTCCTACCGAATTCACACGCACGTCATGCCCACTTACCTCTCTATTTGTTAAGCATTGTAATATTGCTCACAACTTGCCCAGAAAAGACTAATATACTGAGTAGTACATATAATGGTTCTAATTCACGTATAGTTCATATCGTTTTCAAAGTTGTTTTCTTCGTCATTTCATTTATTTCTAGCATAAGATCTATATTAATACCAAATCAGTACAAAAATTAATGACGTTCTTCATATAATTGTAAAAAGCGCATGGTACATAACTGTGCTAGAAAGATTTATCATCTAAAAGCTAAGAGCGGAGATAAATCAATGAGTATACAAAACCAACTAAAAAGGCAATTGCACTGGAATAATGTCAATAAGTGTGACGGCCTGTGGCGACGACCAAAGCCAAACGCAATGCAAAACCCAAAGCCCTCAAGTGTCGTGCTCAAGTATAAATGAGCGCGTCACCGAATAGGAGGAATTAACGGTCGCCTTCAAGCCCGCAAAACGGTAAGAACTGTGCCTGAGTCGTTATATTGATACAGTAAACCTAGTGAAGGTGCGTTGGTCCAAACAAGCCAATTGTTGTTGTAATTGATGATCGCCGCATTCGCTGCTGAAGTACGCGTTAAAAGCAGAGTGCAAAGTGCTCAAACTGTCGCTACTTTAGCACCGCTACTTTAGCCGTGCACAGCAGTTAGCGTTGCAAAAAGCCATCACAGAGTCAGTGATAGTCGTCGTCCGCACTGCAAGCAATCAGAAGCTGCGTAGCCATCGGTACAGCGGCCTAACGCGCCAAGAACTCACCATCCTTAACAAAATTAAGTCACCCATTAGTGTCGGGTCCCGTATGCGCAAATCACTGCGGTAATTTGTTACCGCGCAAAGTAACGCCTCACTACAGATGTTCAACTAACAAATTAGCTATTGAATGGATGAGCAAACCTATTTGAAAAGCACAACTAGCCAAACTGGAACAGCGTGCGAATGCCCGGCGATGACAAAGCCAATCCAGTTACATGGCCTAGCTAAAATGAAACGCAATATAAGCAATGTGCCAAGGTTGAATTGTCGATAACCGCGTCATCACAAACTGGCACATCCGAGTCAAGCTATTTATTTCAAGAAAACAATCAATTGATCCAGGTTGTTTCTCACTTAAAGCTGGTGCCGCAGTAAGTCTTATCAAGGTATTGACTTGATGAAAAAGCGATTGTACAGACTTAAAAATAGAATAGTGTATTGGGATCTTTTCTGACAAGACGGCATAGAAATACCGATACCATCACCTTGATGAGCAACGTAATGGCCTCGTATGTTACGAGGGCGGGTGCTCACCACGCCACACAGATAATATAGATGTCACTTCGTGCCAGTCGAGCGGTGATCTATAGTGGCCTAACCATACACATGGCGTGGCGAGAGCACAAGCTTCAATGAGCCTAGATATGAGCACAGCGAGCGCTATCTGGAACACAAGACCCAACACGTAATAATTCGAACGTCACAACTGCTTGCTTGACCAAACACAAAACAGAGCTCACAGCTAAGAACTGGATGATCCTGCGTCGACCCGTAGTACACTACGGAAAATCATTCTAACTCCTCAATTTTTTCTTATTGAGGTCACCACTCCGTAAGTTTATCGCGGCTGTCCTTTCGACTGCCTGTTGCGTCGATTATTGCTGAGCGCTTGCGTTGGCAATTATCCCATAAACTGAATATCGGCAGAAGTCCGTGCCACCGACTGTGGTTAGTAAACCTATTATCCCGAACATCCCGTTAACCTATGGCAACGGTAAAACGGTTGGGTCAATACGACCGTTCCCAGAAAGGTCGGCTTGTGAAGAACATATACAGCATATCTTCCACCCCATTGATTTCTTGCTGCTAATGGGCGATGCAAACCGTTTTCAGCTACTGAACCTTAGGTGCGGCCAGGGTAAAGTTAGGCAGATTACTAAGCGCACAGTCGGTTGGGCCACGACTTTTCTGGATATTCAGTTATTGGTAATTGCAAAACCGCAAGCGCTCCAGCAAAAAAAACAGCAGTAAAGACAGCCGCAAAAATAGGTCGCCTAATAAAAAATTGAGATAACAAATGATGTTTTCCTATTAACTTACGAGTGACAGATTCATCTATTCCTTAGCTGTGAGGCTCTGTTTTGTGTTTGTCAGCAGCAGTTGTGCGTTACGAATATTACTGAGGGTTTTCTTGATCGCTCATTTCAACTGGTTTGGGCTGAATTTGCAATATTAGGCCAACTCGCTGAACCGTTTGACCACTATTCTTTTATCGTTCGCAGTGAGCCCACAAGTAACCAATACGCAGGCCATTGGAGTTTGTCTCACCAAAAGTGAATGGCTTCGATATTTAGCGTTTGCTCATTGAGTACCATACATATTTAATTTATTTAGTCTGTACAATCGCTTTTTCAATCAATCAAATAATACCTTGAGTAAGACTTACTGCCCACCAGCTTTAAAGTGAGGCCAAACAACCCTGGGATCAATTTGATTGTTTTCATTTGAAAAAATAGCGTCTGACTCGGATAGTGCCAGTTTGTGATTGCGCGTTTATCGACAAAATCAACTTGGCCAATGTGCTTAATATTGCGTTTTTTCATTAGCTAAGGCCCATGTAAACTGGAATTGGCTTTGTCATCGCGGGCATCAGCACGCTGTCCAGTATTGGCCTAGTTGTTGCATATTTCAAAATAGGTTTGCTCATCAATTCAAAATACAGCATACATCTGTTTCAGTTTGAAACAATCTGAAGTGAAGCTACTTTGCGCCCAGCCAGGTAACAAAATTACCGGCAGTGATTTGCGCATACGAGACCCGACCACTAATGGGTGACTTAATTTTTTGGTATAGGATAGGTCGGAGTTCTGCGCGCGTTAAAGGCCGGCCTGTCCGAGGCTACGCGCAGCATTCTGATTGCTTGCAGTGCGGCAACGACGACGACTATGCACTAACTCTGCTGACATGGCTTTTTGCAACCGCTAACTGCTTGTGCACGGCTAAGTTAACGCGGCGGTGGCTAAGTCAACGGCAGTTGGCCACTTGCAACTCTGGCTTTTAAACGCCGCTTACTTCAGCAAGCGAATGCGCGATTCATCAATTACAAACAAACAATTGGCCTTGTTTTGACCAACGCAAACCTTCACTAAAGGCTTACTGTATCGAATATAACCAGAAAACTCAGAGGCAACAAGTTCTACGTTTTGCGGGGCTTGAAAGGCGACGGGGTAAATTCATCCCATTCGGTGCGCGCTCATTTAATACTTGAGCGCAACGACACTTGAGGCTTGGGTTTGCACCTTGCTTTGGGCTTTGGTCGTCGCCACAGGCCGTCAACACTAATTGACACAATACTTCCACAGTGCAATTGCCTTTAGTGTTTTTGCTAATATCATTGTATTTAAATCTTCACGCTCTTAGCTTACTTTTAGATGAATAAATCTTTACTAGCAACAAGTTATTACCATGCGGTAGCATAATATATTGAAGCAAACAGTCATCTAAATTTGTAGCTGATTGGTAAGTAATTATAGATCTATTGCTAGAAATAAATATGAAAATGAACGAAAGAAAACTTGAAAACGAACTGAAACTATTACGCTGGAATAAGACCCCAATTTATTGTACTACTACAGTAATTAGTCCTTTGCTGGACAATGTGCTGAGCAATATTTACAATGCTTTAACAAAAAATAGAGAGGTTAAAGTGGGCTGACTAAATGCGTGTGCAAATTCGGTAGGAAGACCCAAGAGCCTTTTGACAGTGAATTAGCCTTAGAAAAGGCGCTAAGAATGTATTTTGGCGCAAGGGCTTTGATGAATGGAACATCCTTATCTGATTTAACCTGAAGCGATGGGCATTAACATAACCCAGCCTTGTTATTGCGACCTTATGGCAATAAGGAACAACATCTTTTCAAAGCTATTGATGTTTTACGAGAATCGTCGCCTGTTCGTTTTTCTTAGCCGCTTTGGAAAAAACAGCGCTATGAAAGTAGCCGAATATATGTACCTCAGTGCAGCAGAAAAGTTTAGGCCGATGATTAGCCATCCGCAAAAGGGGCTGTGTTATTGTGCAAGGCGCTTTGTCCTTGTAGTGATGGCAGCTGAGTCGATTAAAGAGAAGCGTTGAATTGCCAAGACGCTTAGACAGTGAAGCAAAATAACGGCTCGTTTTTATTAAGGCACAAAAAGGAAGAGCCTGCCTATGATGCGATCCAGCCGCACTATCCCGCTATTTGGGCACAGTGATGCAGGTATGATCCATTCAAGCAACCAGATGGCTTCTTGTGGCACAAGGATACGTGAATAGTGGCTGAACTCGCTTTTATTAGCCTTTCCAAACCAGGTGGCTTCTTTGAGCCGAGCTAACTAGTAAACTGGCGATTAAAAAATAAGCTCAATGTGGGTAGCGGGCAAAAGGTAACTACCCCAAAATAAGCTGAAGCTGTGTACAAACAGCAAGACTCCACAAGCGCTATTTTTTGGCACCCATGCCAGACGCATTTCGCACTTCAAATCACTGGTTCAATACCTGTTTCATTACGGTCACACGAAGACCTGCACATTTTAATGTCGCCTTTCGTCAGTGGTTTGCATAAGTTTCAAATCTGTTCATCAGTCAAGGTCGCCACAGCAGTCCCATATCGCCAGTGGCTCTTTTAACGTAATTTAATTTCAATGGTTTTATCAGCGGGTAAACTTATCACCGAGGCAGGTTTATGCCCCACAATAACCCCGTGCAAGACTCAGCCTAATAAGGCAACTGGCGCCCAGCATGTACAACTGGCCAATATGATTTTGCGCTTTACGATAGTTTTTTTTTGTCGATAGGGGTTGCCGTTTTGCCATCGGTGAATAGCACTTCAATTCCTCGTGGTTGCCTGCAAGCCTTGACCTTGAAAACGAAAAACTTTAGTCCATGTAGAAAGGGCACTAAAGCGCACTGGGCGGTATACTGGATTCACTTTAAATTGACAAAGTCCCGCAAAGGTTTCTTTTACTCATTGGAAATACACCTGGTTTGACGCAGTAAAAGAGTGTGCACTGAGCGAGTCAGACTTACAAAATAGAAATTTTTACAAAACATAAACCCTAATAAGGAAATATTTTGGCTCATCAAAAAGCTGCTGCAAGGCCAAGGTTGGCGCGTCACGTAATTTACGCCAGCGACCAAATAGACGAGGTATTGATAGGTTGCGCGTCACTTGCACTTTGCCTGGCCGTAGAGACAGGTGCTTTATTGGTTTCAATGGGGGTGCCAAAGCATTGTGCTTGCAAATCAAGCTTCCGACAGAACTGTACATATCTGGCTGAATTTGGCTCTGTCGATGTTTGAACTAAGTGCTCATAGTTCAATAATAAAAAATTATCTGGTTTTTTTTTGCCTGCAATATTGCCCCAAGACGGTTAAAACCTCGCGTAAAAACGCCCTATATTCAGCAAATCGTAAGCGTAGGGGCATAGGGTAGGGGGGCTGTTGGAGGAAAAAAGTTGGTCCGAATAATTAGATAAACGGTGTCCATGGGGGTTACGTTTTGCATCCAAAAATGATTTTTGGGCATTTAGGCCAGTGCTTGTTGATCAGTCCAATATAGAAAAATTAAAAGGAAGTTATCAATTAAACGCCCCGCTTTTGGCACGCACGCGCCGTAGTTGTGAAGGTAACGGTTGCCACCAGCGTTTTCATATCTAATTTTTTACGGCGGCGAGAGGTTCCGCCCAAATCTAAACACCTTTGGTTGGAAGTTGGTTTGACTTAAACTCCTTTATCGCCACACCAAAAATTTGCAACCTCAAACACGCCGGAAATCAACATCAACTATGAATTACTTAATATAAACGTTCGACTAAGGTCGTTCTGCAGTACGTGGCATACCCATCACAAATATTGGTGGCATATCTTCACATCTTTTGGTGTGTACCTGAGTGGTATTAGCGTTTAGTTTGCAAGGAAGCGGCAAATAATCGGCCATCGTGAGAAAAACTGATAATGTGAATGCGAGCTAACTTAGTCGATTTGACTTTTTTGAAGTGTATCAAACGCCTAGACTGTATTGCCTAAGGCTTCAATATTCTTTTTGCTAAAGCATGCCGAGATGTAGGAGAGGCGTCGTGGCTGGATTGTCTCATTCGATAATTTGTCTAAAGCGTTCAATATGGTTAGCAAATTTGGCGTTATTTTCACCTAATAATTTCAGATAAAGCGAAAGGGCTTGATAGTAAATTCTGCTTTTAACCTAATAGCTTTGCTCAAAAGCGCTCGGGGCTTTGGGCAAACGACCGGCCAAATTTTTACTGAAACGCATAATTATTCATAAAACGCCGCAATTGCTTGATCGAGTTTTAGTGCCTGTCAAAATACGCCCCCAAAGGCCTTTGATGTGAGCCTGAACGGCTTAATGCCACACTAAGGTGTCTAAAGTAAGAAGGCTTAATTACATGTTATCTATTCCTTACTCTTGGCTGCACCAGTCCAACGCTTTGGTCAATTTCCCCACTGTTAAAGCATACATTTACACAAAATGGGCATAATATTCGTCATTCGAGGCAAACTTAAGGCTTTGTAATAAGTTGGTATTTTGGCTTTGTTAAATTTGTCCCAATCAACATTTTATCATCGCCCAATAAAAAATAGCTATCTGCATGCTGAGGGGTCCTTGTTGGATAATCTATACACAATGACCAGTGCCCTTAACATAGTCCTGTTGATTAATAGCTGTTGGGCTAAATGATGCAGTTGATTTCTGATAGTATTCATATTTTCCAAACAAAAAAAAAAGGAGCACTGTTGTGCCCCATATAAGTGATTTAAACTTATAATTCAAATTAAAATATAGTGAATTTTAAACCCAACGTTTCGTGGGCTTTAGTAAGAGTGCCCATTCCACCATAAATATCAACTCTGTTTGAGTCGACATAGGCAACGGCCAAACCGATTCACCTAAATCTGAACGGGTTGAAGTTATAAAGCCATAACTTGTCAAATAAGTTTTATCAACATACAAGGTTACGCTGCCCAATTATCTTCTGAATTGATGCACTTACAGGGTATAGCCTGCAAGTGACTCACCCGCTTCTTCAACGATTCCAATTTGTGGAGATCGCCATCCATTTGGGCAGTTAAACCGTATACAACATCGCAGTATTTGGCCCCATCAAAAAATCTTCAGTGGAATATTCACTCCAAAGGAAAATTGATGTTTCAGGTGAGCCAGGCGAAACGGTCCTCGCACTTAAGCATGATATCGCGGCGTCACCGTCAGCAGCGCCGTCACCATCGCCCCATACCACAACAAGCCCAGTACATCTTCTGAATAGGCTGGCCCTCGGTAAGATAAGTTGCAAATAGCAGTCAATTTATCACTTACAATAGCTCGGCTTGAAATTTCAATACCTTTTTGGCATTTGCCTACCCGGCGTTGTTTAATCGGTTGTGAGCCATTAAGTGTTGCCCTGCGACTTGAGCAATCTTCCCAGTCAACGTTAAATTAATGCAAGCGTTAAAATGCAGCTTTATTTCTTAACCCAAGTGCTTTTAAAACCTAAGTTCATAGTTTGTGGTTGTGTCAGCATCAAATGTTTGTTCAAAAGGTAAGGGCACAGACTGCTGCTGGTCATCGGGCACTGAGGGGTCCCAGGCTCCTACATTCTATTGCACCCCCTATGCGAAATCCTTCACTAATAGTGGTGTAAGCTAAGACGTCTTTTGAAATTTGGTAGCTAGCATTAAAATCTTCCAGTAAGTTTTCCGCTATTCAATCAATCCTTAACTTGCCTAACGAGAATTGTAAGTATAGTTTTTTCATCACCGCTAACGAAAAAACACCATCATCTCCCTCTGGACATTGAAGGTATCTAACAATAATGGAAAATCGAACATCTGACTTTATTGCCACAATCGTACTGATAGAATCCTTGGCTCCGACTGTAAATATCGAAGCTTGTCAGTAAACGATAGCTTAAAGATTCGCCAAAACAGTGCCTTCTCAGTTGATTCGATATAATCGAGCACAGAATAGTACTCAAGAGAATCTAGGACGCACTAATTTGCCGCCTTGTTTCCTCATACATCTACAGCATATCTAAATCAAAACCCTGGGGTAAATTCTTTACTACTTCGGCTTCTGAGTCAACTACTGTAATAATAGCCACCCACTATCCAAGAAAGTGCAGATTCTCGCTTTGGATCACTAAGCGAACTTCTTGAGTAAAGATATCAGCTCATCGAGTTCACGGGTATATCGAATGAAATGCGAAACTCTTCATAGCTGTAGGCTAAGCGAATAATAAAGTCAGTTTTTGGTCCCCGTTTGACCATACTGCTTGCAGTAGTGCGAACTGCCTGTGGGCAGAGACCAACTCCGGCAATAGCCAAATCAAGCGTCATTCTAAGCTAAGTCAAAAGAGCTTTCTTTTCACGAGGCTCTAAATATCGATAAAAGCAGATTCATACTTTGCCACTAATTGCACCTTAATGGATTTTTCCCGGCAAGCAAGGCGCTCGTAATGAACGATGGACCGGCCTCGACATCTTGTTTTTTGATAAAAGTATGTCAACTGTTAAGCATCAAATTTTTTCATTTGGCTGCCAGACGCAAATGCAGCACGGCCCGTAATAGTGTCTTCACCCATTGGCATACTTTTAACTTGGCGCAAATTAACTTGTCGATATCGATTGATTTTGACCAATCAGGATAGCTAATCGAATCCCCCTTCTTCTTAAACAACATAGTTGTAATCAATGAAAAACCAGAGTCTTTAAATTTTGTTAAGTGATACACGTAGGCCAAGTTTCAACCATCAATGAGTGGAGCATTAAAAACAAAGCACCTTCCTCCGCCAAAGCTATCAGCTTTGAATTTTACCGAAAAACACATCGCCGTATCTGACCTTCTGTATATCGTAAATCAACTTTTTGGGGAATGTAACGAATTGCACCACCCAGCGTACCTCCCCAATAATGTACTTGAGGGCCATAAGTACGCTCAACACGCTCAAACAGTCATTTGGATGGCGCATGTTTTTTTTTAAATTTAAAACAGGGGGGTAAATTTCAAACCAAAGGTAGGGTAGCTCCGTCCCGCATCTGAGCGCCAGGTCCAGAATGAAGTTAGTATTGAGACCTCGAACCATAATACGTGAATCACTGCGGCCACCTTGATCGGTGACGGTTAAAAACCAGGCACCCAACGTGCAATGTCTTCTAAATTCCTATATTTTTTGTTCGGCTAAACACGTCTGCATTCAATGGCAGTTTAATATTTAACGGCGCCGTCTTGCACTGTGCCTGCGCGAACGCGTCGCGGGTAATTTCGATTTTTCAATTATCCTTATCCAACTGGGCCTGTCGCTTGTACCGTTGCAAAACCGGTAACAAACTTGGTAGTAACGGCTAAGGCAATCAGCGAAAATGAAAAGTAAGGTGTTTTTAACTGTCAATTTGTATTCTCTAAAGTTGGAAACATAGGTATGTGTATCTGAAGCTGTAAAGCAATCTGATTTATGCCGCAATTCAAAAGCCACTATGTGGGCTGATAAAAGAGCGTTTAGTTGGTAAGGAATGGGTATTTATCTAAAAAAACAATGAGTTTGTACAACTATCGGTGGATATTAAGT
>Ga0163217_1092668_pt1 | contig 15034 bp, 23 predicted proteins | sample SynspAceP_FD_185933 | JGI IMG/M metagenome (GOLD analysis project Ga0163217, IMG submission 185933) | Saline lake microbial communities from Ace Lake in Antarctica - Synechococcus sp. Ace-P (PacBio error correction) | ecosystem: Environmental > Aquatic > Non-marine Saline and Alkaline > Saline ...
ATGCCCCAGCGCACCCAAGCACCGTGGTCCCCGACGCGCAAAAAGGCCGGAAACCGCAAACCCTTTCGAACACCGGTTTGTCCAATGAACGCGCTGCGCGGGTCTGCAACCTCGAGCGGCGGGCCACCAGTTTCCTTTGCGCAGGAATGGGACAAGGCTACGGGTCCGTGATCCAGAATGCGGCCACCAGCAAAAAAACGTTCACCGAGACATGCCCGCGTCAAAATAGGCGTGATGCCCGCCTGTTCAGTAACTATACAGACTTCCCCCGCCACCAAGCGGTCGCAAGCGAAGAATCGGCACGTCCATGTTTAAGCCACGGGCCCCTGCGCAACCGCCCCATCCCATTTGCAAAGAACGCTGCCGCAAAACAGCACCGCAGCAGGTATCACGGCAGAGACAGGTGGAACAATGCGCGGTTGCTCATCTGACGCCCCTGAACCCAGATGGCGAACGGAAAAACCAGCATGACGTTCCATCAATAGCGAACCCGATGCGATGGCAGCCGAGATCAGCAGAGCCCACCGCCGATGTCGTCTTGCCGGCTTCAGCAGCTTTTTGTCCCAGCGGATGCGCGCCTCTTTCCTGCGCGGATCCAGCGCGGCGACCCGCCTTTTTCGGCGTCAAGATCGCTGACGCGTCGACAATCGAGACAACCTGAGCCGACAGGTTACCGCGCCGACCCGACCTGCCGGCGAAAGGCGCGCAGCCTGCGTTTCGACCCGGTTGAATCGCAAGTGGCGCGTGGATTGCGGGCAAGTGACAGCAAACCAGATCCGGAAGCCCGAATTGCGGTGCCCGTCCATGCGGCGATTGCCGTGCTACCAACCACGGGGCATGCGCCGATGCGTCATTCCTTTACCATTTAACGATAACACGATATTTGCGAAAGAGCAATAAAGATTAGAGGTTAGAGCTAAGATTTCCAGACGCAAATTCCAAGTAACACCGGTCCGCGACAACAGGTCTACACAACGCCCTACCGTCAAAGACGAAAGCCGGGGTCTGGTCATCGCAACCGCTGGTCGCCCGCCCGAATACGGCATCTTGTGACCCTGCGGTCTTGTGCCTCTCCCTCGCGCAGCATGCACCCGCAACACCCACCCTTTTCTACGGTCGCCGACACCTCCAACTCAAGCGCGAGTCGTGCGTAGTGCGGTCCACTCAAAGCTTTGCGATGCAACTAGGAAGCTACTCGACCTCCAGCCCCGAAAACTGTGCACGGCATTATACCCAGCCGTCAAGGTTCACCCGCATATCACGCTAAACGAACACGGCAAAGACGCCCGAACACATGCCGCCTTTGATTCCTGTAACCAGAGGTCCTTTCCATGGAAACGGTGCTTTCGACGCGACGCATCGCCGGTCCGGTAATCCTCGACCACAGACCGCAACTGCGTCATATCAGCGTCGACCGCTATCAGATACTAACCGCGGCGCGGCGGTGACATAGACCCCGTTTGCAGATCGTACTAGGTGGCAGGCAAAGCACGAAACGGTTGCGCCGCGTTTCCCTGCCCTTCGAAGCGTGAACAGTCCCGCGCTGTTCGCCCGTGTCCCGATTGAACGGTGGCAGTCACGCCCCTAGCTGTTGCGTCAGCGTACGTCCATAGATGTTGCGCCAACACTGCCCGCGACAGGACATGGTCGGGGTTGCGCACGGGCTGACGGTCATTTCAATCGCACTGCGGATGAACAGCGCATAGACCCAGCGGACCCCGAATACAACGCCCCACGCGGCGCTATAAAGCAGCGTGCGCGTTATGAATACTGACCGACACAAGGGTTGGGCGAGCTCGCCGCCCGTGCGCTGTCTCGTCCGACAGCGCCAGAATAGTCGATCAATCGCGCGCGTTGCTCCCAACGATCTTGCCATCATACCTCGTCCAAACAGGCGTCATGCAAACAAGGGCGCAGTGAAACCTCCATCCGCTGGCCGTTGCGAATGTCGATGCCCGGGGCAGACGTTGAACGCAGGCCATCCAGTCAATGCAATCCCCTTGGTGTAGCGGGCGGAACGTGGGCAGAACGGGAGGGCAATGGCGGCGGCGCACCGCCCGGTCGGGTAATGGGGCCCGTAGGCGCGGCCCCCGGCCCTGCTGCGGCGATCTGGTCTTGGGCGCGCGAGCGCGCACTTCGCGTTTGCGAGATTACCCTTTCCGCGCGCTCGCCGCGCCAGTCGCGATAGCGACCGTGATCGGTTCGTGTCCATCATCGCGCCTTGGATACGCGCCAGACACAATATAGATACCACACGTTCCCGCATGAGCCCCAAACAGAAATGTCGTGGCGGTCAGGAATCGCGCTGGTCATAACGCCACCGAAAGCGCGTCGACGTGACCAAGAATCCCGGCCAGCTGCCGGCGCATCGAAAAGTAAGAACACCACGCCCCGCTGTCGCCACCTGCGATCCCACAGCCAAAGCACCCATTTGGTGACGCCAGGCGATTTGTGTACCCAGCCGCGTGATGGAGAGCATTGCGGTCGCCCTCGATCCAGCGTTCGACAAGGATGAAACAGATCGTCCAGACCGTTTGCGGCAAGGCATAGCCACACCACACACGCCCAAAGCAAGGAAAGAGAGAGAACCCAAGCCACCGCCATGACAGCAGACCGGCACGAAATAGAATTCAATGGGCCATATCTCGCATCCAGAAGAAATAGACCGCCGATGCCCAGATCGATCAGCACACCGCTGATCGGCAAGTGCCGCGTCCACCGCAGCACGGCGTGAAGGTAATATAATCCCCAGGACGGCCATGATGCCCCACTTAAAGCGACGGAAGACCCGTCGACGCCGGCGCGGAAAAACGGCTATAAGAGAGAGACACTAAAGAGATGGAGGTGACTTTGTGTCATCAAGATGTAATCCGTTCGCACCGCCCCATATCGAGGTCAACGACAGCTCACTTTGATCTGAGTCAAAACACCCCCAAAGCGGTCCGTTCTGCGAACAGACCGCCTTGGGGGAGACGGAGCAGTGCACCTCGGCAGAGCCGCCACCCGTCAGCTCTTCTGCGCATTCCCCCCTCCCACGAGAGTGACTAGGCAGCAACCGCGCGATATCGGCCTCTTCACCGCCCGCCCCCAAAGGGGCAATGACGCGACAAACGCCATTCGTCACGGTCTGGGTCAGCGCCTGCCGGTCGCACCAAGTACAGCCCAGATGCCATCGGCATATTGGGGGCACCCTGCCTGCGATCACCCGCCCGCATCACGTGGCTAATGCGTCCTGCAAAACACCCCTTCGGGCCACCACCGTTTTGGCCAGCGCCGCGTCAAAATCGACGATGAAAGCGAGATCACGTGTTCAAACGACCAGCCCGCGATGTCATCCTTGCCCAATAATCGCGCAAAGCGCAGGCATCTGTGCTCGTAGCGCGCATCGCGATGCCTGTTCGTCCTGCCACGCGGATGCCATGGCGCACGTGAATTCTATGTACCCCATCGCACCCGCCACCACAGCGACGTCGTCCGATACGCCAAGGTTGGCCTAAGCCCGTTGGCCCTGCCGCGCCGACCGTGATCCCTCGCGAACAGTTCGCGCGAACACCGCGAAGCACCCCTGCCACGCCGCGATTAGCGCGGGCGGCCCAACCGTGGTAACGGCTTCCCATGTCACGTTGCCACCAGACAAGATCCGCCACACTGCGCGTTCTTTTGCGCTGCTGCGTCGGCATGGTGCCTGCGCCACACATTGCGCGGGTGGACCAGCCAAACAGAACGTCTTCGTGCGCCCTGAATATCATGGCCACGCAGGATAGCACACTAATATGCGAATGCCCAGATGATTCGTCAGATTCAGCGTCCAAAGCCACCAGCGCGGCAGCGGAGTTTCAGCTCTATCGATGCCGTCCAGCTGTGGCCCGTCGTCTCCGAGCCGTCACTCGTCTGCTATGTGATCATCCATCCCTTTCGGGGCTCCTTTTTGGCGGCGCAGTCTGCGCCGTTGCAGCCCGCGCACCCCCGCGGGCGCGTCTTCGCGCGATGGAATGCGCGGCCACGGCGGCATTAGGGTAAGGAGCTTGCCGGCCGAGACAAGCCACAGGAATCCACGCCCCGCCCGGAACGAAAAAACTGAATCATGCCAGAGAACCCACTTGTCTGTCCATGATGACCGCCAGGAACAGAAGCAGAGATATTCCACCTGCAAAACCCTCCTTAATCGGCTGGCGTCGGGGTAAAGGCTCGAGAAATCCGAATCCATCGGTCCCAGCACTTGCAAAAATCGCGAATGAGCGGCGTCCATTCTCGTCAGATCGGCGCCCGTCAATAGGTCGACCCCCGGCAGCACCGGAGGGGAATAACGCGCGAGCGCGCATAGCTAGCGCATCCGTCGCCTCAACCTTGTAAAGCGCCTGTTTCGAGCGTCTGCTCGTTCACCGATAAGGGGACGCCCCAGCAAAGCCGTGGGTGTCAAGACAGATGCCTGCACGTGTCCTGCTCAAATCCGGCGTGTCGGAAAAGCACGCTATTTCGCATGATGATCTCCGGTACACCGAGATTGGCGGATCGGACAGAATGGTCCACCATGCACGCATCGGAAATCCGACCGCCCACGCGTGCCACACCCCGTCCCACAGACATACTGCACCACATTGGAACAGGGTGGCATACATGGATGTCCGCGCCCAGCGAATAATGCCCATATAGCGTTCGAACTCGTCGCGATGGGCGGATATCCTGGCCTGTGGCATAGAAGCGACCCTCCCCTCCATAGATTCGCGCCCCGTCAGTTCCGAGCGGAATGAGGGGCGCAACCGCCCTGGACTTTTCGAATCGTGTTTTCAGCCAGAACAGCGGTGCGATTCGACGATGCCGCCGATCGACACCAACTCCAGAACGACGCGATTCAACACAGCGTCGGGCTTTCCTCGAGGATCCGCGTGCCCGGTTCACCAAATGCGGTGGTGATTGCGGCAGACTCGTTTCGATCTCTTGCGGAGCGTCCGACAGGTTTGAGAACATTGGGATCCTCACAGAAATCGGTGATTAGTGTCAGTAATGGCGATTGCCTTATTCCCCTGAACGCACCAACGGTAATATAACCTTTATCGTCCTCCATGTTCCAGACATGATACAGCGCCGCCGCTGAATACAAAATACCACGCCCATAAACATAACCATCGGGAATTCGCCGCCACGGTGTCCGCAAAGGAGTTGACCAGAACACACTGATCATACTACCTCGCGCCACATCAATCGGCCCCTCATGATGCCAGGTGACCACAATGCTGGCGCGTATAAAATGATGCCAGATAGGTCTCAACCAAAGTGCCATTTGATCGCCGACATAGAATGCATCTATGCCGCCCCCAAAGCGAGTGCGTCGGAAATAAAAGTGCAACCCAAAAGGGTGATCATGCCATTTTCCCATGCTCAAGAAAGCACCGGAATGGACGTGTCCGATGTCCAGTCTATAGGTTGCTGAGCGAATTCCGGCGCGGTATTCGACATTCATCGGCCTCGAACGTGGACAATACCGTAAAAAGCAAAGACAGTGTACAAACACGCAAAGAAATCCGATCGGTGCGTCAGCCTGTAACCTTGCAGCGTCATCCAGGCTGCCGTTGACAACGCGGCCCCGCTGGCACGCCCGCCACAGGACTGATCGAAAACTAACCAATGCCAAGCGTCACGCCCAGTCAGGCGGCGGTGTAATGCAGGTGGTGCGGCCCGCCCAAGATATAAAGCAAGATCAGGGACCAGAAGTGGAGTGCTCAGTTTGTCAAAAAATAGACAGAGGCGGTTCGCCTGTTTGGCACGAAGTAATAGCATCATCCCCAGAAAAGCCCGCCGTCAGACAAAAGCGACCGCGTTATGCCCGTACCACCAACTGTCAATGGCATCTGAACAACACAGAGAGAGCACTGCACGATTTCGACCCCACCAGCGCGCCCGCCACACACGACGCACCCGATCTTTGACCCACATGCAGCCTCGCGACGTCACCGATAAAGGCAAGGTAGAACCAGTTCGACGTAGATATGCCGCTCGCGCGGATGGATCACGTGCCCCTAGAAACACCGCCAGATACATAGCAAGCACTGATCGTCCCAGCCAGATTATCCGACGTACCATTCGGGCTCTGCGTAATCTTTGATAAAACAGTGGACCCCCAGAATAATCCGGGGCGGCAAGCAACGACTGAAAAATAATAGCCCAGAACACAAACCACACACGCGATTCGCGCCAAACAACCGCACCGAACAGCAGCTGCCTGCATCCAAATTAGAAAGAGCTCGCGATCAACGCATTGCCGCCAAAGGCAAAAATCACCACATAAATGCAGAGGGCGCGCCCGCCAAAAAAGTAATGGTAAGTTGCCCCCAGAGTCAAATTCAACGGCCGGAAAGGGGCCAGTTGGAACGCAAATAAACGACACCAAATCCACCCAGCAGCCCCCAAATTCCCCAGAACGCCGTGGCAATCACAGCTGCGCGGATCACCGCCATCGGCATAACGGCAACGGTGGAGTCCTCGGGCCGCGGACGTGAGAGAGCGAGTGGCCACGGCCATAACACAACATGCCCCCCGCGACGCCCATGATAATCAAGCGCATCAACCTGATACGCGATATCACGTGCCCAACTGGCCCCATCCAAGCAAGAATCTAAACGCCACCAGCGCCAAGAATTGACGAGCTTTCTCACCGCCTCAATATCATATCGACCTCTATGTTGCGCCCGCCCCTGATCGTGGGCGGCCTTTCCTGTGTCGCGCTTTGGCGTAAGGGCCCACGCAGACCGGTCTTTGACTCAACTCGGGTCAAGTTTGCCGACGTGAAGGTGCCGATTATCTGACGAACAGCACCGCGCATTTTGGCGTGGCGACACCACAATATTGCGCAACCCAGAAGCCAAGCAGAATGTCCGAAAACGCCAGGCCCTGGTGCGAACGGCCGATGGACGATGCAGTCCATCCCCGTTTTCCTCGGCCCAGCGCGGTACCCGCGGTCCCGCCCGCACGTCTCAATGGCGGTGAAATACAAACTTCGGCCAGAACTCTATATATATATACCTCTCAGCGGGCGAAAACGCTAAAACAACGCGGTGGGAATATTCCGCGACTTTTAAGATCGCACCCCATAGTCCTTCAATCACGATGAAAAGCAAACCGATCACAGAACTTGATCACCTTGGACCCCCAGCGCATGCCCGCTCAAAGGCAAACGGGGGTCATGCAAGAAACAACGGGATCAGATAGTCTTGTACAATAAAATAGATATATAATGAAGGTGCAGGCATCAGGACACTACTGTTTGGACAGCCACGGTTGATGGCAGAATCAAATCAAGTAGAAAATATCTTTAGGGCCAAGTCGAACACACACACAAGTCAGCGCCTTAAGGTCGATCACGCAAAAAGAGGGAACCGGATACGGGCACGAACGCTCTTATATACTCATCGCGCCCAAGGCTGCGCTGACTGAATCCGGAGCGTGAGACCACACAACGATAGAGATACTCTGACATATCAAGGCAGAACGAGCTAAACAACTGAATCCAGAAAAAAGAAATTGGCGTCGGCCGATGGTAAAGCTGGTTGTCGGCGGCACCAGCATTTCGATGAAGGGTCGCGTCTTTCGCAAGAGCGTCTTGTGCCGGCCAGCAACAGCATCCAGTCGCGGCGGGCGTCCAGCTTTTCATCCAGCGCCATTTCCATCAGCGCAGATATGCGGAAATATGGGCGTGGTTTCCGATCATGCCTCGATATTTAGCGGTGAAAGCAGACAAGCCGTCACATCGTCACCGCCACCCAAAGAACAAAATAGTCATAACAAGAGACGAAAGCCGAAAAATAGAGAAAGGCAGAGAAACAGACAGATATGACGGGCCCAGTCTTCACATCGTTTTCCTGCCAAGTGCTGCGAACCGCCTGGCCGCCACGACCCGACGCGACATTAGTTAGCCCATCACCAAAGACCGGCGCGCAGCATGCACCAGATTCCTCACCACACAGCAACAAAAATATATAGAACGATATATAAAGGTATATACTGTTAGCATCAACAGCTTTCAGTCCTTCGTCCGCAAGCGCGCACAAACGGCCACGGTGGGACGGATCGGTCCCATTCACGTGATTATCGGACGGGACTGTCAGATCAAGCATCGCAAGGGCCACAGACCTACCATTAAAGCGCCCAGGACCGTAGGCGATCGATAAAAAAACCGCGATGCGATCGTAAAGCACGCGCCCCGGACCGGCACAAGACAACACAGAGACCCGCTCCCGATTCCCAGATCCGAGCACATAGATTGGCTGCTGCAGACCATGGGTCTTAGGAAAACTCGGTGCAACGTCGCAACGACTGCCGCGCTCTGTGGCGCGTGAGGTCTGGAGGTTATACTCGCGGCGCTAGGTTGCCGCAGCTTGATCGTTGTTTCACGCGATGATTTAGATTCTCAAGTCCGGCCCCTAGTCAATGCTATAGCCACATCGAGCCGCACGACCCGACACGCGTCTTTGCGGTGCTCGCTGCGAGTAATGAGAACGCGTAAACGAGGCTGCGTGTATGCAAGCAGACCATATCGAAAATCCGAGGCTGCTGCGAAATCACCAATTCACATCCGCGAAATTCGCCTACCAATCATCCGAACAGCAGAGGCTGTGCGTTGATAGCAGTCGACGAACGACTACCGTGACGCGGTGATGGCGCGAACACCATGAGCGGTTGAATCAAGCGTCTCACAACGGTCAGCCGTGATCCACGTGCTGCCCCAAGGAGGAAGCAGATGGAACGCTGATCCTTTCGAGCGAGAGCTGGATTAAACTAAGCGCAAGCGCGAGCCGGACGCTGCCCACCTCCCCTATCCATCGTCGTCCAATCCCTCGCGCTGTCCAAGCGCGCCAGATTGGATTCAATGGTGTCCCGACGCGCATGCGTTCGAAATGCGGATGCCGCGATAGCCTGTTTCAAACGCCGAAGAGCGCATCTATGCCCTCAGCCATCCGCCAAGCGCGGTGACCCTTCGGCGACAATATCCCAGCCCGCATAGACTACAAAGAGAAGCAGATTGGGCACGTAATTCTATATAAGCGCAACGACGCGAATCTAAATCGCTAGACAGCCACATCGACGGCAGACCCTAGCGTAGCGATAAGAGACGCCGAGCTATGCCCGCTCCGCCGTAATGCCCGCGCATTCGGTGCATCCGGCACGATAATCGACCCTGCGAGATAAATACGAGAAGCCGCCATGCGTCATCCGGCACCCCTGAATACTTCTTCGGCGGAGATACGCAGCTCGATGAGTCCGTGCCCCGAGTTGGGGTGGATCACCGGCCCCTGTGCGAGTACCAGATAACCGACGCGAAACACACCTGTGTGCCGCAGCCCCGTACAGATCATCCCCGTCACCTGGACGCATCTTAGCAGCGGCAGACAGAAACTGCAAACTTTCGCAACACGAATATCCGTGTCGCCATGGTCACTCGGCCTTTGGTGCGCCGATCAAACGTGGCGAGTGCGCCTCTCAGCTACACGAGATTAGATATAGCACCCCTTGATCACTGCGCGCCCCATTGCGCCTGCCACCACATCCTGAACCTTTTCGGCCGTGCCACTGGCAGCGGCCTAGCGGTTGCGCGTCAAGGTAGATCATGCCCTCGGCAGGGAGAAGCGGTCTTTCATCGCACGTTGGGTCACAAGACAACCCTCGTAGCTTCCAGAGTGGGAAAAAGTTGAACTTCGAGAGCATAACACGGCGCAGGTATTTCACCCCGACGTGCCGCCGGTGCCAACGTTGAAAATCCGATGATTGCGTTCCACTCATATATATAGAGCCACCCGGCGAAGATACATCAGACAGCACATCTAGGACAGGCTCGTACAGCTAGCCAATGGGCCGCGGGTCCTTTTGTACACGGTGACCACACGCCTGCATGAACCGCATCAATCCGACGCATAGGGGTGTCCATCGCATAGACATGCGCTCAAACGCTTTGCCCGTGGCCTCTGCCAGCAGAGTGAGAAAACGGAACAGGCGACAATTTCGTGCCCAGTTCCTCGTCAACATGTGGTGCAGTGTCAGGGCTGGTGTTGTAATGCACCTGTCATACATCGCACAGAAGTTGCGGTTCCCGAGGATGATTCGGACAGCGGTATGATGCGACGGAACCGACAACGCGCCAAGAGTCATTCGCGAAATCAGTGTATTCGCTGGGGTCATTGTGCGAGCACGTCCCACGCGCTGTTAAGCTTTTCAAAAAATACGCGACAAGAAAAGATCTTCATCGCGGGGTCGAAAATCGCTTGCGCCAAATGCGTCGGGCGGAAGAAAGCCGTGCAGGCAAGGCGCATCCACAGCTCGGGACGTCTGTCTGGATGATAAACGCAACATCTCGTCCGTGGGCGTCCGATTTTTGCAGTTCTGCGCCCCGGGATCGGGTCAAAGTGGACAGTAGTCGGTAATAGAATATAGAGAATAAATATGCAAGGACATTTGCTGCGCCCTCGTCAGCGGGTGTAAGCCGTCAGCGCAAGTCTCAGATAGGAGAGAGAGAGATAATATATAGACCCGCGCAAATGGGCAGGTCATAAGGTCGATAGTTCCTCGAAGGCGGCGATGCTGAGGCCGGTGTGATTGGCGACAAGCTCCGCAAGCGCGAAGCGGATCGTAATCAAGTGCGCCTGATAAAGCGCACGTGCGGTTCCAGCCGAACCAACAGCAGAAGAGACGGCCGCTTTGGGTCGCAAAGCGGCGCACGCGGTCTCTGAGAATCACGTCGCAGCAGGCCTGACTCGGATAAAAGCGGGATAGCGGCCCAGCTGATCTGCAACTGCCCTGCAAACGCGCCATCCAAGGCGCCGGCGGCATCCGGCGAACCTAACGCTGGTGAAAGGCCAGATGCGCCGTGTCCATTGGGCAAACGCGTCATCTTCATTGAAATTACCGACGGCACGGTCCGTTTGCGACAATAGAGATATAGAATGACCCCTGCTCCATCATTCATCGCCTGCTGAACAGGAATGGGCCACAATCCCAACTTCGACAGGTCGGCGCTGCGCGTTCTAGTCCAGAAGGTCGGGCGCGGTTCTGTGGGGTAGACCCGAAAGCCCCTTGTTATGCTCGGGCACAGACACTGTTCCACCGCAAGCCGGGTTCAGACCATTCGCGAAGGGCGTCAGCCGATGGCATAAGCGTCGACAACGCAGGCAGGCGCAAGACCAGTGCCAGCGTGAATATCCAGGAATGGTCGCGCCGGAGCCTTGTCGATATAGATGTATATAGATATGCCGAAGTGTTCATGGCGCGCACCCTCTCCCCGACATTCTGACAAGGTAAATAGATCATGTAAATAAGATATTATCATAGACATGGTTGGCCGCAACGCCTCTACCTGTCTGCACGAATACACACGGCGCAGCGCTTGGTTGGGGGTTTTGTGTGGGTGTGATGTTTTCCGTGATGCCTTTGAAGAGATGGAAAACCTATGCTGGTCGCGGGTTCTCGCCTATATTCAGGCTCCGAAATTCCGCTACTCGACGCATGCTAACCATGCCGAAAATAAGTCGGGATCAACCAGAGATCACCTACTGATCGACTCGCACAACCCTGAAACTGCGCGGGCTGGGGAATTTGCGGTTATGGAGCGCAGCATCTGCTGAAACCCGAGAGACGGCCGCTGTTGTCTCATCGCCCATGGCGGCGGTTTCATGATGACAACGCCCCCGGAGCATACTCCAGTCTTCAGGCAGCACCAATGCTCGCCCTGTAGCGCCGCGAGCTCTGAATCGGCAACGTGTTGGCCGATGAACAACTGCCCCCGTTTCTCGTTCAAGGGAGACGTGGATCATCGCACAGAACGGGCCCTGCCCATCTGGCGGCATGCCCAACGCGATTGCTACGCTGTTGCAAGGACAACTACTTTCGCCAAGATAGAACACGGCACGGACCGACACCGGAATTCTTCTTACGTGCTGCTGCTTCCTGATGGAGGGCGACAGCGATGACGATGTGACGGAGATTTCATTGCAACAGATGACATATGGCGCGGTGCTAGGAGGCGATGCCGCAAAACTGATATAGAGATAACCAAGCTCAAGATCGCGCGCTGTGTCCCCAGACAGATATCGCGTGAACTTGGCGCAAGGCCACAAAGGGCGAAACGGCCCCGAGGCGACTGGAAAAAGCTCGCAGCGGCCCCGGCGACGACCTATCTCTTGCGATCGCCTATCGGAACCGCATGTACTGCTGATGGCAACAGAAGTATTCAGGACTAGCCGACAGCTACTAAGGTCGGACAGCAGCGCCGAGGGGGAAGGACCTTTTTTCGTGCCTTTAACTCAGACACAGATAGAACACTGACTGTAAGACGGCGATGGACTGGTTTGCGTAGTCGACACAGAGTCCGTTTGTGAGGAGAGATGGTCGCGGGCCCTGCGCGTACAGATGGCAGAATCTCTCAGACCTGGACCAAACTGGACGTATAGCCGCCCCCCTCTGCACGTTGAAAGGAATAGTGTGAGTCGCGCCGCTTGCGCCGCGCCCATGAGGCGGGAAAGAGACCTCCGTATCACCAGTCAGATCGCGGCAACGCCGTTGTTGATCCTTGCGCGCATGGGGGCACGATTCGAACCCGAAGACGGCGCAGATCGCGCGGGCTGTGGCAGGGATGATCTGTCGTTCTTCTGTTCGAGCGCTGCACTCGGTGCCCATGGCGATTTCACATTACCGGTCGCACCGGTTTGATGAACTCCGACGCACTGGACTGGTGGGCGGGCAGTCACGCGGTCGCCGTTGCACGTGCCGCAAGAACGACGCACCGACGAGGTCTGGCTCGGGGCCGTCCGAAGGCCTGCGCGATGCCATTGGCGAAGCCTGCGCGCCGCGGGGGTTTGGCGGCTGAACTCAACACGCGCGTTTGCCCGGCGTGCATCGACCAACATCTGCCAATCGCAGCCCTCAGCGGCGCGGCCGTGCAAGCGTAGAACTGTCGCGATCCTGCGCCACGTCGTTGTCAACAAGAATACCGCGATGATGGGACCGCTTTTAAGCGCCGCGCTTTGGCAAAAGCGATAAAGAAGGCCGGTACCTTCCGAAGAGCCTGACTGAGGCAACTCTGTCAGGTAATCTGACGGTCCGCCCGACGCATGGCAAATCCAGCCCGCCTGATGCGGCTTGACAGCAGCGGACGCATCTGTCCGCCTGCCGCACTTTTAAGAGAGGCCTTTGCAGGGGCAATCAGACACAAAGGGTGTCAGCATGGCGATATTATTGGATCCATACCGGTGGCACAAATTGGCATGGCCAGACCCCGCGACGGATTTGCACCGCGTGCCCGGGCGTGGGTCGAAGACGCGCGGGAAGCCTTGGGTTGCCAGTGCTCGTCGGCAGACACGGTCGAGGTGCTGGCGCTTGATCGCCTTGATCGATCCGCCAAGCCACGCCGCGGACTGGCTGCGTATCGGCCGACAACCATCCCACGCATACCGTGATCGCTTTGACGCGGTTTGTTGTAACCCATGGCACTGATACGCTGGCCTATACCGCCGCCTGCGCTGTGCCTAGCGCTGCCCGGACGGGCAGTCCCGTGATCCGTGACCGAGCTATGCGCCCGCATGACCGTCGCGATACGATGGCACCGGCAAACTTGATCGATGCGCTGACCGCTGCTCCTTCCCGGCTGCGGTTGGGCCTGGTGCCAGTTCGGCGGAAGCGATTGCATGGCCGCACGCCGTGCGCAAGGCAGCCATTGCGCACGGGCGGGCCCCCCCCCCCCCCCCCCGCCCGGGGCCCCCCCCCGCGCCCCCCCACCACCGCCACTGGACGCCTACCGCCGGTCCACAGACAGCGTGCCGCGCATTGCAAGCCCTGCCCCCGACTTAGCCGCTGCGTGCCCGCTGGAAGTTGGCAGTGCTGACTGTCACCGCCACCGGTTTCAGCGAGCCCATTGCTGGATCAGGCTGCGGGCCATGTGCGACGGGACGTCCCTGCGTTGCTATTGGTGCCGGGCGACGGTCCCCGACAGCCCTCCTTTGCGCGCTGCCCTGCGCAATGGCCCCGAGACAGGCCCGTTCCGGTGGTCGCCCGTCAGCCCCGCACTTGAAGGTGCCGAAGGCGCGGCATGGACAGATCGCGCACACCTATGCCGCGGCAATGGCGCTGCGAGACATGCGGCGCGATCGCCACAGATGGAACACTCTGAAATGGGCCTTTGTAAAAATTCCAGTTCGCGCTGAGTGCCAGCACAGCGATTTCGACGCGCAGACAACGCTTCTGGCGACAGATCAATGCGGGGAAAATTGCGGATTAACCTCCGAAAAGCCGTCCGCGTCGCGGCTTTGCTAAAAATTAAGCTCATAAGTTTCAACGCAACTAGACGCGGCATGACTGGCAATCCGTCCTGCTGCGTCATTCGGCTTACGCTTTTGGGCACGATCGCCTTAAATACGCGGCAAACATAGGGGGACATAAATTATGGAAATTTCCTTGAACTTCTCTTCGGCTGATCGGAAGACTTCAACCTGGGGGGTCGCTGATCCGATCCTCGTCATCTTCGTTATTTCATCACCATACGACCGGTTTTCGTGCACAGATCGAATACTTTGGCCGCATGTTGCGCGTCCTGTCGAACAAGAACACGCGGACGATTCTTAATCGATGTTCGGCCGCGGAAAGCGCTGCTGGTATGGTCGGCGGACTGTGGCGGCGGAACATCGCAGGGGTCGCGTTGCGATCTCCGCTTGGCGGTCCCGTCTGTTCTTTTGGATGTGGGGCCATCCGCGCTGGTCGGCATGGCCCCAGCCTTGTCGAATGTTCGCTGCCAGCTTGTTCAAACGCAAAGTCGTAGAGCACCCTACCGCGGCGGTCGGCTGGGCGCGATCCATCCACGGTTGGGCAAAGATATACCGCTGGGCTGGCCGTGTTTACGCGATCTGCCTGATTGCCGCCTTTGGGCTCGCTTACGCGTTCCAGGTGCAACACGGTCGCTTGGTCCATGCAGACAGCTTTGCATTGACCGCAATCTGGACGGCCATCGCGCTGCGATCGTCTCGGCTTTATCATCTTTTGGCGGCACCACCGCTCGCCA
>Ga0163217_1117058_pt1 | contig 15031 bp, 21 predicted proteins | sample SynspAceP_FD_185933 | JGI IMG/M metagenome (GOLD analysis project Ga0163217, IMG submission 185933) | Saline lake microbial communities from Ace Lake in Antarctica - Synechococcus sp. Ace-P (PacBio error correction) | ecosystem: Environmental > Aquatic > Non-marine Saline and Alkaline > Saline ...
AGAGAGAGATACGTCCCACATGATCGTGGCCGGGGCGGTGGGTTGTCGAAAGATGGCAACCGCTTTTGGGTCGCGGGTGCAATCAAGCCCGGGTTTCTTTTCTGCAACGTGGGCGGTTTTTAAAAATCCCGACTGTTTCCGACCGGCCTTTGTTTTATCGAAGGGTGCCCTGGGCCCTTTCCGCCATTGGTGGAACGAGAAAATCAACGTCTTTGGTGAATTTAGGCTTGGGCTATCAGAACCGAAGGCTTTTTGCTGCATAAAATTTTGGGCCCCGCCTGCGGTAAAAGGAATGGGTCGTTTAGCCAAAACCACCCTTCGGTGGCCCGAGGCTGTGCTGGGTTAATCTTCAGCCCCCCCCGTTAAACCGCAACCGGCGCTTCGCCAATCTTCGAACAGTCCCGCATCGTTACGCGGCAGAATGCCAACAACGGTTTGCGTTTCCGATGGAAAACTATCGTATCAAAGAATGGAGAAACGCCAAGGTGATGCGGCCTGGCCACACCCGAAGGTCATCCGCCGCTCCCTGATCCATGTGCTTCCGGACAGGTTCCATCGCATCGCCATTACGGATTTGCTGGGCAAGTGGAAACCGTAAGGCCAACATCGCAAAAGGCCCGCGCGTTATCTTGGGGCAGAACCGATCAAAACCGAGATCCGCCAACCCGCAAGAGATCATCCACTTACGCTCCGCGAAACCATGCCCGCGATTGCGGTGGAATCAAATGGCATCATCGAGACCTTCAGGCGGGGGGCATAAAGCCACAGACCCGAGCGCCCCACGAAAGGCCGCCCAATGACGAGATGTCCGTCAAATGCACAATACCCTGCTCCTCATGCAGCTCATCAGGTGGAAGTATTCTGCTCGCCCCAAACGTCCAATATGTTTGAAAAACGCGCCGATGTTCATCGTGTATCGAACACCAAGATCATGCTCTCGTGGCCCTTGAACCCACCTCAAATGCATTCGGATACAAATACGCCAAGCCCCAAAACCATACCTACAGCAGCCGCCGCACTTTCCCATAAGTCACACTCAGCATCCCACCGGCTTCCTCCTTGAGAGGTTTGTCAAACGCGGGCCAAGGTAGTCCGCGCCCAACCTCGCGCAATGGCCGCATCGAAAACCTTTCATCGCATTCGGCAGTTCGCCTCCTCGGGCAGGGCGATCCGGGTTTTCCGCATTAGGTCGACGCTTGATATCGTTTCTAACAAACGTCACGCTTGCCCGGGCTCATCTCAAGCCGCCTTATAGGCCAGCCTGCGATCAGACCTTCTAAGTTGGAACATGGTCGCGTCCATCGAAGCTTTCTGTCTGGTGCTTTGTCACCTTCACATTCCCATTCTGTTTAGCAAGGCAGTGGTGATCAATTTTGATCTCCAATCGTTGCGAGGTGGATCGCAGCAAAAGGTCGAGTCTGGGGTAACCCCGAACGATCTTTGAATCTGTAAATTGCCAACACTACAGGGGCCGGACTGATCCCTAAAGCTAGCCCTTGGCCGTTTCGCTGGATAATCTGCGACATGGCTAGTTTTAGCTCGACGGAAGACGTGGCCTATGCACCCGATTCAAAACAACCCAGTGCGAGAGGCAGAGTCCAATGAAATTCACAAGATACGCGGGCTAATGCTGGCCATCGCCTGAAATTTTTGCCCGCGCAAACCACGCCGAGGACGCCATGACCGAACTTCCATTGTCTGACTCAATCTCGCTGGCCTAATTTTAGCGATCAGGTGATGGGGGGTGTTTCGGAAGGCAGGGCACCTTTGAGCGGGTAGAGACCAAACCGTCTGCACCTGACTGGCATGGTCAGCACCGCAATCGCGGCGGGTTTATTCAGGCCCGCAGCAAGCTGGACGCGCCGTTACCAGCCAGACGCAAGCGTCCAATCTGAACGTGCGCGCAACGATCAACTATTTTCATCCACTTGCGGACGAACACGAACACTGCTGCCGTGGCAATTCTATCAGGCCTCCTTTGAAGTTTTCTGAAATTGGGGAAGAAGTGCGCATTCCCTTTGATAAATTTGCCCCTTATGGCGGTTTTTTGCGTCAGACGTTCGATGTTGTAAAGCGATATCGCAGCCTTGCGGTTGCGGCCTTTGTGGCGTGGGATCACAACGCGGACCCTATCTGTCCGGGCGGTCGGTTTCTAATGATCTGCTGACCGAATCAGGGATTTGCACCACCGACGCAGAACAATGGGCGCTGGCCCTTTGGCTGGCAGCCTCCCTACTGGGGTTATCACAAACCTATTCACTCCAGTCGTGGACATTCGCAACTTCCTTCCCGTCCGTGGTAACGGTAGAGCCTCCCCCCACCTTAAGTTGACCACCATCCAAGCCACGGATTCTGCTCCGGCATTAACGCAAGATCAGTTTTTCGATGCCCACGTCCCCCAAGCTAAGATGGGCGCAGCATAGTTGACCGGCCGAAACCGGAAGCTGAACGATGAAGTTGCCGACGAATTAAACCTGTCTGAAGTGTGGGCCAGACCAATCGTGGTGCCTTAACAGCGAAGCTAAATGCTGGCCCAAAATGCGCCCAAATGCGGTGATCCACTGATCAGCGTCTTGTTGCTGGCTTGAATGCCCGTTGCATGAACAAGGCACAAAGCAGCGACGGCATTCGATCATTATCGACTACTGGGCAGCCGTGGTGTGGCCCTGCCGGTCTATGGCCGCCCGAATTTGCGAAAGCCGCACTGAAACTGAAATCGAAGACCGCTTTGCAAGATGATCGCAGCAGCACCCTGAGATATCCAAAAGCTTGATATCCGAGGCATTCGCTTTTTGAATCCTTTATTCCAATGGCGAGAGGTTAGCAGGCTGTCAGGTTGCGCCGGCCCAGCCGCAGCCAGATTTATGAGGGCCTTTGTAAGAGGCAAAATATCTAATCCCAGCATGTTCGGAGATCGCATACCGCCAGCACTGCCGCAATCCCGGTGATCAGGATTCGGCACGGCCACACGGACAGCAAGGGTGCTCAATGATACAGAAAAGCGCGACAGCGGACGCGCAAAGGCCTCAACGGCGTCATTCAACCGTTCCGTCCAGAAGCTCGATCCTGGAATTTGCTGCATTTTCTGCTTAGCTTGTCCCATTGCTGGGCCAGTTGGTGATCCATCTTTTCGTGCAGTTGCCCTGATTTCAAGCTTTCCGCCTTCAGATTGACGGCGGTACATCGTTCTCGCAACGCTCCGATCTTTGTTTTCTTGCGTCGCTGGCCATCATAATGATGGGCCTGAAGGGCGCGAGGCTGGGACAGAACGAGGTTTCAGCCAAGATGAACGGATAGGGGGTCCCGAAAGGTGCACATTTACCCGATCACATTAACCACTAATCCAGACCATTAGCGTCGCGTGACGAATAATAAACGTCGCAACTACCCCAAAGTCGCCCAATGGTCGCCATACGTTCGCCGAATGTTGCGGCCTCGCCGATAATCTCGTCATCGGGGTTCTGGGACACCACCTCAACCTGACTGCAGAGCTCTCGATCCAACTTGGCGGTCCAGATCCGTTTAGCTCGCCGCCTCCGTTCCAGCAGCGCTTCGACATAGGCCCCGCGAAAACTTGCCAAATCGGGACGGCATATGTGTCTGCCCGCTTTCCCAACCGGGTAAGCCCCGCGTTGATCAGGTCCGAAACGCCCCGGTCTGAACCGATAATCCAAGGATCGCATCCGTGAAAGGGTGGCAAAGGTCTGCTGACAGACATGAACATAGCAACCGCTTGGCGACCGACGGTTTTGGCACTGGTCATCGGGCCAGTTTCTTCTCGGCCATGGCAGACTGCGAACATCGAAATGGCGCGGTCGACAGGAAACTTAGCCCGGTCACTATACCCCAGAACGCAGATCGAGGTGCCCTTTTGCAAGCGGTAAACCTTCACTGGGTTCGGTTTGCAAACGCATGGTTTTCCAAAACAGCTCCTCGAATGCGAGCAAAAAGGCGTCCCTCAAGTACGAGCAATATCTAAGTCAACGGTAATGAGAAAATCGCATTTTTACTGGATGCCACGGTGGTAAACGCAGATGCAATGCAAACAGCATAAAAACTCTCGATGGTCGAAAACTTAACGAGATTTAATTTTTAGGCCAAACAGTAAGAAAACCTCAAGCTGAGGCAGCGGAGCAGACCTTGAAACCCCTAGGACAATGGCCCGCTGTTTGTTGGTGTATTGCTGCGAACTTAATAGCAGCGCCGGCATTTTAAGGGTTAGGCGCAGGTCTTGTGGGTGGTAGGGTCGTCTTGTCCCTGATGTTTGGAATGTTCCAAATTGGGGGGCCGACAGGAAGGACTTATGAGATGATAGAAGCCTCCTGCCGCTAACGGCCTCTGATGGGGTCCGGCGTTTTACTGTTTGCTGGCAAGGTTTGAACAGCCTGATCTGCGGTGCGTGGCGAAGCAGGAGGGTTCAACTGCCGCCCTCTCTGGGTCTGTTTGGGCACTGGTTGGGCCAATTGGCTATGTCCCGCGGGGTGCTGCGAACCCCTAGCACTGGTCGCTCGCGCCGTGGGGACATATACGAGCACTTCGGCGCGATTGCGCGCTTGCAGTCAATTTGGCGGTTCTAATGTCCGCGATTGTGATCGACCCTCTGGGTTGGATCCCGTGCGCGCCGTTTCCGGCTTTTGCTTTTTGCAGGCGCCGCGATTGATTGTTGAAAGCTGTTGATGAACGCTCGACGAGAGCGTCGCGCGGGCGTATTTTCGGCATCTACACAATGGTCAAATCTGGCCGCCACGACAGCAGGCCAAAATGGGGTCCTGACACTGGGCGATGCCTGAACGGGTATTTCTTTCTTTGTCCTGGCCGCGATGATCTACTGCCTCGCACTTTCTAACCGACCGCGGATTTCTGCAACATCAACCCCGACAACCCTTGACCAGCGTGTCCCTCGACTTGCGGGTCAAGGAAAAAACCTCGCCGATATCCTTTTTTGCAGGTGCTCATAGGTGGGGGTGTCGAACGCCGCATTTGGCACTTGGGGCAGTCTATGCAAGCACGATATGGAGCTGCCCCCTTGGCGATATTAGCCCTGTTTGCCAGCAATCTCCCGATCTTGGCAGCAGCAAGCCCTGCAGAATCCCCGTTGGCCCTCGCGTCGGACCGGTTTTGCAGACGGCTTGTGGCTTAATCGTGGATCAGCAAGTTAATCGCCATTTTTGTCAGATGCATTGTTTCCTTTTTGGAGGGCTTTTCCGATCCGGTCGTCCTAATGGGGCTATCAGCCGTCTTTCGGGCGCCACTGTGTTTTCAATGTATCCGTTATCGTGGCCCACGCCAATGGACCATCGCCGCCCCGGGACGTTCATTCAGGTCAGTGGTGGTCTGCTGCTCGTCTACGGAATTGCCTCTATCGTCGGGCCCACCGTCGCTGGTCTGCCATTCCTCTTACATGGTGCGCCCAAGCCTGTTTGCGGTTTACAGGGACAGCTCACAATATTGCTGGTTATCTTTGGCCGTCGTCCGCTCAGAACGGCCCCGCGCTGTCGCGCCGAAAGACAAGGGCAGTTTCCAGGCGATACCAAATCGCGCGCGCTATACGCCTGAGACTGCCGATCTTCGCTGGCGAATGAGGCGGAGCTGAATTCGGTTTATCGTGCGCCAGAGAGTGTGCCTGATATAAGTACCCGTCGAGCACCGATCTGCGGTCCTGCACTAACGCTGGTCAAGTGCGCGCAGATGGGCTTTGTCGCCAGAGGTCAGCGCGTCTGCAGGCAGTGTTTGTAGAGAGTCGTGAAGGTTTGGATGTCGTTGTCCCGCTGGTCAAGAGGATCAGTGCGGGTTTTCCGCGCGCCTTGAAAGATGATTTCCAGACAACCGCGAAGAAATGGCGGCAAAGCTAATCCTGCAACGAATGGAAGTTTCCAATGCAACAAGATACTAAGACGCGCAGCTGGCCCGACCGCCGCTTTCCGATTAACGAAGCATTGAGCCCAACAATTGGCCGCACTTACGGGCCGACTTGGCACGCCTGTCCCGAGACCGTCACTGGGATCCGCCGCGGCGGCCGCAGCAGCCATATTGGCCGCCGACATCGCCGAGGGCTTTGACGAAGCACGCCTCATAGCGAAAGAACGAGTAGGTCCGCCAAGAGGAAGCAGCTGGAACTTCGGGTGGCCGAGCACCTTTGTTGGCCATCGGGCTCGCAGCAGGGGCAAGGTCTTCTGGTCGGGCTATGTCTCGGCGGGTGAAACCGTTTTTCCTTCAAGACACAATGCGCGACGTCGAAGCAACGTCCTAGGCGCGCGCCATAAAGCGTTCTGGCAAAGCTCTTGCCGGCAACTGAGCGGCTTATTTGAATCGGTCCTTGTCGGCTTTGGGTTTTTCTGACGCGCATTCGGCATTTTCCTTGCGCTTCGCACGTCCCTTGGCGCTTGGATGGGCGAAACCCTTTGCGGTTGGGGGCGCCGCCTCATGCTTTCTGGCGGGGTCGGGCTTGTTGGTGTTGACCCAGACACGCAAAGGTAAAATCCGTCTCCCGGATGCAAAAGAGCCTGCTGCGCCCCCCGAAACCGAAGCCTCCAATGCCGCGCCCATGTTCCGCATTCACGCCGGCTTTTGTGCTCGCTCGTTATCTGAACGAATGACAGCAGAGACTGACATCTATCCGGTCCAGTCCCAAACCTCCTTCAGCCAAGCGTCTTGAAAAGCATCCAGCATCAACGATGTTTCCGCAGGGTGGTCCTGACCCTAGCTTTTGCAGCTGGCAATATCCTCAGGCCACCATGTTCCTTATAGACCTCCCCGGATCCTGCCGCCAATCAAAACGGGGCGGCGCAGTGTCTCCGATGGTCTTGGCGTGCGATCTCGCCACGGGCGTTTTGCGCCCCAAATGGTGCCGGGTCAGGAACGCCTCCTGGCGCTGTAATAGCCTCATAGAGTGAATAGTTTTTCTCGCGCACTGGTCCACCCCCGATCCGCGCCCGCAAGGCATCCGATGACCTTCTGGCGCGTCACCCCGTTCATGCAATACAAGTCCCCGGTCGAGGTCCAAACCTACCCCCGCGCACGATGAAGAAGTTGGCACGCATTGGTCGTGTTCACAAAGCCGTGAGGCGTCGAGGCATGAGCGCAATCGTCCGCCCCGGCCTGTTCGGCCTGAAGGCAGGCCGATCACGCAGTTTCAGCTTGGAATGGCTGTTGTATTTCGCGTCCTGGCTCATCCGGCAAACCCGCACTTGCGGTACCGTGGCCAGCCGATGCCGCAGCTTGTGATAGCGCCGAGCGGGCTTGGAGTGCTCCATGATAATACAAGCGTCGCCCGGTGCGGCTGAGCTCGGGTGCTGAAACGGTTTGACCTCACGCCGCGGCGTCAGCATCAGGCGGCAATGTCACATCCGTGTGCATCCCGTTTCGCCTGCAGCCGTCATCGCCAGCGCGTCTGCGATACCCTCGCGGTCCATCCCACATCGAGGCTGACCGCTTGGCAGCTGTCAAAAAAGCGGTCCCATGTGTTTTCATGAAGAAGGCCCATTTGCCTAATCGTAAAAGCGCATGCCCTCCCACATCACCGTCGCCCAGCAAGAAGCCGCTGTCATAGACCGACACGACCGCCTCGTCGCGGTGTTTTAAGCACGCCGTTGACGTAGATTTTGATGTCGCGGTTGCGGCATCCTCTTCGGCGTCATGGGTGGTGTGGGCCGTCTCTGTGTCAGGCGTCCATGGGTCGGGCCTTTCGGCAGGAAAAAGGTTCCCGCAACTCTGTGGCGGAACTTGCGGGTTTCCAGCGCTTTTGCGGACGCGTTAGCTGGTGCGCACCGGATAAGAGCACGACCGCGTTTTCCATTCGGGCACGGCGGCATGCAAAGGTCCGATGATATAACTCCGTTCAGCATCCGCGGCGCAGCCGTTAGACAAACCGCATGCCACGTATTGGGACGGTTGGTGGCTTGTGAATGCGCAGCATCGTATCGCGGCCGCGCGCATCAATAAAGATAAAGCGCGCGCGCGCCCGAGCGGGTTGTTTTGGGCCCGCCGGGCATTGCCTCGGCAAAACTGCGCGTAACTGGGTGTGCGTTGATCATCGCCGCCGTCGGCGTCCAGCGCGGCCCCATTCGCTCTTTGCGACAATAATTCGCCCGCTCTCCGTAAGAGGCCCCGGACGCCCGATGCGACCGCGGTAGCGGGAGGCTTTGCGCGGTTTTCCGTGATCCAATAGAGCGCGAATTGACCGGGATCGAACATGGATTCTCGCCGGGCTCAACACCCGGCGCACGGACGAATTTCCGATTGGCACCATATCCTCGGGCGTCAGCACCGCGGCGCGGGTGTTTTGCGCCTCCACAACAGCTGGTGGAGGCGGCATTAGGCCCGCAGCGGCCCCGCTGGTCGTCAAGAAATCGGCGTCGGTTCAACTACTACTCGGCCCTTTTTTTGGCAACATTGTTCACAAGGGTTTTGTGGATAAAACCCGATGCTTGGGGTAGGGGGGCAAGCCACCGCTACATCTAGATCCGATGCGTGACACATTTCTGAATCAATTCTCAGGTCCGTCATGCTAGGTTTGTCTAACAATTCGTAAGCGGAGGGACCGAGAATGACTGAAACAACCCCAGCCGTGGATATGGGCCAAGCCAAGGCCCGAAGTGGACCTGGCCCCGAGATCGGCGACACCAACCCGCCTAAATGACGCCGTTGATGGAGGTGATCCGCAAACCGCGTCACGGGTCCGCAAGTTCGAACCGCGATTGCGAGGTGCCGACCGAGCATTTCAACATGATCCTAGAGGCCCGCGCGCCATGGGCCGTCCGGGGCCAAAACGCGCACCGTGGCAGTATATCGTCGTGCGCGATTCAGCCGCTTAAGGATAAGATCACCGAGTAATTTCGTGGCCGAGCAGCGCCTTTCGCGCCAAGGCCAAGATGAAGTTCCCAAACCCCGATTATCGCGGGCTGGCGAGCGCGCCCCGGGGCTTTGTCCGTGGTGGTGCTCGGACATGCGCTGGGTCAACGCGTTTCCGGTGTTCAATGCACGGGTCCGATCTGGACCGATGTATATAGGAAAATGCCGAACGGAATCTTTGCTGGCAATCTTGTCGCCGCCTCGACGATGTCGGCCGCATTTTGGCCGCTGCGGCTTGGGATATACCGTCTGGTGGGGTCACGGCCATGCGGGCAGGAGGAGGCCGCAACAGGCCCATGCGTCCGCTTCTGGCATTCCCAGACAAATCTCGGTCCCTCGACATCAATGCTGTTCGCCCCGCCTGCGGACGAGGCCCTATACAGCGCTAGACCGGCAAGCCCTTGGGAAGATATCGCGCATCTTTGATGCTACGACATGAGCAAGTTATGAAGATGATGAGCTGGCCGACTGGATTAAAGACCGCGGCGGCACGCGTGATGTATAAAGATGCCAGCCGATTGATTGAGGCACTTGCCCCGGCACGCCGGGCAGCGCCCGACCTCCCGGGAGGCGCGCTTCGCTTCCACCCGAGGTCGGGCCGCTGCCCCTCAAGCGTGTGGTTTGCGAAACATGCTAAGACAGAATTGGGCGCTGAGGCTGTCACTACCAACCCAAGCCACAAAACCATCCGGCCTCAAACACAAATTCTGCGCGGCCCCGTAAGTCCGCAGCCACCTCCGGCGCGTCCTCCACAACCAGCTCCACCGGAACCCACCCTCGCAAATCCGGCACGCTCCCATCCAGCGACACCCACGTAAACCCAGCGCCTGAACAAATCCCAGGCACCCGCCGCCCACGTCGGCAACACCTGCGGCGGCAAAATGCTGCCCCGCCTCCGCGTCATCCCATGCCGACGCAACCGCCGAGCGGCGCATCGCCGTATAATGCGGCGAACCCCCGATCCCGGTATCCCGCGCTGGCCGTCGCGCGCGCCCTGGCCAAGCGGCCTCGAAATACCGCCTTGTTCGCGCGCACAGATCATGCGCCCTCGATAACACGCCCGATATCGCGGATAAACTTCTCGATAAAGTTCCCGTGCGCGTGGAGGCAAACCCGGATGCCGCTCGCCTCGTAGCTGTCCAGCAGCGCCTCGGTCCCCACCCCTCCAACACAGCGCCAGCTTCCAGCCGAGGTTCCGCGCATCCTCGAACCCCGTATTGATCCCATACCCCCATAAGGCGGGTGCGAATGCGCCGCGTCCCCGGCGATACAACACGCGGCCCTTTCGTATTGATCCGCCAGCGTGAATGCGCAGATCCCAGAGCCGACATACTCGTTCTCCCAGCCGGCAGCGCTCGCATCGCAAACTTTGAATAAGCCCGCGAAGTCTGTAATTCTCGCGGTCGGTATCCGCCGGACTGGCGCATGAAAAAGAAAGGTCTGGCCCCCAATCGACTCATCCGAAGAACTGCCAATAGCCGTCAGATCGGGGTGAATGACGTTGTATGAATTGCTTGTCGGGGAAACCGCTCCTGCAGCAGATTCGAAGAAGGACGGCGAAGCGGAAACACCACCAGCACCATAGCTTTGTCATGATCCTGCCCCGCGTCCTTCGGTGATCCCAGCGGCGTCGCGCAGCCGAGACCGCTCCCTTCGCACCCCACAGCATACGCCCGCGCGCACATCGCGCATGCCTCAGCCCCGCGCGACATCTTCAAGGCAACGCCCTGCATCAATCCTGCGCGCGTGCTCTCGGTTTTCCAGCCGTAGAAAACGTATCAAACCCCCGGCAATTCCTCAAGCGGCCCGCAACAACAGCTCGTCGCGTATTGTGGCAAACGCTCGTTCTCTGGCGGAATAAAACGGCGCAACTGACGCCCGCTTATCCAGTCGTAATGATAGCCGCTCCGTCAAGACCCATAGGCCGTCAGCCCCAAAGTCCGACACCCTAGGGATGGTCCCTTGGGCGTCTCGGATCCGCGTCCTCCACGCCCCAATGCAGCACAATAATGCTCCATCGTCCTTTGGGTCAGGTTTGCCCTTAGGAATCTTCAGGCGGGGTCTCGTTCCGCTCGATCACGGCGACCCCTGCGACCGCGCTGGCCCAGCTCGATGGCGAGGCCGCAAACCTAACCGGCCCTCCGCCGGAGATAACTACATTCATACATGGGCAACTCCTCGCTTGAAACCCTCGGGCCAGGGCGCAGGCAGGGATAGATCGCCCTCGACCCCTCTCATACGTCGCCAATCTTCGCAGCCCTCGCCTTGGGCGGCGTCCTCAAAGGTGCACCGGGGCAGGGGTGGCCGGTGATGCTGTCCCGGTCTTGCGGCCTTCGTCGATGTGCGGTTCGCGTGAATGATCATGGTCATGTCCGAAACCTGCTGACCATGCGCGCCCAGAATCTGACCTTCCGTGAGACACGCGTGGCCCCGAGGGCTTTCGCGCTGCGCCTTTGCCTCGCGGGCGCGGTCGGTGCATTCCATCGGCACCGGCTTCTGGTCTGGTTGCCGAGGAGGTGCTGTTCGGCCCTGCTCGCGGCCATCGTCTTCGATATATCCGGTCTGCGTCCTGGCGCGCCCCCGATTTCCGACTGTCGATGGAGGCCCGCACGCCGCGTCGTTATCTCCCGTCGGCGCTATCGTGGCGTGGTTCCAAGGGGCCCGCCGGGATTTCCGCGCCCGTTCTGTCAGCTTCCTAAAACGCGATCCGGCCTAGAGGGCCCCGTGTTCAATTCTTCACCATCTCGGTGTTTTTTTTCGTCAGCATGGGAAATCGGGCAACTGCGGCGCTGCTGCTGTCGGGCTAATGACGTTTGCAATCCTCGCCTCAGCTTCGTCGCCATCATCCCGGTCAATCGCTTCTGCCGCTGGGCAACTGGCTGGCCAAGCGCGCCTCGCCCGCAAGTCTTCGACCGAGTGATCTGGTCTTTCTGTCGGTGCTGGCCGTGCGACTTGCCTCGCAACTTCATCCTCTAGACCCGCGGTCACCTTCAGCTTCGTCTTCAACGGTGCGGCGAAGGCATGCAGGAAACAGGTCTGCTCGACAGCATCCAGCATATCCGCGCGCCCGAACATCGTCCCTTCCGAGGTCTGGCAAATGCACATGCGTCTCCACCGGATCGGTCGCCTTGTTTGCCCGTTCCCACCCGACGCGCCGCAAGCGAGAAATGCGTGTCCTGGACAATCGCATAGGACGCAAATCAGCTTTTCCATCGACGCCATGCGTCCCCGAATTGGTCATGAAAAAAACGGCAATGCCCGCCGAGATGTAGCTGACCGCATTCCAGGCGCACGGCAATTTTCCATACTGATATAAACCTTAAAGACAACTGCCATGGGGTCGAATACAGATGCCTGCTCCGATCTCCTTCGTGCCATCTTCACGCAAAGTGCAAATCCCCGAGGGGTTGAGGCGTGCGATCTGATGATCGCTCAAAGACGAAGCCGCAGCCTTCGTCCCCTTTGCAACGGCTTTCGGGCGACAATGCCAAACCGCTCCGATCAAGGTCAGATTCGCTCGGATTGCCTGCGAGGCACCGGGGACGGGAGGACGGCCTCGACAACCGCAGCGTCCAACGCCCTCGGCTGCCCGTCGCAATCTGCGCCCCGTTCTTGCGACAGCGTGAACAAGTGACGGCAGTTTGCCCCCGCATGCAACCCGTTCCAGGGCGAGCATGGACCGCGTTCATCAACACTCTTGCAAGGCCGGTCCATCCAGATTCGCAATCAACCTCGACTCCACTCCACCGGAAAAGCGCCCCGCCGACCATGGTGCGCGGCGCGCAATCGACCCGAACATCGTGTGTAAGTTTGTTCTGGGATGATCCGCAGCTTGGCGAAGCGTCACGCCCTGCTGGGCCGCCAAAAGCGGTGATCTCATTCATATCGCACTCACACATGCCCGTGGTTCAGGAATCGCCCAAAGGCAGGGGGCGGCATCATGGCCCGCCAAATATGCCACCCTCATTCCAAACCAGCCGCCATGTCCATGCCCCGAGCGTGCGACGTCACAAGCGCCTCCTTCTGGAACCCCGAACAAGGACCGCACCAACGTGCGCACGGCGTCCCGCCCTTGCGGTTTTTCCGGGTGCGTACAGCCCCAATTCAGCCGCGTTGCCGACCTGAAAAACGGGGCAAATAGCCGGACGTGACGAATGATGTCTTCAACCAAGTTTTCATAGGGGGCTCTCCTAGTCCTAAGGGCCGCGTCAGCCGAACATCGTAATCAGGCAGCAGCAATGCGATTTTGAGGGATTAAGAACACGAAGATCAGCTGCGGCCAGCATGCAAACCAGACGGCCAGAATGCCCCGGAAGATCGTGTTCAGCGAGACGATTGGCGCGATGCCCTTCACCACGAAGACGTTGATGCCCACGGGCGGTGAAAATCAAGGCCATTTCCAGTGCGATCACCATCATCACTGCAAACCAGTCAGTCGCACGAGGCCCAGCGTTTGCAGGATCGGCTGCGGCCACAGGCACCGTCAGCACAAGAATGGCAAAGCCGTCCATGAACATGCCCAGGACGATGAAAGCCGAACAGGATCGCAATGACGACCTGATTGGCTGTGAAGCCTTGCACATCCGACCGCATTGGTGGTCAGCGCGAAGGTGATGCCAGTGAAGCCACGAAAGGTCTTGAAGACCGAACGCGCCGACAAGATCAAGAAAGACCGTGGCCCGGATTCAGGGTGCTAGCGTCACCTCAACGCATATTCTGCATGAGAACGCGCGGCGGATCATTGTCACCAGCAGGGCAAGGAAGGCACCAACGCCAGCGGCCTCAATCACCGAGAACAGCCTGTATAGATCTCGCCCAATGGTCAGCACGATGATACCGACGATCCAGCTGGCCCCGGCCAAGGGCGCGATGCGGTCCGGGCAATCTCACCCCGGTCGGAGATTGTTGGGGCATATTCCGGCTTGCGGGAACACCACGATCCAGATCGCAATAATAAACAGGGTCTCAGCAACAGCCCCGCAACACGCCTCCATAACAGCCGCCAATGCTTTTCTTCCGTCAGGATCGCATAGACCACAAACCAGCCGAGGGCGGGATCAGAATGCCCAGCGTGCCGCCGCCGCAATCGCGCCGGTCGCCAGCCCGTTTCGTAAGTTATACGCTGCATCTGCGGCAGGCCCACGCGGCCCATGGTCAGCGCGGCGGCGAGCGACGACCGACAAAGCCGAAAGCACCGCAACAGCCCACAATCGGTGGCCGAGGCCAGCCCGCCTTAAGATGGCCAAACCAGCTATGGGCGGCATCATACAAATCTGCGGCTCATCCCCGACACGCCCGAAGGTTCCCCCATTAGGATAAACAGCGCAGGATTGTCAGCGATAATTCGCAGCCGTCGCCAAAAATCTCGCCCGCGATTCACGGGCAGGGCCGCCAGGCGGGCGGAATCATGAAGAATGCCCAGCCCGCCCAACCGCATCATCGCAAGGCCAACAGGCACCACGAATAAACAGCAAAGCAAAAAAAACAGAGCCGGCAAAGCCGAGCGCAGCAATCGTTTTCACGATCATTAATCAGTTGACCTTCATTGGGGTCTTCGCGTTGAAAAGTGGATCAAAGTCCGATCAGGTCTTGCAATCAACACCCCAGGGCGGCAAAGCCCATCGCGGCGGATAAAACAAAGTAGCAAGGGCGGGGTGCGGGATCGACAGGTTCGAGTGAATCGCGCCACACGGGCAAAACCACAGCTTCCCTTTAAACGGCCAACACGTAAGTGGCCAACGCTGAGAATGGTGAAGGCAACCAAGCCGCCCCGCAACATCCGTCCAGCGCGATACATTGGCGCCCAAAACGCCATCGGAAGCACGTTTCACGCGCGACATGGGCCCTGATTGGCCGGCAAGCCACAGAACGACCGGAGGGCCGCAACCACGATGGTCATGCTCATCGTCGACATATCCTGCGATGCCGAAGATTCGGGTCGCGCAGGAATATAGCGAAAAACAACCGACACTATGGTAATTCTAGACAGCGTGAACAGCGGCCACGTTACCGCCAAGGATGGCGAAGAAGGCCCCGCGATAACTGGCGCAAGCCACTTTCTCCGTTTTCACAAGTATGTCAGGAGTGTTAGCCACCTGGCCTACATCCCCTTGCCTTGCATCAGGTTCCATGACCTGCTGCCCGGTCTGCCTTGACCCACTTCCGAGGGCCAGCAGCGTTC
>Ga0163217_1017834_pt1 | contig 15027 bp, 20 predicted proteins | sample SynspAceP_FD_185933 | JGI IMG/M metagenome (GOLD analysis project Ga0163217, IMG submission 185933) | Saline lake microbial communities from Ace Lake in Antarctica - Synechococcus sp. Ace-P (PacBio error correction) | ecosystem: Environmental > Aquatic > Non-marine Saline and Alkaline > Saline ...
TCAACAACACACAGAGGAAAAGAGAATGCCACCAGCGGGAAGCAAAAGGTTGGGTGGCGCCTTTACCGCTATCGCCCTGGGAAGCCTGCAATCTAACCGCCGGATCGGGCAGCTCTCAACAAGGTCACCTCGCTTGGAGCCGGGCGCGGAACCGAAGACGGGATCGGCCGCGCGCCGAAACTTCCGTCAGAAGGGGCGTACATCCCGTGGTGGAGGAAGAAGAGTCAACAAATCTCCCACTCAGGCTTGAAAAGAACGAAGAACACCTTTTTTGAGCCGGTGGCCCCGCAGAATGGAGTGGGCCGAGCAACGTGCCAAAGAAGTTGTGAAGCGAGGGCTACGCCGATCAAGTTTTCAGGCGCAACTTTGGAAGAAGACGTTTTTTCCCAAAGTGGGCAAAGCTTGCCGGTCCAGCTCAAATCCGAATGCCTCACTGCGCCCGTCAATTAAGGGGTGGTTTGCGAGCGGCGCGCTCCACCGTTTGCGATCTCTGGATCAGGCAATTGGTGCAAGCCAACTTCTTCAGCATACGCGGTCGGGGGTGAAGAGCTTTTGCGACGCGAATCCGAACCGGCGCTGCTGAAAACGGTCCGGTCAAAACGCCCGAGTTTTCGACACTCCAATCCACCGCTACCGTGGCAAAGAGATCCCGAGTTCTTGAGCCGTGGTGGATGAATGCAGGTTAACCGGGTACTGGTCATTGCAGCTGCGGCCTTGAAATGGGCCTCCCCCCCTTAAAAAAACGGGGTTTTTTTTTCCCCCCCCCCCGGGAAACGGCCGAACTGCGCAAGGCGCACTGGTCCGAGTTTCGATCTGGACAGTGCGTGTGGAACGTTCCATGCGGGGCCGCATGAGATGCGCGACCTCACATCGTTTCCGCTCTTCGAGCAGGCCATCGTGCTGTGAAAGACTCCCACAAGCTTGACGGCGGAAAGTAAGGTCTGTTTTTCCCCGGCTTCAGGAAAAGCCGGGACGGTGGATGTCGGCTACGAGCCTTCACAGGTGTTTGGAGCGCATGGGCTACGGTGGACAAGTTTTCTTCCATGGCTTCCGCTCAACAGCGACCACGCTGCTCGGCTTGTTTGAGCTAAACCCGAGAACCGGGTGATTCTGCAACTCGCCCCACTCGAAGCGGAAGAAAGATTCGTCGCGCGCGCCTACGACACACCAAGTACATGCCAATCGCGGAAGATCCATCATGCAGGATTGGGGCGGACCATCCGATGCGATGGTCGTGCGATTCGATGGAGGAGGTCATGGAAACCTTTCGGCCGCTGTCGAAACGGCGCAGGGCCCTGCTGCGAGGTCATCGAGCGGGAGTGAGGGCGCGGGTGCCGGGCCGAGGCGGCTCAGGACATATGAAGCCGGGCGCGATCGAAGAAAGTCCTCTTGAGGCTCCGTAGGGCAAACGTCGGGGTCTAATCAGGTAGGAGGTCACGATCATACGGTGCGCTCGCCAGCGGCCGCAGGGCGATGCTTGGCACTATACCCGGCAAGTCTCGTGGATGGGGCCCGTGATTCCGTACCCCGCTGCGACCAGCGTAATGGCGACCTCGAACGTACTGACGGCTGCTTCGCGGTCCCAAATTCGTTTCGAATGCGCCTGTGCGTAGCGTGCGCCACGACTCTTCGGCGTTGATCGCGCGTAGACAGCGCTGTTTGAGGAGCGCTTCCTGGCAGGGTACTTCCGGTAGGCCAGCAAAGTGGGAATCGCTTTGCCAAGCGACGGCCAAGTGTCGTCCAACAGCGGTTCGCAGAACCCAGCCCGGCCCCTCCCGGGGGCGGCGGACAACGGTCGCTCGGCAACACCGTCACCAGGATTCGTTCCTTGTTGTTGTCCGGGTGGCCGCTGTGGTCCGATCAGAACGGCCAGGGTGTCCGGGTCTTCGGCGCGCTGTATGGCGATTCACGTCGGCGAGTTGGGAGGAACCCAATCGCCGAGGACTGCCAGACGGAATTTCAGTGGAGAACGTCGGATCGATCTACGTGCAACTTCCGAAGGCCTAAAGCATGGAAACTTATCGAATAAGTTACAGATTTTTAACGTGTTTATTCGTGGCCCCTGATCGAAGCTTTTGCAATGCAAAAGCGATCGATCCAACGCGGCCGACCAGCCGGGACAACAAACATACGAAGCGGAACCAGCGGATCAGCGTTTGGGCAGTGTGCGGGAGGAAAGACGGACCAGGGGATCGCACAAGGAAACGCTGGCCCATCTGCCGGAATCGAGCGTCGCACATTGGGCAAGATCGAGCGGGGGAGCACATTCCCACGCTTCCTCCTGATCCCTCAAGATCGCCCGTTGCTCTGAAAATGCAGCTCTGCCCACTGATGGCTGCGATGAGGCCACCAGCTGGCCGAACCGGGACACGCCCAACGGGCAACTGGAAAGGGCGCCGGGTCGCATCCTATTCCTGCTCGTCTCCGTTCTTGCATGAAACGCGAGTCGGTCCGCGCTTCGCCTCAGTTTGGCGGAGGCGCAGTGGAATTGTTCGGGGGTATCTCATGAACAAGCGTCTCGGCGCTGGTCAGCAGGTATCCGTCAGCCGCCTGGACTTGCGAGCCCCGTCACTTCCGCAGTACCAGATGTTCAGTCCCCACTGGCCTGCTTTGAGGTGCAGGCCGCAGCTTCTCGAAGCCGGCTTTCTGTAATCCACTGCCATCCGGCAGCTTGTCTGTTGGCCAGGGCGGTGACCTGCGGGTGCTCCTGCGCATAGCGCTGGAACACGCCGGGACTTGACGAGATACGCGTGTCGGCCACCGTATGTACCAGCGCCTTGGGCGTTCGTTTTGATTGATGAGCCTGCGCATCTGGGATGCTCTGACGCAGCCACGCGGAGAAAATGAGCACCGGAATGGATCGGCGTCGTCTGGTTACTGCCTGGACCGGCGTGGTGTCTGGCGGGCTTTGTGGGGGTCGGCAACGGCGCGGGCTTTCCGGTTCAGCGAGGGGCTGATGCGGCATGGCCGTAGCAGTGGACGCGGGAGACGAATCGAGCAGTTCCAGCAGTTCCTCGACGCTGCTGTCGGCAGTCGTTGTGTGGCGGACTCGGTAGTGCGCCGGGGCGATTCCCGCTGTTCCCGACGGTCGATGGCCTCGGGTGCGGGTGTCTGTGCGCCGACCTTCGGTCACCTGTAACGGTGCCCCGAAAGGCTGCCGGCCGTCGGACGCTCCCAAATCATCGCGGGGACAGTTTTTCAGAAAGTGAAGCTGTGCGACAGCCGGCATCGCTCGCAGACGTGGCTTTCGCAGATCGCCCTTGCCGTCCGCGCGTGGGCCAGGCGGAATGCCAATGGTCCGAAGCACATGAACACCGCCCGTGTTGCTGGCCGGGATCATCAATGCCCTGCGATAGCATGAATGCGCCTGCAGCTTGTCGAGAACGGTGCTGCTCACCAGCGCAGAGCGCGTCCTGGGTTCAGCCAGCCGTCCGAAGCCTGGGGCTGGTTCAGCTTGAATTCCTCCTTGAGCAGATAGCGCAAGGCCGTCGAGCAGCTTGCGTTTGCCAGTGCGTCTTGGGTGCGGCCAGCCGCCTTGTTCGGTCGCCGCCGAGTTCCTGGCGACGGAGGCCTGGTCGGCGGCTGCACGACAAACTCCGCCAAGGATGCGGGTGCTCGTACTGGCCGGCCAGGACGTACAGCAGGAAGCCCACAGATCGGAGAAGCCGTTTTGAGCCAGTCGAAGAATTCTCGCGGTCCAGAGGCCGGCGTGTACAGCAGTCCGGTGGCTACGCGACCGTGCAGCCGATACTCGCGGTCCTTGCGGTAGCGGAAGCGGATTATGCCGGCTGCAACGGAAACCGTGCCAGGGATGCCAGAGAGTGCCATCGCATATTCGAACCAATGCAGATTCGGACAGCGTATCTTGCCGATGTCGTGCAGCAGCGCCGCATAGGCGGTGCCAGCGGTCCAGGATTCGGCCCCTGGGCCGTCGCGCTTCTCGGCGTGATCACCGGCGGGCAGCAACAATGCGACTGTCCGCAGCTCAATGCGTAGGCCACGATCTCCAGGCCGTGATCCAGCATGCCGCCCGGATAGGCTGAAATGTGACTCTCGGGAGGCGGGGAACTGCTGCACCAGCTCGGCGTAAAGCGCTCCAGGGCGTCAAGGTACAGCTGTGGCGAAATTGCTTGCGCGAAAAGGCGAGGTCCGTTGCCAGATGTGTTCCAGCAGCTTTCCGCCGGCGTGGCCGTCGGCCTGCAGCGAGGCGGCCCGACTCCGGCCTGGGTCCGCCTTGGGGCATCGCTATGGAGCGTGGTGGACGGTGTGGGCCGGCGTTGGCAACCCTTTTTGCGTTGGAAAACACGAGAACATGACGACCACCCGAGTGACGGACTGGCGGGAGAGCCTTTTTTGGCCTTTCCAAGGTAGGGCCTTTCCCTTGACCATTCCCTTGCCACCTCCAGCCCTTTGCCTTTATGGAAACCTTTGGGTATATGGCCGTTACTCCTCGTGGGCGCCACGATCAATTGCGGTATGGGCCAATCCCGGGCGGCAAGCGGGGAACGCTGCTGAAGCGTTGTCCAGGCTTGGCCCAGGCCGGCGCGTCGAGTGCATCGGCTGGGCTGTGAAGTCTTCCCGGGCGACGCTTTGCGGAAAGTTTTTCCAGGTTGCTGAGTTTTCCAGCGCATAAGCGCCGGCAAATTGCCGCGGCGTGCTTGGCATTGGCAGCAGGGACAATCGGGCTGCGCGCGCGTCAACCCGTCAGGAAATCGCTTGTGCTGCCGCGCTCCCCGCCCAGGCAATTCGTCCCGCAACCGGCGCGGGCTTCAGCTAGCGTCTGCAAGGGAGCAAGTCCACTTCGGTCATGCCAAAAAAGGCCCGGCTCGTACTGCCAGCGATGTTCTTGTCGTTGGCCGAACAAGCACCTCATGGGTCGGTCGTTGTGCCCCGCAGGTAGAACACGAAGCATTCGACATGCCGTCGCTGATGCCGCCGATTCGTAGCTGCCCACACGTAGAACAGGTCACGCGAAATGCCTGCCGGTCCCAGCGTCGGCACCAGCTTGCCGGGTACAAACTCGTCCCGGCGCCAGGATCGGCAAACCTCAGTTCGACCGCCGAACAGGTCGCTGTTTTGGCGCTCGAACGAGCGTCGTTCCGGCGGGCAGCACGGTGCCGCGAACACCACGTTGAACCTTCGATCTTCACCTGCTGCTCTCGTCCCGACGAATGCAGCTTGGATCCCCTCAGATCCTTGCTGGAGACCAGGCGTGTCTGTACGCTGAGCGACCTCAACGCGCGTGGCGATGGCGGCCTAACCTCCTGGTTGATCGCCTGTAGCGCGGTGGTCGCGCGGCCACTGCCACGGCAAGATACACAACGTCGATGTCGCACGGACAGGCGCGGCATGTCCTGGCACGACGTAGAATTTGTATCGGCGTCCGCTTTTCATCGCAAAGATGTCGTTGGCCGGAACCCAGTACGGCACGATGGCCAGCAGCAGTGCGAAAGTGGTCGCGTAGGTCTTCTCCATGAGGTCTCAGAAACTTTCAACAGGCTACCGTCATCGAGTCGGCCCATCCATAGCGCGCGGGCTGCCTGGTGCGGGACCGGGTACTGTTCCAGCAGGGCCATCGACCTCCCCAGCCGTCCTCGCGCGCCAGGTGAAGAAACAGGCGCACGGCTTTCACACTTGGTGGACAGCAAGGACAGCAGTTGCCCGAGCAACTTCCTTGCGGGGTGAGGCGCAGCCCATCGAAGAGATTGCGTGCTTTTCGAGGCCTTTTGCTTGACCGGCCGACCTCGACAAGGCACTCCAGCATCCGGCGCGCTCGGGACCCGCCATACACCCGCCAGTGAGGTCGGGCAAGGGCCTCGGCGGCGTGATCAGGGTCCTGTTGGCTATGGCGTGTCCGGCCAATCGAACAGACGAGCATGGACATAGCGGGGCGGATCATCGTGAGGTGAACCATGCGCCGGCAACGTGAAGCGCTATCGCCCCACAGCACAGGGTCGTCCGGCTGCCCCCATGTTTGTGCTGCACGCCTTGCAGGGCCAGGGCGCCTTTGCCGCCGACATGCAGGCCGGGCACGCGCTGTTGCAGGAACTTCAGGGCACTGTAGACCCCGAAGTCATCGTTCGGGAAAGGCATAGCGCCTGCCAGGCGCACGACGCCAGCCCCCAGGCGTAGTGGCGGCGAGTTGGGCGACACCCGAACTGGTTCAGGGGGCCCAAGGTCGAAAGGCGCTCCACGCGGTAGCTCCGCTGCAGACGCTTGATTAACTGATGTCTAGGAATTTCCGGTTTCATGTCCGAAAAAATAGTCACAGAATCCAATGCAATAAGAAGCACCTCCGCAATGAAAAACGCAATTGAGAACCAATCATGTTTTTATTTCTGTAGCAATATCTAATCAAAGGATGAGCTACTGCTTGCCGCTTACAGCCGTGTATAGGCAACCGGTGGGGTATCCCAGCCCACAGACAAGACGGGTTCTGGCCCAATGCCGCTTTAAATAAGCGGAAGGCAGGCCTGTGTCCTCTTACGATGGGCCCTTTTTGCAGTGGGATGGAGCTACAGCTTATGCAGCAACGACGCCCAAAGGATTCTGGATTGACAAGGTAGGAATTTCCTTTACCATCGAGGCATGAGGATCAAAGACAGGAGCCCAACATCCGGCAATCCACGAACTCGCCCACACTCACGTCCCAAACGGCACGCATCACCGGCCTTGACAACGTCTCATCCGGCACGGCCGGCTGGGTGTGACCACCGGCGGCTAAGGCTGAGCCCCTTCGAGCTGCGCGGCGGCGAAGTCGTCCGTCACCAGCGCAGGCCACCGAGCACGAAGACCCGGGGATTAGCGCTTCCCTGGGCTGCTGGAAGCCGGACATCCGGCAGCGGCAAGAACGTCGGAGCACTGCCGGTGAACCGCCCAGCCATGCTCGGCCAAAACGTCGGCCACGCCTCAGACTCGATGAAGAACATCGATGGGGAAAGTGGCACTTTTGATGGCAGCGGCCCACGGATGGGTGCTGCTGTTTCACACGGGTTGCATCGTGGAGCAGCTTCAATGAGCTGCACGTGGCGGCCGGACGCGCGAGCGCAACGACCGAAAGGGCTTCGAGCCGCAACGCCAAACGTCAACTGTTTCGTGGCGTTGAGCCAGTTTGAATGGCTGCGAGACGGTGCCGAGCGATCCGGCCGGACGAAATACCGCCAGGGCAATACCCTTGGGGCCAGCCCATCGGCTACTGGCGGGCGGCGCGAAGGTCGGACGGCGGTTTTTTCGCCTGTTCTTTCGCTAGCGGACTCCAAGCGAAGAACCTCGTGTTCGCAGCTGGGTCAACGATGAGCAGACGCTGCGCTCGCGCAGCCAAAGTCGACCCCTACGCCATGTTCGAGAAGATGCTCGAACGAGGGAATCCCGCCGGACGGTATTGGGACAGCCTGGTTGCCGCGAAGCCGTCTGATTGGTCCAAACACAGGAGAAGCGATAAACCTCTGCAATGAGGGTAAAGTGAGATCGCGAACGCCCCATACCAGACAAAAGCAGAACGCGTCGCAGATGCTCGGCCGTGGCGTGGCGCGGCCTTGCACGGCAAAAGAGGCCCGTGCCATCCAGTGGCTGGCGGAAAGGGACTGCCGGCCGGCGTACGCGGCTGCTGTTCCTGGATGCTGAAGCCGTGGTGTTCGGCGGTGCTGCTGTACGCGGCGTTTGGCTGGCCCTGGCTGCTCGCGTTCCGCGCTGCATCGCAGCCCTGGCTGGTGGCGCAACGCGACCTGGATGAAGAGAAGGCAGCCTGACTCAGGGACGGTCATTCGGGTGCCGGCGTCTACGGAACAAGGACGACTGGCGCATCGTACCTGGGCGATCCGACGACCGTAGCTGTTTCCACGCAGACCGGGAACGACTCCTTACTTTCGGGCAAGCGCCTTTCGTCGCCCCGGCCATGGCGAGGCGCGAGCCGCTACCGCCCGCCGACTTCGCATCCGTCGTGCAGTGATGAACCCGCCGAGAATGTCCCCGTCTGACCTCCGGCCCACGTCAAATGCAACGACCCAGAAGCCTGGCAAGGATGATGAACATCGTCGCCATCACGAAATTCCAGCAAGCATGTCTCCGAAGGCGTTGTTCAAACCCATCAGCGGATTGGAAGTTGCTGTGCGGCGAGTGCCAGCCGTAAAGAGCGCGTTCAGATCGTGGAATCGATCAGCGGTGCGAGCTGGAACATGAAATCGACGAAGAACTAGGAGAACTGCACGGCAGTCACTCTGTGACCACCGTTCGGCAAGTTCGTAAGGTGCCGAAAGATCAGCACCAGCGGGAAATGCAGATGACCCACGCCATCTTCAGTGAACGACAGGATCTGGGAACGGCCCTGACGCACCACATCATGGCCCGAAACATTCCGAGTGATCCTATCCGTCAGCCCCACATCCGATACGACGCGGGTGGCGACGTTGGGACGAGCGGTCATACCGATCTGACCACGTAGTCGTGTAGACGATGCCCCATGGTTCAATGGACTTGGGTTTGCCGTGGTGAAGCGATGGCACGGATAACGGCAATTCGGGTCGGCCTGGGGTCCCTGGCTCAGGAACCGGCCATTGGCCGATGCGACAGCAGGCCCGGCTCAACCTGGCTTAACAGACGATCGCGCAGCCCGTCGCCGCTGTCCGCCCACCACTGGCGACAGGTTCGGCTAGCCGCCGCCATGGAGACTTCGGCGAGGCCGGCGTTCGCGCGTGTCGTCATAGGGCCAGGCGTGCGGTGGTCCGCCGCGAGCGATACGTATCGTAGAATAGCCGGCCGTGTCCAGGAAGAAGCGCGAACCGAACTACCAGGTCAACGTCGTTCATCTGCTCTCGCTGAGTGTCGGCGCCTCATGAACAGCCTGTGCGCGGGCCGGCCCGTAGAGTCCCCGTGTGCGTTGAAGTCGGACGACTTCACTGCGCCACAACCGGGTCGGCGATGCGCGTGCTGTCGTATCTTCCAATGGCGCATTACTGCCGCAGGTCCGTGGCCGCGGGGATCGCCGCCACGGCGGGCGCCGGTGAAGGCCGTTGGACAGCGAGTGCATGAAGAACACAGACTGGCACATGGGCACCTGGTTGTTGATCGTCGTGAACGAAAAGCGGACCAGTTTCGTTTCGAGGGCAGCGGCACTTGACCTGGCATTGGGTCGAGCGGCAGTGCGATCGAAACTGATGGTGCTTCAGGTCAAGGGGAATGAAGGGAATGCCGCGAACATGATGGACACGATTCGCCACCCACAACAGCGGTTCCGATGCCGCATGGACGTGAGCACGCACTCTTGTTTGCCTTCGTCCGCCGCCTTCCCCGCACGGGCCTTGAGGCATTCCTGCGCGACGATGGCGAGGAACGGCAGCGCGAAAGATCCGCGGCCACCAGCACATTCCAGATGCCGTTGTGATGATCAGGCAACCAGTGCAGGGTAATAACTCCAAGATAGTCCGTGGTGTAGAGGGTCATGTCCGTCGTCCCCCGCATCGCTACGGTTGTCGCAGCAAGCATCGCCCTGATTTCGAGCAGCACGATGGCGCGGACGCGCCGACCTCCGCGCGCAGCAGGCGCTGATTGCGCTTCGCGGATGTGTCCGCGTTCCCGGAGAGCGGCGACGCATCCATATCCACGTAGGCGTCGCGCCATACAGGCACAGCCGCCAAACGAGGAAGTAGCCGGCCATGCTCGTCACGCCACCGACTCCACTGGTGTCCGCCAATCACCTGACGAGGCGAATGCCGAGAGGTTGAACGGCCACGGCGACGAACACGATCAGCGCAATCCATCCAGCGTGCCGTCCCGAGTTGCCGGTTGAAGCAGCAACTTCGCAGCCCGATCCTCATGTGCGGATTGCCGGGTTCTGCGGCCGCTGGATGGCGTCGAGGCGATCGCGCTCGTGTCGCCCTGGTAGATGCCACGCGCGAAGCCGGCGCTGCGCGTACCGTGCGCTGGATGAATCGCCATTGGCGAATTCGCTGCCCAGTTTCGCGCCGCCAGGTCCCAGTTCGGTTTGAAAGGTTGTTGATCTCCTGTTCCAGCAGACCCGCTTTCGTGGGGATGGCATCTGCGCGAGCTGGTTGGCCCGCGACGTTGGGCCTCCTTGCGGCCGGCGAGCAGCGTCCGCTGCAACAGCAGGGCCTTCTCCAGCACCTGGCCAACAGCGAACTTCGGAAGCCAGACGCCGCGCGCCGCACAATCCTGGGTCCGGTTTCGTCGCGCAGCGCCCTCGATGACGCCGCGCGTATCGCAGTGAAGTGCTGCCGGCCGCTTCCAGGTTTTCGAACGTGTCGCGCTGGCACCCGTCACAGATCCCGCAGCGCTCCAGCCTGGGTCTCGTACTCTTTCCTGAATCAGGGGCGTCAGGCCGACGCCGGCGGTGGCCTGGGCTTGAGGCAGCATCGCAGGTCCGATGCTCTTGCTCACCCAGCACGCGGTTGCCCAATCGGTGGCGGCTTCGGGAGAAGGCAGGTCTGGCAGCTCAAGGCGATTAACCGCAGGTGATGCTGTCGATCGGCGAGGTATCGGTCGCGCCGCGGCCCGTTGAGCAGGTTGTAGCCCGGCGCGGGTCACGTCGCTGAACAACGCGATGGGATTCCTGTCGGCGCCGCCGGCATTGGCCGCGCCGACCCAGGGCACACCGTCCGTTGCCGCGACTGGTCTCGGCGTGTTCGATCGCCGATACGGCGTCGGTGCTGGCCACGGCCTGCTGAGCGCCATGCCCTCGCAACTGGTCCCAGCCGAGTTTGGCCACCCGCCGGGCGTCGGCCATGCGATTGGCGATCGCGTCCGCAAGTGAGCTTGCTGCGGTCGAAATCGAAGCCGTGCCTGCAAGATGCGTTGGTCAAAGCAGGTTGTACAGACCGGGATCGGCGCGCTGGATGAAGACGCCGGAACGACGCCACGGCCGCCCGTGGGCGTTTCGGATCAACCTGGCTCATGATGTCTGGAGCCGTTGGTGATGCCGTTTAGCTGGTTCTGCAGCGTGTGTGGTGCTGCTCAAATGTCGCGCAGATCAGGTTTGCTGTTCCAGCCGATGCCCGACCGAGGTGCTGCATCTGGCCGACCGGCCCCAACTCGACACCGCCCGGCCCGCCACCGATGCTGTTATCAAGCACGGTCAATCGCCGATGACGCTTGCCGCGATGATGCCGCCATAGTCGTTGACGCTGGTTCTGCGCCCACAGCGGTGGCCTCATTCGCGGCGCACGCCAGCGACAGCAGAATGCTGCGGGCGCGGCAGCGTCATGGTGAAGCGTCGTGGGCGTGGGAACATTTTCATCGGCCGGCCTCAAAGTTGAAATCCGTGCGCGAGGAAACACGCTGACCGCGCCGCTTGACAGCAGAAGTAAAAACGGGCGCCACGCCGCCAGGCATAGTTACGCCTTGCTGCGCCTGATGCGGACGTTGTTGTGCGGGAAAGACCGCGCAGGGAGGATGACAGCCGAAGCGGGTCAAATTCCTGCCACTTCCCGTGGAGCAATGCTTCCACAAGGCAGCCTGCGGGCCAGTAGCCCGCGCTCGCATTGGCAAGCAGCGGCCTGATGACATGGACCTGCCCACGCGGGTCACGATGTCGCCGGCACGCTGCCGCGACGACGGCAGCCGCCTTGGTAGTCGTCCACAATGATGCAGGAGCCCATCCGCGTGGATAGACGTTTGCCACTCACAGTTCAGGCAGGTTGGCGCGGTGCCGATCTCGCGCATCCCAGGGAATCAAGCGCTCTCGTGGAATAGACGGATCGGGATGTTGTAGCGCCCATGGCACGGTATCGAGCGTGCCAGCAGGTACGCATGAACGCCGTGCCCGCACCGGCGGCAGGAAACCCAAACTGGCTGACGAACCTTCCTGAAGATGGTAGCGCCTGGATGCCGATCACGTCGGCGTTTCTTGAACTTCGCCAGGTTGGTTCCGTGTTCTTCGTTCGTCGTGCGTCACCCCACCTTAGCGGTGGGATTCGCATGCTCATCGCGCGCACTTCCACCCCAGGGGTTTCCCCGCGGTGTTTTTCGAGTAGCTCGACATCGACAGCATCCGGGAATGTAAGTGCTGCACTTGACGCGAGGTGCGCACGTACAGCCGGTGAGCCGTGCAGTAAACAGCCAATAGCAAATGGCCCCCTGTACGCGATACATCCAGGCAATCGGGCGACGCACGAGCCGTGATGGTGGCGGTTGTTGAGTGCGCGAAGGCGGAAGCCGGGCGTACCAGCAGGACGGACCCATGCCGGTGCGCCATGCGCGGGCGGGATAGCTTCATGGCTTTGCGCCCTCCGGTATTCCTCGATGCGCGCCAGCGCGCGGCGACACGTCGGTTTCGCCGTAGACGAACGTAGCGCCGATCGACGACCACGGCGGGAATCTTGGTGACGCCGCAGGCCTCCAGGCATCGGTACGCCTGGGTAGGGCGTCGGGCAGGGTCGCTGGAGCGTGCGCCGGCCATCGTGCAGCCGTGCCGGACGATCGCGGCCGCCTTTGCCGGGTTCGGCGGGAAGGTTTTGCGGCCAGCTCCTCCTCGAATGTGGCCGGCGCGTCCAGCTCGACCGACGTAGACGCCAGCCAGGTTGCTTCGATGGCGTGATGCCGGTCGGTGAATACCCGACGTCCGCCGCTGCGGCGTGGGCCATCAAATGGTCAACGCCAATGACAGCGGCAAATACGAGGCAATCGCCGAGCGCGCGGGTCCGGCGATGCAAAGCGCTTCGGCGCGTTGAAAGCGTGGGGGCATAGCATGGCTCCCGTAGGGTCGATACTTACAAGTAGTTCGAACCGATAGACGGGATTTCCTGCCATCAACAAAGCGAGTATGCCCTGCGTGTCCCCTTTTATTCGGCTCCTGCTCTATGTCAAGCAGCGTGCCCGTCGCGCTCACAGAGTCACGGGTTTTTTCAGGATCAATCCAAATAGCGCAAGGTAGCGATGACCTGGATGACGCCTGCGCTTGTAGCGTGAACAGTGCTTGGGCCGCTCCCAGCCGGGATCAAAGTGCCGATATTCCAGTGAAGCGCCCGGCCGAGCCCTCGGGCCACAGCCACGTGGTAGGCGAAGAACACGGCCAGGTTTGAGGACACAACCGACGACCGCTGCTGTGATCGCGGTAAGCGGCGCCGTGAAGCGCAAGGTGCCAATGGGTCCGAGTTCGAACGAGGGGGCCGCCGGCGAGAATGAAAATGAGGAAGGCAGGAAGGTGAACCAGGTCACCAGCACCGCCCGCTAACCGCACCGGCGACGAACAGCATGTCCGGGCCGAACAGCGCCTGCACGTAGGCTCCGACGAAGAGCACAAAGGCGACCACTCATGATCAGCGGTCCCGCGGCATTGGCCTCTCCCAGCGCCAGGCGTCGAGCATCTGCGTCGGGGTCAGCCAAGCGTAGTGACCGACCGGCGCCTTGATAGATGTAGGGCAGCACTGCATAGGCGCCACGAAGGTCAGCAAAGCCGCCTTGTGAGAACCAGCCATCTGCGTCATGGGTGTTGATCGCCAGCCATAACCGGCCGTGAAAGCAGCTGCCATGGGCATCAACCACAGCAAACCCCGGCGATGGCTACGCGCAGCAGGCGCCCAGCGGAACGGGGGCGTGGTTCAGGTTCGTCATCGATCCAAGCGCCGGGCATAGACTTGTCCGCAAGCGGCAATGCACCGCCGGTCCTGAACTTGTCCGGGGCGATCGTCGCCGATATAGCCCGGTCAGGGCGGCGCAGCGAAGATATACGGGAATGGCAGCATTCAGCGCGAGATTGGTACGAAGGCCGCTGCGGCAATGGCCCACACACACCGCCCCTGAGCGCCCCCAACGCGAGGCCAATGCGATGCACGGCCTGCACGACGAACCGCTGTGGAGCGGGCTTGATGCCGTAGAACAGTCCCGCCACCAGCGCCGTGTCGCCGAATGCGATGTAAGAGCCACGACAGACAGATCGGAAGCACAGTCCGGGCACAGGAACATAGGTGCCCGCCGACGAAATGCCTCCCCAGGTACGGTGCATGAGCCCAGTTCCACTGTAGGTGGTCCCAGTGCTGTGCGCTCCGGGGCCGGGCAGCAACATGCAGTCGAGAATATGAGCGCATGCAGGAAGGAGGCGCCGCTCGCATGATGTCCAGGCCGGCGGTTGCTTCGACCAGTTCACTGGTGCAATGAAGGGCATGCTGTCGGCGGGTCAGCCAAAACCAGATGAATACCGAGTTTTCAGAGCACAGAGGCGAGGAGAGCTTCCCTCAAAACCGAACGTGGCGGCAGCAGGGATGCTCGAGGTGCCAGCTACGACGTCCTCGCGTCAGGCATTTTGTTGTCACGTTGTGAGCTATGACTGCTGCCTGATTGTCGAAGCTGGCGAGCAACCCATGCGAAGTTAGCGCGGATCAGAGTAGCAGTGAATCAGGGTGGCGAGTTAATGGGGTAGATTAGTGGGTTTCGCGCAGCGCCCCGGCGAGCACAACACTGCGATGCGACCCGCTTCGGGTGGCTGGATGCCACCTGACATCGAGGCAATGCACCAGCAGGCCGAGCGCGCAATGGCGGAACCTGCTCCAGCCCGAAGTCTGGCTGACAGCAAACTCGAAGGTTGACGCGGCCACCGACTGCTCGCGAGTTGAGGTAAAGAAGGCGCCATGAAATTCGAAGCCAGCAGCGTCGGGGCGGGAGTCATCAGAAAACTAGCTGTCCAGACGAGTAGAACCAAAGCGCCAGCGTCTGCGGGCGAATGAAGTCAGGACGGCCGGATCAGCGGCCAGGAACGGGGTTACTATCAAATGAACACACTTAACAATGAAGATCGGATCACGATGGGTGAGTAAGATGAGTGCCAGGAGGGCCGACGTCCGCGGTCGCCAGGGTACGCCCTGATAGTCGGACAGATTCCAGAACGCTCGGATCATCGCCATCCCACTCGCGCTGTTTTCGCTCGTCCCGGTTGGAGGAGCAAAGCCCGCGCACAGGCCAGTTTCAAGTTCATGCAGGGGGTGTCCGTGCTGCCGTTGGGCTTCGCGGGGAAGAAGTCGAATGTCGAACCAGATTGGCGAAGGCCTTGCGCAAGCTTGCCGCATTGCTTGAGCACGTCCC
>Ga0163217_1038648_pt1 | contig 15027 bp, 18 predicted proteins | sample SynspAceP_FD_185933 | JGI IMG/M metagenome (GOLD analysis project Ga0163217, IMG submission 185933) | Saline lake microbial communities from Ace Lake in Antarctica - Synechococcus sp. Ace-P (PacBio error correction) | ecosystem: Environmental > Aquatic > Non-marine Saline and Alkaline > Saline ...
ACACTCGGAAAAAAAAGAAAGGAGGGAAAAAAAAAAATTTCCGTAACAATTGGCCCGGACAAGCCGAGGCCAGGCCCCTTTTTGAACTCCGCCCAGCAACCCCGGTTCCGCAATCGACGCAATCGAAGTAAAAGGGCCCCACAGCCGAGGATCGCCAACTGAATTGGATCGGCCTGTTCACGCTTTCCGCACCGAATTCTCACCCGGTTTTCGGTTGATCAACCGCATCTCCGCCTGGCCCGCCCAGCAAGGTTGCTGGCCGACGCCGCCGACGGATTCCGCCCTCGAACCCCGTAGGCGCTCGACCGCCTGGGAGCCAAAAACGCCAACCACGGCCGCCCGTTCGCTTGAGGTCTGCGTTGCGCTGATGGATCGGCCCTCACCGTTTTTTCAAGGAGTGAGCGCCGGGCTACAAATCCGCCCTCGGCTGCTGCCTCCGCCCGATCGCCTCGACGGTTTTCGAATGCCGGTCCGAGGAGCAACATCTGGTTGCGAAAAGGCATGCCGCCAGGCCCCATGCCCCTGGCGGCAAGCCCAGCGGGTGGTTTTCGTGGGGTCACCGAAGCGGGCCAGCATTTGATGTGGTGGCCTACTACGCCTGGTTGCAATGGCCAAGCCATCACTCCGGCGCAGGCCTCCGCCTTGCCGGCTTTTCAAAAGGGCGCCGGCCGCTTCCCTCAGCCCCGTTGCCCCTGCTGGCTCGCCTGGGGGTTGACCTTTCAACCGATGAAGGTCGGGGCCTCGTGCCGCTCTGCCTGGCGGATGTGATCTTGCCGCACGGCACAGATCGCTCAGAAGTTGGTTGCCGGGGATTTGCTCGTCCATGCCGAGAGCACAATCGGGCCGCGAGCAATTCTATCTGCATCTCATCCGGAAATTTCGAGCCCTCCCCCACCGACCCATTGCACCTGGTGCTGCTGATGAAGGACATCCTGCGGACGATGGGGTGAGCTTCCAAAAGACATGATACCCTGCTCGTGGGGCTGAACGAGGCAAGGCATGCCATCGGAAGCGTCCCACACCTATCCTTTACCAGGTAATACCCAGCCCAGGAGCGAGTGTCCGAATGGACCTGCCGATGCGCACCAGCTCGATCACGCAGGCAGGGGCAGTCACCATCCCAGGCGTTGCGTCAGCAGTTTCGGGCTGGCCAGGGGCCCGCCGCGTGCGGTTTGCGTTAAGTGGGGGACATCACATCGAGCTGCGCCCCTGGAAGCCGGAGCAAGCCACTGCCTGAGAGCGGGTTCGGATTGCTGAAGACCAGCCGCCCAGCCGTGCCCGGCTGAATTTGACCCCCGCGAGCCTGCTGCGCGCCGTGATTGGCGGGTGGACACCAATGTGCTTGGCCCGCTACTTCGTAGCGGGAGGACCGATGGCCGTGCGCCACGACGCCAGCACCGGGGCCCTGCCCCGCGAATCTGATCGAATCCGGGGCCAGCCGCTGTTCTGGGCCAAAATCCGTGCCCGGAACTGGAGTGGGTGCTGCGTGGCTAACTACGGCTTCCCGTGGAGAAAGGTGCTGCCAGGTGTTCGAACACTTGCTGGCCCATCCCGGGCCTCCACGGCAGAAGACCGCAGCCCTGGAAGCAGGCCGTGGCCGGGGTGGGCAATGGGCTCGACTTCGCCGATGCCCTGGCAGCCATTGCCCAGCTGCCCGCAGCTGCGGAGGCGATTGGCGGTTCCGTTTGATGATCGGTTTTCTGTTTTCGGGCGCAAGTTCCGCCCAGCCTCCATCTCGGCGCCACGTCTGTTTTGTACGGCCACGTTCCTGAGGCGGAATTAGGGCCTGTAATGTCTCAATCCAACTCGGAGACCGCCGCCCGCTTCGCCTCCTGTGCTCCTTGAGGGTGATCCACCGGCATCCTTTCCACTCAAGCCGGCCGTTGGCACTGCGGGCGAGCAATAGATCCCGCCGCCTGGGACGGGCGACTTGAACTCGTAGTCCTTGGAGGCAGTGCCACCTGTTGTCCTGCCTGGCGTGGACGCCTGCCGGATGAGTTGCTACCGCGTGCGCATCAGTGCTTGGGGGCGCTGGCGTGAAAGTCCCCGGCGCCCCCTGGCCCCCTGAAGGACGGTGAACCCCAGGCCGATCAGCAGGGGTCTCCAGGCGCTGGGCGTGGGCCTTGTTCAGTGTGGCGTCCTTGAAAGGTGAGGCGATAGGGGGCGGTAAGTCCCATAACTCCTTGGCCTGGTGCTGCTCCAGGCCGCACGCCGGGGGGGGGGGGGGAAAAGGGGGTCCGCCTCCCCGATGTATGGCGAGTCGACGGCCGCCGTCCCTCAAGGGCCCCGTCAACATGTACAACCTGTAACACGCCAGGACGACCGGCCTCAGGCCTCTGGTGAACTCCCTTGAAGGCTGGGAGCGGGGATCAACGTAGGCGCGAGCCGCCCAGTTCGTCCTCCCACGATTTCCGCATGCGCTTCCGGCAGGCCAGAGGGCACGAACAAGCGCAAGGCGAAAGGGCCGGGTGTGGTCATGGGTTTGGACACCTTGACGGCGGTTTACGCATGCCGTTCATTGGTGGGCGTTTCGGGACGCCAAGGCTCAGTTCCGCTGGCGGACGAAGCACCTTGAGGTACTGATCCGGAGGGTGTCGGGCTTCCGATTCACAAGTTCTCTGCCAGTCAGCGGAGGGTGAGAAACCGTCCTTCGCAAAAGGTCCAGGACGACATCGATCAGCACTGGCGATCCACCTTTCTCTTGGTTTCGGGGCTCCTAATGCCATTGCTTCCAACGGGAGCGCAAAGCCTCTGAGAGCGGCGCCCAGGATCCACTGCCACCATAGGAAGATGGCAAGCTGGCCTGACACCAAGCAATCCTCAAGGTCGCGCTGCTCGGTCAATTCGAGGAAGCTGGCACTCAAATTCGGGGAGCGACGCCCAAATTCGGGAAAGCTCGGCACCGAAATCGGGAGTTTTATAGGGCCAAAAACAGTCGGTCCTGCGGGTGGGGATGCTTCCTGTAACTGCCAATATGTGGGCCGGGGAATAAATGGAGGAATTGTTTTTAGTGTGCAGCATTGAGCAGCGGCCCAAACTCTGCCAAGGCTCTGCCTCATCAAAGGATAATTCAGACCCTGCGACATGGAGCCAAAGTAAATCGGATCGATTTTGGTCACACTTCGGCTTGCGAAAGCTGCTCAGGCGTCCCGCATCAGCACAACACTGTGTGATCGGAAGTAAATAAGTTGGCATTCAATATGCTCTCAAGCATCCAAGCCGTTGAGTCCCTAATTCTTCTGGATCTGAGACTTTCGTTTGGGAATCGGAAAGCCGTTGATAGCTCGTTCAAGCGTACGTTGGGCAATGGCGTGGCTGAAGAAAAACTCCTCGATCAACGCCACGGACGGTGCCACCTCAACAGGTACCTATCGTAAGTTGCGATGGATCCTTGAGTTGAGTTAGAGTCATCAGTGAATCACACAATTCGTCGAAAACGCCAATATCGCTGGTTCCTCAGCGGTGTTCGCCTCGATAAGTGCGCGAAAAGCTGATCCCGCCACGCCGGTAAGCTCTCCTCGCTGATGTCATTCAAGCACAGAACCTGGAATCCACCACGCGAAAATTTGCCGCGCGCACGTCTGTTTGCAACACCTCATAAGGCCCGGAGAACTTGCGACCACGTCACCGCCGCCCAAAGGTCGCATGCTCGTTCCCACGACTGCATCCCGCCAATAGGCGAAATCATTGCGATAGCACTGGCGGAAGTCACGGAAGCTGGAATCGGAGCGACCATCCACTTTCTCCCGGGCGATCAGAGTACTGCTGGCAAGAAAAACGCGCCTCAATGCCCGGAGTAGCGACACCGACGCATGACGCCGATGTTGCGCGGCTCGAACCGGTTGGCAGAAGTCGTGGATGTAATTTTGCAAGCAGGTAATCTGGTCGTGTTCATTAATGGCAGCTCCAAGCCCTGGATGCCGAAAACTCGCCTGGTTTTTGCTGATGATTATCTTTTCAATATTATCCGCCTTGCCTTCAAAGTCCCAATCGCAGTCGGCGACTTCTGTGCCGTTAGTCCGTAAGGCTTGGCCTCTTCGCAGACTTCTTCGATAATAGAAATCCGGCGTTTGCCCTATTCTCCTGAGCCAGTAATCAAAGTAATAGTCCCAGTCGTTCACTGGGGCATCGAGCAAGCAATGCCGGTTGTTGACCCAGAGTCCACTGGATTATTTCGTCGTCCAGGAATTCTAGCCGGTTCGCTGCAGCGTCGTCAGCGTTTGTCTCGCCCTGTTCCTGCCCGGCGTAGCCTAAGTGTGCTTTCCTCAGCCAGGTCATTCCAGCGATCAGCAGCCGGCTGGAGGCATTGCTGAGAGCGTGAGGCCACCGAGAGCCCCTGTGCTCTGCCGTTTATAGATCCCCAGATAGAGCGGGGTAGCCAGCGGTTGCGTTCCAACCGATGTCTTGGGTAGGCGATCACGTAAGCCCTTCCCGCAGGATGGTTTTTGATGGAACCGTTTTCGGCTTCCCCGTTGGTCTGCGGCGTGGTAGGGCTTGTGCGGAATGGCTTGAGATCCAAGGCGCGACAGGCTTTTCGCCAGTCTCCATAGCGGTAGGAGGGGCCGTGTCCTGAAGGAAGGATCCGCGACAAGGTGATCCCTGCTCAGTAGAAAGCAGCCGACGCAACGGGCCAGGGCATGCCAACGGTCGTCTCCTTCTTGCTCATCAGCCAGCACTTCGACGTTAGGCCAGGCGGGGTGGCGTCGTCGAATCGGACGTGCACCTTTTCGTAAGCCGGCACTCGGGAGGAGCCTTGACGACGGTCGCCCGGTGATGCGGTTGGCCGAGCCCGCTCAAACCTGGCAGCTGTTTTGATGTCCGACAAATGGATCCATGTCCCGGGGCCTTTCCCACTGTAGCTGACGAACAAGACGTTTGGGGTCAAGGTTCTTCAGTCGTCCCAGACCCAGGCCCTTCATGAGCCGACCAACGGTGGAGAGGGGCGTCAACATGAGAAGCCCTGGCGAACCCGCGGCGGAAGGCTGCAGCGCTGGTGCCGCAGGTCTACAGCCTGCTGAGTTTGCCTGCAGGATCGAGCGTCCGCCGCTGGGTGCGGCGAACACTCCCGTCGATCCGCCAGTGCCGCTACGCGCCTGCTGCGAAACCTGGAGAGCCCGCCACTTGTAGCCGTTACGCAGGCTGATCCCGCTTGTGCTGCAAGGGCTTTGAAGTGGGCACGCACTTCATTCGAGATGCCGGCGATGAGCGTTTCCGACCTGATGGTTGTCCAGTCCGGCCAGAGGGTGGCTAATGCATGGTGTGTTGAGGTCTTGGGACGGTGGTGGAACAGTTCGAACCCTGGGGGGGGGGGGGGGCGCTGACCTCACACCAACCTTTGGTCCAGCTGAAACCAACGTGTGGGACTACCACACTAAGAGAGGCGTGACGTGGTCCAACAGATTTCATTTGCAATGGAATGCCGTAGAAATCCACTGGGAGAAAGTTTCTCCGCATCCGGTCACAGTTCGCGTATCCAAATGTCAAAGAGTGTTAACCTCCCGCTGACAATGACGGCCAAAAACCCTCACGCAATTTCGCCACATTCACCGGCGGCAAGTGTATTCCCGGTAGTTTGAAAGTCCAGCGAAGCGAAAAAGGGCCCCGCCACTCGCCCTGCGACAACTATTCCCACTGGATGGAACGGGCAGGCGGAGAAAAGCCGTCCCCGAGTTCGCCACAAATCAATTCGTTCGGGAATGCAGTAAGGAGCCACCGCGCGCTGTTCTCTTTCGCAACTGCGCTTAAATACCACATATGGCGACTTCCAGCAACGCAATCCCTAAGCTGGCGCCGAACTGACTCAATCCTATAAATTGCAGCTGGGGCATTTATGGAATGAGATTACAGGGTGGCGATGCTTTCTTCGGCAAGCCCATCCGTCGCCCGCCAGCCTCAGCTCCCCGTCAGAAGCTTCGGAAGCACGTGTTGCGCAGGTTGGCAAGGTGCCGGATTGGTTTGCGTTGGAGTGGATTTTGGTCCCAAAGTGGAGCTACACGGACCTAAAGGTTTTCTCAAAGCTGTGGGCGGATTGAGTACAAGTAGTTTTAGGGAATTGGTCAGAGGGATTCGATCCACGGTAGCGCCCTGAAACAGAATGCTGCATCAGGTATCGCTGGAAATCTGGGCCCGATGAATCTGTGAACCAAAGTGAGCGTGGCCGTTCTCAGTTCTTGGCCGAATCAAGCGCCAGCCTGCGTCCGAGGCAACATCTCAGTCCTGGGGGGATTAGGGTAAAGAACTCCAAGTGTTTGCTTCATACTGATCAATATCAGCGGCCTTGAGTTACGCGTTTCGTCCAATGGAACCAGTCTGATTCACGTGATTATGCCTTAATTTCGCTGAGATCAATGAGCCGTTCCGGAAGGTTTCTTGATCCAAGGAAGACAGGGCCTTCCCCCCATTGGTGGTGTAGCGTGTGGCCATCCAAAAGACTTCTCAACACTTCGCTGATTCGCTTGACTTGCATCACCTTTGGAATGTCTCCGAGGCGGTGAATCTCTAAGTGAATCGGGGAACCTGGCAGCAGTGTCCTTGTAATCGGCCCAACAGGCTCCCGCCCCATCCAGCGTTGGCTCGCACAGGATCGAAATCCACGAACCAGCTCTGCGAAAACGCGCCCGCGCCAATTCGCCTCCAGCGTCCGCGTTCCATCCGCCGGTTCAACTCGATCTTGTTCGTCCAGCCGCCCAAGCACGGCCGCGATTGGCTTTGCTCGCGAGGGGTGGTAGCGCGATTTCAAGCTTGCGAAGAAATGTCTTTATTCAGTCAGAGATTGGTTGCGCTGACCGCCTGACTGCTTGTGGTCGAATCTTCATTTATTGCGCGTGCTGCGGTTGTAGTAGATGAACTCGCTGCTGATCGGTCGTCCACGACGATTGAATAATTTGCTGATATGGTGATGCAATCGCGGCCAGGCGATAACGTGCCCTTCCGCCATGTCGAGCCGATGCACGAAACCATAGACGGAACCCGCGGGATCTTTTGAGCTTCTAACTTGATTTCCGCGCCTATTTCAGTGAGGTGGCGTGCGGTCGTGCTGCTGTCTTCCTTTCCGTCCCATGTCTGATGGGGTGACGAATGGAATCTGACCACCGAATTTCTTCGATCGGCAAGTCCAGTGGTGTCTTGCCCGTAATGACTCGTCCCAAATCACGTAAGAGTTAGATCTTTTTCGCCACTTACCCGCCGATAACCCAGCCCCTCAGTTGGCTCTGATGGCCTCCTGGCTCGAGCTTTCGCCGACCTGCCGCATACTGAAGCCCTTCCATCTCCGCCACCAGCTCGCGTGTCATCTTCACCTCAAACAGGCTTCGCCGGTCGTCTTCCACTTCCTCCGCCCCCACATATCGCCCTGGGCGTGAGCACGGGCCATGGGCCGCAAATCGCTCGCGGTGGTGGCGGATTTTGCAGAACCCCGGCACATCGTCGTAGCTCTCCGCGCCGTTGACTCCCCGCCAATGGTGAAATAGGTGCTGTGATTCTTTCCCAGGGTCGGCCTCAAGCACTCCCGATGCCACCCGATCCGATCAGGGCTGCCGAGGCCTTGCGGGCCAATCGATGAACAATGTGTGCCCGCGCCGATCGCGGAGCCTCGAAGATGGGCCGTCGGCAGCTTTCTTCTCGTCAGGAACCAGAGGCACACGGAAATCTGGGTGCTGTAAAAGAGCTGGCCGGCCGGGCCAACCATGCAGTCCCACCAGAAATCCGGCCTCGATCAGGGCGCCGCGCGGATCTGCCTTCGGCCGCCTTCTGGTTGGAGCTCATGCTGCCGGTTGCGAGCACGAAGCCGGCCATGCCGCGGGGCGCCATGGTTGGTGGATGAAGTTGCTGCCCCAGGCGGAAGTTGGCGTTTGCCTTCGGGTAACGCCCGTGACTGCAAAGCGCATCGTTCGTCGTCCTTGCGGAATCCAGTCGGAGTCGTTGAAGGGCGGAATTTGGGCGATCACGTATCCGCCCTGCAGATCGGGATGAATTGTCGCCGGCGGAGCTGTCGGCATGCTCGGGGCGGAAGTCCGGCCTCGATGCCGCGCAGGGCCAGGTTTCATCACCTGCCAGCCGCGGGTGGTGGCGTGCTCTCGCTGGCCGTAAGATGAAATGTCGCCAGCCGGCCCGCGTGGGCTTTCCACGAACTTTCTCGCTCTGTCCCGAACATGCGCCCGGCCGCAGCAGGGGTCGTAGATGCGCCTTGTAGGGCTCCAGCATCTCCACCAGGCAGCGCGCACACACAACTGGGGCGTGTAGAACTGGCCCGCCGTTCTTGCCCTTCGCTGAGGGCAACGCGGGTGAGGAAAGTTATTCGTAACCCCGGCCCAGCAGATCTCACGGAGCGATGGCCTTCGCAGACAAGCCCTCGCCTTCGCTGGCGGCGTGAAGTGTCGATTCTGTGGCGATCAACATCGATCAGTTTCCCCAGGCGCTGCCTTGTCGAGGCCAAGCTCTGGCGTAAATCCTTCGGAGCACCCCTTGAAGGCGTGGTTGTCGCGCTCGATCGCACACCATGGCGTCGTCCAACGAGCTTGCCGAATCGTGGCCTGTTTGGCATGGGCCTGGCCAGCTGGCTCCAGCGGGCGCCTGCGGCCGGGGCACCCAGAACACGTTTCGGCCTTTGTATTCGTCGGGGTCTTCCGGGTTGGCGCCTCTGCGTAGTCGGCCAAACCGCCGGCGAGCAGCTTGAGCGATTCTCTTCGAAAGCTGTCCTGAGATGTAATTTGCGGAAGATCAGGCGCTGGCCGCACGTGCTTTGTAATTCGGCGCGTCCCATGTTGTTTGCGGCAGCTTGTCGGCCGTAAGCCAGAAGCTTTGGCTCGAAGCCAAGGTTGGCGGTGCCGGTTTGCTGAGGTTTTGCCCTTGCGGGTGGCCTTGGCGGGGCGGCTGCTGCACCACGGCCTCGGCGTCCGGCCAGGGACCGCTGTTTCGCTGCGACCTCGGCCGCGGGTGACGATTCCCTTGGCCACCAGTGCGCGCCTTCACTCCTCTGTTAGAGGGGCTCCTCCCAGCCAAGGGCTTTGGGCGCAGAAGCTGGGTTTTTGACGGGGCTGCCGGCCTTTTCCAGGCTTCGAGGAAAGTCGTGCCAGGTGCTCCTGATCGCATGGGATGGAGCGGTTGGGCGGGCGCTTGCAGGGAGTCTGCCTGAGGTGGGGCAGTTTTTGAAAGGGTTTAGCCAGCGTTCATCGCTTACCCCGATGGGTCGTCGCGGGAGAGGCTGCGATCCGGAGGTGGCCGTGCGTGTGTGGTGGCAAGCCATCATCCGGGGTATGCGCATCCGGGTGAGTGGTGTGCTCGATCTCTATGCCGCCGGCTCAGCAGCGAACGGATCCTCGCTGAGCTCCCATCTTGAAGCGGAGGATCTACCGCAGCTCTTCGTTAGCGGCATACGGGAAGTCCGCTCCCCCTTGGATAGTTAGTCGCTTCCCCGACATCGAGGCGTTCTCGGTCAGAAAACACTTGGCTTCGGGTGGGAATACGTCCAACCTCTTCTCTTCAGGTGATCCTGCTGCGCTGACCTGCGATCAAGCCAGGGGCCAGCCTCAGCCCTGCAACTGCCCCATCGATCGCTCCGGTAAGCCCGCCCGCCCAACCGCCGGGGCGATGCCGGTGGGCGTCCGCCCGTAGGTAGGCCTCGCTGCGAGGAGTCTCCCGCACGGATCTTCCCAGCAGCTCGCTGGAGGCGGCTGCCGGCAGCGTGGCTGAGGGGTCTGGTGCATCCGCAGCAAATGCCAGGCGCTGCCGTCGAGGCCGGCCTTGAAGCGATCCCAGCTGTTTTGGATCGTCGGCGCGTCGAGCACCCCATGTCCGCGGGCGTTGGTGGCCTTGTCGCTGCCCGTCACCCGTAAGCGAGCTCTCGGTTTGCGCTCAAGGAAGCCAGATAGCGCGTTTTGCCGCAAGGCAGCCAGGGCTCCTTGTGTCGCCGCTGAGGGCCTCGCTGTGTCGGTGCAGTCGCGCAACGATGCCCGGCCACTCCACTCCCGAAGGCGGCCGCGATGCTGTTCCGTAGGTCTGGCCTGCGTCCTCGATGCATCTCAGCAGGGCGGCGATCGCTCGTTTTTCGCTGCGCCGTCCTTCCCCAGAACCTAGGCGCTCAGGCGATGCAGTGGGAGATGTAGGGCACGGTTTTTGCCTTGCCGGGTTTTGGAAGCGGTGCGCTGGGTGCCCAGCTGAGGCGGCGGTGTACGCTCGCTATGGGCCAGCTTTTGGGTAATCCCCCCGGCCCTCTCGCGTCCCCTTCCCCGGCAGAAGCATTTCCAGGTCGCCCCGGCCAGTCAGCCGTAAGGCGCCAAGCCTTGGCCCAGACGCCAACTAGAGCGCATCTCACCAACGGGCCGATTCCACGGCCAGGCGGTGGGGGCATACAGCCAGCCCAGTCCCACCAAAGCGGTAGGCCTCGGAACACGGCCCACATCCTTGATCACGCGGCCATCGGCGCCGAGGCCGCGCAATGCTTCCCATCGCCTCCGGTAGCTGATGCGCCAGGGCCAGCGGGATCGTAATCCGGCGCATCAATGTCGACAAAGACTGAATCAGGCCCCGGGCCGCGATCGCGCCCCTCAAGGGTGTCCACCTCGCGTGCGGGCAGAGGGACAGGCCCCGTCCGTACAGAAGGGTCAGCGCCAGGTTCGGCCCTGGCTTGATCTGGCGCAAGCCCCGGTGAACGCGTACAAAGCCTGAAGGCTGCGGGCCCTGTGGATGGGGCCCTGCCTAAACCGCCCATGCCACCCGCCGCCCCCATCTGATCCGCGCCAGCTGCGTCAGGCGATACCGCAGCGCGGCCTTGCGGCGGGGCCCGATCTGGCGGCCGATATCCGGTGACGCAATGTCCGGCCCGCTGGTTCGATCAGGCCGTGGCCTCAGAGCTGAACGAGCCACACGCCATTGGTGCTCGGCAGCAGCGATTGGCTGCCGCCCAGCGCCCGCACCGTGTTCGCTCAAGGCCTTTGACGCGCGGCTTCGTCTTCTTCCGCCACTACAGAGCCGCAGGCCAACGAGATCGCTGCCCACCCGGAGGTGAAGCCTGCTCTTTCCTGTGTATGGGTTGGAGCGCCAGGTGCGATCCTGGGCCGGGCCGAGCGGATCAGCGCAGCCGATCACTCCAGCTATTTCCTCTCGCGTCCCCGTTCGGAAGCCGGCTGGGGCTTGGTGTCGCAGCAGAGCAACCGTGATCGCTCGCGCTGAGAAAGCCATTGGAAGCCAATGAAACGCCGCTTTGCCGGTGGTGAGGTGCCACTTTGCCGCCCGGGCCCTGGGTGGCCCTGCGCGTGCGGCCATTCGAGTTCGAGTTCTGGGCAGGGGCGACAGAACCCGCCTGCACGATCGCTTTCGCATCGTGCCCGCCGGGGATCAGGCGGGGCTTAGCTGCTGGTGCCGGATGTTGCCTGTGCAATCGAGCGGTTGGCCGCCCTAACACCGCGGCCCTGCAAAGGGCTGGATCCCAGATCGTCTTGCCGATTCTGCGGCCCACATCCTGGCCAAACTTGTAGAGATGCCGCCTGCTTGGCTTGGAAGCTCTATTCGGGCTTATCTCGGCTACATGGCCAGCTTGATCCGCAAGCTGAGCGCCGAGGAACGCCAAGGCAATGATTCCTTTGCAATACGGCCAGCGCATGCCAATTGGGGTAACTGGTGAGTTCCTGGGCGTCACGCTGCTGGGGCTTGCTGCTGGAATGGCCGTCACCTTCCCTTAAAAATGGCAAGCTGAATGCATGCCCCCACCTTTCGTTGGGCTGGGTTGTGGCCCGTGCTGGTGATCGGCACACCTTCTGGGGTCCATCGCTTCAGAAGGTGCAAAAACTGGCGCGCGTTTCCTGCACGTTCGATCAATGGGTAGTGCTGCTGCCTATTCGACTGGCAGGCTTCACAGCCATTCGCCATCGTTCCAATAGCTGACTGAGTGCCTGATCGAACGGTGCATGCTGAGTGGTAACTGCACCGTTCGACCGGAGTGATTTCAGAAGAGCGCGTAGCTTTGCAATCGAATTGAGCAAACATCGGAAGACTTCGTTACGATTGCATCCTGTCTCTTGCGTCAATCTTGGATTGGCAGCCAGTTGGTGTCCAACAAATCCGTTAGTTCATGAGCGCATTCTAACGTGATGCGCTGCTGGCTGGAGACATGGACCTCAATCAATCACCCTCCAGCAATGGAGCATACGCAATCCATCGACGGTTGCGGAATTACGGGGGCGCTGACCCTTACGTGGCAAACGAAGGATGGCAAATCGCGTTGCGATGGAGTTGAATCCCGATGTTTCGCGCTGAGGTTGAAGCTGCCAGCGATCCCTTGTCATGGCACCTCTTCTGGCGATCGATGGATAAAAATGTCCATCGATATGGGCATAATTAGCAGCTGACAGAGGCAGATGTTGCGGCAAAAACTTGAAACCAAAGCTCTGACAGACCCATTTCTCTGGAGAGCAGAGAAGGTTTTTCGTCAGGCGATCACCAAGCTCAATCCATCTAGTAATTTAATCTGATAATGCCGTAAATTGCCTTTTGATCGACTTCTGTTGAAACAACTCTTCGATTCCGGCTTACTTTTGTTGTGCGCGTGCGCCAGTCCTGAATGATGCCACGCTTGCGATGCGCGAACGGTGGGGCTTGACAAATTGGTTGAGGTTATGGACAATGGTTCGACGCTCCAGGAACCATCCTGACGGAATGCAATCAAGATCTTCGCGAACAGATTTGAGACTTGCCGATTCTAATTAATTGCTAAAGGGCAAGGAAACTTTTGAGACTCTCAGTGACGCACCAAGGTAAAATATCTTTTTCTTGTTCAAAGGTCAAATGTCTTGTGATAAGCCAATCTTGTCAACCAGCCGATGGGCATGCAAAATGTTTTGATTCCAGTCGCTAGCTACGGCAATACATTGGAACAGCACCCTTCAACAAGAAGCCCCCCCCCCCCCCCCCTAAAGGGGGGTGAATTTTTTGGGGGGGGGGGGGGCCATCAGCCAACTGCTTCGGTAGAAACCTTCGCCTAGCCCATCTCGTAACAACGACGCCTTGGATCTGTTTCAATCAAATGTCTCGCATCAGGGCCCTTGAGTGTGGAATGAGAGGGGTGTCCATCTTTCTGCAAAGCGGGAAAACGCATGAAGCGAGAACTCGTCCTATCCGTGGTTACTGAAATCAAGAGCCAATAAGGCGAAAACTTTATTCCACTGGCAACAAATCGGTTCAACTCTCTCTGGCGAAGAGCTTCGAAACCAGAAACGATGTCGAGGAGTTCACCGGTGATACCGCATTCTGCCGCTGCTGTCGGTGCAATTACATTCCAACTAGAGGCGCTCCTCGATTGTTCTCCGGCAGACGTGCAATGGCTTGCGAGTCGAGCAAGCATTCTCGCCTGGCCAACGTTCAACCGCGGCCCGGAAATGGGAGAGGTGGAGATACTCCTGCACGATGTCTGCGAAAAGGCCGGGCAGCGGCTGGTTGCTCATCGGCTTTCAACGCACGATTCCCACTACACGGCCAATTGCAGATTCGCGCGCCAAGAGGGAATTAAAGGGGCAGGAGCTGCCGCGACCGTGGGCTGATGGGTCGTCGCAGCAAGATACTCTGGTACACAAGCTAGATCGTACGACACAGGTGCCTCGAATGCTCCATAATCGGCCCATTCCGGGACGCTTCATTGCCCCCAGCGGTTGAACTCAGGGAATCGCCAGCCTTCGATCAACGGAAGGAGTCCTGGAAGCACGTGCTGAAGCCGCCTCCAGCGAAAGGCAGTGAAAAACGTGCCTCAATCGGTAGGGGGCCACCATCCAGCAAGGGTGAGAGGCGGTCTCCAACCACCGCCATCTGCATCGCTTGGTCCGCGATGCCAAGGCGCCGTAGTTCCTCAACAAGTGAAGGTCACGACTGTTCGTTGAACGGACCACAAAGTCCGTGCTAGATCCATAAAAAGAATCACTCCCACATCCCATGGAGGAGACAGAAGGCAATAAAGGAAAGTCAGAGAAGAAGGCCCGCAAAGCGCCTTTGCAACCGCAGCCACAGCTGCAGGCTGCTCCACATTAGCGGTATAGGCGACGAGTGATTCCCGCGCCAACCTGAAGAACTGTCGCGTACCCGCCATAGCCAGTGCCTTCATTTGTTCGTACCACCGATGAAGCTCTGTTGTCGTGCGATTCAATTGCTCGCAACTCCTCCAAGCGTTGCATGCTTTTATGGCTTTGAGTGCTCCGCCAATGGCGGAAAGCAATCGTCCCACGCATGAGTGCCTCAACGATTCGTTCTGCCGTGAGGGGCTCGCCGCAATCAATCCTCTGCAAAGGCCATCGAGCTCCTGAACGCAACTTGGCTCAGAATACTCGCTTCCTTTGTGGCCGAATCAATCTTCGGCAGCTTCGTCAAAGAGCCCCGCATCCGTCCCAAACAAACATGGCACTTGTCAGACACTACAAGGGGTTGTGCAGGCCCCTGCCGTTTTGAGCACAGTTCCCGGATCTGGTGCCCCCTCGCTGCAAGATTTTCCGGGTACTGGAATCAAGTTGGGTTCCAAAAACGAGTGAAGAGTTGTATCTCCTGATACTGGGCAATAAGGCTAAGCGCAGGCCAGGACTAATCTCCCGAAGGAGGCGAGCTGGTTTTTTGAGCCGACCTCGGGAGAAAAAAAAAAAAAAAAAAAAAAAAAAAAAAAAAAAAAAAAAACCAAAAAAAAAACCCGGGGAAAATTTACCAAACGTCCACAGCTGGGAAGATTCCCATTTTGGACAGTTCGGAAGAGAGATATATTGCCCCGTCGGTAATAGAAATTAGATTGGTTGGGGACGAAGCTGAGATAAATTCTGTGCCTGGGTTTCGATGATTGGCAGCGCATAAAGAGATTCCCCCGCCCAGCGGGTTGAAAGGAGTAGCCCCGCTCCAGTAAAGCGCGAATGCAGATAGAAGATAATCCCCAGGATAAGCTTCACTGTCCCGGGGTTCGGCCGCCGCAGCAGAAGGAGATCTCCCGTACGTGCGTGCGGTGGGTGAGATCTCAATAAACAATCAAGAACACCACATCACGCCCCCTTTCTCCATAAAGTTATT
>Ga0163217_1083987_pt1 | contig 15027 bp, 12 predicted proteins | sample SynspAceP_FD_185933 | JGI IMG/M metagenome (GOLD analysis project Ga0163217, IMG submission 185933) | Saline lake microbial communities from Ace Lake in Antarctica - Synechococcus sp. Ace-P (PacBio error correction) | ecosystem: Environmental > Aquatic > Non-marine Saline and Alkaline > Saline ...
AAAAAAAAAAAAGGAAAGAGGGGGAAAGGAAAATTTTTTTTTTTTTATAATTTTTTTGGCCCCCCAGTTTTTAAACCTCGATTAAAAAAATCCCAAAAAATGCAATTACAAAGGGTTTTTTCCCGTCCCAATTGAAGATGGTTAAGCAAGTCCCCCTCGATTTTATCCCAAATGACCGTTTGGTCATCCTTTTAATTTTTTTGCTACTAAGTGCCTTTTGTAAAGTAAAATGTGGTAATCCAAAAAGCACCAGAAAGTGGGCGGGCTGTTTTTACCTGAAACCCGCAACCAGGAAATGTCAAGAGTCCCCTAAAAACACGATAAATCGTTTATACAAGGTCGAATTAATTTTTAAGATAAATCAACTAGAAGTGGGTCCTTAGTTCCCTCCGATCCCAGTATTGAAAAAATCGCCGCGGCCTTTAAGTTGTGCAAAGTGGGTTTTCATTTCCAGGACCAAAAAGAGGTTTGGTTGGCCTTGCCCATTAAATCTTTTTTTCGGAAGCATATGTTTTGGTTTCCTTGGCACACTTAGTCATCCAGAAGTAGGCCCGACTATAGTGGAGTTTTTTGTCAGCCGCAACGGCGGAAACCCAAAATGCCTACACGCACTCGACCACACCAACTACATGATGGCGGTAAAATAAACGACGCTTTTGAAAGAGGCCTTAAAGCGTTTTAGTGGCTTTTTTTTTTTAAATGAAGCCCACCTTAGGACCAAACCTAATGCCAAGACAAAGAGCGTAATGCCGTGGCACTCTGTGTGGTCTAATGAAAAAGGCCCCCAAAATGAATTGGGTCATGTTAAGTCAATTAGATGGACTGACTTGAATGCCCGCTTCATCCCATCACCAATTTAACTGGGGTACTTGACTTCCTTGTCAGATAAAGGCGAGCTTAACTGCAAGATGCCTTGTCAAGCTGTAATGGAAAACCTATTTATTCGCTAATTTAAAATGAAAGCTGTTGTTTTGATTAGCAATTTTTGTCCATCTAGATGAGATGCAACCTTAGCTAAAAATTAATTTTGGGCTTAATTCCTAATAACAAACGGCTTCTCCCCAAGTGCTGTGCCAGTGCTACAGCAGAAATAACTTGAAAAAAATAAGTCCATTAACGCCACCGCAAACTGATATGAAACAACTTCGTGATCAGTTTTGTGATGACAAAAACAAATGCTGAGCAATTTGCGGTAAAACCAAACGGTTATGTAAACTATTTAACTGAATAACGAAATGCCCGGCACTCTGGCTTCAACCCTAAGAGAAATCTAGGCTTTAAAGTGAAGCCTATATACCAGTTTTGATGCAAAAAGAATACGGCAAATGCAGGTAGTTTTTTAATCCTGTACATTGATTTGACTGGAAACAGGCGTGAAAATCGTCGACAAAGTGGATGGCTGCAGTATTGCAATATTCTGGATTTTGTTACACACCTAAAAGGTGTAGATGAAAAGTAATTTTGCCGAAATAAAACAATCCTTAAGTAACAGCTTTCGCTTTAAAGAAAAAGTAATGATTACAATTATGCCATGCAAATTGCTGCCGCCTTGCAGCACTGCCCACCGAAATATGTATTAAGTAGTTTTACGAATATCAAACGTTTTTTAACCCCCAAGCGATTCAGGCAAGTATTTAGATGAAGTTGACCCTTGGAAAATGCTCGAGTCTTTTTTTATCGACCAAACCGCCAGCCGACAGATAGCGCAATGGAAAATTTTGTGGGGCGGTTATTCGTAGAGGATATTGCTCCAACTACAGAGGCTTATGGCAATTCGGTTGGGCACAAGATATTACGCTTATTTGCCCGCGTATTTAAATCGATTTGATGCCCTGAGCATTTTGGACCTTGTAAGCCCGCGTTCATCGAGTAAACCCATGCAATTAGCAAATGAACTAACCTACAAAGTGCGTTTTTAGGACATTCTCTCAATTTTTGAGCAGCCTAAGGGCTTAGTCTTCCTTGACTTTAAACAGTGGCGTAACCAAGGGGCCACAGCGCAGTTTAATCAAAGCATGGCTGAACTCTTGAGTCGAGGTTTTAAGCCAAGCCTTAGTTTGAATTGGCAAATGAGCCATTTGGCGGGGGTAATGGGACTCAGTGTTAGCTTGTTTAAAATGGTTTTATCCATTACGCACTAACGGGAATTTTAGTGATAAACAAGGTTTCTATTGGCCAAGCAATCAAAGAAATTATTTGACTACAAATGACGAAGGAGGAATTAGCTAATTTTAAAGCGGGATTTAAAAATCAGACCTTTCAGTAAGACCAAAGGTATTTTGGCTTGAATCAACTTTTCCCCTAAGTTTAGTCAAATATTTGCTGTTAAGATGAATATAGCGATGAAAGATGTTGCTAGCCGTTGAGATATTAACTAGCTGATATAGCCGGTCTAAAAACACAGTTGTTGCAGCAGCTAATTTACCGGGTGTTTGCTTTGGGTAATTAATAAGTGAAGAGCAAAATTAAAAGCCATGTCGCAATTAGTCCAATAAGTGAATTACCAGCGGGACCGCTCAGTAAGACCTATTTACAATCGCCTTAAATTCCAAACACAAGTGGGAACAAATATATAATTGGCAGAAGAAACACATTGACGGAATGTCGGGCTTGGTTAGAGCTTACTTGTCGCAACGTAATGCAAAAGACACAGCTAGCGCAGAGATATTATCGCAACTACTGGAGCCGGCACTGTTTAAACAAATTCGTACTGAGAGCATTAGCCTATCGGTTGGTTTTTTCAAGCCAAACCCAATAAAGACCAAATGTTACTGCGTTTTTTATTTCAGTCTCCAGGCCCAAAGGACTGGCAGAAGTAGAGGCGCGTTCCAATGATTTTTCGCAGCGAAATTTTCAAAAAACTCAATTATCGCAAGTATCAAGCAACAAGAGTTTGCCACCACAAAAAACAGTGTGCTTATTTCTTTAACTCAGCCGCCGAAAAATTTGAAATGAAGAAATGCCCGTTATATCGGTGACTGGCGGGAACGAATTACGGGTTGACTCAAGAGCGAGCTTATCGAAGCTTTAAATAAGCGTTTCATTGCAAAGACATTATCGAACTTTTACGATAAGCTGGAAGTAAGGCGCAGCAATTTTGGGGCAACTGCTAGTCAGATGCGTGTGGACTAAAATTTAGTGATAAGGGCTTTTGTTACGCTAGAAGGGGCAATCCAACCAATCACAATATTGATGAATTTCACACAAGCAGTTAGACAGCTGAAAGCCTTAGTATCAAGCTAAATAGATATAAAAAAGGTGAGCATTAGCTTCACCTTTTTATATATCTGAGATTAAGTAAAGTTGGTTCAGCCTACTTACAGGTGCTTACTAAAGCCTGACCACTTTTGGCGCACCGGCGACAATTTAAAACCTTTTTTTCATTGGGTCATTACCAAACCACTGTAATCAGTAACTAAACCACCGCTCACGCAACTATAGTTCGCCCGCCCGCAATATCCCAAGGTTTTTAAGCCGCTTTCCCAATAACCATCATAGCGGCACACGCGACGTAAGCCAAATCTAAGGGCGCGGCTGAACGCGCAACGACGTTATATCACCAGCCTTCCATAATATATTTTACTAAAGCTTTTCCCTAGACATTTTTGGAAATGCGGCTTTGTTTTTGAAAAGAAAGGCAGTGGCTAGTACTGTTGGCTTAATTCAGGGCCCTTTACTGGCACGGATACGAAAGCCATTAAGTTGAGCCCCGGCGCCTTTACTTGGCCGGTAACAATTCCAATCCTACGATGGGTTCGAATACAACTGCTTGATCCAAACGACCTTTGTGCTTAGTGCAATGAGACCGCAAAAATGAGGAAGTGCCTTTAATAAAATGAGTGGTGCCATCCCATGGGTCGATGAATCCCATTTGTAATCATCATCGCCTGCAACTATAACCGCCTTCTCACCTATAAAACTGTGTTCGGGTAGGAATTGTTTGATTTTGCTAATTATTGCTTGTTCAAGCTTCTTTATCGATTTTCGTGTGACATAGTCATTGTCCACCTTTCGCTGAGCATTAAGTCAGACTGATTCTCGAAACCACGAGAATAATTGTACCGCGCAACACGTGCCGCACGCACTGCAATATTCCAGCATAGGATGCATAGATAAACCACCATGTAAAAGAACGTTAGCTTAGGCCCAATCTATAAGATTTGACGCAAAAAATCGCGCGCGCAGTTTAGCCAAGCTATTCATAATTTACGCAATCATAAATTGAATGGACGTTTGATCTTGGCTTTCCATGGCAGATTGTGTCTTTTTGTTTTTTATTTTTGCAAGTACTTTTATAACAAAGGAGGGCTAACTTGATGAATTTAGAGCTAAAAAAAGCCTAGATTGTTCTTGCCGCCAAACTGTTTCAGTAAAGGGTGAATTATTGCTATTATCCGCGCCCATTTTGAATTAGCGTAAAGTTCATGTTAGAAAATAATCCCGAATCGTATTAAGTAACACCTCTCTACTGGCAATATTGGCTTCAACAGCGCGCGCATGAAAAACGATGGTTTGAGCCAATTGGTTTGGTCGACCCGTGACGCCCGCCTGAATGGTCAGGCTTAGCGCCCTTGCTGCAGGCGCCGGTGATGTGCTTGCTGATGCGCGTCAAGTTGCCGCCACCCTTAGTGAGCAATTAGCAGGTTGTGGCTGGTGATTGCACGAGTGGCTCGTTCTCGCACGCATCATGGCCTCATGTTTAGAACCTAGAGTATGTGGTGAAAAACTCGTTTCCTGAAGTCAGTCAATTCCGGTTGCTTTGGTCTTGCGTGAAAATAACGGTTTGAGTATGAAGAATTACAACAAATGCCATTTTCATGTAATGTATTCCTGCTAACGCCTCATTAGCTCTTTGGAAATTTGGCCGCAGCAGTGCAAAACGCCTGTGTTATGAAATCCGGATGGCCTTTTTTGCAGATAACTCGTGAGCAAGAAGTAGGTTGAACCTTTATCCATTGGTGGATGACCTATGAGGCCTTTTTATAGATCATTTGGAACAAACCCTACTTAAAACGAATTTTATAAAACCCACAACATCCGGGTATGGTTAATGCCTAACTTGTCGCTTATTTAACGCTGCGCCTCGCCGATGAGCAAGAATTCAATATTCTGCGCGGCATTCTGGCCTCCATTGAAAAACCATTTAAAAGCGAAGACTAACTATGTTTTGACGCATTAAAGAAGATATCAAAGTGTTTTTTCATCGGCGAACCCAGCAGCGCGCACGACCCATGGAAGTGTTTTAATTTAACTATATCCAGGTTTTTAACATGCTATTTGGTTGCAATCGTCTAAGCCCGTTGTGGAATGGCCAATTGGCTGTGGTTAGCGCGCTCTGTTTCTACTTTTTCACGCGGTGGTTAACCGGTGTTGAAATTCACCCTGGCGCAACCCCTAGGTCGGCGTTTTTTCAATTGAACCAATGGCATGGGGGTGGTGAATTGGTGAAACTGCAGAATTTGGCGATGATGTAACTATTTATCAATGGCGTTCCTCGGCGGTACTAGCTGGTCTGGCAGGTAAACGACAACCCTACTTTAATGGATAATGGTCGTAGTTGGGGCGGGGCCAAAAGTGGCTTAGGCCCTATCACCATGGGTAAAGGCGCAAAAGTGGGTTCAAACTTCGTGGTAGTGAGAGATGGTAACTGAGGGGGCACTGGTAGTCGGTATTCTGGTCGAGTGGTCCATGCAAAGTCACAAGGGTGAGAAAGATGCATGATAAGGCCCTAAAAATGGTTATCGCGAAAAAATAAGCCAAAAATATGGTTTCGATGCTATGCTGTCGCCTCAGATAAACCCTGAACCCCGTTTCTAATGCCCAATTGGTATGATGGTGGCCAAATGTGGCATTTAATTTGACATCAAAGTAGAAGAAATGTGTGCTGGCTATCAATAAAATGGGCGGCGGTGTATGGGAAAATCGTTTGCCAAGTTTGGACTAGAAGAGTTTTTCACCAATAAGCAGGTTGAAATTAACGTCAACAAGGCCAAAGAGTCATATTTGAATCCTCAAATATTACGGCGCAGACGGAGGCAAATACCTAGTAATAACACTCGGTATATAACTTGACAATTTGAAGTAGGGTAATGTGAGAATTTAGGCCACTTTTTTGAGTGAGTAATGTTTATGAAATTAACATCTAAAGGCCGCTACGCGGTGAACAGCATGCTGGATGTATCCTTACATTCACAAACGTGGGCCGGTGTCTTAGCCTGACGATATCTGAGCGACAAGAAATTTTCTCTCTCTTATCTTGAACAAATTATTTTTCAAGATTACGTAGAACATTAGTTCTCTCTATGAGTGTGCGTGGTCCTGGTGGTGGAATACAAACTAGGGGAGCAGCTTCAATTATTTCTATTGGCGAAGTGATCCGTGCAGTAGACCGAGTCGGTGGACGGCCAGCGTTTGTCAAGGCATGTCTGATTGTCAGAGTGGTGTTCGTTGTCTAACCCATAATTTGTTGGGAAGGTTAAGTGAACGCATGAGGGTTGTTTCTAAATAAATTAACTCCTCGGTGAACTCATGACGCAGCAGATTTAAGAAAATTGCTGAGCGTCCAAGATAAGAATAAACACTTTAATCAATTGGTCTGCGAACAGAAATTTCAAATTACGTTGCAGTTAAAGCGGAGTAAAAATGAGCGATATTAAGCTTCCATTTTATTTGGATTATTCAATCAACACTCCCATGGACCCAAGAGTTTGCGGCCCAAAAAATGGCTGATTGGTTTAACCAGTGATGGTGTTTTTGGTAACCCGGCGAGCCGGTCTCACCGTTTTTGGTTGGGTTGCAGAAGAGGCAGTCGATATTGCCCCGCATCAAATTGCCCGAGCTAGTCAACCGCAGTCCACGGTGAAATCGTATTTACCTCTGGGCGCGAACAGAAATCAAATAATCTATGGCAATAAAGGCGCAGCTAAACTTTTATGCTAAAGCCACGTAACATATATCACGGTTAAAACCGAGCACAGAGTATGAAGCAGTATTAGATACCTGCCGTCAGCTTGAGCGTGGAAAGGATTTGAAGTCACCTATTTAACACCTGAACCCTAATGGTTATGCTGGATTTAGATAAGTTAGTGGCTGCTTATTCGTCCTGACACATTTTTAGTCAGGTGAATGCATGTCAATAACGAAATCGGCGTGATTCACAGATATAGCCCGCCATCGGTGAAATTTGCCGTCCACGTAAAATATTGTTTCATGTGGAACGCAGCCCAAAGCACTGGCAAAGGTTCCAATTGATTTAGAAAACTTTGAAAAGTCGTTTAATGTCATTTTCAGCGCATAAAACCTATGGTCCAAAAGGATCGGTTGCTTTATACGTAAGACGTAAGCCTGCGTTGCGTTTTAGAAGCACAAATGCACGGCGGTGGTCATGAGCGCGGTATTGCGTTCAGGTAGCCATGGCGACCCATCCAATCGTTGGAATGGCGAAGCTTTTCATATTGCCAATTAGAAAATGGGCGCAAGGAACGAGCGCTTATATGATGTTGCCGTAATGCTTTATGGGACGGCATTAAAAATATTTGAGGTGGTTTAATATTAACGGTGACTTAGCACATCGCATCGCTGGAATTTTAAATGTCCCAGTTTTGCTTATGTTGAAAGGCGGAATCTTTAATTATGGCAGCTTAAAGATATGGCCGTATCTTCTGGTTCAGCTTTGTACATCGGCCAGTCTTGAGCCTTCTTATGTATGCGGGCATTGGGTTTGAATGATGGATTGGGCTCCACAGTTCAAATTCCGCCTTCACTATGGGCCGCTTTAACGAATGAAGCAGAAATTGATTATGTTGATTGTGTTATCCGTAAATGCCATCGACAAATTGCGTGAAATGCTCTCCCTTTATGGGATAATGTATAAGAAGGTAACGACTTAAGCACGGTTTTTGAATGGGCTCATCACTAGAGTGTAGCCCTCAGTGTTCAGTCTCATAGCAAAATGAAACACTAAACGGTTTTAAGAGTTAAAAAGAACGTTAATTTTAGTTAATAACGAAGCGCATAGCTCGAACGAGGCAAATACCAATGGCTTATATGGGAAAAAGTAATCGACCACTACGAAAATCCCCCGCAACGTTGGTGGGTTTGGTAAGAACGATCAAGTAATCGCAACTGGTATGTGTAGGCTGCTTCCTGCCTGTGAGACCGTGATGAAGTTGCAACTTAAGAATCGATGCAAATGGCATCATTCAAGATGCAAAATCAAAACTTACGTTGTTGGCTCCGCTATTGCCTCTAGCCTCCGTTAGTAAACAGAATGGGTGAAGGTAGTCCTATAGAAACGAAGCGTATTGGATTAAAAAATACTGATAAATTGCCCACGAGTTGGGCTTTACCGCCAGTTAAAATTCCTGTTCCATATTGGCTGAAGATGCCATAAAGCGGCAGTGGGGGCGATTATTAAAAGGTAACATAATCAATAAATCGGTAAATGAGTTAGAAGACATACGCTTGGGTATTAAAGTAATCTGGAAGCGGCAGCAAATAGAGAATCTGAGCTTCTAAAAAATTAGAGGTTCAGGATCGGTTTGCGGGCTGGAGTAAAACAACAAGGTTTGTTCAGCGCTTGGCTTATGTACTTGAATTGTGTAAGAATGAGGTGAATGCGGATGATTCGTTTTTTGAAGTATGGCTTGAAAGTCATTATCGACGGGAAAAGCTTGGTTTATCTGGATGGCACTAATCTGATTTCGCTAAAGAAGGCCTTAAATGAAGGGGTTTCAATTTTAAAACCGCTAATTCTAACGGCGAATGTGGCTGGGCGAAAGTTTAATGTGTAAATAAGACAATATTCAAGTGGATATTGTTCTTATCTCTTCTATGCTAGGTTTAACTCGCCGCCCTAATCAAAGTAAAACCGAGCCCTATGAATTAATTTTGAGCTGTTTTAAACCTCGAAGTTAAGTTTTAATGTCCGACTTAGGCAAACCTGGCCGACAACCTATCAAAAAATACAGGCAGCTTACTCCAATCCTGATAAAGTTTGCGAATCGCGCTAGTGACCCGCGACCGTTAGGGCTTTCGTGCAAAAAAAAAATGCGCAAGTGGAATGATGCTTACCAAATATTAAAATCGTCCGCTATCTCGTGCCGAATTATGCTTAGTCTTAGAGGGTATTGAACTGCAGCACGAAGCAAACAACATGCAAGATAATGCATTTTTTAATGCAACAAATGGAGTGGCGAGAGCAACTGGAAGAACTTGAATAATGAAGCCGACCCCGAGCAAAAATTGGCTCAACTTGATGGCGAAATCAAAAACATCATAAAGTCTGAGTTAAAACGGAACTTGAGCGGGCCTTGGTTTTAAGGTAGTGACAGGGCCGAATCTGTCAGCGCGCACTTTATTACCGTAAATTAAAAATTTATGTACGAATTACGTCAGAGAATTGAACGTAAAAAGCGAACAACCTTAACGAACTTTTTTAATTTTAACTTAAACGACCTAATAGACCGAAACGAGATTAATGGCATTTTTGCAAATTCTGAACCCGGCCTCAGCGCCGTTCCTCAACAAAACGAAATTAGCCATTGGTATCGATTTGGTAACCACTAATTCTCTGGTAGCAAGTGTAACGTAGTGGGCAAGCAAGTAACGCTAAGCGATGAAGATGTGTCTTCTCTAAGAGGTTATTGCCCCTCTGTTCAACTATCAAGCTGATAAATCGTTGTCGGCAAAAGTCGCGGCGCACAGGCAAGTCTTGGATCCGGCCAATACTGTGTGTCAAGTCAGCGCTTTTTGGGTCGTGAATTTAAGCGATATCAAACAACTTATCCCAATTTGCCTTACATCTTTAATGAGCAAGAAACCGGCTCAATGCAATGCACGGTGAGCATGGCCAAATAATGCCTATCCAAGTGGTCGGGCTGAAAAATTCTAAGTGCCTTTACGTGTAAGAGCTGAAAACATACTCTGGGTGGATGAATAAGCGGTGCCGTGATCACTGTGGCCTTGCTTATTCTTGATGATCCACAGCGGGTCCAAGGCCACTAAAAGATGCCGCGACGCTTGGCTGGTTTAAAAGTACTGCGTTTGTTAAACGAGCCACCTGCGGCTGCGATCGCGCTACGGTTTTAGATTCAGGTCAAGAAGGTCCTCATCGCTGTCCTATGATTTAGGCGGGGGCACCTTTGAATATTTCTAATTTTGCGCTTAAATAAAGGCGTAATTTTGAAGTACTTGCCACCGGCGGAGATTCGGCTTTAGGGGAGATGATTTCGATATGTGTTTGGTGGAATATAGTCCGCCAAACAAACTGAAGCTAAGCGGCCCACTCTCAAAAAACTTCCAATCGTACCTTATTAGATCAAGGCAAAAATTGCAAAAGAAACCCTCAGTCAAGAGTCTGCCAGCAACCGTGGTGTTTTTAGCGATGAATCAGCAAAAAGAAGCAATAAAGTCGTTGTTAGTTGTTGATAAAATTTTGCAGCGCCTAATAAAGCGCCACTCGTTTAAGAATACCTACGTGCCAGCCGACGTGCGTGCGCGATGCCTGAATTAGACAAAGAACAAATACTGGCTGTCGTGTTGGGTCGGTGGCTCAACACGTGTGCCCTATGTGCGCCAGCAAGTTGGTGAGTTTTTTGGTTCAAAGTCCTTAACTTCTATTGATCCTGAAAGGTTGTCGCATTGGCGCAGCGATTTCAAGCCGATATATTGGTTGGGCCAATAAGCCCGACATGACAATCTCTTTACTTGAATGTATTGCCCCTTGTTCTTTGGCATCGAAAACGATGGGTGGTTTGGTGCAAAAATTATTCCATCGTAATACCACCATTTTCCGGTAGCCAAAGCCCAAGAATTCACCAACCTTTAAGACGGCAAACGCGATGAATGGTGCATGTGCTTCAAGGTGAACGAGAGCTGATGGACGGACGAATTGTCGCTCGTTGTGCCAAAATTTTACCCTAACAAGGCATACCACCCTATGGCAGCACGGTGCGGCATACATATTCGAGTGACATTTCAGTTGATGGGCCGATGTCTATTGAATGGTCAACTGCCATGGAGAAATCCATGGAGTGCAGGCTGAAATGGGTTGGTTAACCCTCATATGGTTTAGATGAAAAATTAGTATCTCTCCATGCTGAGTTCATCCATGGAGCATGCCAAAGAAGATATGGCTGCCCGGAATGTTAAAAAGCAACCAAGTGAAGCTGCCGCGAGAGAAAGAAACCTGCGAGCTGCTTTGCAAGGCAGATGGTCCAGACTTACTTAGCGCTGAAGAAATGACTGTACTGGAACACAGTCTAAGTAGCTTAAATAATACAGCTAGGGTAATGATAAAGACGCCAATTAAGCAGGCTTTGAGCAAGTGGACAAACTCAGTCAAGCCTTTGCAGAGCCGTAAGAATGGTCATCAATACGTAAGGCTTTGCGGGTCATTCAGTTGATAACAATATAAAAAAATTAATAGATAATACCGAATCTAAGGAACAGGAATAATGTAAATGCCCTCAAGTGATATTTTTACCTCATCCAGAAACTTTGCCCAGATGGTGCAAGTAAATCGAAGCAAAGTCTGGTGTATCAGTGCTTCGATGTGGTTTGTCTAATGGTATTGGGATAGAGCAATGCTTTTGCGGAAAAGTCTGTGCCTGCACCACTGCATTAATTAATTCGCGAAGGTTTTGATTCCTTAGACGAGGGGACGAGTTGGAAGAAGATATGCCTTGATAAGGCTTGGGGCTTAGAATCAGACTCATCGCCTAGGTTGCCAAAGCCATCAAATTAAGGACGGCAAGATTTATGGTAAGAAATTCCTAGGTATACGGTAAAATCAGTCAGTGAAGGTCACTAACCGTCATCTTTCTAATTTTGCTGAATACTTAAAACCAACCTTATGTTGGTTTTTTTATACAAGTAATTTGTGAAACTTTAATAAATACTGTTTTAATATACAGTGTTTGTGTAGCTTAACTTGTGTTGTATATCAATTCGAGTTTGTAATAAACAGAGGAAGCTGAAATGGCCATTATTATTCGCTATGTTGTAGAACATAAAGGGGTAAGAAGTTTGTGACAGCAGATAAGAAAAGAAGCCAGACAAATATGACAAGATGTTGGACTTGGCTGATAACCTTAGTGAGTATATTGAAGCTAAAGTATCGCTATAGAAGGTGCTGGTGCTCGAAGAGTTAGGCATTAAATGCTGGCAAAAAATTCAGGCGCCCTAGCAAGATTGCTTAAGGCACTACTGCCCAGCAAGTAATTGGCCAGAAACAGTGGCCGAAGTGATTACTTTGGCAAAAAGAAAAAGCCTGATAAGGGCTTTCTTTTTAAAGCGTTAAGGGCATGCATGCACTGGCGAAAACGGAGCATGCGCTGTGCTCATCAAATATGGCCCGAGACCGCCAAAGTATCTGCTGGCTGCTGCTCTCACTAAAGCATGGTCTTTGGCAATGTCGTCGCTAAGTGGATAAAGCATTCGTTGCTTACCACCACTGTACTCGGCATATAACGCTTTACGTTTTTTGGCTCCTTGATTTATGACATCAGGCCAATATCAACCGTCAAATACAATCACTAAAAATCGGGGTCCAACATTAAAGTCGCGATAAGTGTACCGCCACCTTCTTGCGTAGGTTTCAGTTGTATTGCTTATAAAGAATAGGTACGGCAACGCCAATATTGGGGCGAGTAAGTGCTTCAGTGTCGAAAAGTCTTGTGATAATTGTTACCAACAAAATATGCCTACATCTTTGGCTGGATTATTGGTAGGGAGTTTTAGATTTTTTGGCGGTGGCTAGGGATGCTTAAAAATATAGGGTGTAAAGTAACAAGTTAAATCTTTTGCGGCAGCCGGGTAGTTGTGCTCATACTAAAACCGGGCCAAATAGATAACGGTAATTGCGGGAGTCGTTGCAAAAATGCGCCTATCCCATAGCCAAAGGTAGTCAAACCTGGCGTTTACCAATATTTGGGTTTTGTCAAAACTTTCTGCCTGTTCAATCCTTGCTCAAAAATACTTATCCATACCTGGGCCATAATCAAACACGTAGAAGATAAATGCCCTTGAACCCTAGATTGAATAATTTTTAGCATCGCCAAACGTAAGGCGCCAGCAAATTTCTAGCTCTTCCTGGATCCATAAATCAAACTGAAAGTAATCTTGATCATATTGGGTCTAGATCACGCTTTTTATTTGTTCCTTCACCTACGGCGCGAAAACGCTATTCACGCAGTCCTGCCTATTTCACGCATTATCGAGAGCTGTCAACGTGTTGAATAAAAGGTAGATTTAAATTTTTCCGTCTAACCGTTGCACTAAACGTTCGCAGTTTTTCTTCAAAGCATGGATCCAGTTTCAACCCGTTTTTTCAGGTAGGGCAATGGGTTTTTTTTGCGTTTTAAATATGCGGCCTTATCTGTCAATTTTGTAGAGATGCTTTTTAAATAATAAGACTTGATGCTTTTTTACGTAAATTTAACTATTAAATGCATCAAAGGAATGACTTATCGCCGAATGCGTATAGAAGGTAAGTGTTTAATGGCTGCTGTTTGAACATTTCCTGTGACTAACAGCAATGGCTGCTAAAGGCTTGTAAACCATAGTAAGCTGTAAACAGGCGAATTTTTGGCGTCAATGAAAAACCCGGTAATATAGGTGGATTTACTTTGTTTGGCAAATGCGCAAGGAACCCGCTTTGCCAAAACTGTATCCGAATACCTTTGTGGTCGTAATCTTGATACCTCACCGGCAGGAAAACAAATACAATCCCCTTCTTTTCTAGGTGTTGTTGGATTTTTTGGATGTGTTCTTTAGGTGTACCCCTTTGGCAATATTGTTGACCGTAATAAGCAGGGGCTGTAAAGGGACTAAAGCCATTAATAATTGAATTAGCGACCACTTTTTATATCGGTTCTGATTTCGGCCACTAATTTAATGAACGCCGCCAATGCATCCAATGAGCCGATTGGGTGATTAAGCTATAATGACTAAGCGCCTTCACTGGAATATTTGGTTTTTCTAACATCTCGAACTGAATAAGAAAATTTTGGAAGTAGTCTAAGACTTGCTCAACAAAATCGATACCCTGACATGCGGATACAACTGGGCAAATTTCATGCATTTTCGCGCTCATGTAACAGTCTTTTTAATAAAAAAGTGAGCGGTTTTAGTAAAGCGGATATTGGCCTACACTGGGGTAGTGTTTAGTTAGTACGTCATCAACGTAAAAACCATAAAGCTCACAAATAATTAAAGCATTTGTTCAGCCTAAGCGGTATTGTGGACAAAAGAGTGCATTTTATGGCGTTTATATGAACTAAAATACCGCGGATGAAATTAATTTAACTTGATGACTTTCAAGACTTCTGTAATTTATGCTCTAACTATATATTAGTCAATACCATCTCAATTATTCTAATAGTGGACAAGGCGTTATATGGAGTTGATAGTTGAATTACAAAAAAATCACCGTTTACCTTCATTCAATATCCTTTCGGGTATTTGAATCCGCACTCGTCACTTAAGTTTTAAAAAGCGGCTGAAGAATATGTATTACTCCGCCAGCGGGTAAGGTCCATCAGATAAAACCTTAGAAAGAACAATTGTCCCTTAGTTCTTGTTTACTCGACTTCACCCGCGCACTAAATAATTTAAGCCGTGCTGGTGAGCAGTATTTTGCTCCAAGTGTACAATGGCATTACAGCAGTTGCAAAGCGCCACTAATGAACTGGTTAAGCAATAACTACTAAATGACCTTTTGTTGTTAACACAAGTACCTAATGTTAGTCAGTACTTTAACCTTGGCCACATATTCACATCGTTCCAAGAGTCCCAAGCAAACCTTCAATATTGAAATTGATGCCGATGCTTCCAGAGCCTGACTTTGCGATTAAATAATATTGATGTGGCCCTATTCCGTTCGAATTAGGGCAACGAACCTAATTGATTTTATACTCCGATCTTTTAAATTGCATCGTCCGGTATGTAGTCCTCATTATTTAGACAAAAACCCGCGGGCTAATTTAGACCTCAGAACATTGTCGATTGATACGTAAAAAACTGCCT
>Ga0163217_1086895_pt1 | contig 15027 bp, 15 predicted proteins | sample SynspAceP_FD_185933 | JGI IMG/M metagenome (GOLD analysis project Ga0163217, IMG submission 185933) | Saline lake microbial communities from Ace Lake in Antarctica - Synechococcus sp. Ace-P (PacBio error correction) | ecosystem: Environmental > Aquatic > Non-marine Saline and Alkaline > Saline ...
AAGAGACGGAGATTAGATGTCGCATCAATCTAACGCCACTCCTGCGGCGTCGACAGCACGATCGGCGCCGGACAGCTCGGAGATTTGGGTGGGCAAAGTCCGCCCCAAGTTGGCACGTCCCCCCCCCGCCGTCCCCCGGCGGGCTAAAAAGATTACTGACTCCGAGGCCCGAAGTCACTAACGTCACAGAGAGGGGTAGCACTCGAGCCCCCAGACCTATGAAGCCACCTGCCCAAGCAAATATGCTGCAGCGCGGCCCATTCAAACATAGGCACCAGACGCCCAACAGAAACCTGCTTTAACCTCCTCTTCCATCATAAATGAGCCGATAGACATCAAGGTTTCACCATGGGCATGCCAGCGGGATGATCGTCTTTGCCATTATACGGGCGACGCAGGCCGCTTTGTTCACGCCCCAATCATGCGCCGGCCTTGGCCCCTGGGGCCATAAGATATTGCGGCATCGAGCTAGACCAACTTTACGCCCTGGCCCGCGCCAGGCGCGACCGCAAGGTTTGGAGCGAACGGTAAGATTTACCACCCCCCCCTTACCAGATCCGAATGGGCTAGAATAGCTGAACCCTGCCGGCTTCCCCGAACCCTCCTGCCGCCCTTCGAATTGGTTACCGCGATCTTTTTAGGCTTGGGTGCCCGCCTGGTTTTGGGCGCAGGGCCGGGGCGGTCAAAAGCAACCGTGAGACGGAAACCGACACCATAAATTTCGCGCACCACCGGGCCTCCGCCGCGTCGCGCAAAGGGGCCATCTTGTGTCCGGACCTGCGCATTCGGTGCTCTATAACAACCGCACCAACATCCGCCCCTCAATAGTTAAAGCGCGGATAAGGTCGTGATCGAGAATCGACCTACCGTTCTGGGCAAACTTCCAAAACGCGAGCCAGAGGCCTGTTTTCAACGTCGGATTTAGAGAGTGGCATGGCGTATTTCCTTTTAGAAGACCGCCTTTGACATGGCAAGTTCTGGCTAAATCGCAAACCCCTGCGTTTCAAATCCCGCACAAGACCAAGGCAAAACGAACATTTCCGCCCAATAATACGGCTTCACCCCATGTTTTCGCTGCATAGCAGCATTGCACGATAGATAATTTGTTGGCAGGCGCAGCAAATAGTCAAAAAGACTTCAGGAAGCAGATTACTGCGCTCCAAGTTTAGACCAAACCATCCATCCTCCTCCCGGATCGTGTTTTTGTTTTCGGCGCGATACCCTCCTCCGCCCTGGTATCGTCGGCCATTTTTTTTTCACATCATCGCAATTCCGGATCCAAAGCGCTTTGCGCTGTGGTTTATTTTTGTTTCCCCGTTCAGGACGTTTTTACGTCACCTTCCCCTAATGCACTTTCTGCATAGCCAGCATTGCGACTGGCTGTTGTTGCAGCGTGCAGCACTTTTCAATACATAACCAACACAAGACGATGCTAACGAACTCGAGACGAAACAAGACGAGGTACTCCGATGGCCTACTTGAACACCAACAGAACCGCAACCGACCCTGGCAGAACTCGTTTGCCGCCTGATGTCCACATTTGAGACTCGCCGCAAGCAAACGCCGGTATACCGGCTCGACCTTCAACGAACTAAGCTCTCTTGTCCAACGCGAGCTGAACGAACTTGGGCCATGGGCCCGCTTCCGCAAAATTCGCGGCATAAGCACTGGAAACAGCGCGCAACGCGGCTTAACTGATACCGAATCGGGCACACGCACCCTCCTGTTGTGGCCTGTAGAAAGACTTCGGTCTCCTCCCTCACCTGAGACCGGCGCTTTCACTAAGCGTCCCCTTCCCCTTTCCTCCCGATTGGATTGGGGAACGTAGATAAAGACGGCGGTGGCTTTTCCTCCAAAAGCACCGCAGTCTTGCATTCAAAGTTTGATATTCGGTTACAGGCTTTGAACATCGCTCCGTTCAAAACGGACGTCGTCCCGACGTGCTCAGGTAAGCGCGAAACAACCTTTTTGACGCCCGCCTTGTCAAAGCGATCTCGAGCTTTATCCCCTCGATTCCAATAACTTTCACCGTAAGCCGAACTTTTTTGGTGGAAAACGCGTTCCCCCATGGGCAAGCTGCTAAACGGCAGACAATATCGAATCGTCATATTGCGGGCCTACCGTGGGTTGAACTGGTCCCGCGCCCCCTGGTGCGCTGTCTGCAAACTGCGCACACCCCCGGCGAGTTATAAACATTCGCCTCGCCGCCTTTTTCGTGCAGATTCGATTGGGCATCGCCGGCACCAATACCCGCCGCCATACCAGACCAGGCGTGGTCAGAACGTCGACGTGCCGCTCGGGAAGTTCATCAATAAACCCGCGACGGGCCCCCCCCCCCAATGAGCGCTTTGCCACTGCCCGAAACACGCGCCGATTGGCCGAAATGAGAAATCGTGCACAGCTGCTCTGCCTGCGTGTCCCAACATATAGCAAAGGCCCGGCGCTCTTCCTCCAAAGCCTTAAGGCCAGGATTTCATCCATAGACCGCGTTGCGACGGGAACACGCCCATCTGCCCACCGGGCAGAAATAGCGGCCGGGAATTCCAGCCCCTGGCCGCGTGCAACGTCATGATCGACTCACCTTTGCGCCACCACGTCCACTTTCATTGTTCTCAGATCAGGCATTGACGTGTTCCAGAAAGCCCTGTAGATTCCGAACTGCTCAGCGCCTTAACCAGCTCCTTAAGTCTCAAGCGCGCCCGGGTGCCTCTGGCGTTTTTAGTCGTTCTGCGAAAAACCGGTATAAGCCCGCTTTCATCCAGTAATGATCTGTGCAGTTCGATATGCCTTTACTTCAGGCCGGCCATATTCCATTGTGAAAACAGCGGCGCGCCCTTGCGATCACGCTATCCATCATCGACCATAACTTGCAGCCGAGGGCCCTTGCCAGTTTCAGACCAACTTTGGAAATACCATCAATAGCAAGCGCAGCTCGCCGCGCCGCGACCACCGATGCCCCATCTCGCCAACAGAAATGCGGGCCCCCTTCAACGAGGTTAACACATTCTCCCGCGCTGTTTTCTGAATATTCTGCGCTGCGCCTTGTGCCCATACCACTTTCGGCGTATTAACGATTCTCTCGAACGCGAGTCGTCATCCGGTGATGTCACCACTCGAAATAAGCCATTGCGTCCCGCGAATCTCTAACCGCTCATAGAACCGTGGCCGCCAATCAAACGCGGGATGCAGTCCCAATGGGTCAAACAAATCGGTCTCAAAAGCGCGCATCTGGTGCGAGACCCGCCGAGAATTGCCATTTCATCCAACGTATAAGGGTCGCAGCGCTCTGGTTCCGCGCTTGCAAACACGCCTCGAATTTCGTCACCGATGCCATGCGCGCCTCTTCCTCACCATCCCATGCCCGATCAAACGACACTTTTTCCCCCTTCACGGGTTCCGTCCACAACGTCTGCCCAAACGCCTCTCGTTCCGGCAATCACGCCCGGACGCTGGCGCGCTAGAATTATGCGGGGTTGAACGATAATCTGCTCAAGCCGGACGACATGCGCCCCAAGAATCCTTTTCGAACCGTAGATGTTACCCACTTCGGTACCCACGCCACCCATAGATCTGACTTGGTCGTCATCCCCACGACGCAGCAAAATATTCTGTGGCCGGATGCAAGCAGGCGAACCACAATATACTGGGCGACGGTTGGTAATCCTGATATTTCCGTCCACCAAGAATAAATTTTGAAACCGCGCTGGTATTGCCCCCAACACATCTTCGTACTGTTGAAAGATGGTGACGCATAATGCAATAGAAGTCAACCAAAATTCACAGGCCGTTCAGGTCCTTCAGCGCGCCTGGATACTGCGCATAAAGCTCTGCCCCGCGGCTGGTTTGTAAGCCCCCGCCAATCGGCGCATGAATCTTTGTCCAGGGTGTCAGCGCACGGTTTTTCAAACCAATCAATCACCCCCGCAAGTAGCCGCGCGGGCAACGCTTGTCCCATCATCAGCCCTTCCGCCTTAATAACTGCTTGAGCAGGCGCCAGCTGGTCGTCCGTATTCCAGAAATGGTAAAAGTTCGATTTAAGCCCCACCAATGTCAGCATGACGACCGCAAACAGCTTAACTTTCAGATCGCGTGAAAAGTGCCGCCCAAGGCATCCCTCGATATCTGTTGCCCCAGCACTATGTCCCGACGGCGGTTTTTTTCATCTCTCGCGCGGCCCTTGTTGGTAAGGTCACGGCAAGGAATTTCATTCCGGCCGGGCGCGTCCGTATTCATCAGATGCACGATCCGCGCGGTAAACGCCTTGGTCTTGCCGTCCCCGCACCGGCCAGCATCAAGACGGGACCCGTCCATCCTGTTTCTACCGCGGCCGCGCTGCGCAAAAGGGTTAAACCCCGTCCTAAATAGGGTTGCCGGACGCGCAGCCATAGCGCCGATGATAGGAAGCGCCTTCGAGGCGGCCTTTCCGTCGAAATCTTCATGCCACCAATCTATCGTGCAAAAGCACCAATAAAGACGCTTCGCAAATGTTCTGCGTGCAATTTCTATACAATTTCTTCGCTGAATGCGTTCCTAGGGCGAAGATCGTGATTTGTATCTTAGCTGTCCGCTCCTCCTTGCTATCGGCTTGCCGCTTTTGGACCTCCCCCTTCGTAACCAGCCAACATCTTTCCAAAGGGTAAAAAAATCTGAAGCAATCTCCAAAAAAACTTCCTGCCTTGCACTAACGTCATTCAGACGCAAACAAATGCCGCGCGGCAGCGTTAACAGATCAGCTACAGCTGCTTGAAAACGAAGATTTCTTGCCAGCAGGAGGCCTATAGTAAATGACGACTTTCAGAAAATTCCTAATCGCGAACCGCGGCGAAATCGCCATTCGAATTATGCGTGCGGCCAACGAGATGGAATAGAAAGGACGGTCGCCGTGTTCCGCCGAAGAAGATAAGCTGGGGCTGCACCGGATTTAAAGCGGATACGAAAGCCTACCAAGTCGGAGCCGGATTAGGGCCCCGTTGGACCGCTTATCCTTAGCATTGATGAAATTATTCGTGTCCGCAAAAGCCTCTGGGGCGGATGCGATTCCATCCGGTTAGGCCTCTTGTCGGAGAAATCCCCGATTTTGTAGATGCTTGCGCGCAAAATGGCAAATTACCTTCATCGGCCCTCGGCTTGACAAACGATGCGCGCTTTGGGTGACAAGGCAGCGGCCGCGCCGGCGTCGCGCATGGAAGCCGGGGTGCCGTCGTGCCGCGACGGAATGTATGGGCGACGAGCATGGAGCTCGTGCGGAAAACGGCTGCAGAATTTGGCTATCCTTTTTATGCTCAGGCTCTTGGCGGGGTGGTGGAACGCGGGATGCCGTCCCATCGACAACGAAGACGAGCTTAAAGAAAAGTTTTAGAAGGGCGGCGCGTGCGAAGCTGTCCTTTGGAAACGGCGAAGGATATCTGGAAAAGATGATCCCAAGGAGCGCCATGTCGAAGTGCAGATGTCTCGGCGACAGCCACGGCGAATCTACCCATCTATCTTGAACGGGATTGTTCGGTTTCAGCGCCGCAACCAAAGGGTTGTAAGAACGCGCGCCCGCCCCCTACCTAACCGAAGAGCAAGCGCGCCGAGATTTGCGAATGGCCGAAAAATCTGCGCTCATGTGAACTATGAATGTGCTGGTACCGTCCTGAATTCTCATGGATAATGGACGACGGTTTAAGTTCTATTTTAAATCGATAAGTAAATCCAAGGGTTTCAGGTTGAAGCACACCCGTGACCGAGGAACACCGGCATCGACATCGTAACAAGCCCAGATCCTGATCGCTGACGGCAAGACCATCGCCGAGGCGAACAGCAAGGCGACCACAGGCTGATGTCCAGACTGAACGGCGCCATTGCCCTACAGACACGGATCACACCAACCGAAGACCCGCAAAATAATTTCAATCCCTGATTAAACGGTCGCATCACCAGCCTTTCGCGAGCGACAGGTATGGGCATCCGCCTTGATGGCCGGCACTGCAGATTCCGGCCGGCGTTATCAACGCGGTAAATTTACGATAGCCTGTTTGGTCAAGTCACCGCCAAAGCGCAAACGCCAAGCAGGCGATCGCCCGCAATGGACCGCGCCCTGGCGCGAATTCCGCATTAGGGGCGTTCCACGAATGATTGCATTGTCGGAAAACCTGCTGAATACACCCGACTTTCCTCGAATAACTAGCTACCACACCCAATTTATTTGACCAGACGCCTGAGCTGTTCACGTTTGAAAAGAGAACGCGACCGGCGACGAAAGTGTTGACTTATATCGCCGACCATCACGGTGAACGGGCACCCTGAAACAAAAGGTTCGAGCGCCCCGCTGCAAGCGTGCGCGCGCCAACAACCCACTGCTGCCCGCGGCCGAAACCCATGATGGCACACGTAACCTTGCTCGAGAGCAGAAAGGCCCACAGGCCTTGTCCGCCGAACTGGATGGGCAACAGCGCGCAGCTTGCTTGATCACAGATAACCAGCATGCGCGACGCCACTCAGTCCTTGCTTGCCACGGCGGATGCGCAGCCATTGATATGATCAAGGTTGCCCCGGCCTATTCTTGCTAATCTTCCACGACTTTTCTCTATGGAATGTTGGGCGTGGTGCAACGTTTCGACGTGGCCTAACCGGTTCTTGCAAGGAATGTCGTGCACGCCTGCGCGAACCTGCGCGCGCCTGCCGCAACGTGATGACCCAGATGCCTGCTTGCGGGGATCGAATGCCGTTGGTTTACAACCAACTACTCCGACAATGGGTTACAGACAGGATTTGTCCAGCGTTGCCGGCGACCCGAAGCGTAGATGTGAATTTCGCGTTTTTCGAAGCCTGAACTTTGGTTGAGAACATCGCGCCGGTCGCGATGGACGCGTTTGGATAGAGAATGAACAAATTTGTGAAGGTACCGTTTGCTATACCGGTGATATTTTTGACCCGACCGCGCCCAAATACGAACCTAAATACTATGTCGCCATGAGGCAAGAGCTGAAAGCGGCGGCGCAACATGTTTTGGGCCTGAAAAGACATGGCGGTGTGCTTCAAACCAAATGCCGCAGAGCGGTTAATTAAAGCGCTGAAATCCGAGGTCGGACTGCCGATACAACTTCACACCCATGACACCGGCAGGCGCAGCCATCGCGCACATCATGGCGGCGTCAGCAAGCGGGTGTCTGACGCCATGGTGGCGCGATGGACCGCGACATCGGGGAAACACCTCTCAGGCGACGCTCGGGTCTGTTGGTAAGAGGCGCTGAAACACACGGATCGCGACACAGCAGGGTTTGTTGAGGGACGCGGTGCGCGAAATCTCGAACTATTGGGGAAAGAGGTACGCAAGGAATATGCAGCCTTGGAGCAGGCATGCAGCCCCCTCCTCCGAGGTAATGATTTGCACGAGATGCCCGCTGGTCAGTTCACCACCTCAAGGCGCAAGCCGCGTCAATGGGCTGGACGACAGGTTGGCCCGAGTTCGCCAAACCCTATGGCCGAGTGAACCAAGTTTGGCGATATCGTCTAAAGTCACCCCGTCTTCGCAAAGTTGGTGGGCGATATGGCGTTAATGGATGTTCTCCCAAGGTTAACCCGCACGCCAGGGTCGAGACCCAAAGCGGAAATGGTTCCTTTCCAGACAGTGGTGATCGATATGATTGCGCGTGCAATTTGGGCCAACCCCCCGCGGGTTCCTGCCGCGATTTGTCGAATTCAGATTCTAAAGGGCCGAAAAAAAACCTAATACGCAACGTCGCGGTGCCCATCTGCCCCCCACCGACCTAGAGGCAACCCGCAATGAGCTTGCGGCGACTTGCTAAGAAGGGGCCTCAGGTGAGGACGACGATCTTGTTCAGGCTATTTGGATGTATCCAAGGTCTTTTGGACTACATGGGCCGGCCACCGCCACTACGGTCGCCTCCGTGTCTCCACGCGCACTTTGTTCTACGGGATGGAGCCCGGCGAAGAAATCACCGCAGAGAATCGACCCGGGGCAGACACTCGAGATCCGCCTGCAAGCGCTGAGGCGGACCAACTGAAAGAACGGCGACGTCAAAGTCTTTTCGAGCTGAACGGTCAGCCGCGCGTGGTGCGTGTGGCCGCAACCGCCTGGTCAATAGCAAACGACCGCGCGCAGCGTCCCGAAGGCAGAGAATCGGCAAACGTCCAATCCACATCGGCGGCCAACCGATGGCCGGGGGTTGTGGCCCTCTGTCCGGGGCGACCTGTGGGGCAAAAGGTCAAATCAGGCGACCTGCTGCCTCACCCATCGAAGCCCATGAAGATGGAAACCGGAATTCAATGCGAGGACCCGTGATGCAGTGGTCCAAGGCGGTGCATGTCACCCAGGTGGCCAGATCGACGCAAGGATGCTGCTGATCGAACTAGAGTAACCGATTAGGGGCCAAGCGTGCTCTTATGCTGTGTCGCTGGCCTGATCCCCCCTAATACTTGAGAACCAGCGCTGCGGGATGGACCGTCCCAATGCCCTATGAATGGACAACGCACTCTAACCCCCAAACGCAGATCCTAACCTGCGGCCGCATCAATCCCTGTCGGCAAAGGGCTTTGCCAAGTTTTTTATCCTGACAACCTTTATCCCTGATTCTGATCCCGTACTGTCCCCTCTTGGGAACCGTTGGTGCTATGGGGAATTGCTTCCTTTCATCTGGCCGCCGTAAGCAAGGCATTTACCTGGGCGCTTCAGCGCAACCATAAGGGCCAGAGAGATTGAAGAAGTGTTTACATCTCTCTCGACCAAGCCAACACGCCATATATCGCACCTCACAGCCGGAGGCGAACGTCAAGGAGTGGCATGCAATCGCCATTGGGCCGTCGTCACTAAATATGAAAAAGACGGCCCCGTACCCCATTATGTGACCCTGCGCGGTAGTGGGACGACGAAAGGTCGAAATATGGCCAAGCATTCCTGAGCGAGGAAGACGGATCACCCTTTACGATGAGCTGAACCGTTTCATTGCTCCGTTGAGCGTTAGCTCAGACGGGCTCTTGAACCTTGGGCCCAACCGCGCAAAATCCAATTGTCCCGTGTATACTTAGCCTTGAGCAGCCGATCACCTTGCCAATGTCACGGATCGAGGTCGCGCCCACTTCGGCGATCGCGTCATCCACCGCTTTGGTGCTTTTCTTCTTCGGTTCAGTTTGGCTGGCGGCAAAAACTTTCGATTACGCTGATTTCTTCACGCTCAGCGGTCGGCTAGGTCAAAGCCGGCCACCTCTTCATAGGCGCGGTACCGATTCCATACGGTTTCGCCATTGTTGCCTCAAAATCGCCGAGCACTTCCTGCATCGCCAAACACCGGCAACTCGCCTTCATCCAGCGCGCGCCGCGATGTCTTTGTCCTTGATCGCCGCGTTGATCGCCGCAAGGTCCCGAAAGGCGCTTGGCCGCCTTGTCCTTCATTGCCTGTTTCAGTGGCTTCCGAAATGCCCGAGTCCGCAGTTAACCATTACCATCGTCTTTTCCGACCCTAAAGGGAATTAAAGCGTGCAACATAGACATAGTTGCCCGCGCAGGCAATGCCACGCAGCCTGCTAAGCCAAATTATGTTAAAGTATGCTAATTGGTCAATTTAGCACCCCTTATTACCGCCGCAGCAACGCCGCTTTTAGGTTGCCAACGTTTTAACTCCATATATCCTGCCCGCTGGCAGGCCCCCCACATGAACCGGACTCACATCACTCGTCCGATCTGCCTGCTGGCGCTAGCGGACGGATAAGCCTTTTCTACGGCATGGGCTTTTTGGCGCACGGGCGAAACCGTGGCCGGCTTGCTTTAATAGCAGCAATGACCGGCTATCAGGAAATCATGACCGATCGCGTCTTATGCCCGGGGCAAATTCGTGACTTCACCTTTGCCCCTCACATTGCAACACCGCACCAACTCCCGAAAGACGAAACGAAACCGGCGATCCGGTAGGGCGGGTATGGTCGTAAAGTGATGCCTACGGACCCAAGCAGCTGGCGCTCCGTGCAGCCGCTGTCCGAATTGGTTGGCGTCCCGCGGGCGTATCGCCATCGGTGCATTGATCACGTCGCTGACCCGGGCAAATCCGTCAGCAAAGGCGCGCCCCATGCGGCACTGCACACAACCGGACGGGCATTTTTGATGTCGAAGCTCTGGTGCCGCCGCCCGCGCGTTCGCCGCGGTCTAGAGGGTATGGATCTGGCAAAAGACGTCAGCTGTAAGCAATCTTACCTGCTGGAATGAAATGCGTTGGGCCTGGCAAGAGGGGCGTATACGAGCAGGAGAGTGCGCCACACAAAAGTTGTCGCGATCGACTATGGTGCCAAACGCAACATCCTGCGCTGCCTCGCCTCGGTTTGGCTGCGATGTCACGGTCCCTACCGCATCTGCAACATATGAAGATGTAATGGCTCATAACCGATGGCGTTTTTCCTGTCGAACGGACCGTGGACCCCGCCTGCAACCGGTTTTATGCCGTGCCGAAATGATCAAGGAAGCTATGGAAAAAACGGAGCTTCCGGTTTTCCGCGCATCTGCCTTGTCACCAGAATGCTTAGCGCGTCGCGTTGGGCGTCAGACGGTCAAGATGAGCCAACGGCCACCACGGTGCGGACCACCTCGTCAAGAGATAATCGATACGGTGGAAAGGGGTCGACATTACCGTCGATGAAGCCACGGTTTCGCCCCGTCGACTGCGCAAAGCTTGCCAAGCGGTGGTCGTAGAAACGCAGATCAATCGCTGTTTTGACGGAAGCCAACTGCGCATTCGGATGGAGGGGGCGTCCGGTTTGGTCCGTCCAGCAACCACTCCGAAGCAGCCACCGCCCGCAAGACAGTTTTATCTATCGATACGTTTCGCCGCAGCCATGGCGGAACGAACCAGCTAGCTGGTAGGGCGCGGCGCTTCATTCAACCCCGCAATTTAACGCCACCCATTAAGTAACTCTGGCCACGGTCGAATTATTCGAAAGGGAAGGGATTCGACCGATGAGCAACCCTTGGGCTAGAAGCTGAAATTACAGAACCCGCGCGCATGTGCGGCGGGCGGCAATCGACACTAGGGCGATATTGGTGACGCCGGTCTGATCGATCAGGCCCTTTTGGTTCACGCGCTCGTAAGCTCAGCAATGTTATTCTTGATGGCCCCTGGGGAATATACCTCGTTGCCCAAGGCCCTCGTCTCGCGCTGCGATGGTGACCAAAGGCGCTGCACTTCAACATCAGATAGCAGGTCGATCTTGACACTGACCGCCCAAAGCGACCTCGCGCGCCACTATCACAGAAGATGTTCTACTAGCACAAGGTTGTGGCCCGTGGCGACGCTTGGGTAAAACTCTTTTTAGCAACAGCGGCCAGATCCGCCTGAGCGAAATCGAAGGGGAAGCCTTTCCGTGATATCGCCTTGAATATTGTCGCCCGTGCTCGCAGAGATCCCCGCCCAGATTGGATCGACGGACCACAGCAACTTTAATGAACTGTTTTAGCCAAGCGGGCTGCGACCGCGTGTTCGCTGCAGTTCAAAGCTGCGTACGTGCGCATCGGCCCGGTCCAGGGCGACGTCTTTGGGCGGCACCGAGCGGAAGCCCGCGCTCTTCTCTTTATAGAGCGCTCCGGCATGGACGTTCACTAGCGCATTTGTCATCATTGGCGTTGTGTTGTACGCGCCATGATCATGACCTGCGGCTGTCGTCGTTCGTTGCCACGTTCTTATGGGGGAACACCCCCACAGTGTCCTTGATCGCCGCCCCCGCCGTTCATGCCCCAAGAACCCCTAAAAGTATCCGGTCTTTGGTGCCCCTTACGGCCGAAGAGGAAACGCGGGTGCTTGGTGATTGCGCGACTCCGGTCAACTTACATACCCCAAGGCTTGCTACAGGTCGTGTTGGTGTTGGAAGATAGGCGATCAAGATGACCCCCCGCGACAACACGATGCGCGCACTCGAACTGCCTTTTTGGTTCGATGTGATCGAAGTCCCGTCAAGCACGGAAAGCTGCGGCACCAAACCCCGGCGCGCTGAACTATGCACTGATTCTTTGCAACGGTAAGCCATCATCGGCGGTGGGCCGCCGAAGATGCGCCCGAAGGATCCGACCAGCTTGACGTGTCCGTACAACATTTGAACGCGCACCCCAAACGTCGCCCTGCGTCCAAGGGGTACTGGACTTATTACAACGCCTCGGACCAATTGGATCTCGCGCTGTCTTCGCCGCTGGAATATGCTTCTTGTGGCGCGTTTATTCTTACCGGCGTCGCAACATCTTGGGGCTGATCATTCCCGTAGGCGGCAACGACGCTTTTCTCCGACGTCCTAATCTCTGGAAAAAGCTATGTGGACTGGGAATGCCGCATAAAATGTCACCGAAGACGCAGACCTCGGGGTGCGGCTTGCGCGGCATGGGTAACCGAACCGACCTGTTGCCAATGGGGGGCGGTACAATCCTACGAAGAAGCAACTTTCGCGCAAATGGCCCCTGGATCTAACAACGGTCGCGTTGGCTGAAAGGCTTCTTGTCACATGGGTCGTCACAGCCGCGCGCCGCTCCAGCTGATCCGTGACAGTGGGGGCTCATCGCTTCCTTGTGTGCAAACGCTGTTTCCTCGCGAACATTTTGCCAGTTTTTATCTCGCCCCATTTCTCTGACCTTCCTGCCTTCCCCGCTTTTCGGTGATCACATCCTGTTGAAAACCACTTGGGCCTGAAGCAATTCTATAGCCTCTTTTGGGGTTTTTTCGTATTTGCGAAATCCTTAGTATTGCCATCGGCAATGACGGCCGTATCCGGGTCCTCAGCACGCGGCAACTTAATTCCATGGGCAATACTTGCCCGTTCTATTTTATGCTAGGGTCATTCGCAGCTACTAAGGCATTCTTTATGAATTCGTGGTCATCGCCGTTCTCATTGGACAAAACCGGAACACGGCGTCCGCCACAAATCCGACAATGATGCAAACCAAGATCGGCCTCGCCCCCTTGAACCCTCCTCCTTGCGTTGGCGCCGCCTCTGGCTTTCAGCCGGGTCATGAAGCGACCTGAGAATATGCGTTGCGCAGCGCTTCGTCGCGCCGTCTTCGTCTCGCTGTTCAATCATCTGCACAATGCGATCATGTTCATCCTGTGCAATTGCGCCGCGTCCGTCCACCGCCAATGAGACGTCGCCATCAGGGCCATGGACCGATGTACCAGAATTCAAGTGCTGCCACGAGATATCGATTAATGGGATGCCAGATGAATTGGTTTGTGAAAACGCCTGTTTGGCCCGTGCCAGCGCGGCCGGGTTATTGCGCAACGCGTCATCCTCCTCGAACATCTCCCCACACGCGAACTTTCTTCAGTCGTTGCATGACGCGCTGCAAGCCCGTCCTGGCGAGCCCCTCCAGCTCTCCGCGCAACAACGTAAAAGCTCGCCATCTGGTTGTGATCCAAGCGATGCAACGATCAAACCCGACCGTCCGCGCCAGCAAAGATTTGCGTCTCAAGCCGTTTGTAATTGCTTCGCGACCGGCCGTTCGGGACCGCCAACCGTTCGGATCCAAGTTTTCGCTTTTCTACCAAGCGGATCGCCGGTCCGTAGGTGCCACATCAATCGCGTCCAAGATTCATCGAATAGGCGTCACGTGGGTCCCGAGCGTGGCGTCGTCATGGGTTTCTCTTTCAATAAGGCTCGGCACCTTAGCCCCGCCGTCCAATTGCGCAACCCCGTGATCTTGCACAGTACCCTCAGGCGCGTAGCAAGTCCTTATGAAAAATACGATTCTCTCACGTGAACACTTGGGTCTTCGACTTGATAACACGCTCTAACTAACGCCGCCGTCGACCACGCCTGTTTGACCAATCGAACAGCGCATGACCGACTGGGTAATGACGCGCTGACGTAGACCGACAGCGCGCGGATCATCTGCGCAAAAGCACTACTGCACACCTACGGCACGACCTTTGCGGGGCTGATGCGCGAAACGACCTGATTCCTGGCCCGTATCTGCATGAGGTGCAGAGATTACCTTTGACGCGCTGGTACCTGATTCCGCTGCTTGCGGCGCGAATCGGCCGCACTGCCGGGCGTCCGGATTATCTATACCAACGGACGCCCCCTATCGCCGAGAAGGTCATTGCCGCACGGGGATTATCGGTTGTTTGTGCAGTCTATGGCGTTTGAAGCACGCTCATATCTACCCAAACCCGAACAGCGCCCCTAGATCTGATTTTCGCCACGTGCGTTTTGACCCCAACGACCGCCGTCAATAGTTCGAAGACGACCGCGCACCTGAAAATCGCCCCGCACGACTGGGGAATGGGGCAAGGTGCACGTCGCAGTAAAGAGCAAAGAGCCCGCGCCGCATAATTCATTTTTACACCGATGTCTTTCAGCTTTCTTGCCGAAATTAAGGACTAAATGATGGACCATGACCATTGACGTTTGATTTCGGCGGGCGGGCGGCAATTGCCGGTTTGACCAGGGCGGCAGCCTTCTGAGTGCAGGTTTCAATGTGGTCTGCGTCGACCCGACGCCCCGTTACCGAGGATGCGGCAGGGGGGCCGATATGCGCTTTCTACTGCGATGTTGCAGCCGGCTCGCCGCGTGCTCGAGGCGGCAGGGATATGGGCGCACTGTCGGATCATGCAGCACCCTTGCAGGTCATGCGCTTATTGACGCCGGCGGGGATGGCGACCAACCGCTGACCAGTCGCGCATTGATGCCGCTGATATTTTCGGAATCAACCCTTTGGCTGGTAATTTCTCCGAGAACTGGCTGCTGCGGCGTGCTTGCTAGAGCGTTTGTGCGCCCTACCGAAACGTCCGAGTCTTCCGCCCCTGGAACAGCGACAACTTACATTATTCACGGCACACACACATCGGCGGCAGCTGGGCTCGAACGATGGCACCAAAATATCGGCCAAAACTGTGATGCCGCTGACGGGCGGCGACACGCCGAAATGCGGGATGGCAGCAGGCATAGAGGTGGACCCGCAAGCTATGGTCAAGAAAGCGCTTGCCTTTGCGGTCACGCAACGCCCGACCCCACATGAAAAGTGTTTTCGACCGAAGTCCACCGCAGCAGCGGCGGGCCCCT
>Ga0163217_1006668_pt1 | contig 15025 bp, 20 predicted proteins | sample SynspAceP_FD_185933 | JGI IMG/M metagenome (GOLD analysis project Ga0163217, IMG submission 185933) | Saline lake microbial communities from Ace Lake in Antarctica - Synechococcus sp. Ace-P (PacBio error correction) | ecosystem: Environmental > Aquatic > Non-marine Saline and Alkaline > Saline ...
CCGTCTCCACAGCCCAGAAGAAAAAAGAGGGAGGAATTTCCCCCTCCCTGGATAACCTCGAAAATCAGTGCCCTACGAAGCCCCTGGGCCCGGGCAAAAAGGAAACGGCCAAGTGGGCCGGGAAACTCCTTAGCCTCGGCACGCTGCTGATGGCGCCGGCAAAACGGCGGGCGATCTGGGGCCAATCTCGTCTTTGGTGGTCGCCCGCACCGACGAGGCTTTGATTGGACAAGCCCCCAGGCCAGGCCCTTGCCTGGGGCTTGCCTGGGCGGAAGCGGCCCTGGATCTCTGGGAGGCGCGCCGCACCCGCTCCCTGTTTCCAACCGGTCATGTGGAATGAACTCCTCGACTGGCCATGGTCCGACATATCGCTTCGAGCCGGTTTTTCCCCCAAGCCGTTGCAGCCTACCTGACAATGATCCGAGGGCCAGCGCCATGGACCCTGCTCCGCACCGGCTACGCCCAGCCTTCCAAGGACCTCGAGCTCTAACTTTGCTTATCGCGTTGGCTGGCACGTCGGGCTGATGACGTCAAGGAAGTGATGAGGTCTGGTCCCGCCTACACTCGGCTCCTGGGAACGAAGGCCACACCTCCAAATGCGCGTTGCCCTCGCGCTCGCCACCAGCTCCACCACACCTGCGGGATGTGGGCGAAGACCGCAGCCCGGGTCGTATTTACCTTCCCCAGGAGGATCTGTCCGATTCAATTATTGAGGCTGACCTGATGGCGGCACGATCAATGACAACTGGCGTGCCCCTGATGGCTTTCAGTTTGCTGCGTGCCGGCAGTGGTTAGCCGATCCGGAAGCAGGGGTGGCGCTGGCTGGTGCCGACGCCCGCTGGCCGGTCTGGGCCTCGCTGCGCCCTGTATCGGGCATCCTCGGCGGTGATTTGAGCGCAATGACTACAGACGTCTTTCATCGTCGCGCCTTTCGTGCCAAGGAGGATCTCAAGTTGCTTGATCTCCCTTCTCTTACTGATTGCCCAGTTGCGCGATTTCGCTCTCACCGCAATACTCAGCCATCGAGCGAAACCGGTTGACCTTGCTCGGGGCTTTCGTCTGGGGGGGCATGTTCCAGCCCGGCGACCCTCCTCACTCTGAATGCAGTCGAATTGTTCACTCCACTCAGCGCTTCCGCCGGGCTTTCCAGGGGTCCGCTCGCCCCAGAGCAGGCGCACGGAACGAACAGTTCTGCCAACACTCAGGGGCAAGATGATCATTCGAAAGATTGATTGAATCCCCGAAGCTCTCGCGTCCCGGATACGGTGCTCGGCCTGTGGCAGGATCTTCCACGAGCTCGGCGTCGATATTGGGCGCTGGATAGGCCTTGGCAGCAACTGCGGATGAAGGAGGACGGGCCGGATTCGGAACAGGGGCGCCACGGCCATGCGGCGGCTGACGCAACAGCTCTTCACCAGCGGCCGCAAACGCCGGATCAAAGGCCGGCAGTTTGGCGATGCGCTTCTCATCGAGGGTGCGCTGGGCCACAGTCGATCAGGATCAACTGCGTGGGGCGATTACCGCGATCTCAGCCGCTGGCAAGCCGCAGGGCCACCAGACCGATTGAATTTGCCACAGTGCGGGGCCCGGCCGCTGATTCCGGCTCCAGGCTGGCGATGAACGAAGTCGGACACGCTTGGGGGCCCAGAGATCGACAGCAGTAGCGCACGGAACGGCTAGCCTGAAGGCTCGCCTTGAGCGGGAGCGTGGCTTTGGCGCTTGGCCCCGAAGCCAAAGCAGGTCAAACGCGCATCACATCAAGAACGCTCAGCCAGCACCGGCAAGTGTGTGACGCCAGTGGTCTGACAGGCGCCAAAACCTGAGATCAGGATCACCGTGGAGCGATCGAGGGTGTCTCTCCGGGCCGGCTTGGCTGAAACGATCGTGTGGCCGCTGCCACTGCCAGGTTGGGCGCCACGGTTAGAGCGATCAGCGTGGCGTTTGGTTGGGGCGAGCAGCGCTTTTCAACTTCGAGAGTTCGCCGGCCCATGCGTGGGTCGGGGCGCCTTCGTGACGGTGTCGCTGATGTAAACCAATTGTTGCTGGCCTTGCGGGGCCACGGCGGTTCACGGCCGGACGACGTCTCCTGCGCTGGGATGGGGGTGCTGCGTGCGTCTTGGCGCTCACCGCTCCAATCCGCCGGGTGTTGCCTGGCCGAAATCGCGGCCAATTGAGCTGCTCGGATCACTGGTGTGCAGTGAGCTTTCTTCATCGACATTGGCGACCCGAAGCGCGGCAAGGCGCCGTTTTCGCGGTTCTTGAGGTTTTGAAGCGCAGCCTTCACCAACGGCCCTTGAAGCAGAGCTTCAAGCCCTTGGGCATCAAAAGTTTTCGGACAGATTGCGACATAAAGGCGAACGCTCCATGGGTAAGAGAGGAGAAATGGAACAACTGGCTTTCTGGACGCTGATCAATCGATCGACAGGCTGGATAGAAGGAGCAGGGGCCCAGGAATCCATGAGATGGAAAGTCTGATGATTAACCGCCCCCTGGGGCGATCGGATCAGGCATTTGTAATGCTCTTCAAATAGAGTAAATCACGACGCGGTTCCATTCCAGATGGAGGCAGCTTCAACGCTTTCAGAAATTGCTGATCCGGCCGAAGGCCGCGCTCTAGGCAGAGGTGCCCCAGCAATTGCCCAGCCTCCGCGAAGGAGCCAGGCCCAGGAGTTCCTCCTGTCAGCTCGCGTCCGTCAGCTGGAGGGTGGGGAGGAACGGGGATCGGCGGATCGCCAATCGCTCCAGCAGGCCAAGGCCAGCGGAGGCGGGAAACAGCACAAGGGCAGGCAAGTATCGCCGGCGATCTGCTGGTGCACGCCAGGCGCTCGGGTTCAGGCCGATCGAGAAGCGATCGGCCTTTGTCGCCTGGCCCAACAGCGACACAGTGTGCGCCTTCGCAACGCTGTTGCGTTGGCGGCTGCCCGCAGGCTGGCGAGGCAGCGCATCGAAAGAGCACGCCAGCGGGCCAACCAAGGGCGCAGAAGCTTTCGGCGCAGCAGACCTCTGAGCCTGGCTTCTCTGTTTGTCGCTGCTCCAGGGGGTGGGGCAGCGTCCGTTGCTGCGCCGATCGGCGTCATCGGGCCTTGGTCGGTGGGCGCGGGGGCCAGCTGGCCACCGCGCTGCCAGCTTACAGGTTGGCTCTCGTAGGCCAGAGCCGACCCTGCCCATCAGGACACCGCCAGTTTTTTTACTCCAGCTCCGCCAGCACCGCTCCGGGGCCCACCTGGGTGATCAGGTGGGATGGGCCTGGGATCAGTCCAAGGGTTTTCCTCTCCCAGCGCGAAAACCGAGTTCGGCGCAGACGGATCCCCCAGCAGCAACGCAAAGGAATCTGCGCGAAGATTGGCCTCCGCCACGCCCCATACCTGGTCCATTGGCAAAGGTCCTTGGCCAGCGGTGGGATCGAGCAGGGGGGCGGCCTTGGCCGCAGTGGCAAGGGCCAGGGGCATTGAGGGAAAGTCACGCGAGCCCAGATCGGCCTCACAGGCTCCCCCCCACTGCCGTGCCAGGATTCGATGCTCCCAGCCTTCAAAACCACCTGGCGATCGACGCGCTTGCGTCCAGCACCAACGGCGCTGCGCATGGCGACGGCTGAGTGTCTGGCAAGAGGGCAATGGCTCCAAGAACCACAGATCCAGGTCCGGGCCTCGCGGCAGGGCCCGAGAGCCCATCGGCACCGGCGCCGCCACCAGGGCCGAGCCGGCGGGGAGATCGCACGGCAGGGGCCAGGCGTGTCGGCCAACACCAGCCGCAGGCGGTTCGCGGCTTAGGCCAGGGCCGATGCACCTGCTACTCCACCAGAATGGAGCGATCCGTGGCCGCTGGGGGACTGTGCATTCTGCGTGGGACTGCCACTGGGTCGACCGTTGCAGGTATCACGCGGTTGAGCGCAACGATGGTGGTGGACCATCTCAGTGGCGACCCCGATTTTTCAGCCGAATGACCCGGTCCGATGTTAGTGATCGACCTTCCCGGCCCAGGTGGGTGTGGAGTGGGACGTGGCGGGTGTTTGCGTGAGCTTTCAAGGCCGAACCGCGGCGGTTGGTCCGCGTCCGGCCCTGGGCAGATTGCTGCCGCGATGATCGGAGCACCCTCCCTTGCTCCTGGCCTGCAAGCAGCAGCGACACCATGGCGTGGGCCTGCAGGCATTGGGCGCCGCGCAGCCCGGCGGGCGAACCTGCCGGCTCAGATCGCACTCACCCGCTGGGCAGGGTCCTGGCAACGAATTGCTGGCTGCTGAGGAGTTGCTGCCGGCCCGGCGCTGGAGCCACCTGGGCCGGCTGGCGGTCCGCCCACCGGGCCAGGCGGCTTCACGGCACCCGGCTCACGTGCTCCTGGCCCGCAACCCTGGCCCAGCAATTGCGCTTTCCCTCGATGGCTTCAGCAGCTTTCATGCGTGATCGCCCGTCGCTCTGTGGGCACCGGTGAGCTCAACGACGACGCTGAACGTCTGGATTTGAGCAGACCTTGCCGCGTCGTGGCCCTGGTCTTCCGCTGCTATTCCTGCTGGATCTCGGCCGGCAAGGGGGGGCTCCAAGAACTAGGCGCCGCGATTGCCGCGCACCTGGGAAGGGCGGCGGCCAGGCGCCTGGAAGGCCCGGGGTGGAGCCGGCGGCTGACCCTGGCTCCAGTGCCTGCCTGAGCCAGGCGGCGCAAGCAGCCCAGATCACGTAGCGCCCTGGCGCGGTGTTGCGCTCTAATCCGACAAGCCGGTGGAGTTGGGCTGATCGGGCGCGGTCTGCTCCTGGGCGGGTGCTGGCCTTGGGAGTGGCCGGTTTGATTTCGCGCACACGGCGCTGGGTTTTTCCCCTTGCCCCCGTTTCGCTCGAGCTCGCGCTCGGCCAGTTGATCCTGGCTCGGCGGCGAATGTGGCCCGCGAAAAGCTCGCCGGCCAGCTGGCCATCGCTAGGCCTGCCACTGATTGGTGAGGGGTGGCAGCATCCGAATATGCCCAGTGGTTGCTGCGTCAGGAAGGCCTGGGCTCGGAATCAATAAGCCTCGACTACCCGCGCCTCAAGACAGCCGTCAGCACACTTCACCACCGTGGTTGGATGACATCCGGCGCGACGGTATTCGCCATGTCCCTGCTGGTGACGCGCAGTGATCACTGGAGGCGGGCGTGCTGGTGGGCGGATCGTCGCCGGTAGCCGCGGCAAATTGGGCTCAGCCGGTGCGGTACCTCTGCGGAAGCCGACTGTGGCACCGGAGAGCGCCGCAAATCCTTGGCGATGGCCTGCGGGGCGTGTTGAGGTGATCAGTGGCGCGAACTTGCGCATGGGACGGCAAGCGGCTCGGACCGGCGCCGCCGCAGCAGCCCCTGGTCCAGTAGGCCGTTGATATTGTTGCTGGCAGGCAAGGTGGATGCATCACGGTCGGCGCGCTGGCGCGTGGCCGGTGGCGCAATCGGCTGAACGCGATCGGATGTGGATTCGGTAACGAGCGTGGCCAAAGGGCCGCCTGAACCCAGGGGCCCGGTGAGCTGTTGACGATCGCGACAGGCGCAGGGGTGCACCGGCCCCTGGAGGCCCGGAACGCGGCCCAGTGGGATCGTTCCGACCGTCAGGCTTGGCGGGTCCATCGAGAAACACGCCGTGGCCCAGCCCTCGCAGGCGGGCATGGCGACGCGAATCGGCTCAGGTCGCTGCACCCCGGTGACACGGGTAGGCCCCTACAGCCCCGGATGATGCGCCGTATATGAAGCGGCACCTTGAACAGTTCCGGCTTGGCCATTAAAGGCACAACCCTGGGCGGCCCCGGGGCATGGCCAGCAGGGGCGGATCGAGATGGGACCCGTGGTTGGCGACACACCACAGCGGGTCCCTGAGCGGCACCTGGCGGGTTGTCTGCCGTATGGCCGCGAGAAAGAGCGCCGGTAATTCGGAACACATCAGCATGGAGCTGATCAGCCCGGTAAGGTGATCGCTGTGGTCCGCGTGTCAGCAGGGCCGGCTGGCAGGCGGATCTGAATACCAGGGGCAGGTTTGCTCAAAGGCCAGATCTCGCGCAGCGGATCTCGGGGCTGGACGCTACCTCAAGCTCCGTTTTTGACCAGGCCCGCTGAGCATCCGTTCCTGGCTCGATTCTCCACCACGGTGCCGATCCCTCTGGCTTGGGAACTGGGCCATTGTTTCGCGCGCCAGCGAACGCCAGCAACCCATCTGCCGCCAGCTCTCTTGAAGCAGCTCGCCTTGGTCCGGGGCTGGAATCGGTTGTTGCTCCAGACACTCGGGATAGATGGCCGTGGCGAAGGGCAATTTAGGCGTCCAGTTTCGCGCGAAGGCCGCAGTCGCCTCTTGCAATCATTTTCTGGTCGGAGTGAAAAGCGCCAGATCCGCCAGAGGGATTGGCGCGCTTACAGGGGCGAGGGCAGCGGCTCAGCCTGCCCACAGCGTCGGTGGTCCCGGAATGATCACCAATCTGGCGCGTTGTCGTTGGCGGAGCACCACCCGTCGCTGCTGCCCCAGCGGCTCTCTTTAGGATCGTTGCGATCGAAGCCAATCAGGCGTCACTGGCCCACTGGCCCGACAGCGGCATCAGGGTTGCTGCGGCACTGGATCAGCCGCAGGCCGGTGGGACAGTCAAAAACAGACTGGGGCATAGAGGGCCACCAATTCCCCCAGACTGTGGCCCGCACCAGTTTGGGCCTGTGCGCCCTGGGCGAGCAGCCCATCCACTCAGCAGACTTTCCACCAAAACAGGGCGGGCTGGGTGTTGCGGGTGTCGTTGAGGCTTCTGGAGCTGGTCCGGGCCTGATCCGGGACGCGCCGGAGCAGATGCGCCAGCAAGATCACGGGCCCAGCAGGTTCTGCCGAAGCGATCGCGAAGCGCTGGGGCGCCAGGGAGCTAACAGCTAGGCCTTCCAGCATGCCGAGTTTTCTGTGATCCTGGCCGGGAACACCCAGGCTAATGGTATGGATGGCAGCGCGTTGAACCGGCTGGAGTATTAGGCCGCCGCTGCCGCCGGGACCCCCGCAAGCGCAGCAGGGCGGCCCCCAGCTCAAACCGCGCCGAAGCAGTTGGTGGCGAATCAGATGGGCCGGCGGGGATCCGGCATCCCGCACGGCTCATCGAGCATCAAGGGGATGGTGGCGGCGGGGGTGGTTGCCGTAGCGGCCAGGTTTGCTGGAGCAAACCCGATCAGCTGGAATCCCCAGGCGGTGTGCCCACCGCATAGAGGATCCGTTGGTTGGCTGGTGCAGGAGGCCAGTGACTGGCTGGTGGGGTGACGGTGTCCTTTGCAGCAGGGCCGTTCCAGCACGGCAGGCACCTCGCGCACGGCGAACTTTGTAGACTCCTCCCATTATTCTGATCGGCTGGAAAGCACCGCGCTGCGTAATGGCCTCCCCAGGGGATGGCGCTTCCTGGCCTGCTGGCAGGGCAGGCACTCGGCCGCCGCGGCCATCGGAGTGCATTCGGAAAACCAGCAGAACCATGTCAGCGCGGGCAGGCTTTCGAGCGCCACATGCGGCGGCGCCATCGCCCGAACAGGACGAGGTGCTGCGGATTCATCCCAAGTCAATCCAGCGGCTGAGCTGGTCAAGCGCCGATCACAGGACGCGCCGCATCGTGGCGCAGCGCAGGTAATGGCCGGGCCGTGATCAGGGCAAACAGGAAGCCACTGCAGGCCGGCGTCAGATCGAAGGCACCGCCTGGTTTGCCCAAGGGCGCTTGGATGCGGGGGGGCCGGTGCGAAGAGGTCGTCGGGCCTGGAGGTGGCCAGCAGGAATCAGATCGAGATCCTGAGGCTGCCAGCCGCATGGGCCAGAAGCGCCCGCCCGCAATCGGTGGCCAGGCTGGTGAGTGTCTCCCCGGGCCCAGGACCGCCGGGCGGCAGATGCCGGTACGGCTGGAAATCAGGCGGTCGTCTGGTCATCGAACCCGATGGCTGAGCTGGTCTTGCTCAGGCTGAGGCTTGGGCAGGCGCATGCACATCCACAGCGCCATCCCAGCGCTCCATTGACCGAGCGACACCTGCCGACCACAGTTGGGACTCAGTCACACAGGCGGGGATGGCGCCCGGCCTTGGCGCCCGGCTTCAGGACGGGTTCGGCGCCCGCTTCTTCACGGCCGCTTCGGGCAGTCGAGCTCACTGGCTGGTGGAGATCGTTCCCATGATCCCGTGGCTGGCGGCACGGTGGGCCAGGCGCAGGGCGCTGACAACCGATAGAGGGCCTTGCTGCTGGCGTTGACGACAGGGCAGATGCCGGTTGACACCCGCAGCAGGGCCGCCGCATGTTCGCTCCATGGTCGTAGCGTTTCTTGATGCGCACCAGGTTGCTGCGCAGACAGGCGGATCCAACCTTGCCGCGGGCGGCACGGGGGCATTTACGCCAGCAGCACGTCGAGCAGAACGCCGGCCACCGATTCCAGGACTTGAGCAGCACACGTTGCCGGTATAGCCGTCACAACGACACATCGACGGCCGGAGAGCGTCGCGGCCTCGCAGTTGCCGGCAAAGCGAAGCCGAATCTCGGCCATCCAGCAAGCGGATAGCTTGCACCGTGAGGTCATTGCCTTGGCACGCTCTTCGCCGATGTTGAGCAGGCCGATCCTGGGGTTGGGCCACTCCCGCACATGCGGCTGTAGATCTCCCCAGCAGGCGAACTGGTGGAAGATAGGCCGGCTTGCATCCATGTTGGCGCCGACATCCAGCACAGCAACCCTGCTCGGCGGGGTTTTGGTGGGGAACAGGGCGCCGATCGCCGGGCTGATCGTGCCCTTCAGCGGCCCAGCGGAATGGCGGCGGCCATCAACGGCTCCGAGTTCCACGCGAATAGACGGCCATCGCCTGTCCCTGGCTGACCTGGTCCATGGCCAGTTGATGCCTGCATCGCGCTTTGCGGCGCACCACCCTGGCTCCTCGTGCATCTGTACGAGGGGCCACTGCTGATCAAGCTCCAGCAAACCCGCCGCCACCGCCTCTCGGTTTTTTCTCGCCCAGGTCCGAAGCGCGGCCACGGCTTCCTGGAGCGCAGCCTCTTTCGGCCCGAACGCACGCGCAGGGGGCAGCACCCGGACGGCATCGAGCGCCCGCCAGGGATCGGCCCGGGGGCGAAAATCGCCACCATGCATCGACGGCCACCCACAGTGCGAATTCGGCTTCGCGAATCGGCGCCTCAGGCCTCCAGCACCCTGCTGCAGCCGGGCGCAAGGGGGTAGAGCACGAGCCGGCCGTTGAGGCCACGAGCCCGCCACGACCCCGCACCGAGCCGCGCGGCCGAAGGCCATCGTGGTCGCCGAGGAGGTGGTCGTGGCCCACCAGGCTGGTCACGGCAGCGTTGCGGCGGTACCAGATCACGCAGCCGCCGGAATGGCCCGGCTCGGCCTCGGACCGCCGGTACCCGGGGATCGAATTCAGGTCTCGCTACCACGGGATTCACGGATGCGCTGGAACAGATAACCCGTGCCCCGGGCTGTGAGGATCAGCTCGGGGGTTGGCGGGAAATCGTCTTTCCCAGTTTGGGAGCGCAGCCTGGGAGATGTGGACATCCACTCACACGGGTGTCCACATGACGCTCAGGGGTATAGCCCCAGAACCTCTTTGAGGATCTCGCCGCGGCTGAACCGGCTTGCCCGAGCGGCTGAACGAGCAGCATCAGCAAAGCTGAAATCCATGCCGGTGAGGCAGATGCGCTCCGTCGTTGCGGTACACCTGGGTTGTTTTTTGTTGGTGTCGATGCGCAGGTCGGCTGACCTGGATCACCCCCGGAGTTGGGATCCCCACCACTTGCTCTTTGTCGAGGCGGCGAGCAACGCAGCGGGATGCGTGCCTCCGTTCTTGGGGCTTGAACGGCTTGACGACGTAGTCGTGGCACCGAGGTTCGAGGCCGTGATCCGGTCGGCCCCACATCGCCGAGGGCGTGAGCTACGATCGGCACGTCGGATTCCTTGCGCTGCTCTGGCAGACCCCGTAGCCATCCAGCCTTCGGCTCCATCACGTCGAGCACGACCAGGTCGGGGCTGAGCAGCGGAAGGCTTCGCAAGGCTCCACGCGTCACTGGCGTGACCACGTGGTATCATCAATCGGCACAGGCGGGTTTCCAGGATCCTGGCGGATTGCTGGCGTCGTCATACCACGAGAAGGATTGTTTCCTTGGCGGGAGGGGAATGCCGTCATCGCGTCGCTACACGAGCTATCAAAGATGCGACCACTGAAGGGCCGAGTGGCCTCTGGTTCATCTTCCGCCAACATTCTTTCCATCACATCTCCTTGCCTCCGCTTTCCTTCTACGTCCTGCCAAAGCTGTGGAGCGCGTCGCGCCAGTATTAGGCCGCCCTTGTCCAGCTGTGGTGGCTGAATCACGCTGATCGAGCAGGCGGTCCCCTGCGCCGACTGGCCGCGCAGGCGACAGGGGCGCCTGCGGCGAGGGGAAACAGGCGGAGGCGACAGGCCGTGGCAAGCCCCGCCGATCCCAGCCGATTCACGCCGTCGGCGAGCGGCCGCTGCAGCGCCTGGCCAGCGGCTTCGTGAGCTCGATCGTGCTGGGCGGTGCCTGGTGCCGGGTTTTCGCTGGTGCTGGTGGGTGGCGACTCCGGGCATCGGCAAGTCACCCTGCCTGCTGAAGCAGCGCCAGGTGAATGGCGCAGTCGTACGCATCGTGCTGTATGATGAGCGCGAAGAGTCGGCCAGCCAGGTGAAGCTGCGCTGGCGACGGATGGGTTCGCCGGGGCGGGGAGTCGAAATCACCTCCAGCTCCTGCTGAAACCGACCTGGGCTGGTTTCTCCAGAGTGAAGCCCTGCGGCCGGCCGTGGCGATCATGGACAGCATACAGCGCTCCACGACGCCGAGCTCAGCAGTGGCCGGCTGCGGTGGCCCAAGGTCGCGACTGCGCTCGCGCTTGCAAGCGCCTGGCCAGCGCCAGGACACCGGCCCTGCTGCTGGTGGGCCATGTACCAAGGAGGGCATGCTGCGCCGGGCCCGAGGTGCTGAGCCATTTGGTTGATGCCGTGGCTCACCTTCGAGGGTGACCGTTTCGCAGTCACCGCTTGCGCGGGCAAGTGAAGAACGCCTTTCGGGCGCCAGGCGGAACTGGGGGTGTTTGAGATGCGCGATCGGGGGCTCGCTGAAGTGAGCAATCCCAGCGAGCTGTTTCTAGGGCAGCGATGGAACCGACCGCAGGAACGGCCACGATCGTGGCCTGCGAAGGCACCCGACCCCTCCTTGTGGAGTTGCAGTCCGCTGGTGAGAGCAACCAGTTATGCCAGCGCCGCGGCGCACGCGCCATGGCAATCGCATAACCGTCTGCACCAGATCCTGGCGGTCTGGAAAAAGCACCTGGCTGCCCGCTCTCCCGTTCGATTGCTATCATCGCCGTGGCCGGCCGGCCTCGATGTGGAGAGCCGGCCGGCGGATCTGGTGTGGGCGGCGGCGGTGTCACCAGCTGTTCGCGATCTGACGCTTGCCGGCGCCACGTTCCTGGTGGCGAACTGGGCCTGGGCGGGCAGTTGGCCGGCCCGGTCGGCCAGCTGGAGCTGCGTCTTGCAGGAGGCCCGCCCGCCTGGGCTTTTCGCCGTGCCTGGTGCCCGCGGCAGTGGCCTGGGGGAAAGTGCGGCTGATTGAGGGCTGGAACTACTGGGGCAGGCACTGTGGCGGAGGCCTTGGTGGCCGCCTGGGGGTAGATCCAGCGGCGAATCCAAGGCCACCCATCGCGGAGTCGATTGAAGACTCAGAAGTAGACGTCGACTGACCCGGCCGCTGGTTTTCAGCCAGTTTCTGGGCTCGATTGTAGTTGTTTCGGAGCCATCCGGATCGCTTGCCCAGAATCGGCGGCGCGGGAAGAAGCAGCGGTCGACTCATCGGTTGGTCGCCCCGTTCTCAGCCAGGGGGGCCCAGGTTGGTGATGGATCCCGCCATGTTGTTGAGAGCCTGGGGCAATGTTGGCGTTGAGATGAGGACCTCGTCGTAGAGGATCCAGAGCTTCTGGTGATCCCATTGCTGGTGAAACACCAGGGCCATGTGTAAAGGATGAAGCCCGTCGTTCGGTCGTCTTCGAGCCTGAGGCTTTCTTCGTAGTTCTCCAGGGTTCGGCGTATTCCCCGTCGCCTGGGCCTCATGCATCGCGGTAATAGGCCGAAGGCTCCTTGGAGCGACTGTTGGTGGGCAGAACCTTGAGGATCAGGTCCGCCATCACTGTGAAGCTTATGATGAAGTTGTCGTTGCGTTGGCTGCGCGGGCACGGCGGGCAAGGGAGCACTTTCCTTCCCTCATCTCGCTCTTGCCGGCAGCGGTGGTTGCCGCTGTCCCGACTCCTAGCTGGGTGCCCGCCTGAATGTGACCTTGCTCCCGTTCATCCGCGCCTGGACCCGGGTCGCGAATCGGTGGCACGCAATACCGGTGACGCCGGAATCCGTGGCGCCTGATCCGTGAGATCGACGCTGGACAGCTGGCGCCGCTGCTCCTCGATGTGGGGGGATGAGTGGCGCTGTGTGCGTGCGGTCGAGCGAGGCTGCTGTAGCAGCAAGGCGTTCGCCAGGCCAGCGCCCACTGCTCACTCGCACGGGCCTGGGTGGGGCCTGATGCAACCCCCTGCGCGCTGGCTGGGCGGGGGATGGCGGTGGAAGGCCTCTGGTCGGCCAGCCTGCGCTCGCTCGGTTTCAAGCCACCCGCAGCCAGGCCGCTCGTCGCGCAAAGGGCTGAGGTGGGTGGAGGGCCATCCCGCTGGTGGGCGGGATGGCGGCAGTTGATCGTCCGCCTGGCGTGCTGCTGCTCTCGGTGCTGGGCCATCTCACCCTGGCTGGCACGCTGCCCCGTCGCCCGCTTGGTGGCCTTTGGTTCCACGCCCTTGGTGGACACGCATCGCCCTGCTCGGGCCGGGGCGCCCGATCCTTGGTGCGCGCGCCCGCAGGCGGCCATGGGCTCCGAGCATGGACACCCTGGTGGGCGCCTGGGGATGGGTAGTGCTACTGGCCAGCTGGTCGCTTTCTTGGCATGCGCTGGTTTGCCCTGTTTCTCAACGAGCCGGTGATGCTGCTGGGGTTCGTGCTGCCTTGGGCGCTTCTTGAGGAGCGGGCCCGCCTTCGACACGGCGTGCCCTCCAGCACTTGGCCGAACTTCAGCCCCGAATTGCGCCCTGCTCTGCTCGGTGATGGGCCCGCCCTCGGCAGGTGCCGGTGGGCGGGTTGCGCGGCCGGTGACCGCTGCGCTGCTCCCGGCGACCGCATTCCGGGTCGAATGGGTGTGGTGCTCGATGGCTGCTCGGCCGTGGATGTCTCGAGCTTAGCGGAGACCCCTGTGCGCTGGAGCCCAGCCCGGCCACGGATCTGGCGCCGGCATGCTCATGCTTCAGGCCGCCTGGTGCTGGAGGTCGCGGGCTTGGCCGGCCGAAACGGCCCTGGCCCGGATCATCGCCCTCGTCGAGCAGGCCAGGGCGCAGGCGCCGATCAGAGCCTCGCGACCGGATTGCCGGGCCGTTTATTCAGCGTGGTGGTGCTGCTGCTGGCCCTGGCCACGTTGTGTTCTGGGTGGCAGTGGGGCACCAAGGTGTGGCCCAGGTGTTGGGCCGCCGCGCCGCAGGGTCATGGGGCATGGGCGGGCATGCGTGCTCGGGCGTGGCCGGTAGTCCTTTTTCACTGGCGCTTCAACTGGCGATTGCCGTGCTCGTGGTGCCTGCCTGTGCTCTTGGGGCCTGGCCACGCCCACCGCCATCACCGTGGGAGCGGGCTGGCGGCTCGCTCGGCTGCTGTTCCGCGTGGCGATGCCGATCGAGTAGCCTCCCGCCTGCAGTACCGTTGCTGTTCGACAAACCGCACCCATCACCACAGGGCCGGCCGAGTTGATCGCCGTGGGAGCTGGCGGCGGATCTGGATTCGGTATGCGAGCCGGCAAGGAAGGCCTGAATTTGAGCCCGGAACGGTGCTCCAAGTGGCCGCACAGCACTGGAGCAACACACTCGCACCTGGGACGGCCCTGTTGGAGGAGGCTTTGGCCGCCAGTTATCGCTGCTGGCGGTGGAGGCCAGCCGACCTTTGCGGGGCAGGCGTGCAGGGGCAAATCGGCGGCTTCGATGGGGTTTGTCGGGTCCGGGCAAGGCTGGATGGTTGGAGGGGCTGGGCGTAACGCACAGACGCGAAGATGCTGGCGTCGCGGACTGCGCTCGAAGCCGCAGGGGGCCACCGTTCTGGCGGTGGTCCGACGGCGATGGGGTTCTCGGCTGGTGGGCGTGGACAACAACCGCCGCCCCGACGCAGGGCGCACCTCGGGCGCTCGCAGGCCCATGGGGCTGGACGTGCGATCCTCAGCGGCGATCAAAGCGCCAAGCGGTCGCCGGCTCGGCGGCCGAGCTTGGCCTGGAGTCAGAAGCAAGGCATGGGAGCTGTTGCCTGAGCAGAAGCTGGAGGAGCTGTGCGCTGGCGCCAGCGGGGACAGTGGCGATGTGGGCCGAATGGATCACGATGCCTGCTGGCCGCCGCGATGCTCGCTCGGCGGTGGCGCGCACCCAGATTCGTTTCCGGAAATCAGCCGATCTTGATCCTGGGCGATGTCCTCGAAGCCGTGGGTCGAGCCTCGCCTGGCCCGCGAACACGATGGCCACGTGCCGCAGACCTGGCCTGGCGTTCGTTACAACCTGGTGGATGCTGCCTCGCGCCGGGCTGCTCTTGCCCCGCTTCGGCCTGCCCTTGCTTTCGCTCCGTTTGGCCGCCCTGGCTGATGGCCACCAGTTTTCGAGTTCACGGTGGTGTTGCTCAACGCCCATGTCCTGGCATGGTCGCCGGGCTGACGCCTCCGCGCCAGGGCGTTCTGGTGCTGCGAAGATCGCCGGCTGTGGCAGTCGACGTCGCAGACTCGAGCTGCCTTCGCCAGTGGCTGCCTGCCAGTGGGGTCTGCTGGCCGCCGGCGCCGGCTGTTGATCAGCCGTGACCGCGGTTGGCCTCCGCCTCGGCGCAGGCCCTGCTGCCAGTTGGGCTGGCTCCATCCTGCCTGAGGGCGTCGGAGCCCTGTCCAACGGCGGAAGGCTGCTGCTCTAGATGGCGGCGACCGGGCCGGCAGCACGTGCAGGAACGGATGCGGCGCCGGCGCTGGCAGCC
>Ga0163217_1071579_pt1 | contig 15025 bp, 12 predicted proteins | sample SynspAceP_FD_185933 | JGI IMG/M metagenome (GOLD analysis project Ga0163217, IMG submission 185933) | Saline lake microbial communities from Ace Lake in Antarctica - Synechococcus sp. Ace-P (PacBio error correction) | ecosystem: Environmental > Aquatic > Non-marine Saline and Alkaline > Saline ...
CGTGATTTTGTACAGCGAGGAGCTCCCGGATTCAATCCGGGAAAATGTGGGCGACGTGCGTTTGCGACCGGTGCATTGTATAAATCCGATCAAACATCACGATCTCTGGCAAGATGACAAAATCGCCCCGCCTGGGCAATCGGCACCCGCCCGTGCGTGTCTGGCCGCGGGAAGAAATAACAATACCAACCGACCTCGTCGCTGCGCAGATGCTGCCAAGCGGCTGAACATTTGACTTGCAGCCTCGCCGGTCGATGGAGAGGAAATGCCGTTACCCCCTGTTTCAATCCCTTTCCGGCCTGATCTGGCCTCTTCATGATATATCCATGCCGAAAAATGAACGGAAAAGAATGGCCCGCCTTCAGCCATTCGCGCCTTTGGAGAATGGGGCTCGCGACAGCTGTCTATTGTCGTGCTCTGACTGCTCAATGTCTATTCAGGGATGAGAAAGGAATAAATATCCTATGCCGCCGGTCTGGTGATCATTTCCTTACCAAACCGTTGCGCAAGGCGGACCATCGTGCGACTTTGGAACGGTACTAGCCCCACCTCGGCTTCCGCTTTGAGGGTCAGCTGTGGGATAAGGGACGCCACAAATACGGAGGTTTTTTCCGGCGTAAGCACACACGTAAGGCCAAGAATACCCGCCGATGACGGAAATCCTTGAATCGCAATCCGCGTTCGGTAAGCCGGTCTTCTGCACAAATAAACCGCGCCACGTCACGTGCGCCGCGCAGAGGCTTTCTTGGCGTAGAAGCTGGACAATTTCGGGCCTTTGCCGTCAGATTTTGTCCTTCCATGAACTGTGGCGAAGGGAGCAGCAACACAGCGGGGAGAGGAGAGCCGCTTCAGGTCGACCGGCCATAAGTATCCTGACTGGCGCAGTTCAGCAGACTCTGCTGTTTGGTCGCGCTGCTCTGCCTGCCTGGTATTCAACGCATCGGACAACGCGCGCCCCAGTATTTTCGTACAGCGATTTACCCTGCCCGGCGTTTCAACCGGCTGGCCCATTTCAAGCCGTAGGCACTGAATTGCATCCACTGGGGCGCAGTACGCCATAAAAGCCCGCGACAGTAATTTTCGCAGATGATCCTGGCGCATAGCCACTTCATCGTGGTCCCAAATTTGTTAATAGATAATATTAGTCGCTTCGAGCCTTGGTAGGTGTCGCCGGCAAGGCAAATGCCGCGGGCGCACAGTATCAAAGGGTGGGGCTTTTCCTCGCACGAGGCAAAACGATCGCTGGTTCAGCTGGCAGTTTTTTCGCTCCGGGCATCAATGATTGCAGAAATCACCAACGCTCAGCGCGCGGGCCAGCTGACCAAAAGCCCACGGCATCATCGTGCACATCAATCTAGTCAGCATTGTCTGATCTGTCATACATTCTACTCAGAGCCATGAGTTCGAAGGTCTACCGACAGAACATTTCAGGGTGTCTTATTAACCGACGAGGTGACACTATGATTACACTGGTAGTGTGACCGTATATACCATGAAAGTAACGCGTGAGCGCGGACAGTATTCGTGCGAGGGAGCGCACCAGTAAAAATACTATTCACACCGCAGATCACTTCGCGTAAAACACGAGTAGTATCGAGTGCGGGCAGGTATCACAATTGCACAGAGTATATCAGATGCGAGTTCGAGCACGCACGATGTGTCTAAGAGCGATGTGCGCCGACAGCGTGCGCGGTGATCTCTCTCGAATCCACGAAGCTATGAGTGCTGGTACACGAAAGTCGACATCACATCAGAGAGAGTAGGTATCTGCTAGATCGAATCTCTTCGCTACACGATCCGCCCTGCCAGCTTGCGCGCGTCGGGTGCATTTCGGCCCGCAAGCCGCCGTTGATCACCTCCTAAAACGCATGCGCCGAAAGTTCTCGAGCTTTTTCGCCCGCAACACCAGCCAGATACCGCGCCATGCGCGTCCCAATGTCGCTGGCGAGTTTCTGGTCCCATCTCGATCAAAAACGTTCAGCGTGCGGGCTCATTGAAAATGATGTATGCGGGCACTTCATACGCGGTGCCTCTATGCGTAAGCCCTCGCCATGTACGCTATTGTCGACGGTCCCTGACAGCCGGACAGGACAAGGATCTTAGTACGGCTGAACGCATCAGCGGGCGGCGCTACTAAACGAAGACGGCACTGAGATCGGACGTACGTCAGACACGAAAAGGAGTCGACACGGCGCTACGAAAGAGGATATAGGACGGCCTCGCCGACTGTAGAGATTGGGACAGCAGCGGCATCGGTCATGGGACTCTCTGACAACGCCTCCGTGGCGAGCAGCGTTCAGGACGCAGCCCGGAAGATCGGTCGACGCCCATCATGCTGTCATACTGAACATCGGCCTGCCATTGCGCGTTTGTCCATATTCCTCTTCCCACCCCATACGTCGGCAGGTTCGCCTATGCCCGCGCTGCCGCGGATCTTGTCCAGTTTTCAATTGCCAAGCAGGATGTCGACAAATGCCCGCGCGACCATTCCCTCGGGTGCGCAGCATCGGCCGACCCGCGCCTTTGCGTACCGCCGTGGTGCGTCAACACCTCCACAAGGGCGAGTCGCAGAGGTCACTAATTTATCGCACTCACGTCGCTTTCGTCAAAATATTTAAGCAGAGTTCTGCGGAGGCGGATAGGAGACACGTTATCGTAACCCATTGCGCCTCGCAAGCCCCAGTATCAGGCGCGTTTCTCAATCGGAGCTATATCCGCCGACGGCGTCGTTCGGGCTGCGGGGCCACCTTCGTCAATCTGATAGAGAACTGCAGCGCCGCACAACGGATGTCCAGACGTCGGGACGACACCCGAGCAAACATGGTCAAGAGCGTTTTCACACGGGCAAACAAGTCGCGGCCAGCCGGCCGATTCACCGGATTTTCCTGATGATAGATAAAGCCTTCAATGGATTTTGGGGCAATCTGCAGAGGCATGGTGCGAACCCAAACTGCGAGAGTCCGGGTTTTGGTCCGTCATCTCCTATCCATGGCCAATACACGGCCACATAACGGGTACGCCACGCGAAACAGAGTCAGTTCAACACCACGGTCTTACTTGTTGAGATAAACTGTCGGACGTTCTGACCCAGAGTGCGGAGTCGGTCACGGTTCGTGTCTTCCATCCGCGGCCGTGATAGATGCAGTAGACCAGATGGAAGGCCGCGTCATCAGCGTCAGACAACGCTTATTTGAGGCACAAGGGCAGGGTACGCTTCGGTTTTCGCCACAAGAACAGAAGTAGACAGTATGCCCACGACTGCCCTTCACCGCGGCTGGCAAAGACTTAAAAATCTGCGCGCGCGTTCCGTTTTACTGGCATGCAAAGCCAGATGGGATAATTGGGCACGGTTCGAAACCCAGCGGAGGAAGGCGCGTATCGGCGGGGCTCCGTCCAAAAAGCTTTGGATGATCTCGCTTGAGTTTCGGCATACTGCCGTCGCGGTAAAGGCGGCCCAGCGCAAACATCCCCAGCGGTGCGTCCGCAATTCACCAATGCGCCAAATAGTCAGGGCGAAAAATCATGCGCGCACTGGCTTGACGCAATGCGCCCTCATACCACAGCGATCAATGACACGGCCGCACACGGCTTTTACATGCCGTTCGACTGACCCCCAGGCAGCGAGGACACCGTCTCGGCAAGTGCCAGATACGTAATCAATAATCTCTGAGCCGTGCCAGCTTCGCAGACTCTGTGGCCACGAACAGTGATCTCGTCAGGGCGTGGATTACGAGAGTTGACAGGACGCCCCCGGCCATAATGACAACAAGGCAGCGAGTTGCAAGGCGCGTACTATCACGCATCAAAGCAATAGGAGGGCGAAGATACTAATCGACCGTCACCCATCTTACCGCAGCAACGCAGGCTCTGGAAACACAGGGACTTACCGCCCCCGGTGGTCCAATGATCGCCAGCGCGTGTTTCACCGGCGGTAACGGCCTCTGACGATCCTCTTTGTGACCAGGACGGAACCCGTCGAACCCAAAGAAATCGCGCCGAGTAGCGTGGCAGCGACCTGACATGAAAAACCCAAACCTGTAATCTAACCTGAAGCATGCAGAATCTCATAGTCGTCGGGGCGGGACAATCCCTGCCCGTAGCGTCCGGCCAGGCCAAGGCCGAGCAGATTGGCCCGATTAGTAGAGACATTGCAGCGTTGTTTGATAAGCAAGGATACGCAGAGTACAGCGACCAAAAGGCGAGCGATCAGTACGACCAACGGCGACAGGAGTCTAACGCACCGCCAGACTGACAGAGCAGAATGCTGCACGGACGCGGCTAATAGACAGGCTCAGCGAGCATCACAAGCGATTGAGCCCGTCCCAACTATAGGCGGCGAGCGCAAAGATAGACGAAGGTTTATAAGAACTTGAAATTCACTACATCAGTGACCAGCTATCATGATGGGACATGCGCGATTGATTGTCAGAACCAGAACCGATGTTCAAGCGAGGTAAGCAATGTGATCAGGATCTGGAAAAAAGCAGGGGGATAGTCATATCGGCAGAGTGCCTTTCGTGCATGCGAAGAACGGCGAAGCGATATGTGCGGCAGCAAAGCGGCCAAAGAACAAGAGCAGGCCTGCGCTTTAACGCACCGCACCTTTTGGTCGAATTCGCATTATTGTTACGCTTGCTCGCGTTTCGGATGCAAGACGTACAGAACTTATTCTATAGAACTGAGTCGAAACTTTAAGACATACGACCAATCGGCGAATGTCCCGTGGTCCATCGATATCTAGATTTCTGGCCACAGCCATCGAAGGTGAGATGTTAAAAGCCGCTGTGCCACGCAGCGTACGAACATGCGGAGTAATTTATACAAGCACGGTGGTCATCAAGTCAGACAGTATGTCGCTTCCACCACCTATGCAGAAAGTGTGCGCCCCAGAGTTATACCCGATGCCACCGGCGGAGCAGAGCCCCGTACACGCGTCGTGCTTTCGTTTTCACGCACGCGCGGGTAAATATTTCTGCGACATCACGCTTTGAAACGGATGGAACTGCCGGTGCTCGAATATAGAGAAAGCCGGATCATCGCCATATAGGGGGTCTCCATAAAAAAGATCTTAACGGGGCATATGTTCTTGATCTCCTTTAGACAAAAGGTGCTTTATAAAAAAGCGACCCTGTTTATCGAAATGGTATAGGACATGCATATCCAATATCCCGGCTACCAGGAGAGCCAGTTCCGAGCAGTAGAGCCTATGTCGTGTATCAGCCGCCCTGCGGGGCATAAACCCAACGTTTTTGCCTGCACTACCGTCGCCTTGAAAAAAGGAGGAAGCAGTCATGGCAGCCACAAATCAGCGCGGAAAGAAGATCTGGGCTGTACTTCTCTTTGACTCGGGCCAGCCAAGCCCTACAACACGCTCCTTTATGACGTCCCTTTTCGCCCCTATTTCGCGGGCCAACGTCTGCGGTCACGGGACGGCAAAATCTGGTCGACGGGTGGTAATGTGCGCTCGGGCGCCCAGGCCGCAGGCGCAAGCCTATTGGGGCGTATGGCCTGACGCTTGCGGGCATCCTTATTGCGATCCTGGCACGCGACGCTTCTGGGCGGTTGCGGATTCAACGGGCAAGCGATGCCGTGGATATGGCTATTTTCTGCACTGTCTGTCGTGGGATCGGGCGCGCTTGGGTGGACGTGCACCGCAGGATTTCTCGGTGTTTTGGGCGATGTTCTTTTTCGGCAATCGGCCTGAATCAGGATGGAGTTCGCGAGTTTTTACCAACCTTCCCTGCCCCGACTGCACCCGACCCCGGCGACGCGGGCGGCTGTCGGGGTCGGGCTGGGCGTTTGGCTATGTTGGGCGGTGTTCTGGCGCTGATCGTGAATGATCGCGCTTTTCAGGCAGGCAGCACGGGCGCACGATGGCAGGCGCTAAACCCGCTTGTTCGGCTTGATCCGGCGACCAAGAGCTACACCCGCACTTGTCGGCCCGTTAACGGCCGACTGGTTACGCCGTTTTCATGATCCCTTTTTCTTTGTATGTGCGCGATAACACCGTTCTGTATATAAGTGCCGCGCGTACCGGGTGGCAAAGGGTGTGGCGGATTTTTGGTCACGGCTTCAAGAAACCTGCGCGCCCATGACTTCGCTTTTCACGTCTGGCCTATCTGGGGTCATGATGTTTTTATCGCGTATGCCTTAACGGGAATGTAACACGTTGCGGTTGGGATATTGCGCTTGGTGTCTTGAACTGGAGCATTATGATATCGGGGTCTTTGGGGATACTCGCGGATGTTCCGGCGCGGTGTTCTTTGGGTCGGGGGCATGTGGATCGGCGATTGGGCCGATGCCTGTTTTATTGTGACCTGCTGTCTGATCCCTGATCGCCACGGCTGTCTGATTATCTCGCTGACCTCCTGGCATCAATTATGGCGTTCGCGGCTGGCCGAGAGGGTCCTGCTGTGCCGCGGACATCGCCTGTCTACATCGCCCGGTGGCGCTGATCGGTGCAGCAAGGAGGGGCGTTTGCAGGCTCGTCGCGCAAATATGTTGACCCGTCAGGGCAACCTGATCGCCATGAACCCGAGGCATTTGGCCTTTTACGATTGCATTGTCGGGGCAAAGCTACATCGTTATTTGGCACCGGCTGTTTGATCGCTGGTCTGCCGCGACCTGTTCGGCGCAGCCAGCGGAATCGGGAATCGCCCCGTTGTGGGGCTGTTATCATCATCGGTCTGGTTCTGTTAATCTGGGTAAAACCCAACGGGGATTTCGCCAAATGATCCTGTCCCGATTCTCACTTTGTAAACCGTGGCTGGCCCTGCCCTGGCGGCCTTTTGCGCGGGGGTCTTTCCGTCACAGCCGAATGCAGCCAGGCAATGCCAAAATTCCTGCCAACCATCGGATCGTCGGGTGGTGCGCGCCAGCAGCGTTCAGCAAAAAGAAGCTTTTTCGGCGCGAAATCCGATGGGCTCTCGGCAGTCTTTCAAGCCGCCTATGGCAGCTATGCTAAGGGCTGCGTCCGCAGGGGGGCCAGCAGCTTGGCCGACACGGGGCCAACCTGGCAAGCGAATGCGCCTGTCGCGCACCGCAACTGGCCACCCAGAGATGATCGATTACATCAAACAGCTTAGCGCAAAGGCAGCGCAGCAACCCGGTTTGGGAAGGAATCTAATGGTCGGTGATATAGCCAGCCGTCGTGGCGGGCCGATGCTGACCGGGCACAGACACCAGTCACCAAGATGGGTTTGGACGCGGATATATGGATGCTCCGCCTAATCTACTGTCGCTTAGCCGGTCGCAGCGTGAAACATTTCCGTCCATCTCGATAGCGCCGCGCCAGCGGTTGCCCCTATGTGAAACAGCAGCTTGGAACGCCGGCAGCACATCAGTGCTCCAGGCCCGCCGCATCCGACCGCGTGTTTTGCGCGTAATTTTTCGTGTTCCCCGGTGCCAAGTGCAGATGTGCGCCGATGAAAAGGGGGACCGGAGCTTGGCTGCGCAAAAATTCGCCTTGGTAGCGGGCACCACTATCATTTCCACGTCCGGCTGAGCTGCCCCGAAAGGCGCAACGGGTTCGTTCAACCAGGAATCCAACCCCCCGCAAGGCCGACGGTGCGCGGATGCACGTCAATGGCAGCCGAATATGCCTGAAACCCGCCCCACGACACCCCAATGCCCCCAAGCGCAAGCAAAAAGTGAGCTGTTGCTCGCTGGGATCTGCCTGCGCAGTGGCCATCTGGTGCTGGATTTCGAACTAGAACTTGCTAAACAGATTCTCCTTTGCCCTTGGCTTTGCCTCCGCTGCACTTTTGTGCAGGCGGGCGCAAATGGCCCGTCCGGTGCTCACACGCGCGCAGCTAATTGGGAATAGACGACGCCCTTGGTTTATCGGGCGGCCTGTCGGGTGCCGAGATGCGCGGCGGAGGCGACCCACAAAAATGACTGTCATAACGCGACCGCGGGCGTAATCTAGTGTGGTCTTCTGATCCTGACGCGGAGTGCGCTTGCACTTGACGGCTTAGAGTGATACATTCGGGTTGCCTTGCGGTGATGAAACGGTGGCGGTTGATGGATCAGGCCCATAACCGATGCCCGAGGGCTGGCGATTGCGCCAGAATGGCCAGCAATCTTTAATCAGCTACGTAGGGGCAGCAGCCGCAATCGCGCGCACCAAATCTAGCCGATGGCAGCGCCACGCAAATCATCGCCCGCCCCAAGGTGCATCGCAAGGGAAAAATGTGGCTTCGAGGCCACTTGCGGTGGAATGCGAAGGGTCGCTAACGCGCTGCCGAGGATAGCGCGCAGCAAATCAAATACCGCTGTAATAAGTATCAACAAACGACGCGTGGAGCATGCCCGCCTACCTTGGAAAAAAGACAGCCCGTTTGTGCCTGATCGTGCCGATTCGACGATGAGGTCCGGCTGTATTTACTTGAACGAACGGTAACCCCGCTGGGGTTCCGCCGCCGACTTGCGGCGGATCGAAACTGGCGGCGACCAGAACCTCCGCGTGACCTTGTTGCAAACTTACCTGCGCGGTAAATGACAACCTCGAGGCGCTGAACCGTTTGGCGCGGATGGTGTCGGGGTACGCGTGTGAACGATGATTTCAGCCGATAATTTCCTATCAGTGCAGAAACCCAGGTTATCGAGCTGACGATCACACAATAGCTTGCGCGAATGGCCCTGCGATCCTACAACGCATGACTGTCTTGCGATCCCCGCAGGCCAAGTCGCCGCACCATTGCACAAAAACGGTTCAACATATGACACGCACCTATCCTTCACCGCATTCTGCTATGGCCGCCATTGTTGTGGCGCTCCCACATCCTTGTTCAATCCTGTTGGCCAATGGCTTGACTGGGCGCGTTCCACACTATCCGCTTGGCGTTTTCTTGGATCACCGATGTGATGACCGCGTTTACGGGAAAGGCTGCGCGGCAGGGTGTGCTGGTTGGCTTTTGTCGTTTGGGGTTTGCTTGCTTTTGATCGGACGCGATCATGGGCGAATTCGGGCCACTGGTGACCCTATCGCATCGCGATCGTCCGGGGTGGCGTTTCTTGTGGCGCAATTGGTCGATGTGGCGATCTTCTCTCGCGCTGCGTGATGGCAAATGGTGGCGCGCACCTTTGGCGCAGCACTTTGGTCAGCAAAAGCTCCGCTTGAATACGTTGCTGTTTTTTCTCGATCTCGGGTATCGTACGTTTTCCGGCGTCACCCTGTCATTTCTACACCCGCGACCGACGTCTCTGGGCCTCGGAATGCTTGCCATTTGCTAAGGCAAGTGGCCCGTTGGCGGCCTCTGTGGGTGTCGGCTGCAGTTGCGGATTGGTCTGTGAAGCTGGGCATCGCGCTGATTCGCCCCTGATCCGTTCCGCAATTATCACTGCACAATTGCTGCCCGCAGCTAACAGGCGCCACCTCTCGGACCCCCGACTGGCGTAAAAAAACATTTTGTGGTTTTTCGATTTACTGTGCCAGTCTTCAGTGAGTTCAACAATGTAAAGGAGGTGATCCAGTGGTTCAAGAACGGTAATTGGGAGAGGTGTCGGAACAGCTTGGGAGGTATCCCGTAGAGGCAGCCCTTGCGGTTGAAACGCCTAGGTGGAATCGCGATCTAACCGAATCCCCAACTCCGTAAAACCATTCGATTGGGCCGCTCCTCAACGGGGGCGGCCTTTTTTCCGCATGCGGGTGCGGGTCTTTCCCTCGGTGCAGGCGATGCGATAGTTTGGCCACGAAGGAGAGCGTGATGCTGCGGATCAACGACGACATTGCATTCAGACTGGAGCTATCATGAAAGCTTTATGCGGGCCCTCGGGGCCCAGGCGGCCAGAATGTGAACAAAGTATCCAGCGCGGTAAGCTTCGGTTCGAGGCCGCGACCTCCCCGTCCATAACCGACGCCTGTGAAAACCGTTTACGGCGATTGGCAGCAGGCGTTGGACGACTGAAGGCGCGATTGGTTACTGCATGCGACGAAACCGTAGCTCAGGTGCGCAACCGCAGATTATTCGCGAACGGCTGAAGGATCTGATTACCGCTGCGCTGAAACCGCCAAAGAGGCGTATTGCGAACACGGCCTCACGCTGGATCGAAAAAGCGCCGGTTAAAGCAAAAAGAACCCGAGGCGAAGTTAAATCGCTGCGCGGACGGTTGATCCGCCAGAAAACTTTGTTCTCCCATGGCTGCAGCGTTCCATCCACTTTTAAACAGATATGCCAATTTCGGCGGTTTCTTGCCGGACAACCCTGTGTCGGCAAGATCGCCGCACAGGCAGATCAGCCATTGGAACGGATCAGCTTTGGCCCGTGGTTCTCCTGACAAGACATACAGCAATGTCGTTAGTAAATCTAAGGAGAAACTTCAGAATGAAACCTTACAACGACAACTACTTAGCGCGACCCTGATGGCCACTAGGCGTTTTCCACCGGGCGATGGTCAAACTTCGTAGACGGTGCCCGTGGCGGCGCTGCTGATGTAAGCTCGGGTGTTAGTGCAATGGTTGGTGCATCCCGGTTCACTATCCACTTGGTTCCGTGAAACGTGCAACCGATGCTGTAGCCAAAACGGCAAAAATGGCAAAAAGAAACTACGGCCACTGATTCGCAGGAAACTGCGCGCTGTGTGCAGAGTGACCAACAACCAAACGAAGTCCGAGATCGAGGCATTCGAACAATAACGCCAAGCTTGACGTGTGTGAAACGGTGGTCCGAACTGAAGTCGGGCAACGGCAATACTACAGCGCGACGAAGCACTAGAAGGCGCAAAGCCGAAGCCGTCGATGACATGCGCGGCCTCCGTGGACGCGAACGCGGACCTCAGCGCACAGCTTAAGGCGAAGGCTTTGCTTCGAAAGATGTTGTCGCCGGTGCGCCGGTAAACGGCATGGGCGGGCTGACACTGGGTCCATTGACGACCCGCGGCTAATACCAGACCGCCAGTATCCCCTGCACCCTGCGGGAAACATAAGGCAGAGGGGCCGGTGGGAAACCACCGCCCCTTTCGCGTGTGGTTCAGACGATGACTTTTTGCGCGGTCCTGAAATCTACCGACGCCAAAAGACACGTTTTGTAGGTCGGTCCGATGCTCTGACTGCGGGCGCCATGGCCTTGTTCGGGTTGTTCCGAACAGGTTGACAGTAGGGTTCTCCGTTCGCCTCGACCGCTTTTGGCAATACCAAAGAGAACGGGGGCCGAGCCGCATCATCCGGCACATAGCCGCGAAATCATTGGTCAGCAAGGTGCCTCCATGCAAACGAGGCTTTGACCTTGCCCCTCAAACTGGCTGTGCAGTTCCTTGATCTGCAACATCCAGACCATTCACTGAAAAATCACAACGTTTTTTCGCTGGGGTCTTCGCCACGGACTTCCACAATCAATCAGCCGGTTGCGCCGCGACGCCGGAATCGCCGCGCTATCCACAACGGATGCCTGTCCAAACCCGCGGCCAGTCGGGGGGTTGTCTCATAGATACCCTTTTGGTGCCATTAGGTGTCGGGTAGATCATGGATTGCGCAAGATTGCCTTTCGTGTTTCCTCGTGCCAGTCTTGCATGAACATTTCATAGGGCCGCTGGGCCAGCATGCGGGCGAGCATCGTCTTTTTCGCAATTGCGGCGATAGCAATCGGCCAGCTCGTGCGCGTTCGGTGCCAATTTGCTCCGACCTCGCGGCTCAATGGCGATTTTGCAGTTCGATGTGCCGGGTAAGAAGGCATTGCCCAAGCCTCTTCTTTGCATTGCTGAGCACCCAACGTCTTGCCACAAGAACGAAATGGGCCGCGGACGGGGGCCCGAAATCAGCGAGTCGACAGGTTGGGTATCCGCGCAATGCTTCGATTCTTTTCCCAGAGCACGGGTCATGTCCGCGCGGCATAGAGCACCTGGCAGCTCGAACCGGCCTCAATGCGATTCCAGCACGGCCGCGGCTGCGCAGTTCCATCAATACCCGCGAGCGCGGGATATTTCCATAGCATCACTCGGGGCCCACGACCCTTCGAATGTCAGCTCGTAACTGGTCCGCCCTTTGCGTTCAAGGTGGTAGGGCGGCAGGCGCAACCCTTCGAACCAACTCATTGATATCGGGCGGAACATCTGGCTTTGCCGTAAAAGGTATTGCCCCGCAGCCATGTGCTTTCACCGGCGGCTTAAGCGAAGGGACCGGATGTAGATCCAGCTGTATTTTCGCAGCAGCTCGCCTTCGTCGGATCAATCGCCAGCGGGGGGATGTGTTTGGACCGGATTGATCAAGGCTTAAAGGTGACCTGCGTTCCCGGCTTGTTGCGGAAGAAACGACTGACACATCAATAGCTTAATAGAAATCCGTATCGATCAGGGATCGGCACGATCGGGTTCGATCTTCACTTGTGGTTCCAGAACCGGCTTTTGCAATGTCGACCATGGGTTAAAGCTTCCCCTTTTAAGGGGGGCCCCGGGGGGGGTTTTTTGGGGGGGGGGGGTTTGGGGTTTTTGTGGCCCATCCATCTTGGCCGGGCAAGGGAATTGCCGCTGACACAGGTACAAAACCTGTGGTAATCCCCCGACTTAACCCGAAAGGAGCGCTGCTAGATGCTGGAATGGCCCAAAATCTCTGCGAGAGTTGATCAACTGTTTTTGTCGTGATCGATCCTATTGGGCAGCCTTTGTCTTTCTTTTTCGCAACAGCAAATGTCCCGCAACGCCCTGCAAACAAAAGCGTTGGCCCTGCGGGCCGTGCTGGTGGCTCGGTCTGGGTTCTTGCTTGGGTTCCTCACGTGCGCGGGCATATTCTGCTGGCAGAACCTTGGACTGCGGCTGGGTCGTTTCAGGTCGCGGGTGGGGATATCCTTTTCCTGTTCGCCGCTGAGCATTGTAATTTTCGGAGACGCCGAAACCCACGCAGGAAATCCGAAGCGCAGGAGGGGATCATCTGAGCGGGCGCCGTATTTCCGCTGGGCCCATGCCCTCTATGGCATCACCGGGTGCAATGCTGGCGACTCGTCATTCTGACGGGACAATCAACACAACACCAGATATCCGACCAGCTGGTTGACAGCCGGATTGCTGCTGGTGGTTTGCTGTTACCCTTGTATTGCTGTTCTGGCCGTCGTATTGGCCATACTGATGGGGACGCGACCAGGTGCCAGCGTGATCAGCCGCGGTCAATGGGGATCATTCTGGCGACGTCGCTGTCGATGCTACGCTTGGCGGGCTGGATGCGCTGGAACATCCTGAACATCCGCCTCCGGTCGAGGATGCCCCTCTTAGCGTCAGAGTAACCCCCGCCGCCATCATCGCAAACCTGCGCGGGCAGCCAGCCGATCCGTCCAGATCAATGGCACGTAGCAAACAAATCCAGCCGGACCTCGACGTCAAAGCCTAGTTTGGCCGCGTCCCACAAGCCGAACACTGCACGAAAATCAAGGCGCCAAACCCACACACACACCAACTTGTGTAATGCCGCGTGTGCGCAGGTATCCTCTAAACCGGTGGGGGTCTTTTGGTCATTCTCGAAGAAAGGCGGAATAGCTGTCGATAGCGGGGTTGTACCCTTTGCGAATGATCATATCCGCACGGGTTTGATGACCAGCTTGGGGTGAAACGGCAGCACTCAGCGCTGCCCTGAATACAGTGGTCGGGCCAAAGCACCTCGGGCCGTAGGGCATCGTGCTCACGTCAAACGGGGCCTGCCCACGGTGCGACGAACGCGAATGAGGAATGCCCTGCGTATGCCAGTCCTGCGTCAATAAACACGCAATCCGCCTGCTGCATCAGCGCGTTTTGATACGTCTAGTGATCGCGTCGGCATGCCGACACAGCAAGCGCCCCCCGCCGGGCAGAAATCATTTTGCACATCAATCACGATGGCACGGCGTGGGTCATATCAGGTTCTCATGGGCCAACACTTGCGCTAACCGGAACAATAGCAACGGTGCAGGGTGGCACGGCGACCCCTTGCCTGAACCGGCACATGGGCGTATCTCAGCGCGTCATGTATACCATTCGCGCCCTTTATCACTTCAAAGCCGCTTTGGACGCGCCTGAATGCCGCTGCGCCAGCCGCTGATTGCCCTTTGTGGCACGGCAATGAGGTCAAAGGCACGTTGCTTTGTGCGCCGCCGAAGGCATCAATGGCACAATTGGCCCGGCCCACGTGCGGGCCATCGACGCGGTGATTGCGCGATATCCGTGCCTAAACCTCGTTTTGCGCCGATTCTGGAGTGAGAGGAAAGCACCGCCACGAGCCCCTTTCGGTAAGAATGACAAGTCCGGCTTGAAACGGCGAAAATCGTGACGATGGGGCAACCCGACGTCGACCGCTTTGCCAAGGTCGGGCACTATGTCGATCCGCCGAGTGGAACGATCTGATCGGTGCGGGACGATGTTGCAGTGATCGATACCCGCAACGACTCCTGAAGGTCGCAATCGGAACGTTCAACGGGGCCATTCGACCCCGAAACCCAAAGCTTTTGAGCGAATTCCCGCCTGGTGGGAAGGCGAACAAAGCGTTTTTCACAATAAGAAAAATCGCGATGTTCTGCCAACCGGCCGGCATCCGTTGCGAGAATCAACCAAACTCTCTGATCGGTCAGGGTGTCGAGGACGTGTTCCAACCTCAAGGGCGGGAATCCTCAATACCTTGAGAAGTCCCGCAAAAGCAAAGCAGCTGGCAGGCGCGATTGCTTTGTTTGATACGCGTCAAGCGTGGCCACGGGCTGAAAGAAGGCCCGCCATATGCTGTGGCCAGGACTGCCTGCCGCCGATCCTGCCCGAGGAACAACAACCAAAGCCGGGGTAACGAGGAGGCTCAGTTTGTTCCCCGCACCTGCGTTCGATCAAACCCCTCTGGCCGATAACGGCGCGGTTCCGCTGAACGCCAACGCCAGATGACCCTCGCGAAAAGTCACGCGGCGAAACGCACCGCAGCTGATCACGCGCGGCCGCTCTGTTTTCCAGCGCGGGCCCTGTGAGTGTTGGGTAAATCGCCGAACCCTTCGCGCCCGATGGAAACATAGGCCGTAAACGCCGGCGCGCCTTCGCGTCTTTTGGGACTTGTAAGATATTGCCGCAAGTCGCCAATACCGGCGTCGCC
>Ga0163217_1108838_pt1 | contig 15025 bp, 17 predicted proteins | sample SynspAceP_FD_185933 | JGI IMG/M metagenome (GOLD analysis project Ga0163217, IMG submission 185933) | Saline lake microbial communities from Ace Lake in Antarctica - Synechococcus sp. Ace-P (PacBio error correction) | ecosystem: Environmental > Aquatic > Non-marine Saline and Alkaline > Saline ...
TAATGTTCCTGCCTGCATGTATCGGATTTGAGCCCGCGGACTTTAACGATAAGGGTCGCAGCATGGCGTTGATTGATAGGCTTGGCCTCGTTTTTGGTGATGGTTCGGAATGTTTGCGGAATATCGGTCGAAGTAATCGCCCGAATGCCGCAAAATACCGCTGCGCGTGGATGCGGTCCCGTCCGGCGCTCAAGAGCAAAGCGATGGAGTGCAGTTTCGGCTGAGATATTCAGCGAGCGATGCGCCGGTGAGTGTTGCAGAGTCAGCTTACGACTCGCGTTATGAATGTGTGAATCGTATCTGCACACTTCGCCTTAGCGCTTGGTGATACGTTAGGGTATTGTTTGTGCGGCAATGGTCGACCCGGTTGGTTGGCCCAGTCGTATGCAACGGGTGCGATGGTCCCGAACGTGTGAGAGAGATGACTAGGGCAGACTGTGGAACAATCGCTATGTTGCTTGGGCGCCGACATCAGTGAAAACGCAAAGAGTTCCAAACGCTCTATCGCGCGTACCAATCGCGCAGACACCGGCGTAATACGAACTACCTTATCGAACACCTAACCGCTGCAAACTGGTGAGGGAACAAATTGAGAAACCGAAGACGGTTGTCCCATTGCGGCAAAGGTGGCTCCGGTGAATCTGACAACGCTGCACTGGACGATTGGCGCAAGCCTGCGGCCTAAGCGCGCCCATGCGACCTTTGCCTGCGCACACTTGACGTGATTCGGTGTGAGATTCCCATGGCAAGGCACCGCGCGCTCCGCCCATGGTCCAGAATGATACAGATGCTCGGGACAATCTCGCCCTTAGAGTAACTGCGCCTTTGGTGTTGCGCCATTAGAGTTTGCCTAATATGGTGGTACCACCTTGTCGGATGCCCATAAACCTGCGGCCGGGCGCGGTGAATGCGTCCGTGAGCAAAGAACGGCCAGCCGCTGGCCGCGCAGTTGCACTGACATACTGGCATTCGGAAACCTGAATGTGGCTTTAAAGCGTCTCGCGATTTCTGCGCTGTTCAGGCTGTGTATTGAAGACAGCATTCATGAAGCCGATGTTGTATAAAATCAGCGCACTTGGGCAATCACGAAAGGCTCAAATGTTGCTTGGGTGTTAATTGTCTCGTCTCTTCGGCAGGCCGCGTGGTTCCGGAGGTAAATTCTATTAACCCTACTCAAGCGCGTGTGTAGGGGACGCGGTTGTATGTCGTACAGGCGTGCGATTGGCGTGCGAGCGTTGTTTGCTTTTTATTCGCAGTTTACCTCTAACCCGTTCCGCGTCTCTCCGCCACGAGTTCCGCCTCTTTGAGGCAGGATCTGTAACTCCCCTGCTGCGAAGATCCCGGCTCGCGTCCCAGCGCCACGTTTTGTATCTGGGTAATGTCGGACTTCGATGACGTTCAGCTTTGGCCGTTGCGCCTTGGCTGATACGAGGGGCGTATCGAGCCACTGCGCGTCGCGGGATCGTCTGGTACCACTCCTGCGACTCTTGCCGGCGTGATTTTCCTGAACCATGCGGATCAGCGCTTGGAGTCCGGCTGGAGCCTAATTTACGAAACTTGGCTGGGGCGGGTTTTGGTTCTGGACCCGTGAAAAAGCGAGCTTATGCCATGGCTACTGGCGCAGCACCTAGCTGCATCGCCCGTTCGTGTGAAAAAGCGCGAGGAGTTTGAAAAAACTGGACAATCCTTGGCGATTCTTGCGTTCGCAGAACCTTCTCGTTGATCCCGGACGCTCTTATCTGTCAGCGATCTGGCCCTGCTGACCTCGGTCCATCTGCTTTGCGAATGAACCCTGAACGTCGGAGCGTCCTCATCTTGAAGAATATGCATTTTCATGGAGCGGGCGCGCTGTGCTACTTCGCCGCCCCAGCGCCCGCGATCAGAGACGCGAAATGTCTATATTGCAGCAGGAGTTGAGGAGCTCGCGATCGGCGCTGCTGGTAAATAAAGTCTTGTTGCCGTCGCTTGTTTGTGGTTTTCATCTGCACCAATGGTGCCGTTCTGGGCGAAGAAATGTTTCTTTGCCGAGCGAGGACAAATAAGCGTGGCCCCCGCTTTAACGCGGCCGGCTTAACACACCTTTATGCATTGTAGGTTAGTTCTTACTTGCTAACCGATTGGTCAGCCACGATGCCGTCAGAGAGTGTGCGGTAATTAACGCGTCGCTTACTGTCGCAAACCGCTGCGGTATGTTTCTGGCCAATTGCGATCGAGGGCGCTTACGCCTATTCGATCTGGCAATCAGGGCGCCCTGCTTGTGGGGCCGCTTGGGCTGTTTTAAGGTGCCGGAATTGTGATGGCACCGGTCGACCTCTGGGGGCCGCACCGAAACCGGTGAGAACCGTCTCGCCGGCTTGCCGATGCCCGCAGGCAGACTGAGTGAGTGAGAGAGCATAGATGGTGGACCTCCATGAGGCGTGGAGAAGCTTTTAGCTGCACGACCGTGGGCTGATGAGATCGCGCCTGAGCCTAACGCGTGTCGTAGGACGATAATCCCCGCGGTGCCGGCTGGGTGAATCCATAACGTGGCTTATAAATCCGCTATCCATCAGAGTAAGCACGTCTGGATATGTAAGCGAAGTCAGTGGGCCGAACAATGGTGTTCGAACCACCTAGCACATGCGCGGCACGGACATCTGTCTATCTACAATCGGAGCAAGATCGCCGCGAAATCTACGCCGGAGAAATCGGTTCTATTACTTCCTCGTGGCGCTATTGATGCGCCGAAATAACGATCTCGAGAGGCTGCGATTGATATAACTGCTAGACGATGACGTCTATGTGAAATCCCGTGGTATCGCAGCGAGACAGCTCGGCGCCGTTGGTGTGTATCCTAATCCAACCGCTGACCAACTGATGGATGGCTGCTCTCTAATCACTGGTGGGTTTGCCTACTCACTACATTGGGCCTCGACCGTCGGCTACCGTCGCGGCGGCGTCTGCAAGAACAAAGCAGTAACCAGCCCGCAATAGAGCGGCGATGGTCCTCTATCGTGAAGGTATGGTTACGCCCGCATGGCCGGTTTCAACCTAGACGGTAGGTGTGTCCCCTGATACCTCGGTGTTGGAAAACAATCGCGCAGTCCTGGACCTTGTCCAAAGGTTGCGCTGCCGTGTGCCGCAACGAAAGCATCGACGAAAGCAACGCCAGCCTCGCGCGGACTGCGTATCCTGCTGCGCGAAGCGTTTTGTCGCAGGCGACACCGTGCGAGGCCGGTGCCTATATCGTGGACAGATAGTGGGGGCGAGATTGTGTATGCTCAAGCCCATGAGCTCCCCCTGCGCGCGGGTTCGACCTGGGTAGCTTTTGGGCGGCCCGGCCGCATGATGCTATTTGCTTGCTATGGCGGATCGAGCTAGTCTAATGCTGCCGGGGCTCCGAGTGCTCAGGATCCCTTGGCGCAGCGTGAACAGGCCCCGATGGACGCGAGTTGAACAGAGCACTCTGACGATATTCAAAAAGAACATTAACGCGGGTTTCGCCTGGCAGCGCGTGCCTTATGGGTATGTGCAGAAAAGACATTGCAAAAATGGACCGCGCACCTGGATCATCAAACCCTGACCTATGACCTAACGACCGGGACCTAAGCCGTGTCACGCATGAACCGCCCGGACAAAAATGAATGCGCTCACCACGCAAGATGCGGGCCGAAATCGAACACGCGTTTACCCAAGCTGGTAAAGAAGCGCCGTGCGTAGTTTATCCTGGTTGCCGGGACAGCGCATTTTGCACCGGCCAGATCCTGAGTGATAGCACAGAAAGGGATCGCTGGATCTGGAAACGGACCTCGACGCCGAAGAATATGGCCCATGTGCAGGCGATCACCAACTCCCCGTGCCAACAATCGCGGCGGTTAATGGTCCGCTGCGGCGGGCAGGGGCGATACCTCGCGGCGGGGCGACGGGGACGCTGGTCTTTGCGACGGGCGAATATACAATCCGTATAATTCTTACAACGCGTTTTTACGGCGCATATGGAGATTCGCGATGCCTTCGGAGATCGCTGCGGACATCCGGTAAAAACACTCTGCTTCTTAACCGTCAAATGGGCACTCACGCCAGAGGCTATGGGCGCAGCCCTGTTTGCGGGACAATGATTCGGCCCCGCAGCCGATGATGGGCATCGAAACGAATTTGACTAGAATTTCCGTTGCTACGGATTTTGACGCGCATTGGCGTGCCAAAGCATGCCGCATCTTGGCATAGGCTCCTGACCAGCGCCACTATGCCTCGCTGCACACGAAAACGCTCATCCGTGCCAGCTGGGACTACACACGCCCTTTGAGGATCTAGCTGTCGCTGGAGGCGCAGGAACAGCAGGGCAAATGCGGTCAGTCCGCGTGATTTCAAAGAGGGCGGTGACCGCCTTCATGCATGAAACAAGCCCTGCGCCGGCTCTTTGAAGGCCGTTATCCGTCTAGAACTAGAGCGTTCGATCAGCAACACATCATCGGGTGAGGTCGGCGCGCGAGGCGCTTGCCTACGACGACGACTGCGATACACCGTCGCGACCAGCACAGGTATGGCGCTGCCTGACACCTGGTTTAACAGTGAAATCCTCGGCGGCATACCCTTATCGTATACCACCCCCTTGCATCCGGTCACATTTTCTGTTGAGTATCGTTGCACAAAAGACTCCAGTCTGGCGCCGGGAGAAATGCCCGTGCGGATTTGACGCTGGAGTACACTGTCCGCGTTATCAAAACCATTGTAGTCGGGAGCCGAGGGTCCTTCATACAGTGTGCTTCCTTCCGCATAGGCGGCGTGGAATCATTTGCGCGACCTGCGTCGCTGAAAGGATCGCTGTTATGGAAGCAATACTGACCTGAAGCTTGGGTGATCGCGACACGTTTTGAACTCTATTGGGTGCATATAGACATGTTTAGACGCCATATATGCGCGAGTGTTCGAAGCGAGAGATAAACAAAACCCGTCATATTTTCGGGTGGGAATTGGTTTATCGAAATGTTAAAAGTCTGTCGAACAGTAGAGCCTCTGAAAAAGGTGCTTTGATCACGGGCTGGCCGTGGTGCCTCAGTGAAAACGATTCTCTTCCGGCCGGATCCTGCCCCTGTGCCCTTATCAAACGACAAAACGCCCCGCCGTTGGGCGGGGCGTTTAAACATCTAACACAACTGGAAATCAGCGCTTTGTCGAGATATCGCGTAAATCGCGGGGTGTCTCGCCAAGATACCAGCTGACGGGGGCGACCGATCATATTTCAACTGAAAAGGGTCGGCTGATGCTGTTCTTTCACTGAAAAATCCAAGCCAACGGCGTGCAGCGCTAAAGGATCGGCGTGAAAACAATCGACGTGGGGAAACCATCGCTTCGAGGATAATGCCCGAATTAGAAATCCGACGTTCGTGATCAGCTTTTTATTCTACGAAGAATTACGGATCTTCCACGCCTTGTTTTCTGCCAGTTCTTTTTGGCAACACTGCAGGAATCGGGTTGTTTTCCACGCCCAACCGGCAGTTCCAAGAACCCTCGTCCGGACGCTTTCTTTTCATCACGTCCGCACGTGGGTCGTCGATTTTTGTAAACGCGGTGACAAAGACCCATACAGGCGGAAACGCGGTCGTTTCTTGGGTCCATTTGCGCAGGTCGATGATCAGAAACATGCGTCGAGCGCGTGTCCGATCCTATTCAGCATTTCCAGACAGGCCTGGTTGCGCCGCCATGCGCCGGAACCCAAAGGCCAGTGCGATACCGCTTGCGATAGCACGCATAAGGGTCGCGCCCGAGGACATGCAGACGCACGGTCGATCGTCAGAATGCGTTTCTGTCGAGTGTCCCGTGCAGGGTAAAGATACGGTCCATTTCGCGCGCGACAAGGATCGGATCAAACCCACATAGTCTTCGGCAGGGACGGCGAAACACATGCGAAAGGAAGTACCGCGTAATCAACATCATTGCGCGGATAGATGCAACGGACTGCGTCGATGGTGTACTTATAGGCCATCGCGCGAATCGTGCGGCATTTTTTGCAATCAAACGGATCGTCTGCCACTTCCCGCGTGGCGCGTCGGTTGAACTGTCGGGCTGTCATGAAGAAGGCCAGACATCGCGCTCGTACACGGTTTTGGCAAAAAAAAAATAAAAAAAAAAGCGCGACCATGACGTCCATTGGCATTCATGCACGGCGAGGACGGAAGGCCGCGAAGCGGAAGAAAGTTTGATCACATTGCGTCCGTGATCATGGATGGTTGGTTGACCAGAGCCTCGAACTCTTCAAGCTGCGGTCCGCCGAGACTGGACAGCTCGCCTACAGCAGTCAGAGTTAGCGCACACGCTCGAGTACGATTGGCGGGATGTCGCTGGCAAGGCTTTTAAACTACTGTACGACTCGGATACCTACACAGTGCAGCAACACACCATCGCCCGCGTCAATGAAGGCTGACTCGTGGCCATAGTCGCAGGCGGCCGTCGAAGGTGAAACCAGGTCATCTGTAAAAGACATTCGCCTGGGGAGAAAAGCTTGCGGATATCCCAAACATCCGGTCCCCGGCCGATGGGAAATAGATCGGAAAATCGGCGAGTCAAAGCCTGTTCCCGTCGATGCTCCAAACGTTGCGGATTTTGTTATACTTTCTGGCCATGAGGAATGTACCTATCCCTATTTGTGGGTATCGACGCGCACGTTTATTCGTACACCCGCGTCGACTGGGTGGGTACCAGTAGCACGTGTCCGCCTTTCATTATTTTGCTGACATAATCAGGAATATGCATTCAAGCAATACTTTTAGAATACGCTGCGCATCGTTTAAGCGGCGTCAAGGCTTGCGTCGCTGCCAAGTACCATCATCTATCGAAGAGACTTGATGGGGTTTGCCAGCCCCCACCGAGCGAAGTGCCTGCGCACGCGCAGCGGTCCCGCCAGTTGCCTAAATTTGGTATCCCTGTGAGCGGCAGCAAAGCCGTTCAGCGCCTCCTCCAGCATTTCCTCTATCTCCAATAACATTCTGCTAAGCTGCGCGTCAATTCATCAGCGCTATGTACCACGGGATATCATTGTCCAAATGCCTATTCTGCCATTCCTCGTTCCGGTTGAATTGGGGGCGTAATGCGAGAGGATAAATTCAGCCTCTCATCAAGAATTTCTGGGAATTGTCTGCGGCTGAGTCCTTTGAGGCCAATTACATGGCGCTCCACCGTCCGCTTTGCGAACGAGGGACGTGAGCGCGGGCAACCCGGGCGGGCGGGTCATAATAACCTCGAGATCACTCGTATGCCGCAATGCACGGTGGCATCATCCGCACACTATCTGAGACCACAGAGTTTTCCAGCTTTTTCAGATCGTGAATCTGCGCGGGGCTTTTGCGGATATCCGTCCAGATCGAACCAAGTCCTGCGCCTGTGCGTCGGTAAAGAAATTCGTCGTCGCATATGACTCCACCCCAGACGGGCGAGGTAATTGCGCATACCGGCGGCAAGGGAAGCCCCATGCCTGATATTCCTGCGCACCTAAAGCAACCGTGACGTTTCGACAGTTTTTTCCCATCTGCGCGTGAATCAGCGGGATTGGCCTCATACCGGTACGTCTCGCAACCCATGCTGTTTATGAAGATGACATTATAATCTGAACGCGCGACATGCTACATATGTATTGGCTAGGCTTGAGACTCATCCCCTGCGAATAATAAGCGAGGGTCAACGCCCATTGTCGTGGGATCACCAATCATAGACAAGAACCAAACATAATAGCTATAAAATGAAATAGAGTAGCAAATTTACTATCTACTATTCATGTGGACAATAGCCAGTCTGGATGAGAATACGAGGGGCCACGAGCGAGACAGTATCTAGTGGTCAAGGGAGCGGCGTGTCTGATGCTAAGAGAGCGCGTTACGGAGGACAGATCGTGCGCGCTACCGGTCCGAAACGTAACAGAACCTATTCATCAAGCCTAATCACTCATTGCCCGATTAGCCACATCGCCATCCCTCCCTGCCCAGCCGCGTCGCCGGATATAAGGATCTGGCCGGTTGGGATGGGGCTTTGATACGTCACGACATATATAAGGCGGCGGGATGGCTCTCGGCGCCGGCACAACGCCACGGTAAATGAGAATACACATGGCTGCGGCCTTCGCCTTGCTTGATCGCGGAAGGCTGCGATTTCTTCCTGGATGACAAAGCACTTATAGGCGCGCCTTCGCAGAGCGAAGTCTGCAAAGCAACCTACGGTGCATGGCGGGGTTCTGCGCGTCTATATCGAACTTGGCTTGCGAACACCCATCTCCTGTCATGGTCCATGACCACAGCACGCCATGCCGCTGCAGAATCGCTTCGGTCGCCTCGGTGCGGACGCTGGGCGTCGTGTCTTCGATGCAGTCAGCAGAAACTTCCGCCACGTGTCCGCGCGCATAAAGCCAGCCGGTAAACAGTCGCGCCCGGCGGGCGCCCGGCCAACTCGTGTTAGATTAGCCCGGTAGGACGACCGGCGAAAACGGTAAAGCGTGGATCGGGCTTGTCTATCGATGCGGAGGATCCCTTTGCAGCAGAAGTTCACGGAAAACGCCCGTTCGGGGTTTGTCCGCTCTAAAATCATTCCTCAACCATCCCCTTTGGAGATATCGCTTTATACCCTGACTATCTTACCCTCACGAATGGCGTCGCGAGATACGTAAGGTATGGGTACTGTTGTCCTATGGACGCAGACGATGCGACGGAAAGCAAGAGGGCGCTGGGCATCTGAATCGCCTTGGGTGCCCGTATGTCTGGCCGTTGGGCATCGGGCCTATTTCAACGCAGCGGTGGAACTTCGGACGTCGGTTTTGGCTGTGGGGGCGTCTGGTGTGCTGCATGCTGTTTTGGCCTCTCGCAGTGATGGGGCGGCGCGATGTAGCGGGAGGCCTGTCCATTCTGGGGGTGCGCTGCGCTGGTTTTTGATCGGGTTTTGATCTCGCGGGCGTGGCGGGCACATGCGGTTGGGCGGACCCGGTGTTGGCGTGGCGCTAACTACGTGCCTCATCGCTTTATTGGCGGGTGGTGGCCCTAGACCGGAGCCAGTCCTGACGCGCAACGTCTGACCTGGACCTAGGTGGTATGGAACACATCTCGACAACCGGCGTTACGCCCCTGCAATTGTGGCGTGTCATTTGCACGTGACAGAGCCTTTGAATGCGCAACGATCACATACCGGTGAATTAAGGTGATGACAACAGGGCACTGTCGCGCCAATGACCAGTAGAGCCGGGGGATTTGATTTTCCAGCGTCACACCCTTTGTTCGCACGCGCTAGGGGCCAGTGGCTATAGTCCGCACGCCTTGCTGGCGCGCGAGCCCTCCACCTGAGGGCACCGGGGGCTGGCCGTGCTCCCGTTGCGGAATGGCGGCGTCGGCCATAATCCAAGCCGTGCCTGCCGGTGACATAGGCGGGTTCGCCACAGCGATTACTACCGGTGATTCGAGTGCGAATTAGCCAAGACGCCTTGTCGCGCACTCTTGCGACGCCAGCAACATCGCGCATACTTTTGGGCAATTTTCTAGGGCTTCATATGGGCTGGCCGGCTCGGAGCGCAACGTGGTGTTCGGGGCGCTGCGCGCGATGTTGCGGCTGCGCGCGAATGCTTGGCGCTGGTGGGCCGGTGGGTCGCGCTCAAGGTGGCCGACGCGCAGCATGGGCAGGCTGCCGGGCGCTGCTGATTGCGGCCAGCAGGCTATCTGTTTGCTTGTCGGCGCGGCAATGTCGCACACGAACGTGCGTTTATCATGGTCGCCGTAGCGGCTTGGTGCATTGAGATCATCGGGCGCGGGCGCTGACCCTGCGCGCCGTCGCAATTTGCTGGCGACCTCGTGCTGGTCCTGCGCGCCCGCACGTATGACGGAGCCAAGTTTCCAGATCTCTTTGACCTTGCCACCACCGGATTGGTCGCGGTGGTTCGCTTTGCCTGCGGCAGTGCAAGCATTTCGCTGCGGGCCAAGATGGCTGGCTCCTGCGGTGTTGCGACGGTGATTTCCCTCTGCTGTGGCGGGGGCCTTTTACCGCGACCCGATTCGGGGCTGCCACATTTCAACATCGGTCCGCGCAGTATGGGTTGGTTGCGCAACCTGCTGTCGTGCCCTGAAGGGGTTTGGTGATGCCGGCCGCAGTAATGGTTGGTCGTTGCGTCCGCTTGGGCTTGATGGGCCCCGCTTTGGATCATGGGTGCAGGTCTCGCGCGTGGATTTTGGGGTGGCCCACATAATCGCCGGGATCGATGGGTTGCGCGAGGGCCAATGTTGCCACTCCCGGTCCTGGGGTGTTGAGCCGCTGCTCCTCTGCTTGGGTTCTGTGGCTTGATTGCCTCTGGCAGGGGCCGCAAGCGCTTTATTGCCGGCTTTCGGCTGACCACCTCAAGTGGCTGGTGCTTTGGTATCGTTGTGCGTGCAAACCGAATGCTGTCTATGAATACTCCGATAACGCGTGGCAGTCTGGTCGCGTGTTTTATAGACCCCGTCACCGACGGGACGCTCATTCAAGCTGGCTCGAATAGGCGCGGGGTTTTGTGGTCGCCAACTGGCTAGAGAATGACGGAGACGGAGATGCGGTATCAAGCCCCAGAGGCACCCGAGAGGCAGCGCGTCGGTATGGCCGCGCTGCTGTGCTCAAGCTGGGGGGCGAAAGATGGTCATTCCACCTGTCGGCAAAACGTGGCGCGCACTGCTTCGGTGGGCTTGTCAGAGCCCAGTCAGATCGTGGTGCTCGTCTGTCAGTGGTCTGACCCATGCGCGACTTCGAGCGGATGAGTATATACTACTTTGGAACACTCCCGAAAGGCTGCGCGCCAGGTCGGTTGCACTAGAAGGATTTCAACCAAGGGCAGGTGACAGATGCAAACGGCCGCGCCAAAGGCGGCGCGCGATTGTGGCGAAGCAATGGCGGTCAAAAGAAAGAAAAATTAACCCGTTTAGTAGGTGTCGGATCCCACCCGACCAAAACGGCCCTGAAGCCTTGACCTTATCCGAGGGCAACACCCGGTTTTCATACGCGGTTCGCCGCTTCCCACCGTATTATGCGAGGAATTGTCGCACCGGAGCGGGTTCTGGGTGTGCGGATAGAATTTACTTGATGCGTACGCCTGCGATGATCCTCGACCAACGCAATCCGAAACTATATCGAGCCATCTTGTCCGCCAACAGAAGGTCTTCGCCGATGATCACGCGAGCTAAACCGTATCATTGATGCCAGCCGTCGATGCAAGGAATCGCCCTTGGACCTTCAATAGCGCGTAATGTTCGGCCGCTGCCGCTGATTCCATGCAGTCCGTAGGGAATCGGCGGACCGGATTGGGTCATGGTGCCTCGAGCACGAGGCCCGGATCGGGCACCGCCAGGCGAACCCGAAACAGTTCATGCTGCTAGCCATCAAAGACGCGCGCCTGAGCGCGGGGTTGCCGGCAGCAAGAGGGTTGAGCTGGCTCGCGCGTAGGAGCGAGTCGTCCGTCTAATTCACTGTCTGCGGTGGTCAGAAGGAGGCCAAGGCACCGGAAGCAATCATACCGATACTGTTGTACTCAGAAGTATCGTCCGAGCGCTAACGGTTCCACAACTTCGAGTTCTGTCTCGGGAGCACGGTGGCGCCATAGCGCGGATTAAACCCGTCATCTAAGTTATCCTTCAATGCTGTGATCAGCCGATTGGATGCCGGATTTGCGACCGTCAAAATGCCAGTGCGTTCTTTTCATCTCGTCAAAGCGCTGGGCGCGGCACGCCATCGGCGTTGGAGGACACTACTTGTGATAGAAGGCCCAGCAGATCGAGTTGTTTTTTTTGGTCAGCATCCGGAACATTCCCCGTTTCTATTTAGGGGTTTGGTTCTAGAGATGTTCCTGTTTTGTGTCAGACAGTTAGAGGGGAGTACAACCATGGTTTTCTCCGGCTTGACGTGGGCCGTCGTCGGCGGGCGACCAATTCAGGCACGTCGGCCGCGGTGACGAGGATACCCCAGCAGCCGAATCTGTCTTTGGTTTGCTTCGGGGTGAACGGCCCCGTCACGTGCACCATCGCACGCAATGTAAATGTTCACGCGGATCCGTTGGCGGTAAATCGACCCCAAAGGGGCATCTCAACACGGTGGCAGGGACGGCGTGAAGGCCCCAGCATTTTAGTGCCAAGACAGGTACAACCAAAAAAAAGGGAAAAAAAAAAAAAAAAAAAAATCGGCGGCCCGCAGACCATAGCTGATAGGATTGTGCCGGCAGGCCGATCATCGCCAGCATCGCGCAACGCGCCCCCGCCCGCCATCAGAGGCCTTGCCGGGGCGCATGGCGAGCTTTGTAATAAAGACGCTCCATCCCGCATTGTGCGCGGCGACAGGGGCGAGCCCAGATCGTGATCGCCGACAGGATAGCACCGCCAATGGTGATAATAAGGAGGTTCGGAATCCTGCGGCCATGGTAAAGGCTTGTGTAACGGATGGTACCTCAGTAATCGCGGGCGATCGGATCACATGCGACATCTGCGGCACCGTGTTGTTCCCAGCAAAGCGGCAAGGCCAAAGTATTTTGACGGCTAATTGATCTGATCGGGGTTTTTGGCCCCTCGCCTGGTTGCACAGTTCGTCCCCGGTGGCTGATGATGCGCCACGCGGGCTTGGCCATGAGAGACTGGCAAGTGGTTGCCGACGTCATTGACGCAAGCAGGGCGAATATCTAGCGGGGCGCAGCAGACGCGGGGCTTCCCATCGTGTCGCCTGTCGTGTAAAATCGCCGCCGGCCCGGGCGGATGTTTGGTTTTGCTCCGATGTCGTCCCCACAGCATGATCAATCGCGCACGACGGGTTTTGTATCCTCTTGAATAACAACGAAATTCAGGCGCCCTCGGGCACGGGGGCTCCGGTAAAGATACGCACGGCTTGTTGCGCTTGACCACATACGTCAACACCGGGTGGCCTGCGCGGCTTCGCGATGAACCTTGAAACATGGCGTCTGGTTCGACCCCTCGTCCTGGCGCAGCGCGTAGCCGTCCATGAGGGACGCTGGCAAAGGGGGCTGCGGCGGGTCTGCAACGACGTCGTGCGCCAAACGCGACCGCCGCCTGTCGTAGACTGACCTGTTTCCAACCGTGTGGCGTTACGAGATCGAAAGGAGGTGCGACAGGGCGTCGTTGCGGAGATCCGATTCGGCCTCATAACCGGCCGGATTTTGCCCGCCCATCTTCAGCATCGACGCGCAAACCGCCGATATTTCCATGCCTTTGTCCACGGCCTTGCCATGTCAATAGACGGTCCAGTCGCAGTGTACCGAGCAGAACGTCCTGCAAATGAGCTGTTCATCTCGACACCTGTCGGCCCGGTAGTGCTTGACGTGCGCTTCGATCTGAAGCCCCGGCAGATCGGGGTCCGGCGTGAGTTTCGACAGACTTTGGTGATGGGCAGCGGGTGACTACAGAGGGATCAAGTTAAGCGGTACGCTTTGCGCCATGATGCCAGCCAACGGCGACGCCCATGACGGTCACCTTCTTTGCGCGACCGTTCGGTAATGATATCAAAGGTTTTCGCGCCCTGCATTCTTTGATGTGGTTTGTCTGCGGTGGCGACGCGTGATGTGACGTGGCCTTGTTCCGACACGTCGACCATATGAAGCCGTCCGCCCTTGCCGTCAAAAATGCGTATGCGCCATTACATGCCCGCCTGACGCCAAGTCGGCGGTCGCAAGCAAGTTTTGCGGTTGCGACTTGTACATCGGTCCTTGCGCCATCAGCTTTGCGCCCCAATCAGGAAACCAACACGCGTATCCGTAATTCGCTATAATCGGCCCAGATCGCCGGGTGTGTTCAGCCCGCTATTCAAGACAACGATGCAATCTTTTCCACATCCACATGTTTTGAGCAAGCAGACGCTGGTATCCCGCAGCGATTGTCTGCTGAAGGTTTGAGGTTGCGCGTTGTTTGATACCCCATCATGGCGGCTTTGAGCACGGCAAGCCTGCAGTCCAGCTCTTTGCTTGTCATGCGACTGTCGATCAGCGCGTCTCCATGTCCTCCCATTGGTGCGTCGGCGTCTTCAGCTCTATCGCCCTGTCATCACTGACCGATGCCAACTGATGAATCAAAATGCTCATCGGCCCCAAGCGGCGCGCGGGCTTCGGGCGGACCTGATAGGGATCGTAACATTGAAAATCCTTGCGCAGCAGCGGGCAGGTGCAGCGCCTCACGCGCGGGCACGCAGATACTCTTTTGCCCTTGGACTGGGCGTATCCTCGTACCTTGACAGGCAGGTCGCCCCACCGCGGCATAGGCCCAGCCAGCCAGGTGGCAGGGTCAAAGTCGGCGGGATCAACCCCTTGAGGGCTTGCTTTCTTGACCTCTTGCGATCAGTTCCGGTAGCCTTCGCGCGACGCGTCGAACAGCGCGTACAGCAAAGGGGGCGCCACCGGGCGAGAGCCCTGCGCGTGCCTCTGCTCTGACGTGCTCAAAAGCGTTTGGCGGCCTGTCGGCGGCCGAGTCTCTTTCCAGCTTGTAGGTCTATGATCTTGTTAGGATGTGCCAGTGTTGGTATCTGTCCATGAATGTCCTCCGGGTTGCCCAGTTTATGGATGCCTTGGCCTTGGGCGTGCAACCACCGTCATTGCAGCGCGAGAACGGCGTGACCCGAAAAACCCACGGTCGTGCAGACAGCGCGTAAGGTGTCGGGTTTACCAGCTTAAGGGTTCGCTGCGCCGTCCCGTTCGTGCTGCTTTTGCGATGGGCCCCCCACAGAGAATGGCGCGGGGACGGTCCGAACAGGCCGGTCCGAATTGCACATCGTCAGCAGATGCCCATCCTCAAGCTTGGCATGTGGCTGCCTCATCCCCCTAGCCCGGCACCGAGTCAACGTCGTGTTCAGTCAGACAGCACGGCCGCTGTCCGCCCAAAACGCCGCAGGTCGCAAGTGCGCGGACAGGCCACTCCTGAGGTCGTGCGTTCATGCTCTTTAAAAGATGTAGGACAGCGAGCGGGCAGTGGTTTGGTGTCGGCGTGGGCGAAAAAGCAACACATGGGCATGGCGGGGGTGGATAGGGGTCTTGGCCCAGGACATCACCACCCGTCACCGCAGTCGG
>Ga0163217_1089565_pt1 | contig 15024 bp, 23 predicted proteins | sample SynspAceP_FD_185933 | JGI IMG/M metagenome (GOLD analysis project Ga0163217, IMG submission 185933) | Saline lake microbial communities from Ace Lake in Antarctica - Synechococcus sp. Ace-P (PacBio error correction) | ecosystem: Environmental > Aquatic > Non-marine Saline and Alkaline > Saline ...
AAGAGGAGATAAGGCTGGCTGGGCTGCTGCGGCGCTGTGTGCGCTTTTGGGCTGGGCCGCGGGACTGGGGCGCCCAACAGGGCGACAGCTATGGGGGCCTGGGCCGTTCTTGAGTGGACCGGACAGCTGGCCCACTGCTTGCGGAAATGGCCCCCTGGGGTTGGGGATTCTCAGCGGCCTGGCCTGATCTGAGGGGAAGGCTGGGCAGAAAGGCATTCCCATTTCCCGCCCGGGCCAGGTCCGCGAAAGCAACGGCCTGGGGGGAGGTCTTGGGATGCAAGCTTGCAGCTCACCACCCAAGCCTGCGGGCCAAGCTTTGCCTGGCAAGGCCAAGGCCCACCCCCCGTTCTCCCCGATGAGCCCCTCTCGACTGGCCCGCCGCGGGACCCCGCCGTTTCAAAGATCGCCCTTCTCGCTTTGTTGAGGCTGATTTCGCCGGCCCCCATCCCAGACGTGAGACGTGAGCTGGACTGGCTTGCCTGTTTTCCCGTTCTAGCTGAATCTTGGCTGGCTGCAATGAGTCCCAAGCGGCGCTGCCCATTCGGGCTGTAGCGGAAGCATTTTCAAGCAGATTTCGAACCAGGATTTCAGCCCAACGCTCCGCTGTCGCCGGCTCCAGTCGGGACGCCACTCCGGGCCCGAACAGTCGCGGTCCTGCAAGGAGCGGTGGCCCTGCGGCCCGCTGGCAGCAAGGGGTCAGGGCTCCTGCAAGAGGCTGCGCTTGCTCGGGCTGCAGCGAGGAGGGGCAGCAAGCAGGGGGTTGGTGGCTCGGCCGCTCACCGAGTCTCCAGCTCTCTAGGCGGCTTTCCAGGAGGTTCGATGGCGTCGACGTAACGATTCAGCCTGGCGTTCTTCCTCCAGCAGGCGTCGACGAGGGATGTTTCCTCGGATCACGTTCCAGTCGCCCGTTTCAACAGTGTTGGCCGAAGTGCGCAGGCACAGCCGATTGCGGAGCTGGTGCCACGGAGCAACGAGATCCGGCCTGGCCTCCCAGCTGTACCTGCAGGCGCTGAATTGTCGAGGTCAAGAAGCACGGGCTTTCGGTCCCAGGCAGTGCGCACCGCCTGAGACGGACGCCTCAGGCTCGGTGGACAGGAAGTTGGGCTGTTTCCACCGCAGGGCTCCCAGCAGCATCGTCCCCCCCCCCTGGGGGGACGCAAGGGCAAGCCAACGCCGCCTCGGCGCTGGGCCAGTTGCAGGCTGCGGTCCTCGTCAACGGCCCGGAGAATCCGATCGTCGCGGTGGCCAGTGGCGAACGGAATCAAGGCCGGGTTTGCATCGCCCGTGGCAAGCAGGTAAACTACCAAGGGAAGACGAGGATTCGGGAAACGGTAGGAAGAATAGAGGGCAGAATTGGATGGCCGAGCAAAGTCAGGCAGCGGCCGGAGATTTACATACGCTGACTCAGAGGCCTTCACGACTGCAAACGTGAATAAAACACCAAGGCGTAATAATTTGAGTATCCAGATCATACTTCGCACTCGGGAGCCGATCACAAGCGAAGCAGAGGCCGGCTTTCGTTCCCACTTGCAGCTGAGTTACGACGCAGAGCAGAAACGTCCCTTGTTGTTGTGAGGCTGTTTTTCCATTCATCGCGTCACTGTTTGGCTGGTTGCAGAGAGTCCCTTATCCGCGGTGATCCTCTGTTATATCCTCACCCCGGCGAAAGTGTTTGGGAGTTGGCAAAGCATGCTCTTTGAGTGTGCCGCCGCTTTGGTCGCCCCTGGCCCGCCTTTTTCCTACCATCCTATCCTCCTCCCTTTGGGAGTGGTTTCATGTCAAGAAGCGCAAGCGATCAGCCGCCGTCCGTCTTGCCGGTCAGCGCGTGCTAGCCCACATTCCCACCCATAACCTTGAACTGTTGAACACAAGCGGTCACGGCGCCCGTCGGTTTCATCGCCGAATGCCGGCCTGCAGCCCCGGCTTGCGAATGTGCGCCGCAACGAGCACCACGGAATCGTTTTTTCTGGGGTGAAAAGGCTTTTCAGCGCCCATACGCTGAGGAACACTTTCTGTTCCCCTTTCCTGCGGCGATCGTGGATCAGATGCGGTGAAGACGCGCTCTTTGCCGCTTGAGCCACGGGCCTCCGAGCTGGGAGAATGGAAGAGTAGAATACGCTTCGTTTGACGCTGAAGGGCCTGATGCCGAAGCAGGCCCATCATCCTCCTGCCGTTCACCCGGCTCGGGGTTGATTGGGTGGCCGATCCTAAGCCTGGCTTGCTTGTTTCAAAGGCCACTCTTTCCGCTCACGGCATGTGTTCTTCAGGAACGTCCGCAGCATCGGCAAACAGCCCGACGTCGATCGTGGTGTCCACCGTGAAGCGCAGAGCTCGCGCTGGCGCCCGCCTGCACGCAACTGGCGCAGCCTCTTCACTCGCTGCCACGGCACACCGGGTCTTGTTTCGCCATGGTGAGTACAACCCGGCCAGCGGTGCTTGTGGGGGCCCCAGCCGGGTGGGAATAGCCGTGCAGGGATCAGCGCCAGCGGCAGGCCGCAAGCCACATCGAGGGCCATGGCCGCCTGGAAAAGCCAGCACCACGGTGCCTCAGCGGAATCGACTCGGAGGCACCAGCAGCCGCTGGCGCAGACCATACGGGCGGGCGGCGCCCTGCCATTCCGGTTGCGCAGGTCGTAACCACTGCCCTGCCCACCCCGTGGGGATGGGGCTCGGGAGTCTGTAAAGCCACAAGGGCCACGCAGGCCCTCCCAGTTCTTCGCCGAGATCGAGCAGGTCGTCGGCGTCCGCGCCCCAGCCATGCAGAGCAACAAGGCCGCTGTTTTGGCGTCGGCGGGCCTTGCTAGCAGCTGGTCCTTGGGTCATGGGGGGGAAGCAATGGGAGTCTGGGTATGTTATGGCGTTCAGTTCGGCGATCGCCATGCCACCACGGCCTCCGAGTGTGTCGGAATAGGAAGGGGTCGTGGCCTGGCTGAGCGCTCACCGCAGCACGGTCAGCTCCTCTCCAGCGGTGGGGACCGCTTCGGTGCTGGCGGCGGCTGCCTGCGGTGACGCGGGTGGCCGATCACACACCGATCCGCTGAAGATCTCGGTGGGCGGTCAAACCTGCACCCGAATCCATGGCGGCATCCTGGCCATACGCGATGACCGGGTCATCAGGCCGTGCAGCCAGGCCATTCCCTTGATCGACCTGGTTGGTCGTGAACTCTATCCGTTTGTGGCCACGGTGCCGATCGGCCGTGGACTGGGAGCAGGCGATCGAAACATCGATCATCGGCGCCCCGGCGATTGCGCGGCCGCGCCAAGAACCATGTCGATGTGGCGTTATCACCCGCCCCGAGTAGTACGGACCGTTTCTCGCCCGCCTGGCGGAGGGCGGCTTTGATCAGCGTTCCGCCGCCAGCTGGCTCGGGCCTTCCGGCACACCCGCTATGACGGCGGCCCATCAGTGAGCTGGATCGAATCAGCTGGAGCGCGCGCTCCGCCCTGCAGTCCAGTTTTGCCGGCCCGGCCAACTGCCTACGGCGAAATCCCCACCAGAGCGCGTCTGGTAAGCGCCCGGACGCTGGCTGGGCGCCGCCGAGCTTGCAGGGCAAGGAGCTCAGAACCAACAACTTGCTCGCCTCGACGCTGCCCTGGCCAACCAGTGCGTGAGTTCGGCTACGGGCGTGCCTGTTGGCCCTCAGGAGGCCAGCGGCGGCGGTGGGTTGAAAGCAGCCACCTGCGGTGTGGCCGATCGCCGCTGACGGCCTCGAGCTCAGCGGGCCCTCTGATGCGACAGGGTCTCGGCTTCGGCGCTCGTGGCCGTCAACAGCCGGTGAGCTGGAGGCCGCGCCTAGCTCCACGGCTGTTTCTCGAATGCGGTGGTGGCCCGTCTTACAGCGGCCGAAGCCCTGGCGCTGCTGGCGAGCAAAGGCCAAGTCTGCGGGCTGCTGGAAACTGCGCGTCCCTGATTCAGCGGGCCCCGCCGCCAGCTGCGCAGCGTGGCTCGGTTGGGGTGCTGGAGCCGGATCGAGCAACCAATCCGCCTCCGAGGACAGCTGGCCAGGTGTCAGCCGCCGGGCCGCAGAGCAGCCGCCGACGCGACGACCTGCGGCTTTGCCTGGCGCTGGTGCGCCATGTGCGCTCCAATGCGATCTGCGTGGCTTCTGTTGTCTTGTGTATATCTGGGGATCGCGTGCCGGCAGATGAACGGGTGGGCTCCGCGCTGGCCCTGGAAGCGGCGGTGACAGGCAGGGCCCGTGTCTTCCGTGAATGGCTTCTCCCTTCGCTGATACCGGCGCCAGCTGCGCCGCATGGGAATCACGCGCTGATTCCAGCCGGGAGGAAGCAAGCGCGACGGCGAATCGTCGCGCCTGTGACGACCACGATTCTGGCGCATGATCGTCACAGGCCGCCATTTCCTGCATTAAGGCGCGCAGGGGTGCGTGCATGTTGTAACTTGCTAGCAACGCCCACCTCTCCATGCCAGACGCCATCTGCCTTCAACTCACTTCTCATCCCCTTGTTTGAATGTGGTCGTTTGCTGCCTCTCGGGCTATGCCCTTTTGCTGGGCATAAGGCGAAGAAACGCACGGCCGAGCTTGAATCAACGCAAGGACTGTCAAAGGCAAGTACCCCCGCACTACGTGATCGCAGTCTGGTGCCTGGCGGTGATGGTGCCTGGGGCAGTTTTGGGTGGCATGGCCGGTCCTACTTGAACACGGCAAAGCTGTTTGTTGGCCCCCACCTGCTGGCAGGCCTTCGATGGTGGGGGCACTGAAAAATCGGCCGTGGCGCCTTCGCTCTCCCCCTGGATGCAGCGCGGCAAAATTGATCGCACCGTAGGTCACGTGGGCTGAATAATGACGGTGATGAGCCTGTTCCTCTGGCGGCCGTCAGCGGGGTTCGATCGTCACAAGAATTGGGTCAATCGCTGACATCATCAGCCGTGATCAAGACTCAGCAGGATCAAGCCCTGCCTGGTGGCCACAGAGCACAAAGGCCTGTCGCGATGGCGTCTCCGGTTCAAGTGAGCCCGGCGGCCTTGGCGCAGCTGAGGTTGTGTGGCGTGAAAATCTTCCTGAACTTCCAGGTGAGTTTGCGGGAGACCTGACGCACGATCTGGCGAAGCAAATGGTCTCCACTTGACTGCAACCAGGCCTCCTGGGAGCAGACGATCACGGCAGGCAGGCGAATCCAGACACTCAGGGTCGAGTTCCCCAGCAACCTGGGCCAGGCCCGTGCTCAAGCTCCAGCCGGCTCAAGCTCAACGTTGGGCTTGAAATCACGTCGTAGATCTCCTGGAGTGAGGGAATCGCTGGCCAACGGACGGTGAACGATGCGGTAAATCCCTTCGCTCTGGCAGGCAACTCCAGGGCGATCGTGGGTTCGACTCAAAGCCGAAATTCCCGAAACGACCCAGGGTCAGGGCATATATGCCGTTCTGGCCGATCGAACAGCACACTTCATCGGGGCGGCGCAGCGGCGGAACAGCCGTGTGGTGTCGAGGTAGTTGGGCACCAAGCGGTGCTCGACGCATTTTCCATCAGGTCGCGAACTGCTGCTGTATGCAGCGCACCGCCGCGGATCGGACCCGTTCGTGCCGGGCACTGGCCAGGTGGCGGATGGAATGACGGGGCTGGGATGGACAAAAGACTCCGATTTCCCCCCTTTGCCCGCAGAGAGCAGAATCAATTGAGGGAATCCCAATCTAGGTGGTCAAAGCCAGCCGAGTTGGCGCGCTGTGACAGCGATCAGTTTGTCGCACAAGGTCCTCAATGGCGGATGACGTCTTCAACACCTGTCGGGGGTGGAGCCCAGAGGATGATTGCCACCCGCAGCGGGCCGGCGGCAGGAATGGTGACGATTCAAGATCGCGCCCAGGGGCATGTGCTATCTTGGTTGCCAGGAACGGGATCCGCTCCGGCGATCGGATGTGAAAGGGCGGATGCCCCGGGTGATCGGAATTCCTGGAGGTGGGTGGTGTTCGAGGGTTGTAACGCCGATCACCACCAATCAGATCAAGCGGTTTCGTCCACGCAGGGAGAACATGGCGTCCTGAACGTTCCTGGGTGGCGCGCAGATGCAATTGAATGGCGAAGGAAGTGTGTTTCAGTGCGAGCCGGGCCACATGGCGTTGCGCATGGTGGCGCTCGAACATCCGGCCGATTTCTCCGTTTCGCTCTTGAGCATGGGTGGTCTGATTGGCCACGCCGAACCCTGGAGAGTCTCGGTCGGGGTCGAACCGGGCGAGCAGGCTTTGGCCAATGCTCGATGAATCGCTTGGCGATGCCCTTCTGCGAGGATGTATCAGACCATCTGGGATTTCGGTCAGGCCGAGAACCACCAGATAGGTCGGCGAAGAACTGGGTGGCCAGGTTCCTCGTTGCTTCACCTTGCCGTGGATGATCGAGGTGAATGGCTGTTTTTGTCTTCTCTCACAGTGTTTCCACACCTCGAACAACCCAGGGACAGGTGGTGTCGACGATGTGACAGCCCCGCGTTTGAGGATTGCATCTCCTGCACGTGGCGCGAAGGCCGCGGAGATCACCACATCATCCGACGCCCACTCTGAAAATCCTTGACCCCATCTTTCGACCTGGATGAACATACACGTTTCATCTCGCGCAATGGTCGTTCACCGAGGGGGGTTGTGGGATTATCCGTTGGTGATCAGATTCCGTTTCGGTGGGGAAGTGCGTCGGTTTTCGGTAGGCCATGGCCAGGCCCGCTCCCACCAGCAAAAGCCGAAGGCTTCGGCAGTCGATATCGTGAGCCCGGCCATGGCGCAGTTGTAGCCGTTTCACGGAGTGGTGCGATCAGTCGCTCTGATAGGTCCTCCTCCAGGTTCCGGACACCCTTCAGCCCGACGAGCCGCGGCGGTGTAGCGCTCGGAATGAGCAGCGAGCGTTTGAAGGCGCGGGGTGTCCATGGCAACGCCCGTCTCAATGTCGCTGACCTATTGGGCCAAGCCAGCGGTTGGCCAAAAAAAACCCACGGCTCGAAGCGTGGGTGCAGAAGCAAACAGGGGTGGATCCGATCAGCCCACAGAGGAGACGAAATCGGGATAAGCTCCATGCCGTCTGTGCTGTGAGGCCCCGGTTTTCTTCCGATATCGCTCACCCGATACCTTCCGGAGACGCCGAAAGCACCGACCAGAGGCTCCAGGAGGTGAAACGGCGAAGATGCCGTAGGCCGAATCAAGAATCTGAATAGCCAAATGGCCAAAGCCATGGCCGTAAGAGCAGGCCTTGTCCTCTTGTTGAACAGGCACAGCAGGGTTCCCCACATGCACAGGTGCGTGAACGGAGAAGGCACCCCGGGATCAATCGGATCTCAGCGAATCGGGCATCGCCACGGAGAAGGACACAGGCACACGATGAAGCGGCGGATCCAGGCCCAAGCCGGCATGGGAAACCATCGCAACCGGCCGTGAAGCTTTCACCAGACCGGCAAGGGATGCGTTGATGTCATCGTCAGGTCAGGTTTGCCGGCCGGAATTCTGGGACACCAAGGGGTCCGGAGATGGCACCACCGCTGCAACCGGGGTGGGTGGTGACGGCCCACGTGGGGAAGGGTCTGTCCATCGCCACTACCGAACCCGGGTTGAAGCCGTCACGCCGATACTAGAGGATCAGGCAACCCAGCGTGGCAATGGCCATGCTGTGTCCAGGCAAGGGCTGGTTTTGCCATTGCGAATCTTTTGCATGCCGGGGGCCGAGAATGATCGGCGTACCAAGCCGGCCAGGCACAGGAGTGAACAATCGAGGTCCGGCAAAGTCATGAAGCCATCTCACTCAGCCAGCCACATTCATCTGCCACGAGCCGGCGATGGATAGAGCAGACCCGACTCAGAACACCGAAACACACAAGGCGCTGAACTTTGATGCGCTCGCCACAAGGCCAGAAACGATCGTTGGCGGCGTGGCGGCGAAGGCCAACTGGAAGAATAAATCACGGTTGGAACCAGGAGCCGTCACGTGACATCTCGGGGTTTACCGCAGGATCAAAGAAAGATGCCCTTGAAGAAAGCCAGCCGCCGATCACGGCGTGCCGTACATATCGAGTAGCCCAACGACCAGTGGCGTTGCGCAAGTGCAAAAACAATCAGATTCCTTTAGAGCAGGATGTTGACGGATTCTTCTGCCGGCACATCCGGCTTCGAACATGGCGAGCGCATTCATGAAATGACGAGGATGCTGCGACGAGATGAACAGGTTGTTGACGAGAAAGGCTGGTGTCACTCTGGCAATTCAGCGGCATGGGCCGAAAGATTGAAAACTCAGCCCGGAAAGGCGAGGGGAATAAAGGCCAGCCAGGTAGGGTGCCCTGATCTTTCAGACCTTGGATGCGGCCAAACAACAGGGATGGAGATTGAGCAGGCTGGGTGTCTTTCAGCCGCCGTGGCGGGCCGGCGAGGAGCATGGAGACAACGGTCATGGAGCGATTGAATCGCAGAGGAACGTACATGTGGACTTGGCAACGCTGAAAAACGTTCCATCGTGGCTAAAAGTGCTCAGAAGTGCCCCTTTTCTCAGGTCGCATTCCGACAAAGTCGCTGAAATCTTCGTTCAGGTTGCGATCTGGACTGCTCGGCAGCAACCGGCGCACCCAGCCAGGTCAACGGCCGTGGGCTTGAAGCGGTAGCGGCAAGGCAGCACCTCCACCCCTTGGGTCAGGCCTCAGCGGAACAGCTCCGCCGTAAGCGGGGATCGGCGGATCCCACGGAGCGATCGCTCACATCCCAGCGCTCAGGCATGGCACCAGCACAGGCGCGGCGTGGGATCAGGGCGGCCAGTTCAATCGTGCCTTCTGGCCCCGTCGGTGACGGTGTCGGGGAGAGGGCCAGATTCCCCCTGGCTCCAGGTGGGTGGCTCTTCACTTCAGATAGATCGGCCGGGGATCAGCCGCCGCGCGGCGGCTCAGAGCAGTTCGATGCGACGTGCGACGGTGGCGCCATAGGGGACCTCGGCCTCGAATCGACTCGATCGGGCCAGCCAGGGCTCGCAGGCGCCTGCCTCGATCGTGGCCGCAACCAGTCTGATTCGGCAGGGCGTATTCACCCCCACCAAGCCGGTCCTCACATCGGCGCCACCACCATGGGCTGCATCCCAGGTCAGTCGAGTTGCGTTCCGGCGCGGTCGATGCGCAGCCGCACAAGGGTCCCCTCCGGGCTTGAGCACCCGGTCATCGGCCCGGTGTTGGGGCAGTGGCGGTCACCACCGCCGCCTGCCAGCTCCACATCGGCAGAAAACGCTTTGTACGCTTCAGCAAAACCTTCGACCAGGTTTGGGGCAAGGAATCTGGGTGGGCATGCTGCGAGGCCGCAGACCATGCTGCAACCGCAAGGGGAGAATCAGCCGGCGATGGGCTTCGGCAGCGACTTGGATGGCGAAAACCCTGAGCGGAATCGCCTGATCGTGGCATGGCCCGCCTTGAGCAAGGTGGCCGCCTGGTGCGACAGCAGGTGTCGCCGCGCCTTCCGGGGTCGGGGCGCTACGACGCCTCAATAAGCCTACGTGTGCCGGGGTTTCTGTTGATCTTCCTGGGGGGGATCAACAGGTCGTTCCACAGCGCAGGTGAGGTGCTGGCGCGCCGCGTCCCGCAGGAAGGGGCCAGGAGTGCTAGCCTGCGATCACACCCTGGTGGGGGGTCCGGATTGCTTCGAGTCACGATCCTGTCTGGTGGCCCCGGCCGACCGTTTAATCACCCTGGTGGGCGGCCTCGGGGCTGACTGCGCCCATGCGCCATTGCCGTTTGCAGGTTGCGCTGGATGGCACCGATGGCCTGTTGCCGGTGATCGTCTTGCTTCGGCGCCCTAACGCGGCCGATGTTTTCATGGCTGCCCTCCGTCAGCCGTGGTCTCCAGCCTGGCGATGATCGCTTGGAATCCGGCCTGGCTGCTGGTGCAACAGGGGTCGCATCAGCTGCGCCACGGCGCTGCTCGGCGGGTCCGTCTGGCCGCAACCACCACGCTTCGGAGCCTTGCTTGCAGTGGTTGATCAGCTGCGGCGCTCGCAAGCAGGGGCCTGCCATCGCTTCCGGTCGGTCTGGGACTGGCACATCCGGCGTTGTGAGGTGCTGCAGGTGAATGGGCCCGGCCCTCTCCTCGGGAATGCTGCAGATCAATGTGTTCACCGATCTGTTCTTCGCCTCCGGCATCGTTGAGCGCGCCGGCCTGCTCCGGCCAATCTGCTGGTGGCAGACCGTGGGCCCTGCTCTCGAACGTGCTGCTGGTCCCCTGCTGCCGTGTTGCCCGGCTCACGGCTCCGCCGACCGGCGGCCCGTGGTGGGCCGCATCTCGCCGGGCCTGATGCTTTCAACGCCAGAGCATGTGCCGCTCGCGCTTGATGGTGGCGCTGGCGCCCCGATCGTCGCCCTCGTCTACGAGCGGGGGCTTCGACAGCCAGGCCTGCGCCTGGTCGGTGGTCTGCTGATGGCCTACGGACTTGGGGACCGGCCTATCGGGGGCGATGTGCTGGTGCGGGGTGTTCCTATGCTGGGTGATGGGTGACGCCGTTTCGCTTTTCGATGGCGGGAAATCGGTTTTCACGTGAATCTTCGACTGGGTTCTCGTCGCGGCCCGACGCCCTGGGGGCTGCAGCTGAGCGCCCTGAATTTGGAGCTCCGGTCTGCGTGTTGGCCACCGTGGCCGTCACCTGAATCCCTGCGTCGCCCCTGCTGCTTGCCCTGCGCAAGCGTCTCGGGAGCTCCCCTGCGCCGCTGGCCAGGACCGGCCTGCTGATGGGGAGCGGCGCTTGTGGCCGGTCTGGCCGGCCGTGGTCTTGTCGAACGGTGTGCGCTGGCCGGCCGGGCTTGCTGGCCCGCTGCTGGAGGGGTGGTCAGCGCCGGGCCTCTGGCCTGGGACTGTATGGCTGCTGGCACGCCGCCGGGTGCCCGGAAGCCCAGCAGCTCAGCCAACAGATCCGGCAACGGTCAAGCCGGTCTTCTTGAGGCCGCACCTGCCGTTCTTCGCGGCCACGTGAACAGGGATTCCAGGTGGTTCGGCCGCAGACGTCACGGACCATCAAGGGAATAGATTTCGCCTCGATGCCGAATTCCGAAAAGCTGTCTCCAATTCCGATTCAGGGCCCTTCTCGACTGGGGCTTCGTATGACCACCTTGCGATAGCCGCCGCCAGATTGCCATGCAGCTGGCTCACCACCTCACGGGATGGTTGACCCTCGATTGACCAGCATCCAGCGCCTGCGGAGGGGCCAACACTATGCGCCCAGTTTGGGTGCGCTGTTGGTTCCCTGCACAACGCTTAGGAGGCAGAAGGGATCGAGGATGGTCATTCGAGATCGCGCGTTGGCCAGCCGGAATTCAACCGGGCCAACGGCAAAGCGGCCGGCCGCCTCCGCGATCCGGCACTGAAGGGCTGGAGGGCCTGGCGTGCGCCGATCCGCGGCCCTGAATCGATCCGGGCGGGCGCCACTCGACGCCAGCGGATCGGCCAGTCCGGCGTCCAGGTGAGGTGCCAGCCAGCGATCTGGATTGTAAGCGGGGTCGGCCAGAGCCAGCGAGAGCTCTTGAATTGGGCTTTGTCGTACAACTCGGTTGCAGTTTTGCGATCGCTTTCCTCGGATGAGCACTGGTGCCGAGATTTCGCATGTAGTCGCAACAGATGAGGAGATGCATCAGCAAGAGCAAGCGGCCCAGGCCAGCGTCAGCCACCAGGTGCTGGAAGGGATGGCGCGAGCCTGCAGGACCCAGAAGGCCCGCTGTTGAAGCGGCGAACACCCGCCATGGACGCAGAGGTTTGACGACCGCTCGAGTGCGGATAGGGTGGGAATCGGCCGGGGTCGGCGGGCCGTACAGCGGATTGGCATGTGAGGAAAGGAGCAAAAGGCCCCCAGACGCGGATCCATTCTCTCTCCATTCTTCGACGTCAGGGCAGTTGACGATGGCACCCCGTGCGGGTGAGCATGTCTGGTTTTCAAGGCTTGTTAGCTCAGCGGATTAGAGCCTATTGACTAACGGATCAGAGGGTCGGGAGTTCGAATCCTCCAAGGCGCGCTTTCAACCGTCCAGGGCGGTTTTTATGATCCAGCCACGGTTTGTGTCCACTGCCACGGTTTGTTCGTTCGTTGCCTTGCGTTGTCGTTTCTCCTTAGATGGAAGCCACTAGCGCCTTGACTTGCAGCGATGACGGATTTCACGGTGCCGCCCTGACAGTCCCTCGCGGCGGCGATTCCGCCTCGCGGGCTCCTGATGCCAGGAGGGCGAGGCGGCAGCAGCACATCTCGATGATCGCCCAGCGAGAACTTAACCTCGCGGCCGGTGATGGAGGCCAGGGATCGGTCTCAGCCACAGTACGCCTCCGAAAGGGCTTTGCCCATCAAGCGCTACTAGTGCGGCTGTGAGCAGTTGACCGCGATCGCGGAGCTGGCGAATCGCGCCCGGGCCCGCCAGTGTTTCGGGGCCGCCTGGGCCTAACGTGCAGCCCCACACGCGGCGCCAGGCCAATTTCGCCGGTATTTTTCTGCCCTGCTCCCAGCCGGTGACATCGATCCTGGGGATGGAATCTTTCGCACCGGGGGCACTTACCCCATAGCTCGCCGGTGAATGATGTCAGGCAAGTGGGTTTCAAGGCAGGTCCACTACGGCGTTTTCGGCCGACACGATCTTTTGGGATTTTGCCGGATTCCGTCGTGGCCTGGAGCAACCGCCCAGCTGATCATACTGTGGCCTTACTCGGCCTACCCGGCACGATTGATTTCGCGGCCTTCCGCGCCATCTGCCGACGAGGTCGGCGCCTACTTCTGGGGACTGGCCCACATGCCCGGCCTGGTCCGCCGCTGGGGTGCACCCCAGCCCCATTCCCATTGCAATGGTGGGTCCGACACCACCAGCAGAGACCCTGCGTGGGCGCGGCGGCTTTGATCCTCACCACACGACGCGGGCTTCCGGCGCCAGTTCGACAAAGCGGTGTTTCCCGGCTAGCCAGGGGGCCGTGGAGCATGTGGTGGCCGCCAAGGTCGGTGGCCTTCGGAGAGGCGCTCCAGCTCAGGCTTCCGGCCTACGCCAGCAGGTGTGGCCAACGCCCAGCCCTGGCTGAGCGTCTATCGAGCGCGGCCTGCGGGTCGTCTCCGGTGGCACCGATAACACCTGGTTTCTGAATGATCTGCGTTCGGTCGGCCTGACGCAGTGGCTGATCTGCTGATGAGCGATGTGGAAATCACCGCCAATAAAAACACGTCCTTGACTGAATTCCCGTTCGTGACAAGTGGCTGCGCATTGGTAAGGGCCCGCCTGACGACACGAGGTTTCGATAACCGAGCCCTTCGGGGGAGGGTGGCCGAGGTGATTGCTGATTCGCTGCAGAAGCCCGCCGATGCCTCTGTCGAGCTGCGTTGCGCGAGGGTCCGGCTGTGTGACCGTTTCCCCCTCTATGGGCCGGTCCAAAGTCGCCCAAGATGGTCTGACCCCATTCCCTAAAAGCTGTTCCGTCACAAGCTGAATCGGTTATGACCAGCCGGCCGGATCTGTTCGGTCAGTGCCGCTCAAGTGCTGTCGGTCACGTTTCGGCCATTGCCGCGTGCTCAACGGCCTGAATCGTTCGCTGGTCGCGTGCGTCTGGGCCTGGCTAGTGGCTGTTGGACACCCCGATCCGCGACGCGCACCGCCGTCCCGATGGTTTCGGGCTCGGTGTGTCGGCATGGTGGGCCGCTTTTCCTGGGCCCTGCGCGATCACTTGGTTTCTCGGTGGCCTTCGGCAGCCCTGGCGCGGCCAAGGATGAATGATCGGCGAATCCCTGGCCGGAGCTCTCTGCTTCTTTGTGATCGGCCTTGCCGACGACCTCTCGCCTGCCTCCCCTGCCGGCTGGCCGGTCAGGTGGTCGGTGGCGATGTGGTTCTGGAGCGGAAGGGGTGCGCATCGGGCGGGATTGATTTCCCTCGTGTCTGGGCCGGCTTGCCAGGGTCCGGCCCGGATGCTGCCCGATGGCTTAGCCTGCTGGCCGGTGATTGCCTGGTGGCATCACAATGCGCATCAATTGGATCGATGGCCTCGATGGCTGGCCGCCGGTGTGGTGGCTCGGCCGCGATCGGCTTGCTGTCGGTGAGTTTTCAGCCTGCAGCAGCGCGCCGTGGTCTGCTGTGCCCGCCCTGGCCAGGGATTTGTTTTCGGCTTCGCTGCGTCAAACTTCAACCACGCTCGCATCTTCATGGGCGATGGCGGCTCCTATTTTACGGGTTTGCCCTGGCGGCTATCAATCGTGGGCCGCGCAAGGGGCTCACCACTGTCAGCCCTGCTGTTCCCCCTGCTGATTCTTTCGCTGCGCTGGCGGGACATGTCGGCGTGATCATGGGCGGCCTGAGTGAGGGCCACTCGCACTTCTACCCCGAAAAACGGCCGCCCATCTCACCCCCGGCTGCTGCGGGCGCGCTTTCCGCCATCGCCGCGATGCCGTGTGCTGATTTATGCCTTCACCAGTGGCTGGCGGCCCTGGCTCTGGTTGTGGCCGGATGTGGAGATGCCGTTTCCTCTGGCTTGGCGATTCGCCAACGGCGGTGCTTGATTCGGGGCCTTGTGCGCTCTCCAGGCGCCAGAAAACGCTGGTGGCGGGCGTTTTCCGAACGTCCATCGCTCGGGTGATTGCGATGGCTGACCCCAGCTGTTTCCGCTGAGTCTCCAGAAACCAGCAGTGCAGCGATTCAGCAGTGCCGCGAAAGGAGCCCTTGCTCGCGAGATTTCTCTGCATCGGCAACCCGAGCTGTTTGCTCGGCCATGTCTCAACGGCACGCCGTGGTTGGCGAGGAACTGGCGGCCCAGGGCTCCCCCACTAACGCCAGACCGTGGGCTGGGCGACAACCGGAGCGGCTGAATACCAGGTGGTGCGCGAGGTGCGCCCAGCGCTGCAGCTCTGCTGGTGTGTAACCGGCGGCCTTTGGCACCCGACGACTCACCACGCGAGGCGCTGGCCGCGGCCCTTCGGCGCACGTTGGCAGGAGCGGTCCGAGATCTGGGCTGACAGTCAGCGCCCAACTCGGGGCCGCGGGATCGCCCGGTGGCGACCAAGCAATTCGCAAGCATGGACATGCTGTTATGCCCGTCGCCCCAGGTTGGGTTTTGCCCCAATC
>Ga0163217_1069386_pt1 | contig 15018 bp, 14 predicted proteins | sample SynspAceP_FD_185933 | JGI IMG/M metagenome (GOLD analysis project Ga0163217, IMG submission 185933) | Saline lake microbial communities from Ace Lake in Antarctica - Synechococcus sp. Ace-P (PacBio error correction) | ecosystem: Environmental > Aquatic > Non-marine Saline and Alkaline > Saline ...
TGCGATCCTTTTTTATGTTTATTCATGATTATCATTTAAGGCGATTGAGTACATCGTTTTGGGATAAATATGCGTCCAATTGTTTTTTTGAAACAGGCAAAGGGACTGTTTTCGCAGAATCAAACTTTCTCCTGAAGCAAGTCAAAGAGACGAAATAAGCTAGCGGATGAACATGGGAGTAATACAGTTTGAAATTTCCATGTGAGGTAAGGGATGAGGCGGGAATTTTTTGATTGCGAGTCTGAAAAAAAAGGAGTTTATGTCGCAGGAAGGATGATCGAAAAGTCTAATCCGATGTTTTGGAAGCAAATTGACTACCTTTGGGAATCAAAATATTAGCGAAAATGAATTTAGTAGGGAAAGTGTACTGGGTCAGATGAAAATCAAGGAAAACTTTTTGGTCTGCGACTTAGAGGCTTGTAAAGGAGCATGTTGCGTAGAAGGTGATGCCTGGATGCATCCTGGAAGATGATGAGACCCAAAATCCTTGAGGAGATTTATCCTATAGTTAAAGATTTTATTACCGAAAAGGGTAGGCTGCGATTGAAAAGCAGGCCATGGGTTATCGACAAAGATGGAAGATAAAGGCACGCCAACGATTGGTGATAATCGAGAAATGTGCTTATGCCTTGTATGGATGACGAAGGAATCCTGAAGTGTGGAATTGAGCAGGCTTATTTAGCTGGAAAGACGGATTACAAAAAAACTATTTCCTGTCATATGTATCCGATTCGAGTAAAGAAATATGATGTTTTGATGGCCCTGAATTATGATCGTGGCATATCTGTGAATCCTGCTTGTCCAAATTGGGGTCAAAGTTTAAAAGTACCTAATCTACAATTTCTCCAAGGACGCCCTACAACGAAATATGGAGAAGCCCTTGGTAATGGGGAATTGGTTACTGAAATTGAAGGTTAATGAAACCTGCTCTATTTATAAAAGCGCAAAGGAATTTTTTTAGTCCGTTTTGGTCTGGTAATGCCTTATGGTTTTTTATCGCCAAACAAATGCTCAATGAAATAATCCAACCACCGCTTTTTTAGTGAAAATAATCACCATCTGTTCTTCCAAAGCTATGATTCCTGCTAGGCGCGCCCAAATAAATAAAATCGAAATCTTTACCCCGGCATTAATCATGCTTCTGCCAAATTTAAATGTGGCAGAAGGATTTACATTTTCATCAATTCCCCCGTGAGCCTTAATAATAAGTGTCCCTTAGATTTGCCTGCATTTGTAATGTTGGATTGCTCATGATAGATTTGGCCAAATTGGATATCCATGTACCATATTCAGGCCACCAAGCCTTCTCCATTCTATGGTCAGATCTCCTGCAGAAGCTACCGCTACTTTGTGAAGTTCCGGATGTATAGAATCGCTCTCGCCGGCATCATTCCTCCAGCTGATGCCAAAATCACCCAACTTTATCTACATCCATGAAATTCGTTCTTAGCCGCCAATTCTTGATGGCTAATACATGATCTCTGTCGTTCCACTCCTAGATTGTTATAGGAAAAGTCGTTAAAAGCCTTTACCTCTCCGTTCGTGGCCAAACCATCTACCGTCCCACTACAAATAAATCCAATTCAGACCCATAAGGTTCTGCAGGCCATTAACCCAGCTCCTAAATGTTTTTGGTGTGATGTCGTATGCGGACCATAGTAGGAATAATCAATAATCGGAATATTTCGTTTTGAATTAAAGTCAGTCGGTAAATAATAGATTCATGGATGAGTTGTCCTTCCCATCTTTTCGATAGCTGAAAATTGTGTGGGACTTTGATACCCTTTTCTTAAAAGATTTCGAAATGTCGCTTGAGATTCTTTGGACTAATTTCACCCGTCACTAATTCCCTCATCCACAGAAACCGTTGGATGGTTACCGTAGAATAGTTATCTAAGAAAATTTTCCGCCAGATGTATTAAGAAAAAAAACCCAAAATCCAAAATGGGGAGGAAAAAAAAAAAAAAACCGGGAAAAAAATTTTTCTGGGTCAAAGTTCTAGTCCAGATCCATCGAAATTTTTCAACCTTTGTAAACAACGAATAATATGGATTATACATCTTCCTCCTTTCCAGAAGCTTCGAATAAAACGAACTTTATTTCTCATCAATTTCAATAAGTTTTTACCACATAACCCACTAGTAAAATCGATTAATCAACTGCTCCACTTTTCCAGTCCATTAGGTTAACGGTTCCAGCCTGACTTTTTCAGGTTCCCAGTCAATAGGAACTGGTTTCATGTTCAAGTCTTCTCAAAAAGTATTATTATTATTGAATATGAGTAGGAAGAGGACCTCAGAATAGACGGTTTCTTATTCCTTGTTCTACATTGATTTCTAAAAATATCAAAAGCCTTGGAAGCCACGATGGAGATAGGTCCAAATAGGTTTTTCAACTTTCCTTATCCCAATTAAAATACATCCCAATAAAATGTGGAGAGAAAGCTGAGTAAACTTGTTTCAAGTTTGTGTTTTCAATATCAAAAAGAAAACGGGGGTATAATTACTTACTGTTGTATCTCCAAGGTGAACCTCTGTATACCTTTTAATTGTGGCTGACTTTGTCGTCTGGCTTATTATCCAATAGCACATTTTTTTCAGCAGTCTTAGATCAAAACGATTTGGGTTTGTATTTCTTAGAAATCAGGTGACCAATTTTACGGTAAAGTGAAAGGCCTTTCCCCATTCTCGATGCCATGGGGATCATATCTGACGCATACCCCAATAAGAGGCATATTCAAATCCCTTTTTTCCATCAAACTGAGTTGAATTCTTCTCCTGATTCTAGGTCTTCTACGAATAAGTTGAAGTTTTCTTGTAAATGCTTTCCAATTCCCATCAGGGGAAATTGAATTGTCTCGATTTATTGGTTCGGGCAACGGCTTGATTCCATGTATTTTCTGGTAAGTCCGCTTTTCATTTTGCCATTCAAATGGTGAACTTCCATCACTTTTTACTTATGAATTCTAGTAAAAGGAGATCCTTGAGTCAATTGATTCCTCGCATTTTTCGCTCAATAATTTAGCAATTTTTGGTGGTCAAATACTTCCAATGGTGGTTCCCTTTTTTTTCAATATTTGAAAAAGAAGAAATCCTTTTTCGCCTTCTTTAGTAAAAGTTTGATGCCAAAAGCTAGTTTTACTTTTCCAAGCCAGTTTGGAATAACTTTCTAAATGAATAGACCTTCTTTCTGAATAGAATTGGTAAGGAAGTAACTCTGCTATGATAAGTTTTCTTCTTCAGTAATTTTGAACTGAAAAGAGCAAGGGATATTAAAAAAACCAAAGCTTAAGGATTGCAAAAACTGCGACCCTAAGCTTTGACTAAAGAAAATTGTTTTCATGGATTTTCCTAATCGGTTATTCACAAACCAAAATACATGATAATTTTTTTCAATAGAAACGAGATGGTAACTAGTTTTAAAATCGATTATCCAGCATTGTCATAAAGATTCTTTAGCCACGGGTACTCATGATTAATATTCGAAGATTTAGTAAGGTGGAAATTTTATGGCTACACATACCATTGGTTTTTGTGGTCAATCTCCAAAAATACCTCGGTTCTTTGCCCCTTTTGGTTTAATCCAATTTCATATCTGGTTTTAGTTGCAGGAATAAGCATTGCAAAATGTTTTTTTCTACGAAACACTTACATAAGAATTTTTTGGGTGGCAAATTCTATATCGTCCACCAAACCCCATCAATCGAAAGCTTTTAGCTTATCATAGATTTGCTAAAGAAAATGCTCTTTGCCTTTATATGTTTGGCGATCAATTCGTTTTTCATCAACTGCAAGAACCTGCATCCGATTTAATGCTTTGTGAGCTACCCATGTTTGCAAAGCCATAGCTAAATCCAATGACTCCCGCTTTAGAAATTTTCATGATTTCACCCAATGTTTTTGAAACCTTCTTTTGAACTAAGCGGTAATCCACTAACTTAGAAGATTTGCCTGTGGGTTTTTTTTCAGGTTGGCAATCATAAGTTTGGGGGCTGCATCTTCCATTTTGTTTGAAGTTTTTAGAATTTCTATTTCTACCACAACGGGAAATGATCGGAGGCATTTAAAGCTGGAGTTCGTAAACCTTGAATAATTGGATCTCTTTTTCCAACATAGGGATTCCAAACCTTTTCCATTTGAAAAATTGAGTCCTTGACTGGCTAAAAATATGGTCTATCAATACATTGATCTTGATCGCCTGTGATCCGGTCTTTGTATCTGCATGGCAGTGGGGAGTGTATCCATACGAACCCCAATTTTGGGTTTGGGGAGAACTGATTTTAAGAATTCAAACTCGGAATACCAAGTAACAACCTAGGAGGATTTCAACGGCACTTTTTAAATAGAAATTTATTTTCATAAAAAATCTAAAGTCGAATCCATCGTTGAATATCACCCATGGACAATGACATTGTTGTCCTTTGAGGAGGTAAAGTATCACAGCGCTTCCCGGATAGACATCACTCGCAAAAGCTTTCAACCGATCTTAGCCGAAATCGTGTTCGAATCTCGCATAGTCCACCATATCAAAAGATTCCTTTGGATTTGGTAATGTCCTACAATACTCTGGAGATAAATTGCCCGTCTGCCTGTCAGAATTACTAACTCCAAATGGGGTCGATAGTGCTCGTATTGCTCTTTTATCAGTCGATTAGTAGTATCGACTAGAAAGGCTCATCAAAGCGTTTGCCTTGCTCTGTGACCGGAGTAAAGAGTACCCTTGAGTTTTTTCCAGGTTTGTAGACGCGCTAAGCTCCCTGCTGCCTCGGCAAGAGGGAAAGCCATGGATCCCCTGATAAGCTATTTTGAAAGGGATAAAAATGCCTGAGTCCAAGCTTCCCCCAATTGAACGGAGGCGGTTTTTGCACCGCATGACTAATGTGTTAGGACCTGCCACGATTTCCCATAAAGTCTGGTCCATAGAATGCTTGATTTCTGCAAGCTGGTCCGGCTCCGTTCACGCATCCTGTCTTCCAGTCGTAGTTGGACTCCCGTCCCTTCGATAGATTTCGCATCCACTCGACATTTATATTACTGCAATTTTCAGTTTCATAAAAATTCAGATTTAAATAAAAAGAAAATCCAATTTAAAAAAAGAATAGCAAAAAATGTTGTAAACATATGGTAAGGTTTAGACTTTGATGTATATTTTTCCTTCTGTCCATCCATGAATCCCCATCAGCCAAATTACTAACATGTAGCTAATTGCAAATAAGAATGAAGCGAGCTTTTTGGATTCACCAACTGGTGTATATATGTTTCGTAGATGAATCCTTTTAGGCTAGATTCCTCCAATCGGGTCAATGGAGATAATAGAAATTACAATTCATCCTGAAGGACCATAAAGGGATCAAAGGATTTCGACAAAACCTCGAAGAAATAAGTCCAGCCTTTCCAGTTGCCGAATCTCAATAAACCAGATCAAAACGGCTTAAAGATCAACCAAGTCTCTTCCCACAAGTGGTAGGACATAGGAAAGCTGGTCCCCAAATTTCTCTTTTATAAGGAAATACAATGTCCCAGAAGGTAGCTGAGAATGCTAGACCAATAGACCAAACCAATAAGGTGCGGACTGTTTTAAAGTTGTTCCCATTCTTTTGAAGGAAAATTCCGGCTAGGTAAACCTTGCTATGACATTTTACTTGGAAGGAGCGTGCTTTAGAATACCTTCTGGAATCAAACGGGATTTCTTCACGCAGTGACATTCGGCTCTGCGCTACTAATACTAAATCAAAGTTTGATGCTGCATTGGTTTCCCAAACCATAAGGATCTGCTCCATCACCAAAAAAGTAAAGCAGAGCCAATAGCCTCGAAGGTGCAATTCACTGAAAATAAATCCAGCCCAACTTTGTCCCCGAGGTATAATACCAAAGCACCAAAGAAATAAGCTAAAGCGATCCGCTGCAAATACACAAATAGTAATCGTACTTCTGTCAAATCAAGTAAAGACCATCTCTCCAGCCTCATTGTAAGAAAAAGGAACAAGCATTCCCAAGCCAACCAATAAGAAAGATTTAAAAGTGTTCTTTGCCTCACTTGTTTTAAAGAAATCACCAGCTGGACCATTTCTCCAAGCGCTTCAATGGCAAAAGCCATAAGCATTTCAAACGACAACAGAAAAGTTGGGAAAACGCAGATCGGTCACGTGAATCCATGCCAATCTGCATGGCTAGTGGAGCATGATAATGAGGACCAACTTCACAGGTGTTATTGACAATGATCATGAAAGCGATGGTCATATTCCGCGCAGACATCAAAGTGCCAAGTAGCGGTTGGTTCAAGGTGATTTGGGACAGAACGATAGGTCAATAAGGTGCTTAATAGGTTTATTTTGGGTATTTAATCTAAAGGCATTAAATAAAATATTATATTGTTTTTAGCTTGATGAAAGAATTATTATATCCTCTACTTAAACTCATGAAAAATATCTTGTAGAAACGCTAAAGGTGGTATAGCTCAATCGACCTTAATCAATACCCACTTTCATCCGACTTGGAATGCTCAGAAAAGAAAAAAGACAAAAAGCTTAATGAAATACCGTGAAAAACTAAGTGACAACCGGATATCATGTATGCTCATAATAAATACAGTGTCTTGAATCCCTGTCTGTCAAGGTATGGGACACAGCAGGAAAGGATAGCCTGATCAGAAGAAGTATTTAAAGAGTTTTAATCCACGAGAGTGGTAATTCGAAAGTTTTCAAAACCCCATCTGCAACGAACTAAGCAAATGATTACTTATGGCGACATTATGATGGTTTTTGCAAGAGCGCGGCAAATATCGTTTTCATCGGAAACGCCATTATGAGAATGTCCCTTAGTGACCCGGGTTCAATCCTGAGTTACATTCTAAGTGAGAAAATATCGCAGGGACTTGAAAATGTGGAAGATATTACTTACTCCTGAATTCTGGGAAAATAGATTTGAAGCAGATATCAATTTTGAAAATAACACTATCCGACAGAATGGAACAGTTTATTTTGATTTCTACCTTCATTAAAGCAAGGAAGAGCAGCGAAAACGGTTGCCTCAGAAGGTTGGACGAGCCCAAGCTAATTGGAAAATTTTCTCCGGAGATCTTAAAGAACGTGGTCATTGAAGAAATATCAGACTTATTACGAACAGGCCAAATCACCGAACATCGAAAACCCAATGCGCCTTGGTATTATCATTCCAGCGGATAATAAAGAAACCGCTTTCGTTCTTAGTAGCGAAAAACCATATTAGGGAAATGAATAAGTACAGATATAAAAAAATCAGAGCTCGTATGATAAAGTAAAAAGAGAACATTGAACTATATCGAGCTCAATGAAGAAGAGAATGATTATAAAGGTTGAAATGAATATTCAAACTCAAAACAAAATTTCTTTAAAAAAACGGTATCCTCTGCTAAATTGATTTAAACCAATGCTCGATATTTTTCAGTCAAAACACGGTTTAATTCCTCACTTCATTCCGCATTGGGAGCTAAAGAAAAAAGTTCAGGTTTTTATTCCCCGGTCCAGCAGGTTTTGAAGCAACTGAACCATAATTGCTTGGAGAAGTTGCTGCCCCGATTTACCGGTTGATGTAGCTTCCGACTTGGTGTTTAATCTTTTTAAATCAATACTGGCATCACCACATCTCTCCAAAATTATCCAAATAGAGGTCAAAAACAGATTTTCAACATTTCCAACCCCGACCGAAAAGGGGGTTGGGGGGGGGGGTCCCCCCTTTCCGAAACTTTTTTTCCAAACAACCTTATTTTTGCTATGTTTGATATTGGTAATGCAATTACTTTAGCATCCCGCAGCTTTTGCAAGGCTGGGCCATTTAATAGAACTGGGTTCTCCCGGAATTGGAACTGAATGAGGAAGACATCTGCTGAGCTATTCTGTACTCACTAAAAGCCTCTGCTGCATTTATCCCTCGATTCGCTCTACCCTCCGTACTTTTTGAGCCATTGTACATGCAGCATCAAGGCAGGATCAAGAATCGAATAACTTCTGGCAAAACCCTCACGCCCTATAAAAATCCTCGGCAAGCAGATGTGAAATGCGCCAGTCCCTGTGTAAAATCCAACCTTCAGCTTCTTTCTAGTGAGTTCGCCAACCCCAATTAGAGCAGTTTGAATTTTTGATTTTTTGATCAAAAGCAGGCACCAGTTTATCGAAATAGATTGCGAATATCTTTCAAAAAGTCTTCCATAACCTTAATTTAGTAAGAATTTCAAATCTACAAAACCCAGCCTTTAGCTTTCCAGAAGCAGGGTGCCATTTTGGGAGTGAATTTGACCTGGATTTTAGCTGATGCGGAGCGATTCATATCCACCGACCAAGATCATATTGAGAAAATCTTGATCTAGGCAAATCCTTTTTTTTTGGATTGTTCCGGGATATCGCTTAACGATCGTTTTCAAACTCATTTTTAAGCCCTTTGAGTTCCACTGAAGCAGGAGGGAAGATGTGGCTCCTTCCGTGATAGAAGCATTCCAATAAACCAGTTTCCTGAAATAATTATTCCTTAGGATCCACCAATTTATCATCTCCAATTCCATCGCTTCATCTTGGAAGCCGAGCCATTCGCGACAGTTCGTGTGATAATTTTGTCCCTTTGGATCTGATCGAATAGTGTTTCACTCCATTACCCTCGAGTAATTGTTTTATTAGGTGTGCTTAGAAAGTGATATTCTGTAGGAGTCAGACGGAATTCAGGAATTTGATAAATTTAGCCTCTGGCGATCCCAATCCAAATCTTTTGCAAATACTTTTGGCTCTAATTGGTCCCCTGTTTTTTTTGAGCCAAATTGGGGCTCAGAATACTTCTGACTAGTCAAGCTATCGGGTTTCTGATCCGTCTAGTGTATATCGAATTCCACTGTTTTGAATGGATGGGAAATCAACCACTTCCATGCTGTCGCGAAAACCATTCATTTTTTAACAGATGTTTATTTTAGGAGAATTCAGAGGGAAAAATTGCCTCAACTCCCGTAAAAAGCCCAAAATCAATGTCCGTAGTTTGGCAGTTTTGATGTAGGTCTTTTTCTGACAGCTCTGATAGGCTAGAGTCCAGAGGTAAAGATTGATCAAGAGTCCTTCATTTTGAAATGGCTTGAAACACCGTTTTCATCATAGGTTTCCTGAACTCGCTAAAATACTCTTCAGATTTACCAGTGCCCGATACAGCTGGATTTGTTTGGAGTCCAAATGGTGAAATTACCTGAATTTCTTCTAAATGGGTCATTCCCTTGAAGAACTGAAAGGTCAAGCACCAGGCTAGTGGCAATTTTATTTAGGTTCATTTTGAACGATCTGATCTTTCACTTTTCAGCTCTTCCCAGTGAATTGGGTCAAAGGCAGCAATACTAAAATAGGATACCTCCACAGGCTGGAGAACTCTGGATAAATAGCATCTACCTTTCTGAAAAAATTTAATTTAGTGATTTTGAACGTCTGAGGCATCAGCCGCTTCAAAATTGTAGGTTTTTTTTCGCTCAAACTTATTAGAAGCTAAGATAAAGAGTTATTTTCCGGATCGATTTCCATCACTTTTTGATCAAATGATGCTCCATTTGGCGACCCACTCTCGTCAAAAATAATCAATTCCATCTTCGACAATTGAGCTTTAATTTTTTTGGAGGCATATGCTTTTCTCATCATGGGAGGCCAATTCGCTGAATCATAATGTGATTCTTCGAAATCTGCCAGCAAGGACAGAATGGTCCGGAATTTTCCACCTTTTTTGTAAGCCCTCGATATAATCCATACCGAAGTTCACTTTGATTTTTACCTTCTTTGTGACAGCTCATGGCATTTGTCTCTAGGATCGGGAGGACATAAATCATTGAAGACCTCAGCCTCTGCTAAAGGCGTGATTCTCGCTTTGTTTTCCTGAAGGGGAGCGAGCAGAAATCTTAACAATCCATTGGTGAGTATTGCTCCTAGTGCCCAGTCACGACCGCTAAGCGCTTAATGAGCGGAGGACGTTGCTGGTTTCAATGAAGATATAATGGAATTCCGAAATTGTCTAAAAAATAGATTACAATACAAAAGGATAGAAAGAGCGCTTAATTATGAACGCACGATAACTCATTGGAGGTAAGCGAAAGAATCGCATCTCCATCATACGCTTCAATCATTTGCTAAGATCAACCCAGCGATCACTGATTAATCCTGCAAAATTACATCTAATGCCATAGCGTTAATTTCGAAAGATTAATCTTGCGTCTGGCTTTTGGTTTAATCCTGGATAATCCATACAAATAAAAGACCCCAAAAGAAAGCAAATACAATAGGAAAGTGCAAGAGAAGTGGATGCTTCTGCAATCACTTGATCCAGTCAGGAGTAAAATCCGGTCGGCGCCAATAACTAATATTAAGCACTAAGCCCATCCAAGACAAAAAGGTGTATTCCTCCAGGAAGATTTTTTAATCGAGGGAAGTTTTTCAGCATAGGATCTTACGATGATATCTTTTACCAACTTACCAGAAGACGTCGGTCAAATCATACCGTCTTCCAAAGATGCTTATAAGTCATTCGCTCATGGCAATTCCCAATCAGGTTCATGACTGTAGCCTAAAGTCATGGACATGGACAGGATGCTCTGCGAGTGGTTGTAGCCGAAGTTCGTCTGGTTTCACCATAGCCGAATTCCTGACTTGACTCCACCGCCCGCCATCCCAAAGTAGAGAAAAGCGCGAGGAATGATGATCACGTCCGGTAATTATTAAAGCCAAAATTTTTTTCCTTGACAGTGAATTTGTTCTTCCAAATTCTCCACCCCAGATCAACCAATTGTTTCATCCAGCAAGTCCACGCTGCTTTAATAAATCAGTAAATCAAGGCCGCAGAGGCTTGATCCATCATCTTGCAGCTTGGAAAGTGCCATTTCGTTTGGAAGATTCCATGCTGAATCCTATCCTTGATGGTAAGCTGGAACGAATCTGACACCGCTTTTCGGAAAGTTTTCGCGTGCTAAAAGGCAAATTGGCCGGCATAGGTACCGGCACAAGGCAAAATCCGGTCCGTAAAGTTTGATAATTGCTATCAGGTTCTTTGACACAATCGGTCATTTCTGCACGCCGTTTGGCATCCTGAAGCCATTTCGTATTGCTGTTATTATTTTGCAGTGATCTCTGGTCATTGAACTCTTTGTAGCTCAAAATCATTCATCGAGGCGATTTGATCAAGCATTTTTTCGAACGCTCATCCACGTACTCATTTTATCCGGATCTTTCCAAGTAAAGAACTGGAATCTTCCGAATTTGGAAAACTGTATCACCTTGGTTGCGTGGCATCTAAGAATCCATTACTCCCCATAAGCTTGGAATAAACCCCTTGTCCATTTCCTCTTCCTCTACTCTAGCAATACGCAAAAGGCAGGAAGGTTACTGGTTTTCAACTACCTATCCATTAGCTCAGCCAGCCTGCCCATACTTGGAACGATTTCCTACTTGTGCGTCCTGTTTGGAAAAAGTCAAGGCAGGACATGATTAATTCGCCTCTGTATGCAATAGATTTCCACAATACAGAATATCATTCCCACTATTTTGGGCTGTGTGGAGGAAATACTTTCAAGAATCCAAGGCTCTGGAACTCTCGTTATTGATTAAACTTAAGTAGGATCCAACCAATTGGAAATGAAGTTTGACCCGGGCGTGTCATTTCCTGTCATCGCCTGATCTCTCTCGAATAGAATCAAGGCAGTTTCTTTGTCCAATATTTTCAGTTAAGTGTGGCTGTATCAAAGGATCTAATTGACTGGGTGCGCCATTTTGGAATTAGATAAATGACCCGTTTAGTTTTGGGCAAAATGGGGTAAAGGGCATCCATAATTGCCATCTTCCCGCTCCAGCTTTACAGAAAATAAGTCTGGAATTCAATAAAGAACCCAATGCGGCGCTTCCCACACCCAAACTTAATCGAGAAAAGAAACTTCCCCCTTCTATTGAATATTCAACCCCTGTTCAAATTCCTCCGCTTCTTCCATCTTATATTTTGGTAATCGTTTCTTCCAAATTGTAATACTAACTATCATCCTGCATCAATGCTGCTGTTTCAGCTCGAATCGGATTGTGGATCTACGGATATTCTCCCACTAGCTAATGTTGGTTTCGATTCTGACTTTTTATCGGACTCTTAAATCGCTTCAATTGAGTCTTCGTAGTAGTTTTCCTAAATGAAGCTTCTTCTTTAAGAACTTATCGTGTCGTCAAAACGATTTTTAGTGAAAGTGATCTATGGATTTTTCGTTCATCGCATTTCATCCGCAGGCTGACTTTGCTAATACGCGCGGAAGCTTCTAAGATCATAGGGTCATTGAGCATGACTAAATTGCTTGAAGTGGGCGTGTTTGTCCGACCTCTGGTAAATTTCACAGGGTCTCTATTTGCTAACTTGTCGAAAATGATGGCTTTTGGAAGGCGGTACTGTGAGTTGATGAAATTATAAAGTCCCCCCGCCGATAGAGGTCATGCGCCTTTAGTCTTGAACATAAGTGGCTAAAACTTCCTCTTTCCGGAGTGTCGCCGATTCCAGATTCCTTCAGGCTGTAAGGTTTTTACACTTGGTCCACAATCGTCTGTGAAGAAGTCCGCTACTGTAGAGTACGCACAAATCCTGAAATATTTTTCAGCAGGCAAGCGCAGCGGTGTAGCCCGAGATAAGTAAATATTTTCGGGGTCGTATTCAAATGCTTTCCGGTGGATCACCGAGGACTGTCTATAAGTTGAGGAACTGAGGATTTGCTTAAGTAGCGCGCTTGATATCCCAGCCAATTTTCCATAAAAAATGCTACCGCTAGCCAATCAAAGTAATGTCCAGGATGTACTTGGGCAGTCCGACCGCTGCAATGCCAAAGTCCTCCTGCAGACTTCACTATTCCTTGTCCAATAATAGTCTTCCCTGCCATCAGATTCACAATACTCGTGCAGTTAGTGGATTTTTTCTTTGTTTTAATCCAACTTGGCTAGCCAAAGTCGGTTTTTTTCTCTAAATTATTGGAAAAGGAGAATTGAATTTCGGTGTTCCGGGATTTACTGGAATAGTCGGTGAAATGCAATAGGCTCCTCGTCCAAGATAAAGAGTGGTCGCGACTTTCATCACCTCCCAGCTCATCCATTTTACAGACACGCTTAATTTGGTAGTGTCCTTGATGATTGATAAAAACTCATCGACCCCGCTGAGGTCTTCTTGATCGATCCCACAGTATTGAGTTTTAGGCAGGCTTGGACTGACTGACATCTACCTTCATTAGCCTTTCCTCGGGACTATTGTTGAAAAAAGGCAAAAAAACTGATAATATTCTTTTCTGGAAAAAGGGTCGTACTTTAATGTCATTGGCACTGGCACATTCTCATAGTGTTCCCAAAAGACCTTGCTATGTATTTGGTCTTGTCTAGTAACATATTCAATTCGATATTCCTCATCGATCACATCCGCCGTTCGTTCTGTGTATTTATGATTTCGGTTGAAAGCGGTGGCTAATATTGTGCTCCTTGGTAGCATTGGGTAATAAGGTCCCGGCAGAGTTGCCAGGTAAATGAAATTGAATCATTAGGGAAGATTCTGATGAATGCATGGATTACCAGTCTCGATAGGGCCATTGAGTCGGATATTGTCATCTGATTAGCCATAGCTGTCTGAATATCTTTGAAACATCCATCCAGAGTACGCCAAAAGCTTTTCCCCAAAGAATGGCTCTGGCTAAAAGCCCATCATGTAAATCTTCGTAATTTCAAATCGCCTTTGAAATCACCAAATCGGGCTTAAATAAACTGGGCTAGGAGGGAAGACTTGTCAAATCGAGGGCCCTTGCTCGCTTGTATTAGCTCCATATGAATTTTTGCTTCAGGATTGGGCCTTTAGAGCATTTTCCTTCTATTTTCCTGTTTGCTAGCAAAAAATCAATTGGACTTGTACCTCCATGAACTGAAGTCAGAGGGAAGTTCATGCTTCTTTGGCTTCGCAAATGCCCAGTGAGGTTCATATTTAGCTCCTTGCTATATCCAAATTTGAGCAAATCGATCTCAAGCTGTTGTAGAGCGAAAGTTTTGATTCCCGGTGGGGGCATCAGTTCTCAGGATCTTCAGAAAATGATTCGAATGGTAAAGCATCGATTCTTCCCACATTACCAGCAACCAAAGCAAATTTCCCTTTTGGACTCTTTTAATGCAGCCGAGAAGCGCCTTCCTCCAAGTATCCAGTCTGAACTCAGATTCACGTTTATTTGCATCTGGCCCATGCAAAGCAAAGCATTTGTCCGAAAATAGAATCGGCGCGGATGATGAAAATTATAACTTAACCTGCTCTCCTTTGCCAAAAGGACTGAGTCGCCTTTTTTCGGAAGTACAATTGTCCATACTAGTAGCGCGGGAAAAATAATTAGGAAAGACAGACTAATTTTTAGGATTGATTTCAAATGTTCTTTGATTTGGAAACGGACAACAAGAATATAGGTATATATTAGCAGCAATCCTGTCATGCATTAAGAACTAAAAATTCAATAAAGTTTGAATTCTATTTCTATTTTTTTTGAAATAAGTATTTTCTGAGAAAAGAAAAATCGATTGATGGAATCCTAACAAAAGTGGTTGTTGTCTTCTCAAAAAAGGTCATTTCCCCTAAAAAGAAAAAAGGCCAGCTTTTTGAAGCTGGCTTAAGTTGTTATTTAAATGACTAAAAGTCAAAGTCTTCTAGAAACTTGGTAGTGAAGTCACCTTCATTTGAATTTCTTATATTCAGCAGGGCATATATGGAAAGGGATAGTAAGTCTTGAATTCCATCGATCACAAATTCCTCTAATGCTGCGGTTTTCATTCGCAACGATAACTTCTTTCTGGATTGTCCGCCTCACAATAAAGCTTATGCAATGCAATAGAGTCATAGTTAGGCGGTAATAACATATTTTTTTATTTTTCCTGCATAACACATGCGAATCAATTCTTACACCCTCGGCTCCTGAATAATTGAAGATTTTGAAATTTTCCGTGGGCTTGGTCCTGGAATCCATGAAGCGGGGATCTCTTCTTCTGCCATTAAT